>ERZ501011.159-NODE-159-length-21156-cov-6.795886_pt1 | contig 21156 bp, 22 predicted proteins | sample MGYA00248833_ERZ501011 | MGnify/ENA primary metagenome ERZ501011 (study PRJEB25958, sample SAMN03398530) | human skin metagenome | study: EMG produced TPA metagenomics assembly of the Human Skin Microbiome Metagenome (human skin metagenome) data set. | reverse complement strand
CGCGCCCGCGCCGCACTCGAACAAGGAGTTAGCTAAAACCGAGACACACCACTAGGTCGTTGTGTGCTGCCCCACACGATGCCTCTCGCCACGCTTCTGTCGAGAGCGCAGTATAGAAGAACGTAACGAATGGTCCTCGACCGATGGGGCAGGGAGAAACCAATTCGGTGTAGTGCGGACCGATCCCCAATATCCATCGATTCAACAAACGCCGTAACACCTTCGCTCGGCGACTATCTCTGAGAACGGTAGTGGTGGGCGAGGATGGCGCCGTCGCGCACCTCCACAGCTGATACGCATTTGCATTCCGACTGTGGCAGGCGGGGACGCACGCGCCCCGCCTGAGCCCGCTGCGGTTGTCGGAGAGACGCTTTGACGCCATGCCATGAGCCCTCTGCCCGGTGTAGCCGATTTAGCTCCAGTAACCGACAGCCCCCCACGGGCGAGGAATCGGAAACTGCTACTCCTTCCCCCGGCGTGTCGAGTCTGTAGCTGTAACACTTTCGGCAAGACTGTGAGCCGGCGAGCTTGAATCCAACTGCACACACCACCATCAATCGGAAGAGGTGACGCGCACATGCCTAGACCCAGCAAAGGCAAGCGCAAGATGTGGGGTTTCCGAGCTCTCCAAGCCGTGGATCTCGACGCCGCAGCCCGTTCGGCGGGATACGACACGACCAGCCAATTCATCGCCGACACCATGTATGAGCGCGTCGGCCGCACAGACCTCATCGAAGGCCCTAGTCGCTCAGGGGGTGACCCGGATCAGCTCTCACTGACTGCGTGAGCCACAAATAGAAAACTGACGGCCCCCCTGGAGGGACCAGAGGGGCCGTCAAGAAGTTTTTGAGCCAGCGAGTTGGCGCTCGCTGGACTCCGATTCCCCGAAGGGACAGTCTGTGGAGGACTGGTCTCAGGATAGCGTGCACCCTTTTGGTGATGCTAGTCCTGATGAATGCGTGTCGGATCACGACTCGGTTACTGAGTCGCGGTGGTCCGAGGTGTATCGGCTGCTGCCCGCCCCGGGCGGCGAGGCGTTCGCGCTGGTGGGCACCGCGACGGCGAACAAGGCTCGCCGGGAGCGCAGCGGCAGCCCGATTGAGCTGATTACCGAGGCCGAGCGTGCCGGCGGCGGGAAAGCCATCTGGGCGGTTGTGGCTCCGATCCGCAGTGATCTGCTGGTCATCGACCTCGATCGATGCGCTGAGCAGGTGTGGCCGCGCCTGCATGAAGTGCTCGGCGACTACTCGGCGACTACCGCCTATTTGGCCCGCTCCGGCAGCCCGGATTCACTGCACGTAATCCTTAAGTGCACCTCCCCTGCCTCGGACCGCGGCATCCGCGAGTTCCTCGCAGATCTGCGCCGCCACCTCAACCTGTCGGCTCGCCGCATCGATGTCCTGAACCCAGGACATCTGCTCCGTCTGCCGGGCAGCGCCTCGCTGAAACCCGGCGGGCACCACTGCACACCCGTCAACGACGACCTCACACCCATCACCGCCGTCCGGACCGCCGAGAGGCTGCGCACCGCCCTAGGTAGCGATGAACCCGGGCCGGTGCAGGCCACCTTCGCCCGCCACGACGACGGGTGGTGCGTGCAGCTCGATGCCGAGGTCTACCGCCCCGGACTCGAGGTAGAGGTCCACCGCCGCGACGGTCAAGTCAAAAGGGTGCGTATCGGCGCGGTCGTCGCCCATGCCGGCGATCGACTCCTCGCCGCCATCACTGACGACCTCACCCCCCACTCCCCCACCCCAGGTCGTCCTACGGTCGCGCTGTCCGCGGCCGCGCAGATGCACGAACTCGCACCTGACACCGATGGTGCGGAGGAGTTGCAGTGGCAGGCACCACGAGCCTGGCGGCGGCGCACGCCCATCTCTGCGCAGCAGTGGCGCATCCTCAACGACACCGGCGGCGAGGACCGCTCGGCCGCTGCGACGGCCGCGGCGTGGGTGTTGTGGGATGTCGGGCTACGTTCGTTTGCCGCGGTGCGCTGGTTCTACGCGCACTGCCCAGCCTTTGCGAAGTTCCGCGACCGCGACGGTGACCGCCGACGCGCCCGCTCAGCGTGTGCCGCGCACTGGCAGAGCATCACCGCGCGTGCTAGCACCCATCGGCCGCCGCTTGACCCCGCCGACCAAGCACTCGTCGACGACGCGCTGGCGGAGATCGCCACCTGGGACGAACCCGACCTCGTCGCGGCCGCGGTCGCCGTCATCACCCACCGATTCACCGACGGCCACGGCCTAGTCGACCGCCCGATCGCCAAACGGTGCCTCGCGACCTGGATGTCGGTGTGCGACAGCCGTGCGTACGTCCACCTCCAACGCCTCCAGGACCGCGGTCTGCTCGTTCGCACCCGCGATTGGCAGGATGGGCCAGCCAACGAGGCTGCCCTCTACTCGCTGCGAGTGCCAGACAAGTTTTACCGGGGAAATGGTGCCCATAACGTCACAAACCCCCTATGGCTCCACCCCCTCTGGGGGCAACTGGGCCACCACGCTCACGCCATCTGGTCCCTGCTGTCGACCGTCGAGGCGGCACTTCCCACGACAGAGCTAGTGGCGAAGTCCACCCTCCCCACTGGTGGGAGCGGCTGGGGCGTACTCGGCCTGCTGAACACGCTTGGTTCGCTGGGCCTGGTCACCCGAATGGGCACGGGGAAGGGAACTCTCTGGACAGTCACTCCCGACCAGGCAGAGCAGGCAGCTGTCGACTCCGCGGCCACGTCCAACGGTGCGTTCGAGCGAGCAAAACAACTCCGAGCACGGATTGTCGGTGAACGTAAGGCCTACCACGCAGAAGGACCCGGTGAGCGGGCCCGCATGCGCGCCGGTCTGAAAGTCCTCCGGAGCAGACTCACACACACCGACGTGGCTGGCCGCGAGCAAGGCAGCCTCTTCTTAACGCTCGCCTCGCAGGACGAGTCCGAGCGCCAGCGCTCCCCAGACGGGTATCAGGCAATGGAGCATCCGTAGCGTCCGAATGAGCGGCAACGAGTGCTAGCACAGCTAGGAACGCTAAAGAAGATGCACGTGCTACGTCAGCTATTGCTGCTATGCGCCCTAGCAAGAACTGATAAGGCCCCGATCAGCTAGCTGCTCTCGGGCCTACTCGATACGAGCCTCAAGGCCTCCCACAGTCTGTACGACCTCTGGCGTTGACCTCATAAGCCAGAGGTCACCTGACTCAGTCCCATGAGGTGGTGTGCAATCCGTGCCGGCCTCAGGCTTGGGCACTAGCAGAGCTGCCGTATCCGCACTAGCTAATGAAGCGACAGTAGCGGTATGAGCACCTCTAGCGAGAATCGCTGCGCGGGCTATAGAAGCGCTCACAGCTGTGCGTGTTGCACAAGCATCGCTAGCGATTGTCGCTATACTAGCGTCGCTAGCTTGCTAGCAGTCGGAGCTGTCTGTAGAGGAGGGAGTTGAGATGCAGCCGCGCAGAATCGCGATAGCGAATCAGAAGGGGGGTGTTGGAAAGACTGCAACTGTTCTCGGTCTGGCGTCCGCTCTCAGTAACCGGGGACAGAACGTTCTGGTGGTCGACATGGACCCTCAGGGCAATGCCACCACCGGACTCGGTGTCGAGGTCACCGACGACGCAGTCACTTCCTATGACCTCATGGCTCAGACCAAAGAGGGGACCGCTGGTGATGCTGTGGTGGCGACCCCGTGGGATCTGGTCGACCTCATTCCAGCGAGCGTGTCCCTGGCGAACATCGAGGCGGACGGCGCGAACGACCTGATCTTTCGGCTGGACGTCGCTTTCGAGGGCGTGGACCTGTCCCCATACACGGTGGTGCTGTTCGATTGCCCGCCCTCGCTGGGCAAGCTCCTCTTCGCGGTGCTCTGCGCCGCCGACGGCGTGGTTGCCGTCACCGAGCCCACCATCGACAGCGTGGGAGGGGTCAGCAATCTCGAGGACACAATCCGGAGCGTCACCCGTCGGCCGAACCCCCAGCTGTCATTCGACAAGGTCGTCATCAGTCGCAAGAGAAACACAGGCGAACACACCTTCCGGGAGCAGGAACTTCGCGCAGCCTATGGCGATCTGGTCGCCTCGACCTCGATCCCTGAGCTCGCCGCGCGCCAAGACGCGCACAGTGCTCACACGCCGATACATAAGTATCGCGGCGGCAAATCGCTTGCCCTGCAACTGGCGTACTCCGACCTCATCGACGAACTCAATCTCACAGCGAAGGAGACAGCATCATGAGTGGTGTCAATCGAGCCCCAGCCATTCGCCGACACCACCCAGCTGACGACCTTCCCGAGAGGCCGACCCGGCCGGCGGCCGCCCCGACGCCCTCACCTGCCCAACCTGAGGAAACGGCACCTCTGGCTGCTCCGGACGTACGGCAGGCCGGGGGAGAGGTCGAAAAGATGACCGAACAGCACAACGTGCGGATCCGCCCGAGCGTCAAGGCGCGCGCAGTCCGGGCAGTGGGCAAGCTGCGGTACGAGACAGGCAACAAAGACGTCTCGCTGCAATCCATCACCGACGCAGCCTTGGACGAATACCTGCGCAAGCATGGTTGCTAGCTGACCTAGCTATGGAAGCTAGCACTGCTAGTTCTGAGAGGTCCTGGTGGTGATTGGAGCACCACCAGGACCGACGACCAACAGAAATGGAGCTGTTGATCTATGTCCGACCCTACCGACCCTCGCAACACGACAGAGGCCGCGACGAACACCGCCAGTGTGGCCACCGCGGTCATCCTGAGCCTCATCGTTGTTGCGGCCTCATTCACCCTGAGCTTCACAGCGTTGAGCGATCTCGCCCGCATGTCCGGGGCCATCCCGGAGCGTCTGACATGGCTCCTGCCCGTCGTGATCGACGTCTTCATTCTGCAAGCCACCTGGTGCGTCTACGTCGCGACCAAACGCCGCGACGACGCCGGCAAGCGGTACCACTTCGCGATGCTGGCGATCTCCAGCACCGTCAGTGTCGCCGGCAATGCCGGCCACGCGTTCCTGGCCAGCGACCAGAGTGTCATGCACGGCCTGATGGCCGTGGCCATCGCCATCGTTGCGCCCCTGGCCCTGCTGGCGAGCATCCACGGCCTGGTCATGCACGTCTGGGCCGGCGGGGGAGTAACAGCGCACGACCGGACGCCAGACGTCGAGCACGACCCTGTGGATAGTGCACCCCATGCACACCCGCAGGTCAGCGTACCGGCAGAGCCGCAACCGCAGCCGGGCGGTGCACAGGACGACGCAGACACCTCGCCCCTAAGCCTCACGGACCTCGACGCACAGATCACCGACGCCGACCTAGAGCTGGCCCGACTGGTGTGCAGCCGAGGCCGACTGCGCAACGACGACCGTGTGGTCGCGCGCGTGCTCGTCGCCGAACGCCTCCGAGTCCACCGCGAGCAGACCGCCGACCTCACTGGCGTGCACAGGACCACAATCGGCCGGTGGCGCGACCTCGCGGCCGAGTGCACCGCCGACGTGTCGTCGCACGGCGAGCGTGTGCACACGGCGGATCAGCCCGCGCTCGTTGACGCCCACTGAGCACACCAGCCATCGTCAGCGAGCACACCCGCGGCTGGCCCCGTGAGGACATGAAGTGGGCGGGGGCGCGTGCGGTCCCGGACTTCCCGTTCCAGGCCCACCCCCGCCTACTCGAACATGTGACGTATCGGACTCTGTGCACGTTCGATCATTGGCCCGACACCCGCACACTGCGGGTGTTCGATCCGCCCACGCCTGTCATGATCGGCATGGCGATCGCGGACCCGTCGTGCGGTCGGCGGGGGAGTGTCACTGCGGGTACGCGCTTTCGGTGCGCGTATCGAGCCGACTATGCCCGCGCTGCTCGTCGCATGGCTCAGAATTTCAAATGGCTTGTGGCGCGGGATATGTCAGATGCCGGTGGAAGTGCCAACCACGTCTCGTCCGCGATCATCACGATGTGGCGCCGCCCAAGGCTCTGCAACCTCGAGAGGAGGCAGCAGAATAGTGACCGAGAACAACGACGGGGTCGGCCCCACTCAATCGCGTCGCATCCAAACGCGGTCGCGTCACCATTAGTGAGTTGACCCTGATCGTACGGCCGCCCGCCCGGCCCGCCGGCATTCGGGTCTACACCGACGACGAAGCGGCCGAAGCCCAGGCGTACGCCACCGAGGCCGGCGGCATGTAGATCACCTCCCATAGAGCCAGGGTTCCACCGCCGTTGGTGGTTCTGCGCTCATCGCCGTTTGGGTAAGGTCCGCTGAAAGCTGGGCGCTACTGCCAGGTGATGAGGCAGACAAGAATGACAGCTAGGCCCGCGAGGTGTGCCAGGGCCCACCACAGGTCGTGGGTAGGGGTGGGCGGCACGGGGCGATGATCTGTGAGGCTGGGAGAGGTCATGGCGGCGGGGGGGCTGGTGGTGATCTGTTGGATTGCTTGTGTGGCCGGGTGTTTCAGACGTGTTCGGTCACGTGCTCACACGACGGCACCGTGACGACGCGTGTGTCGCGGCTGGGGGAGTCCGGTGGAGTGGTCGGGTCCATCACGTGAGTCCACCACTGCTGAAGTGAGCTGGGGTCTGGCCAGACGATCGTGTTGTGTGCGGTGGGGGCCGACATCGTCGGTCGTTCCTTCCTGTCTCGTGTCGGTGTGGACGGCATTCTAGATAGCACTCCACTTGTGGGTTGGCAACCGTATACGCCGAGTGTATTGCCACCGCGGCGACGAGTGATGTTGTGCGGCTACATCACTCACGCGATCGGCATAACACATGCTCTTAGCACTCATCGTCCTAGAGTGCTAATATGAAGGTGCGCAGTGATGGTAAGTGAGGTGCCGTCAGCGTGGCGGCGCCCGCAGGATCAAGGAGGTGTGTTGCTGTGCTGCGTGTTGATCCGTTCTCGATGGTTGATGACTGGGCGCGAGGATTACTCGCCGGTGAGTTCGTCGCTGCCCGTCGTGCACCGCGGTTCATGCCGATCGATGTGTACAAGGTCGATGAGCACTATCGTTGATTGCTGACTTACCTGGTGTGGATCCCGGTTCGATCGAGCTGAATGTCGATGACGGGTCCCTGACACTGTCGGCGTATCGCAGCGCACCCTCGGAGGAGGGGGTGCAATGGCTGGCCAATGAGCGGTTCGCGGGCACCTACCGCCGGCAGATCGCTCTCGGTGATGGTGTCGACCTGGCGAGAACTTCCGCTGCCTACGACAACGGTGTGCTCACGGTGACGATCCCGGTGGCCGAGGAGGCCAAACCCCGCAAGGTCGCCATCGACCAGGCCGGGGCCGGCCGCCAGGAAATCACTGCCGGTACAACAGAATCGACGTCCGGTTGACCGGCGCACCCACGCTGTCGTCGTTGGGGGAGGTCGGACATGATCGACTGTATCGCCACTGTGCCGGCACGGGTCGGTCGCGTGGAGGTGATCGACCTCGACGATGTCTGGCTCGCCGCCGAGGTTGACGCTGCCCTCGTTCCTGGGAATTGAGTTGGAAGCGCGCTGTTGTGCTCTCCCCAGCCGGGCCAGGCGCCTCCGCACCTCACGTCAAGTTACCGGTAACCCCGCATATTCGATCGTTGCATTATGCGGTTGCGGCGTGGCGCAGTGGAGACAGTGCATTGGCTCAGCGCGCTCGACGAAGGCCTGACGGCTCCTTATCGAGGAGTGGTCCCCGGTGCGCGTGTATTAGGTGGTTTGGTCGTCGATCGGGGCGGCGGGGGCGTTGCGCTTGACTGATTCGATCCCGTTTTTCGCTGAAGTTTTCGACTCGTATGCTTGGCTGGCGGCGATGATCTCCCCGTTGGCCGCCTTGAGGTGGAATCGGAATTTCCCGGCCTTGTCGGTGAACAGTTCGAACTTCGCGGCCATCGATGGTTCCTTTCGATCGGGGCGCCCTCATTACACACCGACTTGGGTGAATGTGGGCATGCTTGGCCGTCTGACGCGTACTGGGAGCGCAGTCGGGCGTGTGGTCCCGGGGTCCGACGCTCGAGGAATCGCTGGTGCGCGCACCTTAGTTGGTGGCCCGCACGTACGCACTGGGTAGCTCCAGGACTCGCCTACGGGGTGTGCGGACCGCCACGGGTCGACCGGCTGCGGCGTGTATGTCCGACTACGCTCAGGCAATGCGAAAAAGGTTCATGCTTCAGTGAGCGGTTCGGTTTCGGGTGACAACGCTGACCGCAACAGTCTGCAGCGGGTGGGTAGTTTCCGCTTCTTTTATGAAGGTGAGCGGTGGGAGTGGTCTGACGAGGTGGCAGCCTTGCACGGCTACCAGCCGGGCGAGGTGCATCCGACGACTGAGCTGATGGCTCAGCACAAGCACCCCGATGATCGGGCCAAGTTCGAGGCGATGGTCGCCGAGATGCTGACGAATCACGCGCCGTTTTCCAGCGTGCACCGCATTGTCGACACCCGCGGTCACACACACCGCGTGGCAGTCGTCGCGCATTCCATACGGGACGCCACCGGTACAGCGATCGGCACCGAGGGGTTCTATCTTGATCTGGCGGAGTCCATTGACGAGACGGTGTCCGAGCAGGTGCAGCGATTCCGGGAGCGGAGTGGGTCCATCGAGCAGGCCAAGGGTATGTTGATGCTGATCTACGGAGTCGACGAGGACCGCGCGTTCGATGTGCTGACGTGGCGGTCGCAACACGACAATGTGAAGCTGCGCGATGTCGCCACCTCAATCGTAAACGCCGCTGTCGGAATGGATATCCCAGAGCGGATTCGCCGCGACTTCGATCAGATCGTCCTCACGGCTACTGACGACAGGCGGCGCGCTTGAGCGCTGCGGACCAAACGGATGACATTGTCCCTTGATCGGACTACACCGATCGGACCACACCTCCGACGCTTGACAGGGGAGGTTCGCACGTCGGTGTTCGGGCTGGCGTCTCAACCCGGACACCTGAGCCAACCAACTCCGCTATGCGGTGGGCACGACCTGGTTTGTCAGGTACCCCGGCTGGCGAGTGCCCAAACCTGAACATAAACCGGAATAGGTGTCGTCTAGGCGCTTACCAGTCCTCGGACGTGGCCTCGGGGGGCCGCGCGCCAGCGACATCCTTGGTGGCTGCTCATCGCTCACTGCTACTTAGATCGCTGGTGCAGCTTGACCGATCGCCGATGGACGTTGGATGCAGGTGACATCGAACAGGAACCCGGGGAGCGCTGCAGTCGGTTTGATGCGGCGACGTCACCGTTTGGGGTCGCCTACTGTGCCAGGCGGCGGCGAACACGACCGACAAGACCGATGCCTGCGCGGCGCCCACAACAAGGCCAGCAGTACCCCAGAACGAGAAGAAGGCGGCACGCGACACGACGGCATTGGATCGGCTGGCGAGTCGATCGAAAAACGACAGGGACCCGTCGACGTGACTGGGCATGGGCGCCGACTCGGTGCTGAAAGTGCGAGTCGGGTTGACTTCAGGAATGACCGACCCCTGGAACGAAGAACGACCGGACTCCCCGTTTTCGAAACCGGAAAAGACCGCATTCCAGGCGGGGACGAAGCTCAAACCCCAGACCGCCGCCTTCGGCCGACGCGCGGTGTCCGACACTGCCGATCAACTGCGGATAGGCTGCTGCAGCATGGGTGCCAGTGACTCGCTGTCGTTGCTCGGTAAGTTGCCGACTCGGCGACTGCGAGACAACGGATTGTTCCTGGCGTGTATGGGCCTGTTCGGGTTGTTCTTTGTCGGCATGGCCGTCTCGGGCTGGCAGGTCTACAACGACGAGCAAATCTCTCATGGCGGCTCGGGACAGGTGCCGTTCTTCGGGTACTTCCTGACCGGCGACTTTATCGAGGCCACTTTTGAGAACTGGGAATCAGAGTTCCTCCAGATGGCCATGTATGTGGTGCTCACAGCGTTCTTGGTGCAACGCGGGTCTTCTGAATCCAAGCCCGTTGACGGTGACGCACCACAAGACGCAGACCCCCGCGATGAGTCCGACCGCCCCGACGCTCCCCGGCCCGTACGGCGAGGGGGATGGGTGCTCAAGATCTACGAGAATTCCCTGGCCGCCGCGTTCTTCGCGCTCTTCTTTGCCTCGCTGGCACTACATGCGGTCGGAGGCGCCCGCGCCTACAGTGCAGAACAACTCCAGCACGGCGACTCGGCTGTGTCGGTGTGGCGTTACCTGACCACCTCGCAGTTTTGGTTCGAGTCGATGCAGAACTGGCAGAGCGAGTTCATCGCCGTTGCCGCCATCGTCGTCCTGTCCGTCTTCCTGCGCCAACGCAACTCCGCCGAATCCAAACCGGTCGCCGACCCGCACACCGAGACCGGTTCCTAACACCCTGGTACCGTGCCGCTCTCTGGGCGGCACCCATAGCCGTGAGTATGCAGCCGCGCCGTAGCTGCGTCGGCGGTCGACGCCGATGTCGCAGCCCGGGCGACCGCCCAGGCTAATCACTCGGCAGGGGAGGGACGAAAGACGGACGCAGGAACGGACGACGGCTCGGTGTCGACGGCGGCGGGCGTGTAAGCGAGGTCCTTGTCCCCACCTATCGCCTCCAATGCATGCAGTACGGGGTTTCCGTGTGCAACTGACATTGTCATCTGTACGTGACGGCCTGTCCGGGGCGTCGCGTGCAGAAATTCTTCTGTCAGTCGGCCAGTACGAGCCGGTGCCAGGCGTGAGGGTTTGCGGGCGCTATGTCACCAGCACCGCTCAGGTGCGGGCACCGCGCCGAAAAGTGCTGCTCGGTCATCGCGATGATCGACCGTTCGATGGATCACGGGGACCGCCGGTGGGGCCGGTGTGATCGCTACTGCATTCACATCAGCCGTGAGCGACCGGTCGCGAGCACGGAGACCACCGGTGAAGTTGACGTTGTGAATCATTAGTAGAGGGGGGTCGACGACGCCTGGCCACCCGTCCCTTGTCGGATGCGTGCACGCACGGCGCCGCGTCGTTATATGACGGCTAACCATGCGAGACTAGGTAAGTCGGTTCAGAAGGTAGCCGTCGTCACGTCGTTGGTCGGGCATCGGGGCGCACGCAGCGATCGTGTGGCCCCATTCCGTGAAAGCGAAGGGCAACAGTGCAGGCAGACAACCCCGATGCTGTGTTCGTTGATGACAGTGGCGACAACGCCGGCCGGGCGTTGATGACCGTCGTCTCGGCTCAGCACGAGGAACTGGTGATTTTGACCGTCCAGGGCAGCATCGATGTTCTCACTGCACCGCAGTTGTCCGAGGCAGTGTCGAAGGCGCTGCATGGCCAGCCGCGGGGCTTGATCATCGATCTGACTACCACTGACTTCCTGGCGTCGGCCGGTATGGCTGCGCTGGTCGCCGCGCACGAAGCGATCGCGCCGACCGGACTCTTTGGTGTCGTGGCGGCTGAACCTGTAACCGCCCGACCGCTGACACTGATGGGCTTGGACCAGACGATCGTCCTCTATCCCTCCCTCGCTCACGCCGTCACTTCCATGACCGACCTCCCGGAGTGAGCGGCAGCCCGACGGGGTAGACACGACGGCGTGGACCCAGCACAGCATCTCGATGGCGACTCCATCGGGGACTTCGAACGCTCGGTTGCGGCCACCGCCGAAGCCGCCCACCATCTCCGGCAACTGTTCACCCAATGGCTGGAGGCAGCCATCGACGCCGAGCGCCGCGATGACATCGTCCTGGCCGTGTACGAAGCGGTCGCCAACGCCACCGAACACGCCTACAAAAACGCTTCCGAGCCTGGCGTTGTCACGGTGCACAGCCGCCGCCGGCGCAACGGCGCCCTGGAGATCACCGTCACGGACACCGGCACCTGGGACCCTAGCCCTGCACAGCGCTTCCGCGGCCGCGGACTGGCACTCATTACGGCTCTCAGCGACACCCATGCTCTCACCACCGGGCCCGACGGCACCACGGTCACGATGTGCTGGCAGCCGGACCAAGACCACGCGCCACGTCTTGAGGCTCAGCGCGGCCCGTAACAGTCGTTAAACGGGGTCAGAGCCGATACGAGCGCCGGTCTGGTTGCGTGGTCGACATTGACCCAGTAGTGGACAGACCGCCGACGGTAGCGGCGCCTGATCGTGGAGCGGCGCCGCGTGATGATCGGCACCCGTCCTTCTGGATTCTGGCACTTCGGCGGCGCGTGCAGCACGCACTCTCCGTGCACTGTGTCGCGTGTTCGCGCGTTTAGACGCGGTGAAATCTCCCCCTTATCTGATGAAGCGGACGGGTCCACCAGCGCAGTCGCGAGTCCGTTGCAAGGACTCGACCGCGCGAAGAGCCGGATGTTTCCTCGGTCGATTGCGTGTGGGTTTGGCGTTCACGGGGTGGGGCATTCGGTCGCGGTGAACGCCGAGACGTACAACGGGAGACTGATGACCGAGACGACCGCGACGCCCGCCGAGCACGGCACCCGGCCGCTACCGAGGGTCACCGGGCCGGCCGCTGTGCGCGCGCTGGTCGAGTTGGGGTTCGCCGCGGTCGCCGCCGGGGTGATCGTGCGGCGCCCGCGGGTGATGGCCGGGCTGGAGAAGATCCAGGCCGACCGCACTGCCGTGGACTGTGTGCGACGACTGCGTGCCGAACACGGACGTGGACCCGTCGAACTGGTCATCCCGGGTCGACGGATCGTCGTCATCCTCGACCCCGAGGACGTGCAGCGCGTTCTGCTGGAGTCGCCGGAGCCGTTTTCCCCGGCCAATCGTGAGAAGAAGGCGGCACTGGGCTCGTTCCAGCCGCATGCGGTGCTCATCTCCGAAGGTCCGCTGCGTGAACAGCGGCGCCTGATCAACGTCGCCGCGCTCGACACGACCCACGCGATGCACCGGCTGGCTCAACCCTTTTACGCAGTGCTCGAGCAGGAGGCAGACCTTCTTCTCGAGGAGGCGCTGCGGAGCGGGTCGATGTCCGCTGACGATCTGCTGATCGCCTGGTGGCGCGCCGTGCGGCGGCTGACGTTGGGCGACGCGGCGCGCGATGACTCGCTCACCACAGACCTGCTGCGCTCACTGCGGGCAGCGGGGAACTGGTCGTTTCTGTCGCGGCCCCACCACGGCAAGCGGGAGAAGTTCATCGAACGCTTGTATGAGTATGTGGCGCAGGCGCAACCGGGCACGCTGGCGGCGGCGGTCGCGGAGTTGCCCGCCACGGCGGCCGTCGACCCGATCGGTCAGATGCCGCACTGGTTGTTCGCGTTCGACGCCGCCGGCATCGCCTCCAGCCGGGCACTTGCTTTGCTGAGCACTCATCCCGCGCAGGAGGCGACGACGCTCGCCGAGATCGGTGACGGGGTTGCCGGACCGCGGGTGCTGACTCAGCTGCGCAACAGTGTGATGGAATCGATTCGCCTGTGGCCGACCACACCGACCATCCTCCGCGACACCACTGCCGACACCTATTGGGGCGCAGACGGTTCCCGTGTACTCACAGCGGGCGCCGCGGTGATGATCCAAGCACCGGTGTTCCACCGGGACCCCGAGCTCGGCGACTACGCGCATCGGTTCGAGCCCGACATTTGGTCGGACGGGCGAGCCGACGCGCGCCCGGACCTCGTGCCGTTCAGCGGTGGGCCGGCGAGCTGTCCCGGGCAGAACCTGGTGCTGTTCTCCACCAGCACTTTCCTGGCGCGGCTGCTGGCGCGTGCGCGGTTCACCCTGACCTCGCACCACCTGTCACCTGGCCAGCCGTTACCGTTGACGCTGAACAACTTCGGGCTCACCTTCGACGTCACCGAACGCGTGACCTGACAGCTCAACAACCTCAGAGACGATTTCGCCACCGGGTCCAGAGAACGGAGGTCCATTCACCGATGACGTCGTGGCGTGCCCGGGTGTTGATCGCGCGGTTGTGGCTGCAACGCAACAAGCGTTTCTACGCCAATCCGACGGTAATGCGCACACGGCTGGCCAACCACCAATCTCCGCGCCGTGCCCGCCCGCCACGGTGGATGCGACATCGCTTTCGCATCGTCGAGCACACCGTCGACGGCCATCAGTGTTACACCCTTTCACCGCTCGATCAGCAAGGCATCGGGTCGAGATGGCATGTGTTTCACCTGCATGGCGGAGGGTTTGTGGAAGCACCGGAACCACATCACTGGCGCTTCGCCGCCCGCCTCATCGATCGTCTGGGCTGCACCTACAGCGTGCCCATGTATCCGCTGACTCCAGCCCACGATCACCGCACCATCGTCGCGATGATCGAACACGCCTATGACACCGTCTTGGCCGGCACCCCCGACAGCGACCGGATGGTGTTCGGCGATTCGGCCGGCGGCACACTGGCACTGACACTGACCCGGCACCTGCGCGAACAGGCCCGTCCGCAACCAGCAGGACTCGCCCTGTTCTCCCCGTGGATCGACCTGGCCACCGATGACCCCCTGTCCCTGGCCATCGACCCCCGCGACCCTGAACTCGGCGTCACCGGTTTGCGTCAGGCCGCCCGGTGGTACGCCAACGGACGTGCTCTCGACGACCCGGAAATCAGCCCCGCCTTCGGCGACCTCACCGCCTCGCCACCAATCATCGTGTTCAGCGGCGACCGCGACATCCTGCTTCCCGACGCCCGCCGCATCAAAGAACTCGGGCACTCAGCTGGCGCGCGTGTGGAGTTGCACGAATATCCTGGCATGTTCCACAACTGGATCATGAAGTCCATCCCCGAGGCCGACACCGCCACCGAAGAACTCGTGGCCTTCCTGCACAGCATCGACAAGATGTCGGACAGTGCGCCAGCGTAGAGGTGGTAGTCCCGGTTAGGGATGTGCATCCGAGGCCACCCGGGGGGGGGACGACACCTGAGTATCTGGCCCAGATCGCGAAGTAGCAGTCGTCGGAGCTGCGCGCCGCCAGACCAGAGCTCTGCACGTCTGGCGACGATCGCGCGCTCGTCGCCCGCATGGACCGCCTGTGTGAAGTCTTCGCTCGGATAGCTGAGGACGGTCCGGAGATCCGGCACGAAGCGAGCCCGCGCATTCGCCTTGAACTCAACAGGCCCGAACAGGCAAGCGACTTCCACGCGTCGCGACTCCCATGACCCAGCCCGCGGGCGAGACATCAGCACAGAAACGCAGCATGCCACGACGATGCGCCGGACCCGCGGTGTTGCGGCCATCCTATACAGAACATCTGAGTTTCCCGCGTGTCTCAACTAATGCACCAGAGATTCATCCAGTGCAACATCGATGCCAATAACGCAGGTCACCGAGTCGGAGTCGGTGGCAACGCGACCCGGCCTCAAGTACCCGCCGCCCTTCGCCAAAGCTGAGGCCGACCCCCGAATACCGCTGCCGTGCAATGGAGCCGTGACCCGGTTAGACCAGGAGGCGTGTGATGCATCGAATGCAGCTCGTCGTAACCGACCTCGTCCAAGACCGCTCCGGTCTCCTGTGGTAGAGCCGGTTTGATGACGTTTGCGGGCGTCGGTTCCGGGTACCGCCAAGCCCATGGCGTCTACGGACCGGATCGGCAACCCGTGGGGAACCCGTACCCCGTTCGGCCCGGGGGAGGTCTGGCCGACCCGGGTCGATTCCTACCTCGCCGATGGATTGACCGAGAGCGACGTCGACCGATGGGTCCAGTCCGCGACGATCCTGCATTCCAACGGCGACGGTCTCGACATCGCCGTCAAGGACGGACGCATGGTGGGCGTCCGTGGACGTGCTGTCGATCGGGTCAACCACGGCCGACTCGGCCCGAAAGACCTGTACGGGTGGCAGGCGAACCACTCGGCCGAGCGGCTCACGACACCGCTGATCCGTCGCCGCGGCAAGCTGGTCGAAACCGACTGGGACACCGCGATGGATGCGGTCGCCGACCGCACGAAGCAGCTGCTCGCTGAGCGCGGTCCGAGCTCGGTCGGCTTCTACACCACCGGCCAACTGTTCCTCGAGGAGTACTACACCCTCGCGTTGATCGGCCACGGGGGCATCGGCACCAACCACATGGACGGCAACACCCGTCTGTGCACCGCGACCGCGGCCGCAGCATTGAAGGAATCGTTCGCATGCGACGGCCAGCCCGGCTCCTACACCGATGTCGACCACGCCGACGTCATCGCCCTGTACGGGCACAACATGGCCGAGACGCAGACCGTGCTGTGGATGCGCATCCTCGACCGGCTCGCCGGACCGAACCCGCCGTCGGTGATCTGCGTGGACCCGCGACAGACCCCGGTCGCGCGAGCGGCGACAATCCATCTGGCGCCCCGGCCCGGCACCAACGTGATGCTCATGAACGCACTGCTCCACGAGATCGTGAGCAACGAGTGGATCGACCGGGACTACCTCGATGCGCACGTCGTGGGATTCGACGAACTGAAGACCCAACTCGAAGACTATCCGGTCGAGCGCGCCGCCGAGGTGTGCGACGTGCCGGTCGCGGATCTGCGTGCCGCAGCCCGCCTGCTGGGTACTGCCGAACGACTCATGTCCACGGTCCTGCAGGGTTTCTACCAGTCCCACCAGGCCACCTCGGCCGCGGTCCAGGTCAACAACATCCATCTGGTGCGCGGGATGCTCGGCAAACCTGGTTGCGGTGTGCTGCAGATGAATGGGCAACCCACCGCCCAGAACACGCGCGAGTGCGGCGCGGACGGTGACCTGCCCGCCTTCCGCAACTGGGCCAACGACGCCCACATCGAAGACCTGGGGCGCGTGTGGAACATCGACCCGATGCGAATCCCCCACTACACCGCGCCGACGCACCTGATGCAGATGATGCGCTACGCCGAGGACGGCTCGATCCGGTTCCTCTACGTCAGCGGCACCAATCCAGCGGTGTCGCTGCCGGAACTCGACCGCATCCGAAAGATCCTCGCTCAGAAGCGGTTGTTCGTGGTGGTGCAGGACATCTTCTTGACCGAGACCGCGCAGTTGGCCGACGTCGTCCTACCCGCCGCCACGTGGGGAGAGAAGACCGGGACCTTCACCAACGTCGATCGGACGGTTCATCTGTCCGAGAAAGCAGTGGAGCCACCTGGACAGGCACGGTCCGATCTCGACATCTTCGTCGACTACGCCCACAGGTTGGGACTCAAGGACAAAGACGGTGCGCCCCTTGTGAAATGGTCGACCCCCGAAGAGGCCTTCGAAGGATGGAAGCAGTGCACGGCCGGACGCCCGTGCGACTACACGGGCATCACCTACGACAAACTCCGCGGCGGAAGCGGTATCCAATGGCCCTGCAACGACGACCACCCCGACGGCACCGAACGTCTCTACGCCGACGGACAGTTCTGGTCCTCGCCGGACTACTGCGAAAGCTACGGCAGGGACATGGTCACCGGCGCGCCCCTCGAACCCACCGAGTACAAAGCTCTGAACCCCTACGGCAAGGCCGTCATCAAAGCCGGTGAGTATCTGCCGCCCCATGAAACGGTGACCGACGAATACCCCTACTTCCTGACGACCGGTCGCACGCTGTATCACTTCCACACCCGCACGAAGACCGGGCGAGCTCCGCAACTCCAGAACGCGGCGCCCGAGGTGTGGGTGGAAATGTCCGAACCCGACGCCGAGAAGAACGGCTGGTCCGAAGGAGACCTGCTCCGTATCACCACGCCCCGCAGCAGAGTAGAAGCGAAACTACGAGTCAGTGGCATCCGTTCCGGCGTGGTGTTCCTACCCTTCCACTACGGCTACTGGGACACCCCTTCCGGCCACGAACCCGACGGCAAGAACGGAAGAGCCGCAAACGAACTCACCCTCACCGACTGGGACCCCGCATCGAAGCAACCCTTGTTCAAAGGTGGCGCCGCCCGCGTCGAACGAACCCGGGCGGGCGACGGCAGCCCTGCCCCGGCTCCAACGACCACCGCGTCGAAGCCCGTCGGCACAGCGGTTCCCGATACGGTCGGCGGTCCGGACGCGAACGCCGCCGAAGTACTCACCGACCGGCGGGGAGATGTGCGGTGAACAAGTTGGCACTGGCGATCAGAGAGTTGCACCGCTCGGAGAACGACCTGGCCGGTGAGTTGCTCCAGGTGTCTGACCGGCACAAGGTCGACCACGAGGTGTTCCACGTTGCCCGCGACATCGCCGGGTGGTCGCAGCAACACGTACGGGAACTCGCCGCCGTGGGCACAGACTACGGCCTCGACCTAGGTGCCGACCCTGTCCACGATCCGACAATGCTGGCGAAGGTGCGGCAGAAGGGCAGCGAGCTGCTCGGCCGGCACCACAAGCCGGCCCTGTTGCTCCTTCGGGACCTGCGTGAGGTCCATCGGAAGGCCGCAGGCGTCTCGTTGGATTGGGAGATCCTGGCGCAAACCGCCCAAGCGCTCGGCGATCGGGAACTGCTGGCCGCCGCGAAACGCTGTCACCCCCAAACTCTGCGTCAATTGCGATGGGCCAACGCCAAGTTGAAGGAGATCGCCGCGCAGGCAATGGTCACCGACTGAGTGCACGAGGGTGCGACGCAGTGATCGGCACCGGCGTATCACAGTTGTCGGCGCACGCCCGGCTCTTGGGAGAGGTCGCCGAACTGCTCGAATGGGTTGCCGCTGACAGCGCTGGCCGCGTTCCCGCGGCGCGCTAACGGCAGCACGGCCCGGTGACGTACCCCTTCGAGCTCGAAAGCCAGTGCCGCATACAGACTCACCACCGCGAGAAGCAGGCCGACCCATCCGGCCGCGGTCTGCCAGGCATGTGATCCGGTCAAGTAAGCGAGTGCAGTGACGGTGAAACGCAGCGCGCTGAGCATCATGACAGCGGCCGCGACAGGTTTGTCCAGGGCCGCGACTGCCGGCACGAGCAACGCCGCCGCCGATGCCAGTAGCACCACCCCTAGAGCGTCACTGTCGCCGCCCGGCGGCAGGTTTAGAGTCACCAGAGTCACCGCCGCCCACGTGCCCGAGAGCACCGCCATTCCGGTGCCGGCGACCGAGTCTCGGGCCATGAATCCGACCACCGACGCCAGCAGCTGCGCGGGCACGGTCAAACCCAGGACCGCCCACGCGATCAGGTGTCCTTGTTGTGCAGGCACCCATCCCAGTTGCAGACCGGCGAAAGCGAAGGTAGCTACACACAGACCGAGGAAGCCCAGGGGCAGCGGTGTGCCGACGGGGCGAACAACGATGCGAGTAGGCCCCCCACAGCCCACCTCGTCAGCCGAGTGTTGATCGGCTCGACCGGAAGTAGCGGTATCGGAGCCGGCGGAACGTGGAGCCCTCATGTCTTTGCCGTACCCGTGGCCACCGCTTGCGAACCCCCGAGCAACAGAACGCTAGAGCGACCTTGTGACGGTACTTGTCACCGATGAATGGGGTGCATTGCACGGATGAAGGAATGTGCCAGACTGCGGATATGGCTGTTGATCCACGTGGTGCCGACCTGAAACGTTATCTCGCCGAGGACCCGGGCGGGCCGGTGGTGATGCTCAATCTCCTGCGGTTCGCCGAGGGTGGCCGGGAACTCTACGATCGCTACGCCGCGGCGCTGCACGACACGTTTCTGCCGCGCTACGGCGGTGAGGTCCTCTATGCCGGGGACGGTTCGACCGCGCTGGTGGCCGAGACAGGTCAGCAGTGGGATGCGGTGCTGCTGGTGCGTTACCCGTCCCGCAATGCGTTCTCGGAAATGGTTGCTGACCCTGACTATCAGCAGGTGACCACCTGGCGCACTGAGGCATTGTCCGAAGCAGTTTTGCAGGCCACTGTGCCGTGGCCCGGTCACGTCTGAATCGCGGCAGGACATCCAAGGACGCTGACGCGGACCCCCGGATGTGTCGGATCTGCCGCTCTTCGGGTACGCGAGTTGTCGAGGGGGCATACCGGTTCCCTCGACTGTCACCGAGGAGAGGCCAGATCAATGGGTACCGCACAAAGCATGATTGACAGCTACCCCAAGCAGGTCGGCAACATCGACACGACGGTGCTGGCTGCCTGCATCGAAGCGTGCATTGAGTGCGCGCAGACCTGTACCGCCTGCGCCGACGCTTGTTTGGCCGAGGACACCGTCGCAGAACTGACCACCTGCATCCGAACCGACCTCGACTGCGCCGACGTATGTGCCACCACAGCGCGCATTCTCTCGCGGCAGACCGGAAACAACGCGACGCTCACCACGGCGATAGTGCAAGCGTGCGCTATCGCTTGCCAGACGTGTGGTGAAGAGTGTGCACAGCACAGCGCCCATCACGAACACTGTCGAATCTGCGCCGAGGCGTGCCGACGCTGCGAACAGGCCTGTCGGGATCTGCTCGCCATCCTCGATTAACTCTGGCACAGCAGTTTCGATGGCTGTTCACCCCGCGATCTGATGTCGGTGATCTACGGCATAGGCGTAGCAGATCTCTCGCGTCGATCCAACGGTGTGGAGGAAGCGGTTATCGAGGTAGGCCGCTAGTGAGGACGTTTGGTGTTCTAGGCGTACCGCGGCGCTGCGCACCCTCTCGGCTCGGACTGTTCGCAGGCTCGTGCCAGCGCAGGGATATGGGTGAGCGTGGCTGCCAGAGAGCGATCTCGCTCGGCTTCGCGGGAAGTAGTAGGTTTCGCCGTACTGGCGGAGGTCGAGTTCCACTGCGATCAGGGAATCGGTGAGACCGTCGAGCAGAGCGCACGCAATGCTGGTCTCTCCCTCCCGAGCGACCGTCGTCGCGTCGGTTGCGGCGAGGCTCACTGTGAGCGCTGCGGCACGCCGACGGATCAGCGCTGGATAGATCTGCAGAATCCACGATATCGCCGCGGTAAACAGGACGAACCCGATCAGAGCCTGCGGCGGGATCACCAATTGCAGTGCAGGATAGGCCGGAGTGATATCGCCGTATCCGAGCGTCGCCACGGTCACCAACGACAGACAGAGCGCGGACACCGGATCGGATGACTGCGGCTGTCTGGAATCGATCCACGCTGGCCACAATTCTCCTCAGCTCCGATGTGTCGGGACTGAAGATCTAACGGTGGACACTAATTGCGAACTCAAATCGCGGCTCCGCACCCGAATCGGGTTACAGACAGGCCGGTTCCCCGCAGATGAGAATTGAGAAGAGGCGAACCCGTGGGATTCCATCCCACTTAATCTCCCAGGACCAGCCGGAACCCGATGGGGGAGGACCCGCAGTTGCGAGCATCGGCGCCATTGAGGCCATCTGCCCTCCTGATCGTTTGTTGCGTGTGACGACTGAAGCCGCCGACCCGCATCGGGGTCGACGGCTTCAGTGTGTAGATGGACGGTGCCGGTCAGTGCGCCTCTCGGCGAGTGGCCGCACGCAGCGGCGGAAAG
>ERZ501011.157-NODE-157-length-21663-cov-8.829276_pt1 | contig 21663 bp, 12 predicted proteins | sample MGYA00248833_ERZ501011 | MGnify/ENA primary metagenome ERZ501011 (study PRJEB25958, sample SAMN03398530) | human skin metagenome | study: EMG produced TPA metagenomics assembly of the Human Skin Microbiome Metagenome (human skin metagenome) data set. | reverse complement strand
TTTCCTGCACCCGCAGTGATCGTTGGCGAGAACGGTGTTGGCAAGAGCAACCTGCTGCATGCCCTCCGCCTCGTCTTGGATCCCGACCTCCCGGACTCAGCGCGCCGACTGCGGGCCGAGGACATCCACGAAGATGCCATGGGGCCGTTCGGGCCTGGCCTAGCGGGCGGTACCGAAGTTGTCGTCGAAGTCGACTTCGAAGGCTTCGACGATGAGGAAGACGCGCTCGCAGTCTTGTCTGATGCGCTCACCAAGGTGACGCGACCCCGTCGCGCCCGACTCGTCTACCGCTTTGCACCAATGACGCCCCTCGCCACTGACGGGCCAACCAGATCCAGCGAGTCTGAAGACATCGAGATCGCGTACACGCCGGCCGACTACGAATATCAGTTGACCCAAGGGACAGACAGCGGCACGGACGGCTCGCGGGTACGCCGCTACATCAGTCTGCGCGTGCTGCCTGCGCTACGCGACGCCGAGGGTGACCTTGATCGGTGGAGGCGAAGCCCCATGCGGGTGCTCCTGGAAGAGCTCCCCCTCGACCGGGTTCATCTCAAAGCGATCGCCGCCGACATCGATGCCATAGCCGACCGGCTAGCTCGATTGCCGGAGGTCGACGGCCTCCAGAAAGATCTCGCGGCCAGACTGGAACGCCTCGTCGGACCACAGCTTCCGGTCGACCCACATGTGGGCATCGCGTCCAAGGACCCCGACTCGTTGCTGCGGGGTCTGCGCCTATTCGTTGACTCGTCGCGGACCAGGACTGTGGCTGACACAAGCCTCGGCGCAGCCAACGTCCTCTACCTGGGAATGCTAATGGAGGCCCTCGCAGTGCGTCGCGCGGCGAGCGCATTCGTGACGACGATCCTGGGGGTAGAAGAGCCTGAGGCTCATCTGCATGTTGCAGTCCAGCGCCGTCTGTTTCGCCACCTGTTGGCCACCGAGCCGGGAATGCTGTTAACCACACATAGTCCTCACATCGCTGCCGTCGCGCCCTTGGAGTCTTTGCTGCTCCTTCGGTCGAGCACTCCAGGCACGATCGCCCGCACCACCCTTGGCGCAGAGCTCAACGAACGTGAATCCCAGGACATCAGCCGCTATCTCGATGTCACTCGCGCGGAGATCCTGTTCGCACGCTTCGCCATCCTGGTTGAGGGGATCGCTGAAACCTACGTCGTACCGGCCATCGCGAGAGCAGCCGGATTCGATCTCGACGAGTATGGCGTCGTCGTCGTCAACGTCGCCGGCACCGACTTCGCGCCCTACCTTCGACTGCTCGGTACACACGGGCTACAGGTGCCGCACGTGGTCATCACTGATGGCGACCCTCTCCGAGGATCGAAGAGGCCTGAGCAGGGCCTACAACGCGCCGCACAACTGGTCGACGACGACGATCTTCGCGAGCAGCTAGAGTCGGCCATCGATGAGCTGAGGCAATGCGAGCAGGACGGCGAGACCCACCGAGCGCTGTGCATCAGGCGCGATCTGCAGGACATCTGCGCTGACGAAGACATCTTCGTCGGCGACAACACACTCGAACTCGACCTGTTGTTCCTGCTTGGTGACGAATTAGCAATTGCCTACTCCGAGCTTGCAAGCGAGCGAAAAGCCGCAGCGATGGCTCGCGACATCCGCCTCATTCTCGACACCGAGGGAGCAGCGGCCATGATCTCAGATGCCACCCGCAGTCTGGTGGATCAGGCACCCGCAGAGCGCCCAGAACATGCCAGCCACCAGCAGCGCCTTAACCGAGTCCTCTCACGTGTGGAAGCGCGCGGAAAGGGGCGTGTGGCCCAGCGGTGGTCACACCACATCGAAAGTGTGGACCTGCGGGAGTGGTTGGTTCTCCTGCTCGAGCTCCCAGGTGACGAGGTCGAGCCAGAGATCGCAAGAGGCCATGGTGAGGTCACCCCCAACCTGATCTCGCTCAGCGGTTCTGCCCGCGGATACCTTCGGGCGCTCGACCGCGTGAGTAGAGCTGTTCGAGGTACCGCCCTCATGCCGGCAGGTTCTTGAGGTGGCCACCCCTCCGAGGTGGCGCGGCCTGCCGCGCCCCCTCGCCGAAGCGATCGAAGAACTCGACTCTGAGCAACGCTCAGCGCTAGACGTTGTCGGCAACCTGGTCATTGTTGCAGGGCCGGGAAGCGGCAAGACCCGCACAATGGTGGCCCGCGCTGGACACCTCATCTCGGTCCAGATTCGACCTCCACGCGGGTTGGCCACGATCACCTATACGAACCAGGCCGCCGCCGAGCTACGTGAGGGATTGGCCAGGCTAGGCGTGGATGCTTCGCAGCGATTGTTCGCTGGAACGATGCACTCATTCTGTCTCGCTCACGTCCTGCCGTACGCGCCGCACGTCGGGGCGAACCTTCCGCCTCTTGACCGATTGATGACAAGGTCTCAGATCCGAGACCTGGAGAAGGAGTGCGCAGACGCTGTCGATGTCAACGTGTGGGACCTCCGCACCGACTTCCCCGGACTGCGGCGGCGGATCGCTGCCGGCGAGGACGTTTCCGGTGACCCTCCGAAGTACGTACTCGCCGCCGATCACTACGAAACTCTGTGCCAGCGCCGCGCCGTCTGGGATTTCGAGGGAATAGTCCTGAATTCGGTGCGGCTGTTGGAGGAACACCCCGAGATCGCTGAGATCATTAGAGCCAAGTTCCCCGTCGTGATGATTGACGAGTACCAAGACCTCGGCGCCGGACTCCATCGACTGGTCGATCTGCTCCTCGCCACTGGGGTCGAGATCACCGCAGTCGGAGACACCGACCAGAGCATCTTCGGGTTCAGCGGCGGCGATCCCCGCTACCTCGACAAGCTTTCTCGACGGGACGACTTCACCCTACGCAGACTGGTTACGAACTATCGCTGTGGGAGAGCTGTTGTCGAAGCGGCCGAACTCACCCTCGATCGAGCACGGGGCTATCGCGCTGACCCAGATCGCGCTGACCCTGGTGTACTTGAGTTTCAGGTGGTCGAGGGCAGCTCTGGCGATCAAGCGCGGCATGCTGTCGCTTCGGTTCGGCAGTTCCTCGACGCTGGGATACCACCCCACGAGGTGGCGGTTCTCGTGCGGAATCGGAAGCCGTTGGCACCCATGATTGAACACGAACTTCGCTCGGCGGGAATCCCGGTGAGACACGGAGGTCTGGCAACTGGGCCCGCAACTGAGCTTGGACGTTGGCTCGAGGCAGCGGCCCTCTATGCAGTGCGGATGTCCGACCAAACGGAATCAGGCGAACCACCTGAACTCGGCGCAAGTCGCCTTCTAGATCGACTGGAGTCGCTGCACCGGGTTGCTGGCCGCGCCAAGCCCAACCAGCCGCGGCTCGCGCGGGTGACTCACCTTCACGCCACGCTTGTTGGTTCTGTTTCGAAACCAAACCTTCCAGTCTGCGACTGGCTGCGTCGTGTCGCCGCAGCGCTAGAACTTGATGACCTTGCGATACAGGGGGGCGATCCCCGATCGGTGGACGAGCTCCATGACCTGCTCGCGTCCCCGAAAGACGTCACTCTAGAAGACCTTGCATTAGATTCCGCTGGCACTGGAAGTGTCGTGATCTCCACATTCCACGGCGCAAAGGGGCGAACTTTCTCGGCTGTCGTTATTCCAGGACTGAGTGAAGGTGTTGTCCCGCCTTGGACGGGTCCAGTTAAGAAACGTAAACCGAAGACGGGTCAAGCTCTCGACGAAGAGCGCCGGGGTTTCTACGTAGCCTTGACCCGAAGTCGTGGCAGCGTCCTCCTTCAACTCTCAAGTACTGGCATCGATCATCAGGGATACGAGACTCGACGGGGATACTCGAGCTTTGCCCGACAACTGGCTGATCGGCTCGGCGCGAGCTTATAGGGCATGGACCCCTTGCTGCAGTTGGTGGACGGGTGTGGGCGTTGAGGGTGCTGTTGCCGCGTGTGTCCGCCCGTCACACTGCTCTGCCGCGAGCGAGTCCTACGGGAAGTGGCTTCGGCATACGGTGCGCGGCATTCGGTTCAATACTGCTAGGGCGGACATGGTGCGATTCTGCACTCAGCGCTGTCATCCTGCCCCACTATGAACTAGCTCTCCCACCGCTACTTCTCAGGCCATAACGCATACACTTGTCGGTAGGTGCACCTAAGGTGCATCTCTACGGACAGGACGCTATGACCATCGACCCACACGCTCCCTACCCCGCCGAGGACATTCCTCTGGGGGACCTGCCGTCGGCTGATCCGACGCTGCTCGGTAACGCCCCGCTCGAGGTCGCGGTGATCGAGATCCGTTACACCTCGTCCACCTCCGAGATCTCTCCGGAGACCGCGGCCACCTTCCGCGACGAGCTCATGGAGAACACCGGCGTCGACTACCCAAACATTCAGCCCACAGTCCAGCAGCAGATGCGCATCGACTTCGGGGCCAACGGTGTCTCTCAGGTCGCCGCTGAGTCACACGGGTGGCAGATCGCGTCGGCGAACGGCACCCTCATCACTCTCATGCCCGACATCATGATCATGCAGATCAATCGCTACGAGCGCTGGAGCACGAGCGTTAAGCCCCCGCTGACCGTCCTCGTCGAGACCCTCGCCCGGCTGGTCAAGCCGTCACTGGTGCATCGGATCGGTCTGCGCTACGTCGACCGTTTTCACAACAGCGGGTTCGACTCCGCCTTGGCGTGGCGAGGCCGGATACATGACACCCTGCTGGGTCCGGTCCTGAATCCTGACTTCGGTGCCAGGGTCCAGGGGGCTCAGCAGCAGGTGGAGATCCGCATCGATGACCATCATGGCGCGTTGCTGCGTCACGGCCCGGTCCGTGATGACTCCGGCAAGTGCGTGCAATACCTGCTCGACACCGACGTGTTCCGCCACTCTTCGTTCACGTTCGACGCAGGACAGGTCGTCATATCCGCCGAGCGACTGAACCGCACTGCGCTGTCGATCTTCCAGTCGTCGGTCACCGACACCTACCTGAAGGAGCTCCGGGCGGGAGGCGAGGGATGACGATCATGCACCAACAGCCGACCGGATCCCGCGTGCTCCGGTCACCATCCCAGGTGCGTGAGCGACGCAATCGGCATCCGGCGCCTTGCGAGTCCGACCTCTGGTTCAGCACGTTTGTGGAGGTCGGCTCGTCATCGGGACTGCGGGACGCGGTCGCGCACTTCTCCAGCGCACTTGATCCTTGCGCCTGGGACCAGTTCCGCGTCGAGGTGTTCAAGGGGCTCGACGGTCAGTTGAACCTCTCGGGCTCGGCGCTGTGGTTGACGGACCCGTACATCTTCATCGACACGGTGGCGGACACCGAGACCGACAGCAGGGTCGACGAGACCGCCGATGTCGTCGATGCGTTCGAGCGCCTTCGCGCCGAGCTAGGCCTCACACAGAAGGAGATGTTCGAGGCGACTGGCATCAGCAAGCGCACCTTCCACTCTTGGTCGGACAAACCCGCTGGGAGCCGTCCACGTGTCGCCAGCCTGGGACGGCTGTGGGAGCTGGCGGATGTCGTCGACGATCTGCGCGAGACGCTGGACCAGCCCCTGAGCAGATGGCTGCGCGGGGACAAGAAGCGCATCAGCGCACTGCTCGACGGCAGGCTCGACGAGCTCGTGGACCTGGCGGTGGATCGGGCGCCGTTCTCCCGACGCGAGATCGGCATCTCGGTATACGAAGGCGTTGCCGCGGACGTCGAGACGCCGATCATCCGTACCGGCGGCCCGCTCGTGACCGAGGATGTCGAGGACGGGTTCGCCCGGTGACGATCGATCGACTCCTGCCGGAGTCATGGGCTCCCGAGACGCTCGCCGCACTCGAGCGGTGGAGACAGGGACACCTCATCAAGGTGGACCGCGGCGCCTGGATCGTTCCGACCTGGGTGGACGACCCCGTGACAGGAGAACCGTCTGCCGGTAGCGCGGCGGGTGAGGTGCGCGCGCGTTCCGCCCCGCTGAGCGACACCGGGTACATGGCGGTGGTGTCGCAGACATGCGACATCGCGGGCGGTCCGGCGCTGCGGCATCCGCTGGTGCAGGTATGCCCCGTACGCGACATCTCGGAGTTCCCGCCCGACAAGATTCAGCAGGTCAAGGACTACCAAGTCTCCGAGTACGTCTGGCTCAGTAAGCCGCCGGTCGAGGGGGCGCAGTGGGCTGTGGACTTGCGCGCCACGGTCTCGGTGAGCAAGGGACTGCTTGCGGCCGTGGAGCCCATCCAGGGCTTTGCCTCGATCGAGGATGAACTGATCCTCGGGCAGCGCCTGGCCAGCAAACTCGCCCGCCCAGCGGTTCACGACGCGCTGGCCGGCCCCGTATTCGACGCCCTGCGCAAGATGCTCTCGAAGGCCAAGAAGTCGCAGGTCTGGTGCGACGATGTCGAACAGTTGCGACTCGAAGTGGTCGAGGGGACTGCGCTGTATCCGAAGCGGGTGCGGCTGCTCGTCTTGACGGATCATAAGTTCGGACCAGGTGAGAGGAAGCCGCTGCGGGAAGAGTGGAAGTCCCACAGGAAGGCGTTGAAGGATGCTGGGATCACCTGGGAATCAATTCACTTCGTTACCGTCGACCATTGCTCGGTGAGGTTGTACCGCAGCACTATTCCGATCGAGGTTCTCACGTTGGAACGGGGCCGGTTCGTCTGACCATCCGCCCCGCTCGATCAGATTGCGGACGACACTACCTAAGCGGCCAACCCGCGGCACAGCTTCGCTGCGACACGCACGCATCGTGAACTCTCAGTTGTGACCGCCGCGGCAACCTAACCTCATTCCTGCAAGACGTCGAGCATGGAGGCAGAGAATGGGTTCGATCCACGAGGTGATGGAGGCGTTCCGACAGGCGCCGTCGAACTCGGAACGCGGGACCAAGTTTGAGCAGTTGATGGTCCGCTACTTCGACCTGGACCCGATGCTGAGCCAGCAGTACGACGGGGTGTGGCGGTGGATGGACTGGTCGGGCCGTAAAGGCAAGCCCGACACTGGGATCGATCTCGTCGCCCGCGAACGCGACACCGGCGAGTACACGGCGATCCAGTGCAAGTTCTACGAGCCGACCCACACTCTGCGCAAGGAAGACATCGACTCATTCTTCACCGCGTCGGGTAAGAACCCGTTCACCAACCGCATCATCATCTCCACAACCGACCGATGGGGCCGCAACGCCGAGGACGCCCTCGACGACCAGACCATTCCCGTCCAGAGGATCGGCTTGGCCGAGATCGCCGACTCGCCGATCGACTGGGACATCGCCTGGGTCGACGGCGACTTGCAGATCGACGTCGCCGAGGCAGTCCGGCACGAGCCGCGTCAGCATCAAGCCACCGCGATCAACAAGGTCTTCGATGGGTTCGCCAAGGGCAACGACCGTGGCAAGTTGATCATGGCGTGCGGCACCGGTAAGACGTTCACCGCGTTGAAGATCGCTGAGCGCACAGCGCAGGAGAACGGCGGCAACGCCCGCATCTTGTTCGCGGTCCCGTCGATCTCCCTCCTGTCGCAAACGCTGCGCGAGTGGACGGCGCAGACGCAGCTGGACTTGCGGGCGTTCGCTGTTTGCTCGGACACGAAAGTCTCCCGCGCGGCGGAGGACATCAACACCTACGACGTCGCGATCCCGGTGACGACGAACGCCGCGAAGCTGGACGCCGAGATGCAACACCGCAAGCGCGCCAAGGGCCTGACGGTGGTGTTCACCACCTACCAGTCGCTGCCGGTCATCGCTTATGCACAGAAGCTGGGTGTGGCTCCGTTCGACCTGGTGATCTGCGACGAGGCGCACCGCACCACCGGCGTCACGTTGGAAGGTTCTGACGAGTCGAACTTCGTGCGGGTCCACGACGAGGACTACCTGCACGCAACCCGCCGCTTGTACATGACCGCGACGCCGCGGATCTACGACGAGAAGGTCAAGGCGAAAGCTGACGAGCACTCCGCTGAGATCACCTCGATGGACGACGAGACGAAGTACGGTCCCGAGTTCCACCGGCTGTCCTTCGGGGAGGCCGTCGAACGGGGCCTGCTGACCGACTACAAGGTCCTCGTGCTTACCGTGGATGAGGAGATGGTCGCGGCGCCGCTGCAAGCCCAGCTCGCCGGCCCCGACGGAGACCTGCGCCTCGACGACGCGACGAAGATCGTCGGGGCCTGGAACGGACTGGCCAAGCGTGCCGGCAAGACCCCGGACGGGCAAGGGTTCGCTCCGGGTGAGGTGCCGATGCGTCGCGCGGTGGCGTTCGCCAAGGACATCGCCGCGTCGAAGAAGGTCGCGGAGCTGTTCCCGCGGGTCGTGGAGACCTACCGCGAGATGCTCACCGACAGCATCGACGACGGCCACGACGTGAACACCACTAACCTCGACCTCGCCGTGCAGGTTCACCACGTTGACGGCACCTACAACGCCCTGGAACGCAACCGAGAGTTGCAGTGGCTCAAGGCCCCTCTGCCGGAGAACGAGTGCCGCATCCTGTCAAACGCCCGGTGCCTGTCGGAGGGTGTTGACGTGCCCGCGCTGGATGCGGTGATGTTCCTACACCCCCGCAACAGCGTCGTCGACGTGGTCCAGTCGGTGGGCCGGGTGATGCGCAAAGCCGAGGGCAAGGACTACGGGTACATCATCCTGCCGGTCGCGGTCCCGGCCGGGGTCTCACCGTCCCAGGCATTGTCGGACAACCGCCGCTTCAAGGTGGTGTGGCAGGTCCTCAACGCGCTGCGCGCCCACGACGACCGGTTCAACGCAATGGTCAATTCGATCGCACTGAACACCTCCGCGGAACTGCAAGCCACCGGGCAGGGCTCCGACCAACTCCTCGGCGGACACATCGGCCCCACGACGGAGAACCCGGAGAGCATCGGCAACGGTGAGAGCACCGGATCTGCTGGCGGTAGTGACGCCGGTACCGACCCCGCCGCCGGTGTCGCAGACGGGGACAGCTCCGATGGTGGGCGGCTGGCGTCGCAGATGGCGCTGTTCTCGCTGTCGGAGTGGCAGGAGGCGATCTACACCCGCATCGTCGACAAGGTTGGTACCCGCACCTACTGGGAAGACTGGGCGAAGGACGTCGCCGACATCGCCGCGGCGTTGATTGCGCGGATCAAAGTCCTGATCGACGGGGCCGACCCGATGGTGACCAAGGCGTTCGCGAAGTTCCACAAAGGCTTGCAGGACAACCTCAACGACTCCACCACCCGCGACGATGCGATCTCAATGCTCGCGCAGCACCTCATTACGGCGCCGGTCTTCGATGCCCTGTTCGCCGGGCACGAGTTCGCGGCGCACAACCCGGTGTCGAGGACGATGCAGGCGATGGTCGACCAGCTCGGCGGGGCCGGCCTGGAATCCGAGACCGAGCACCTGGAAGCCTTCTACGACTCGGTGCGGGTCCGGGCATCGGAGGTCACCACTGCCGACGGCAAGCAACAGGTGATCGCCGAGCTCTACGAGAAGTTCTTCAAGGTCGGATTCGCCAAACAGGCTGAGGCGCTGGGCATCGTCTACACACCGGTCGAGATCGTCGACTTCATCCTCCGCGCCGCCGACCACGCCTCCCGTGAAGCGTTCGGTCGGGGCCTCACCGACGACGCCGTACACGTCCTCGACCCGTTCACCGGCACCGGTACATTCATCACTCGGCTCATGCAGTCAGGACTGGTGCGTCCGGAAGACCTGGCGCGCAAGTACGCCTCCGAGTTGCACGCCAACGAGATCATGCTGTTGGCCTACTACATCGCTGCGGTGAACATCGAGACCACCTACCACGCGCTGACCAAAACGGAGTACAGCCCGTTCGAAGGAATCGTCCTCACCGACACGTTCCAGATGACCGAAGACGACGACTCGATGGACACGGAGATGTTCCCGCAGAACAACTCTCGAATCGTGAAGCAGCTCGCGGCGCCGATCCACATCATCGTCGGGAACCCGCCCTACTCATCGGGGCAGGACTCTGCGAACGACCTCAACGCGAACCTCAAATACCCGACGTTGGACAAGCGGATTGCCGACACCTACGCCAAGCGTTCCACGGCGACGAACAAGAACAGCCTCTACGACAGCTACCTGCGGGCGTTCCGCTGGGCCACCGACCGCGTCGGTGACCACGGCGTCGTCGCGTTCGTGTCGAACGGCGGCTGGATCGACGGGAACACCGCCGACGGAATCCGCCTCTCCCTCGCCGACGAGTACAGCCGGATCTACGTCTACAACCTGCGCGGGAACCAGCGCACCTCAGGGGAACTGTCCAGGAAGGAAGGTGGCAAGGTGTTCGGTTCCGGCAGCCGCAACACCGTTGCGATCCTCATCGGAGTAAAGGACCCCGCCAGCACTGGGCTGTGCGAGGTCCAGTATAGGAACATCGGCGATTACCTACCCCGCGAGCGCAAGCTGGAGATCGTCGCTGGCGGTGATCTCGAATCTGTCGAGTGGCTAGCGATCACGCCGAACGAGCACGGCGACTGGGTCAGCCAACGCAGCGAGGACTTCGCCGAGTGGCCCGCTATCGGCGACAAGAGCGGTGGCGTGGCGGTCTTCAGGAAGTACTCACGTGGTCTGGAGACGAGTCGTGACGCATGGGTCTACAACTTCTCGGGCGACAAGCTCCGCGCCAACGTCCAACGCCTCATAGACAACTACAACGAGCAGATCCGTCCGTTCGGTGAATTTGTCCGCGCCAACGATGTCGCGAGGCCTGGTGAAGCAGACGTGACCTCGTACCTGGTAGCAACTCCAGGCGCAGCCGACGAGACCCGCATCAAGTGGTCGGCGAGTCTCAAGCAGCACCTGAGCCGTGCAACGCACGCAAAGCACGATTTAGAGGCATACCGGATCGGTTCCTATCGCCCCTTCACAACGGAGCACGTCTACTTCGGGCCGTTGCTCTGTCACCGACGTGGTGAGTTGGACACCATGTTTCCCACACCGCATCACGAGAATGTGGGCATATACCAGGTTGGCAATGGGTCGGCCGTCCCCTTCTCGGCGGTCATGATCAACGGCCTTCCGGATCTTCACGTCACCGGGGCCGGCAGCGGTGGCCAGTTCTTCCCCCGCTGGACCTACACCTCAGCGGCGGCTGACGGTGCCCTGGACCTTGAGACCGGAGCCATCGAGCCCGACGAGTACGGATACCGCCGCGTCGACAACATCACCGACGAGATCCTCACCCTGTACCAAGAGGCAGTCGGCAGTCAGGTCACCAAGGACGACATCTTCTTCTACGTGTACGGGCTGCTCCACGACCCCATCTACCGCGAGACCTACGCCGCGGACCTGAAGAAGATGCTCCCGCACATCCCGACCCCGGAGTCCCAGGAACGGTTTGAGCAACTCGTCGCGGCTGGTCGGGGGCTGTCCGACCTCCACATCGACTACGAGAACGTGGAGCCGTTCCGCGTCGATGTGCAGCTGAAGCCGGGCGCCGACCCCGACGACCCCAACACCTGGCGCGTCACGGCCAAGAAGATGAAGTGGGCGAAGAAGAAGGACCCCGCAACCGGTAAAAACATCGACGACGTCACAAAGCTGATCTACAGCCCGAAAATCACCATCTCGGGTATCCCTCCGGCCGCGGAACGATACATGATCGGCTCGCGTTCAGCGCTCGCATGGATCATCGACCGATACCTGGTCAAGACCGACTCGGCGTCAGGGATCGTCAACGACCCAAACGACTGGTACGTTGAGCACAACAATCCGCGCTACGTCGTCGACCTCATTGCGAAGGTCACCACCGTCGCTGTCGAGACGGTGAAGATCGTCGACAGCCTTGCACTTGAATAGTGCTGTATAAGACTGAGATTCGGATGACCAGAACTCTCCATCACTGATGCTGCTTGGCTTCCAAATGCCCACGCACTACACAGACGACACGGTTGTCGTCCTGGTGCCAGCCGACTCCGCGGTGCCACCACGAAATATGCAAGCTTCTAACTATGGCGCGAGTTGAATGGTCCAGACAATCCCCCGACGATGTGGAGCACGTCATCGCCATGCTCTTGTGTCGAGAGAATCCCCGCGCGCAACGCATTAAGCCGAGTCAAGGCGATGGGGGCCGCGATGTGATCGTCCCGACGGAGGATCCCAACACGTTCGATGTCTACCAGGTCAAGTACTTCACGGAGAAGTTGACACCGGATCAGGTATACAAGATCAAGAAGTCACACGAACGCGTCCGAAATTTCGCGACTGATCGAGGAATCACCATCGCCAAATGGTTCCTCGCGATGCCCAAACTGCGACTAGACAGCGACCAAGAGCTCATACAGTCGCTCACCGAAGCCGGAGGGTTCCCCTGCGAGTGGCGTGGCCTCGAGTTCATCGACGGCTTGGCCGCAACCTATCCAGCAGTCATCGATTATTACTTCCAAGACGGGCGCGAGCGCCTCGAGAACGCACTGCAGCAGCTGACTGCGCTCGTTCGGATGACCACAGACTTCGGGAACTCCGCAGCAGGTTCGACATCGATTCAGCCAATCGAGACGATCGCTGGCCTGCGCGCCCTGCACTCCTCCCTAAACGAGCTGGATCCGTTCTATTACTACGACTTTTCAGTCACTCGGCGTCTCCAGGAGCCTCCCTCGACAAGTGACGGTCTCGTCGCGTTCGCTCAGCTCGGCCACGAAGACCAGCACGTATCCTTCGCAATCTACGCCCGCTGCGCAGAGTCAGTTATCGAGCGACCGATTCCTATCAAAGTCACCATGCGCGCTGCGCGCGGATCGGCTGAAGCGCGGCAGATTGAGGAGCTTCACCGCTATGGGCGGCCGTTGGACACTCCAGTTGAAGCCGAGTACGACATCGACCTTCCCGGTGGGTTGGGAGGCGTCTCGACAGGACGGGTGCTCATGCGGACCAGCGACGCTGCGGCCGCGGGGGGCCACGAGTTGTACTTCGAACTCATTGACCCCGACAGTGATCCCGTAGCGCGAGCGCATGTCAGAAACACTCCGCCGTCCGTCGGTGACGATGGGCGGGGATTGTCGAATCAAGGTCGCGAACAGAACGGCGTTTTCACTGTTGAATCGCTCTCATCGATCGGTGCCGACGGCAGTATCTCCATGCAGCTACGCTTCCGCCTCGAACCCCTGACTGATCGTTTCTCTGACGAAGTCCTTGACGGACTCAAGTTTCTCGCGCACTTGACTCCCGACAACAGGCTTCGCTTCCGGTCAGTTCGCGGACCGAGCGTTTCGGACAGCGTGGACCTTCCTCCAGAGGTCAGAGACCTTGCAGTGCAAGGACGCCCGCTATGGGCATACGCCCGCGCGCTTGTCGCGATACAGGCGCACACGACCGAGTCGCTGCGGCTTCCATCGAAGATCACCATCGATGAATACCGCTGCGCGCTCGAGGCAGAACGCTTGATGGCCGGCGAGACCATCGCTGGGACCTGGGCTCGCTTTAGCGCCACGATCGGAGAGGGCGAAGCAACGTACGACTGGAGTGGGCATCCCCCTGGACCAATACAGCAGGAACAACCATTTCAGCTTCCTTACGACGGCAAGGTCATCACGATCGGTTACTGCACGATAGAACTCGTGTCCGCGAAAGTAGCCGCGTACGCGCGGCAAGAGAACGGCGACCATATCCTCACGCTTGAGCCGGCTGAGGATGACCAAATGACGACGCGTTGGTCAGCTTCCAGCGATCAGCTCGACGGCATCGAGACACGACTACCGACTCACCATGCGAGAACCGACACGAACATCCACTGATCGGCGGTCGACCGCTGTCCTCCCGAGAATCGACCTCGCAAATCCGATCCTCGAAAGTTGTGACGGGTCCTCGCCGGGCCTCGCGTCCTCAGCGCAGTTCGTTTCAGCGAACAGGCCAAACTATGGTGCAGGCAAGGGTCTGCGAGACGCATCTAGGGGCTTCGAAGCCTGCAGATCCCCGGTCTCTCCCAACCGGCTTAAGGCGTCGCTGCAAGGCAGCAAAGTACAAGGTCAGGCGACGTCTCCGCAACCTGACCTGATGTACCGCTCTGAGCTAAACCGCTCTGTGGTGGGCGAAGGGGGACTTGAACCCCCACGTCCCGAAGGACACTGGCACCTGAAGCCAGCGCGTCTGCCATTCCGCCACTCGCCCGTGGCCACCGGAGTTCCGGTGGGCATGTCGTCGAACTGGGTGTGTCCGGCGACTGGACGACGATAGCAGCACGCCGCCACCGAAACAAAACTCGATCTCCGACGTTGCATTTGTGCAGTACGTCGGGTTACGTCAGATGCCGAATACACACCAATGGGACAGGTGTTGCAGACGGTGCACCAGTTGCCTTGGTGGCACAGTTGGCCGTTGATGTCGCTATCATCAAACAAGGCCAGATGCACGGCGACACGCTCTATTGCCGCGAAAGGAGGTCTCGGTGGGGATCCTGCAACGACTGGAACGCAAGCTCGAAGGTGCAGTTGACGACGGTTTTGCCCGTGTCTTCGGTGGTCAGGTGGCCCCGCAGGAGATCGAGAACGGGCTACAGCGAGAAGCCGAGGAGTCGCTCGAGAACCTCGGTGACGGTACGGTCCTTGCGGCCAACAGCTACACCCTGCTGTTCAGTCCCACCGATCATCAGCACATCGCTGCGGAATACGAGCTGAACCGCAAGACTTTCTCGAAGCATTTGGAAAACTTCATCAAGGACAACGGGTGGCAGACCTACGGCAAGGTCGTCGTAGAGTTCGAGCAATCGCCGTCCTTGCACACGGGGATCTTCCGCGCACGCGGCACGGTCAACCCGGACGCGCGGCCCCGCCCGGTGGCAGCACGTTCGGAACAGCCGCACGGTGCACCGGTCCCCGGCCCACCGGCCGGACGCCCGGCCCCTGTTCCCCCACCTACCGACGCCCCCGACCAAGGAGCCCCCAAGATGACTCAGAATCCCGGATACGACCAGCGCAGGGGCGCCGATCCCGCGTACGACCAGTACGGCCAGGGATCGGGACAGCAGGGCGACCAGGGTTACGGCCAGCAGGGCTACGACCAGTACGGTCAGCAGCCCGGTTACGACCAGGGATACGACCAGCAGGGTTACGGCCAGCAAGGCTACGACCAGGGTTACGGCCAGCAGCCCGGCTACGGACAGCAGGGTTACAGCCAGCAGGGCTACGACCAGCAGTCCTATGGCCAGCAGCCCGGCTACGGACAGCAGGGATACGACCAGGGCTACGGCCAACAACCCGGCTACGACCAGGGTTATGGCCAGCAGCCCGCCTACGGCCAGCAGGGATACGACCAGGGCTACGGCCAGCAGCCCGCCTACGACCAGGGTTACGGCCAGCAGGGCTATGAGCAGCAGGGCTACGGCCAGCAGGCGTACGGTCAGCAGCCCGCCGGGTACGACTACCAGGGCGGGTACGACCAGGGTTACGGCGCGGGCCGGCCGGCAGCGGGGTACGCCCCGTCGTCGATCACGCTGCTGCTCGAGGACGGCAGCAACCGCACCTTCCAGCTGCACGAGGGATCCAATGTGATCGGCCGCGGACAGGACGCGCAGTTCCGTCTTCCCGACACCGGCGTTTCGCGCCGGCACGTGGAGATCCGCTGGGACGGCGCGACCGCCATGCTCACCGATCTCAACTCGACCAACGGCACCACCGTCAACGACCTCCAGGTGAACACCTGGGAACTCGCCGACGGCGACCGCATCCGCGTCGGACACTCCGACATCACCGTTCGGTTCCAGTAGACCCGCATACGCCGAGCGCACGCCCACCGCGGGCGCGCGGCAGTCGACACCGGCCAGAGACCACTCCGGCCGGTTGATACTGAACTGTCATATCCGAATGACCGGGTTCGGCGGATCTGCCCATAAGATGCAGTCGGGTCCGCTCCTTTCGATCGGCGGCCCGACGACTGCTGCCGCGGGTACGACCCGACCGAGACGGAACGCGCTGGAGGTGAACACGACATGCAGGGCTTGGTGCTGCAACTGACCCGCATCGGGTTCCTGTTGTTGCTCTGGTTGTTCGTCTTCGCCGTGATCCGCACCCTGCGCGCCGACATCGCGTCGGCCGGCGGTCTGCGTATGCCCCGGTACTCGGGCGGCTCGGAGAAACGACGCCGCGGTGGTGGCGTCCGCGGCGCGGCCCGCTACCTCGTGGTGACCCACGGTGCACTGGCGAACACTCGGATCAGCCTCGGCCAGCAGCCGGTCCTGCTCGGACGCGCGGACGACTCGACGCTCGTGCTCACCGACGACTACGCCTCCGAGCGGCACGCGCGGCTCTCGCGACGCGGCGACGACTGGTACGTCGAAGACCTCGGCTCCACCAACGGCACCTACCTCGATCGGTCCAAGGTGACGACCGCGGTCAAGGTGCCGCTGAACACGCCGATCCGCATCGGCAAGACCGTGATCGAGTTGCGCCCGTGACACTTGTGTTGCGCTACATCGCGCGCAGCGACCGCGGTCTCGTTCGGTCCAACAACGAGGACTCCTTCTACGCGGGTCCGCGCCTGCTCGCACTCGCCGACGGCATGGGCGGCCACGCGGCCGGCGAAGTCGCCAGCCAACTGGTCATCCGCGCGCTGAGCACGCTCGACGACGACGAGCCCGGCGGCGACCTGCTCACCCAGCTCGACAGCGCCACCCGCGCCGGCAACGAGGCGATCGCCGCGCAGGTGCAGGAGTCACCCGAACTCGACGGCATGGGCACCACGCTCACCGCGATCCTCTTCGCCGGTAGCCGAATCGGGTTGTGCCACATCGGCGATTCTCGCGGCTACATGTATCGCGACGGTGCCCTGACCCAGATCACCCGCGACGACACGTTCGTCCAGACCCTCGTCGACGAAGGTCGGATCACCGCCGAACAGGCACACACCCACCCGCAGCGTTCGCTGATCATGCGCGCGCTGACCGGCACCGAGGTCGAGCCGACCCTCACCATGCGGGAAGCGCGCGCGGGTGACCGGTACATGCTCTGCAGCGACGGCCTGTCGGACGTCGTGACCGAGGACACCATCGCCGAGACCCTCGGCTCCATCGCTGACCCCAAGGAGTGCGCGGACCGCCTCATCGAGCTCGCACTGCGCGGCGGCGGCCCCGACAACGTGACCGTCGTCCTCGCCGACGTCGTCGACACCCAGTACGGCGACTCGCGACCGATCGTCGGCGGGGCGGCCGGCGGCAACGAGGAGATCTACACCCCCGATCCCGCCACCGCCGCGGGACGCGCCGCGGCACTACGCCCGCCGCCTGCCGAACCGCAGCGTCCGACGGTGCTGACCGAGGACGAGCCCCCCGCCAAGCAGAAGAGCAAGTACCGCCGCTGGATCGTCGCCGGAGTCGCGCTGGCCGTGATCGCCGCGCTCGTCGTCGGAATCTTCGTCGTCCGCGCCATCGTGCGCAGCAACTACTACGTGGCCGCCGACGACACCGGCGATGTGCTCATCTACCAGGGTTCACCGGAGAAGGTCTTCTTCCTGTCGATGAGCAACCCGGTGCAGCGCGTCTGCGTCGAAGATCTCGACCAGGCGGAACCGAGCTACACGTTCATCTCCTACGACGCCTCCTGCGAGTTCCCGCTCAACGTCGACGACCTGGTGTCGGGACCTGCCCAGTCGGTCAAGAACGTGATGATCCGGAACAAGAGCGAAGAACAGATCCAAGGCGTCGTCACCGACGAGCTCACCTTCCGCTGCGACAACGCACCCTCGTCGCCCTCCCCCGCGCCGACTCCCCCGGCACCGGCACCGTCGGAGTCGACGCCGAGCACCGATCCGTCCGCCCCGGCACCCCGCGCCACCGCGGCGCCGGCACCGGGCATCCCGCAGCAGGGCGCCACCGAATCGGTGGCACCGTCCACCGGCAACGCCGGGCCGGCCGACACGCCCGCACCTGACCAGGACGCCGTCACGAGCTGCCGGCAGCAGGTGAGATGACTCAAGCCGCGCCCGCTCCGCACGCCCCGCCTCGCCAACCCGCCACGAGCACCGGCCGCAACGCCGAACTGCTGCTCCTGGGATTCGCCATCGGCCTGGTGACGGTGGCGCTGCTCATCGTCCAAGCCGCCCAGGGCCAGAACCTGACCTGGGACATCCTCAAGTACGTCGCCGCGTACACCGCACTGTTCGGGGTCGCCCATCTGGTGGTTCGCCGCTACGCACCCCACGCCGATCCGATCATGCTGCCCGTCGTGGCCGTCCTGAACGGTCTCGGCCTGGTCCTGATCCATCGTCTCGACCTCGGCACGGGCAACACCGGGGAGTCGGTGAATGCCACCGAGGCGACCCGCAACGCCGATCAGCAGTTGCTGTGGGCAGTGCTCGGCATCGTGGCGTTCTCCGCGGTGCTCATCCTGATCCGCGACCACCGGACACTCTCGCGGTACGCCTACACGCTCGGCCTCGGCGGACTGGTCTTCTTGATCATCCCGGCGATCCTGCCCAGCGCGTTCTCGGAGATCAACGGGTCGAAGAACTGGATCATCACGCCGTTCTTCTCGATCCAGCCCAGTGAGTTCTCCAAGATCCTGATCATCATCTTCGCGGCCGCGGTGCTGGTCTCCAAGCGTGATCTGTTCATCACCGCCGGTCCGCACGTGCTCGGTGTCGACCTCCCGCGCGCCCGTGACCTCGGTCCGCTGCTGGCTGCCTGGGCCATCGCCATCGCCGTCATGGTGGTCCAGAAAGACCTGGGTACGTCGCTGCTGATCTTCGCGACCATCCTGACGATGCTCTACGTGGCCACCTCGCGTGTCGAGTGGCTGGTGCTGGGCATCGGGCTCTTCGCGATCGGCGCGGTCTTCGCGTGGTCGATCTTCTCGCACCTGCAGACCCGGGTCTCGGTGTGGCTGAACCCCTTCGAGGACTTCGACGGCTCGGGCTACCAGATCGGGCAGAGCCTGTTCGGTCTGGCCACGGGCGGACTGTTCGGCACCGGACTCGGTTCGGGCCGGCCCAACATCGTGCCGTTCGCCAACACCGACTTCATCATCTCGACCATCGGCGAGGAACTCGGCCTGGCCGGCCTCACCGCGATTCTGCTGCTGTACATGATCTTCATCCACCGCGGTCTGCGGACCGGCATCGCCGTCCGCGACAGCTTCGGCAAACTCCTGGCGACCGGTCTGGCGTTCACCATCGCGATGCAGATCTTCGTCGTCGTCGGCGGCGTCACCAAGCTGATCCCGCTGACGGGTCTCACGACGCCGTTCCTGTCCTACGGCGGATCGTCGCTGCTGGCCAACTACATCCTGGTCGCGTTGCTCATCCGGATCTCGAACGCCGCGCGGGAACCCGATCCCGGGAAGAAGCGTCCCGCGGCCAAGCCCGTCGAGGCACTGCCGACGCAGGTGGTGAAGCGCCGATGAACAAGCCGATCCGCAATGTGTCGATGGCGGTGATCGTGATGATCATCGCCCTGCTCGCCAACGCCACCTACGTGCAGGTGTTCAAGGCCGACGCCCTCAAGACCGACACCCGCAACAATCGGGTGCTGCTTGACGAGTACTCCCGGCAGCGCGGGCTGATCACGACCGCCGACGGCACGGTGATCGCACTGTCGGTGCCGATCGAGAGCCGGCTGAAGTTCCTTCGGCAGTACCCCCGGGAGGGCGCCGAGGCGTTCGCCCCGGTCACCGGTTTCTACTCGTTCCAGTACCTCGCGAGCCAGATCGAGCACTACGAGAACAGCATTCTCAACGGCTCCGACGACCGGCTCTTCGGTCAGCGGTTCATGGACATGTTCTCCGGGCGCGACCCGCGCGGCGGCAACGTCGTCACGACGATCAACCCCAAGGTGCAGCAGGCCGCGTACCAGGCCATGCTCAACGGGCCGTGCGACGGTCCGTGCCGCGGGGCCGTCGTGGCGCTGCAGCCGAACACCGGCAAGATCCTGGCGATGGTCTCGACGCCGAGCTATGACCCCAACCGGCTCGCGAGCCACGACCAGGAGGTCCGCGAGAGCAGCTGGGAGGCGTGGAACCGGCCCGGCGACACCGCGCAGCCGATGCTCAACCGCGCGATCAGCCAGCTCTACCCGCCCGGCTCGACCTTCAAGGTCGTCACCTCGGCCGCGGCCCTGCGCGACAACATCACCCCGGGCATCCGCCTCACCGCAGCTCCGACCTTCCCGTTGCCGGGCACCGACGTCTCCCTCCCGAACTACGGCGGCGAGACCTGCCCCGGGTCGTCGGGCGGAACCGTGTCGCTCGAGACGGCGTTCAAGTACTCGTGCAACACCGCCTTCGCCGAACTGGTGACCGAGAAGATGTCCGACGCGATCCCCAAGTTCACCGAGACCGCGAGCCTGTTCGGCCTCGACCAGCCCGGCCCCGACATCCCGATGCCCGTCGTCGACTCGACGGTCGGGCAGATCCCGTCCCTCGACGTCCTCGCGCAGGCGTCCATCGGCCAGCGTGACGTCCGGCTCACCCCGCTACAGAACGCGATGATCGCCGCGACGGTGGCCAACGGAGGTGTGCGCATGCAGCCGTACCTGGTCGACAAGTTGCAGGCCGCGGACCTGCGGACCCTGCAGACCACACCGCCGACGACGGCCAACAAGCCGATCACGCCCGAGCAGGCCGCCGAGCTGACGTCGATGATGATCGAGTCGGAGCGGTCGACGGCCGGCGCGGGCGGCCCGGTGTCGATCGCGTCGAAGACCGGTACGGCGGAGAGCGGATCGAGCACGGACACCCCGTTCTCGTGGTACATCGCCTTCGGACCGTCGTCGAACGCACAGATCGCGGTGGCCGTCGTGGTGGAGAATGGACAATTCGGCGCGGACTCGGTCGGAGGGACCGTCGCGGCGCCGATCGGACGAGAAGTGATCAACTCACTGGTGGGAGGTGGCAGTCGATGAGCCTGCAGAACGGCACCACCATCGGCGACCGGTATCGACTCATCCGCCTGATCGCCACGGGCGGCATGGGCCAGGTGTGGGAGGCGCTCGACACGCGCCTGAATCGTCGCGTCGCGGTGAAGGTCCTCAAGGCCGAGTACACCAGCGATCCGGAGTTCATCGCGCGGTTCCGCGCGGAGGCCCAGACCACCGCGAAGCTGAACAACCCCGGGATCGCGAACGTCTTCGACTACGGCGAGACCCCGGATTACAACGGCGGCGACCCGCTCGCGTACCTGGTGATGGAACTCGTCGACGGTGAGCCCCTGAACTCGGTGATCTCCCGCCTCGGGCGGTTGTCGCTGACCAACACCCTCGACATGCTCGAGCAGACCGGCCGCGCCCTGCAGGCCGCGCACAGCCAGGGACTCGTCCACCGCGACGTCAAACCCGGCAACATCCTGATCACCCCCGTCGGCCAGGTGAAGATCACCGACTTCGGCATCGCCAAGGCCGTCGACTCCGCCCCGGTCACCAAGACCGGGATGGTCATGGGTACCGCGCAGTACATCTCCCCCGAGCAGGCCACCGGCGACGAGGCGACCGCGGCGTCGGACGTCTACTCGCTCGGCGTCGTCGGCTACGAGGCCCTCACCGGGCGTCGTCCGTTCCTCGGCGACGGTGCGATCACCGTCGCGATGAAGCACATCCGGGAGGCACCGCCACCCCTGCCGACGAACCTGCCGTCCGGGGTCCGCGAGCTCATCGAGATCACGATGGCCAAAGATCCGCGGCAGCGTTACGCCAACGGTGGCGAGTTCGCCGACGCGGTCGCCGCCGTGCGTGCCGGGCGTCGTCCGCCGCGACCAGGTGCGATCGCCGGTGCCGCGGCAGGCGCAGCGGGAGCCG
>ERZ501011.155-NODE-155-length-21795-cov-6.287351_pt1 | contig 21795 bp, 20 predicted proteins | sample MGYA00248833_ERZ501011 | MGnify/ENA primary metagenome ERZ501011 (study PRJEB25958, sample SAMN03398530) | human skin metagenome | study: EMG produced TPA metagenomics assembly of the Human Skin Microbiome Metagenome (human skin metagenome) data set. | reverse complement strand
GTCAGCCACGATACGACGAATGGCACGGTTACCGTCAGTTTCAATTGCCACATCTAGACCATTTTTACGCAAATAATCTTGGGTCAAGGTTGCAAGACGCTCATCATCCTCTACAATCAATACGCGGGGTATCAACTCTTCTTCTGACATAATTTCCTCCAAAAAATTTTATACATACTCTTAATACTTATATCAGAATATATCTTTATTTATCTATCAGCAATAAGTAATGAAAGTTTACGCATTACCTGTACTACTACAATATAATTGAATTAATTTAGCGAAAAAATAGCCAATTTAATATTGTTAAAACGTAACTAAACATAAAAAAGTATAAATACCACATATAAAAAGATGCAAAAGCATACGATATAAGGTTATCTATTTAATAACTGATAAAATTTTCTTGCTAGCTTTGGTTTAAAAGATAATTAGCAGATTTTTAAGCACTCTTGTTTTAAGCACTTATATCTTTAACCACCCATAAAAAAACAGTGGTCATAGCCACTGTCTTTAAACACGTTCGCATCAAAATTAGGCACGGTTTTTGAATTTTTGTAAGGTTTGCAATTGTGCCAAAGATTCTGCCAATGCTGCCAAAGCCGCAGAGGCAGAGGTGTCAATATCGGCTTTTTGATTTTGCAAGGTTTGTTCTGCATGGCGACGTGCTTCCAAAATTTTGGCTTCATCTAAGTCATGCGCACGTACTGCCGTATCTGCCAATACCGTCACTAAATGCGGTTGTACTTCTAAAACACCACCTGATACATACACCATTTCATCATTGCCATTGCTGGTTTTGATCTGCATGGTGCCTGGCTTTAATAGCGTAATAAAAGGAATATGTCCTGGCAAAATACCGACCTCACCTTCTACACCAGTAGCAATTAACATACTAATCTCACCAGAGTAGATAGTTTCTTTCGCACTGACGACATTACATTGTAAAGTTGCCACAGTTCTCTCCTATGGTATTGCAAAATTAGGTTGATAAAACCCTGTTAATATAGTTTAAACTAACAGGGTTTGATTGAGAAATTAGCCGCGTAGTTTTTCTGCTGCAGCAACCACTTCTTCAATACCACCTTTCATGTAGAATGCTTGTTCTGGCAAGTCATCATACTCACCATTTAAGATTGCTTTAAAGCTTTGAATGGTTTCACGGATTGGTACGTACTTACCTGGTGCACCGGTGAATACCTCTGCAACGTGGAAAGGTTGTGACAAGAAACGTTGGATTTTACGTGCACGGTACACTACTAATTTATCATCTTCTGATAATTCGTCCATACCCAAAATCGCAATAATGTCTTTCAATTCTTTAAAGCGTTGTAACACTTCTTGAACACCGCGAGCAACGGCATAGTGCTCTTCACCAATGACCAGTGGGTCTAACTGACGCGACGTTGAGTCCAGTGGGTCGACCGCTGGGTAAATACCTTGTGAGGCAATATCACGGCTCAATACAACTGTTGCGTCTAAGTGAGCAAAGGTTGTCGCGGGTGATGGGTCAGTCAAGTCATCGGCAGGAACGTATACTGCTTGTACCGAGGTAATAGAGCCTGATTGGGTTGAAGTAATACGTTCTTGTAGTACACCCATCTCTTCTGCAAGCGTTGGCTGATACCCTACTGCAGATGGCATACGACCTAATAATGCTGATACTTCGGTACCCGCTAGCGTGTAACGATAAATATTGTCAACGAACAATAATACGTCACGACCTTTACCGTTTTCATCTTTTTCGTCACGGAAGTATTCCGCCATGGTTAGACCTGTTAGGGCAACACGTAAACGGTTTCCTGGTGGCTCATTCATCTGACCATACACCATCGCAACTTTATCAAGTACGTTTGAGTCTTTCATCTCGTGGTAGAAGTCATTACCTTCACGAGTACGCTCACCTACACCAGCAAATACAGATAAACCTGAGTGTGCTTTTGCGATGTTATTGATAAGTTCCATCATGTTAACGGTTTTACCAACACCCGCGCCACCGAACAGACCGACTTTACCACCTTTAGCAAATGGGCATAGTAAGTCAATTACTTTAATACCGGTTTCTAAAAGTTCAGTAGAGTTCGATTGTTCATCATAGCTTGGCGCTTCACGGTGAATCGCCCAAGTGTTACTATGCTCTACCGGACCCGCTTCGTCGATTGGGCGTCCTAAAACGTCCATGATACGACCTAGAGTACCTTTACCCACAGGTACAGAGATTGGTGCGCCAGTGTTGCTAACTGGTAGACCACGTTTTAGACCTTCAGTAGAACCCATGGCAATAGTACGTACGATACCATCACCCAATTGTTGTTGTACTTCTAATGTAGTTTCTGTGCCTTCAACTTTTAAGGCATCATAAATTCTTGGTACGCTTTGACGGTCAAATTCAACGTCAATAACCGCGCCAATAATCTGTACAATACGACCGCTACTCATTACGCTCTCCTTGAATGTAGGTCAATTATGAAACAGCAGCAGCACCGCCAACGATTTCCGAAATTTCTCGGGTAATCGCCGCTTGACGCAGCTTGTTGTAAACCAATTGTAATTCGTTAATTAAGTTACCTGCGTTATCCGTTGCTGCTTTCATAGCAACCATACGTGCAGACTGTTCAGAAGCAATATTTTCTACCACACCTTGATAGACGATTGATTCAACATAACGTCCCATCAAACCATCAAGCAGCTCTTTGGTAGTTGGCTCATAGATGTAGTCCCAGCTGTGTTCACGATTTGCCATCGTTTCATCAACCAAAGACTCAGCCGCAATCGGTAATAAGCGTTGCACACTGGGATTTTGGGTCATGGCATTAACGAATTTGTTATATACCATGTAAATCTCATCAATTTCGCCACGATTATACGCATCAAGCATTACTTGAACTGGCACACTAAGTTGCTCAAAGCTTGGGTTGTCACCATAGTGAGTTTCCGCAGCGATCACCGTACCACCGAATGTTTTAAAGAAGCTCACGCCTTTTTGACCAATCACCGCAAAACGCGTTTCAACCGATTGGCTTTTTTGTTGTTTAACGTGCTGCATCAATTTTTTGAATAAGTTGATATTCAAACCACCTGCAAGACCACGGTCAGAACTGACTACAATATAGCCAACACGATTAACCGCACGAGGCACTAGATAAGGATGTTTGTAGTCTGGTGAAGCTTTAACTAGATGAGAAACCACTCGACGCATGCTATCAGCATAAGGACGACCTAGTTGCATACGTTCTTGGGCACGTCGCATCTTACTCGCTGCAACCATTTGCATGGCGCGAGTAATTTTCTGGGTACTTTTAATACTAGCAACTTTTGCTCGAATTTCTTTTAAACTTGCCATAAATAATCCATACAGCCATGTTTAGTTTCAGTCCACGCCCATTAATGTAACATGGACGAAATTTGGAAAAATGAACAAAGTAATCATAACCCCTTTGTTCATTTGTTCTATGACAATGCAGTTCTAAAATTTCAGTAAATCTTAGAATGAATGATTTTGCTTATAGTTTTCAATCGCTGATTTGAATTGGTTTGCGATATCATCATTATAGTTGGCAGTGTTATCAATGTCTGCCATAAAATCACCATGTTGGTCACGTAGGTAACGTAACAAACCTGCTTCAAATGCACCCACTTTGTTGACGGGAACATCGGCTAGATAGCCTTCGTTAGAAGCATAAATTACCGCAGCTTGTTCAGCGATGCTCATTGGTGCGTATTGATTTTGTTTCATCAATTCAGTCACACGTTGACCATGGTCAAGCTGTTTACGGGTCGCGTCATCTAGGTCAGAAGCAAACTGTGCAAACGCTGCCAATTCACGATACTGTGCCAATGCGGTACGGATACCACCTGACAATTTTTTGATGATTTTAGTCTGTGCTGCACCACCCACACGAGAAACTGAAATACCCGCATTCACCGCTGGACGGATACCTGAGTTAAATAAGCTTGACTCTAGGAAGATCTGACCGTCAGTGATTGAGATCACGTTGGTTGGTACGAATGCTGATACGTCACCTGCTTGGGTTTCGATAATTGGCAAGGCAGTTAACGAACCTGTTTTACCTGTTACAGCACCGTTGGTGAATTTTTCTACATACTCAGCGTTTACGCGTGAAGCGCGCTCTAATAGACGTGAGTGAAGGTAGAATACGTCACCTGGGTAAGCTTCACGTCCTGGTGGACGACGTAATAGCAATGAAATTTGACGATAGGCTACGGCTTGTTTTGATAAGTCATCATAAATGATAAGCGCATCTTCACCGCGGTCACGGAAGTATTCACCCATAGTACAACCAGAGTATGGCGCGATGTACTGCAGCGCTGCAGGTTCGGAAGCAGATGCAACTACAACCGTTGTATAAGCTAGTGCGCCTGTTTCTTCTAGTTTACGTACCACGTTTGCGATGGTTGAACGTTTTTGACCAACGGCTACATATACACATTTAATGCCCGAGTGTTTTTGCGCGATGATCGCATCGATTGCCATCGCTGTTTTACCAGTTTGGCGGTCACCAATGATAAGCTCACGTTGACCACGTCCGATTGGAATCATGGTATCAACAGCTTTATAACCTGTCATTACTGGCTCATCAACTGATTGACGGTCGATAACGCCTGGGGCGATTTTTTCAACTTTATCCGTTAATTTGGCGTTAATTGGGCCTTTACCATCGATAGGATTACCCAGTGCATCTACCACACGACCTAAAAGCTCAGGACCCACTGGTACTTCTAAAATACGACCAGTACAGTAAGCTTTTTGTCCTTCTTGGAGATTCAAGTATTCACCTAGAACAACCGCGCCGACTGAGTCTTGTTCAAGGTTTAGCGCCATACCATATACGCCACCTTCAAACTCAATCATTTCGCCGTACATGGCATCTTCAAGACCATGAATCTGTACGATACCGTCAGATACCATGACAATAGTGCCTTCGTTCTTTGCTGTGGCACCCGCAGTCAGGTCTTGAATTCGCTGCTTAATCAGATTACTGATTTCCGCTGGATTCAATTGTTGCATTGCACTGTTCCTTAATTTTTACTGACTAGAATCAATTTTGTTGAAATTTATGCCGTCAGCTGTGTTTTTAACTGTTTTAATTTGCCACGTACAGAGTCATCGATTACTTTGTCACCGACCTTAATCGTCACACCTGCAATTAGGGCAGGGTCTACATTGACATGTAGTACGACCTTCGCGCCTAGGGAGGTAGCAAGTCGGTGTTCAATGAGTTGCTCTTGCACTTGCGTTAATGGATATGCCGACGTGACATATGCATGAACTTCTTTTGCATCAGCGGCTTTTAATAAACCAAAACGCTCATTGATACTGGGTAATAATGCCAAACGATCTTGCTCTGCAAGTTGCGTCAAAAAATTAACAAAAGCATTGGAATCTGCTTGTGCCCCACCCTCAATAGCGGTGCTTAAAGTTTTAAACACGGTATTGCTATCTTCAGGTGAACTTTGGTTATAAAGGTCTTTTAAAGTAGCGACTTTAGCTTGTGCAGCAACTGCTGGATTATTGATATAATCGGCAAATGCTTTATCACTAACGATGGCATTCATCACGTTTAAGTAATCTTGCCACTCATTGACAGCGTGATGCTCTTTAGCATAATCAAATGCTGCTTTTGCATAGGGTCTTGCTAAGGTTGATAAATCAGCCATCATATCCTCACTGTACTATTGCTACTTATAACTTGGCTGCCAATTGGTTTAACATATTGGCATGAGTTTCTGGATTGACCTTTTCTTGTAAGATTTTTTCGGCACCGAGTACGGCAAGTTCTGCAACCTGCGCGCGTAAACCTTCACGGGCTTTATTAATTTCTTGATCAATTGCTTCACGCGCTTGCTGACGAATACGTTCGCCTTCCACTTGTGCTTGCACTCTGGCATCTTCAATCATTTGATTGGCGCTTTTGTTCGCTTGGTCAATGAGTGAAGCGGCTTTTGCTTTTGCTGCGATAAGCTCTTGCTCTGCAGCTTGTGATGCAGTTGCTAAGTCTGCTTTGGCTTTTTCGGCAGCATTTAGGCCATCTGCGATTTTACGTTGGCGATCCGAAATAGCAGCAACCAAAGGCGGCCACACAAACTTCATGCAAAACATCACGAAGATGGCGAATGCAATCGATTGTCCAATTAGGGTTGCATTGATATTCACTTAGAATCCCTCGTTAATTAAGTTTCTTCAATCCTTGTCCACATAAGATGATGTGGACATTGTACTGATAGTGTACCTATTAACCTGCTAAAGGATTTGCGAATAACAATAACATTGCAATACCAACACCGATCATCGGTACGGCGTCAAGAAGACCTGCCACGATGAACATACGAGTTTGCAATTGTGAACCTAGTTCTGGTTGACGAGCGACGCCCTCTAAGAATTTGCCACCTAAGATTGCAAAGCCAATACCTGTGCCTAGTGCACCTAAACCGATTAGCAAAGCAACGGCAAGAACGGTCATACCTTCTAGAGTCATTGATGTATCCTCATTACTGTTTTGAAATTAATGTTCAGTTTGTGATGCAAGGCTAAGATAGACAATGGTTAGCATCATGAAAACGAACGCTTGCAAAGTGATTACTAAAATGTGGAAGATTGCCCACGGTACTGATAACACCCATTGAATCCAAAATGGCATAAGGGCGATTAACACAAAAATTAATTCACCTGCATACATGTTACCAAAAAGTCGTAAGCCAAGTGAGATAGGTTTTGCGATTAGAGTTACAAACTCTAGGATAAAGTTCACTGGAATCAATAAGATTTTAGCGATTGGGTTTTTTGCGCTAAATGGATGAAGGGTTAATTCACCAATAAAACCGCCAAAACCTTTTTCTTTAATACTATAAAAAATGATCAGTGCAAATACTGAGAACGACATACCAAGCGTCACATTTGGGTCAGTACTTGGTACGACTTTCATGTAAACATGGTGTGGGTTATGTCCTAGCAGACCACCAATTTTTTGTGCAATGACAGGCAAATAATCAACTGGCAGAAGATCCATGAAGTTCATCAAGAAAATCCACACAAAAATAGTCAATGCCAATGGCGCAATAACTTTTGATGTGCCATGATAAGTATCACGAACGTTACTATCAACAAACTCCACAATCATTTCAATAAAAGCTTGCATTTTGCCGGGTACACCCGAGGTCGCTCTTTTTGCCACCATATAAAAAATGGCACAAAAAAGCACCCCTAAACCAATCGACCACAGCATTGAGTCTAAATGAATCGCATTGAAACCCATTTCAGAAGCTTGCTGTTTGGTTTCGGCAACTATCCAACCTTCTGTTGGGTGATTACCGAAAGTCCAGTTTGTCAAGTGGTGATTGATATACTCATTTGAAGTAATTTCTGCGTTTGCTTCTGCCATAATCTTAACTTCTTTTTTATATTGAGCCGATAATAGAGGGAGTTAGCGTCAGATATTTTGTCTAATCACAAAAATTTGTAACTTAACACTATAATCGTATCTAACTGAGCTGATGATACTCAATGAGAAGTGCAAACATGACGTCAAAGGCACATCGAGGCGTTTAAGCAATCTGCTTAACTAAGGTGATGAACCGTGAATAAACGGATTGTTTATCAACGTAATAATATAGGCTATCGACCTACTGTGTTTTGCTTGACTCAAATAAGTGGGTCATCAGTAAAACATATATGCAATTGCTTGAAAACTAATTCTTTTTAGCCAATTAGCGCTGAGCAATTGCACCTTTAAAAAATTTTCACTATATTAATTCAACTGTTACCTTTTTGTAAAGGATTAAATGGATTTATTTGTGATTTAGTTTAGGTTATTTCTATTATTACGAGATAAATGTAAATAGCCTTTTTTTACCAAGGATTTCGGTAAGTGATAATGAGGTAACTCATTTGCAAAATTAAGTAGCCCGCGAATACCGCAATGGCGTTTAGCGGTTTTAACAGCAGAAAAATCAGTGCAAATCCAATAATGGTCAATACCCACTTTGCCATATGCGCTTGGTAAAAACGATGAACAATTTGACGACGCTGCTGATAGCCCGATTTGCTCAAGGAAATTTTAGCAAAGATGATTTGGCTCACCCACCCTAGCACACTACCGGCTAGCAAATTTTTACTCACCACATACTGGCTATTGCCTTGCCAAACATCCAACGCAACACCGATAGCAACCAGCCCAAGTATCAGCCACGACTGCTTGTTGATGGATTGTTGGATAGACTGTGGGTCAAATGGCTTGGCTGGTTTTGACATAGCAAAATAACGGCTAGCTGATTATGGGCAGGAATGATAAAAGTAGTATAGCAGAATCTTGATTAAAAATTTGGCTAAAGGTTGTTTTATCTATGCTGATGTTAATCGCCAGTCATTATGAATAGTGTATTGTTAGACTTGTTATATTGTCGGGTAGTTTTATAGCTGAATCGCTAATTTCTCAGACAAATTATGCGGTTTTCATGCTAAAGTAATTTGATAGTTATTGATGATTTTATGTGATATGACCCAACCTTCTATACAATCAGCTGGAAGTTCTATTCAAGCAGCTAATAATTATGACGTAAATTGTCACCACCTATCTATGTCCATGTGTAGGCAACAAATGACCGCCGAGCAGGTTGAAGCACAGATTGCTCAGATAAAACAAGATTGCCAAGCGCAAGGTTTACGTTTTACTGCGCTGCGAGAGCAGGTGTATCGTTTGATTCTACTTGCCGCTCAGCCCATTGGGGCATATGAATTATTGGATTTGCTGCAATCAGCGAGCGAAAAAGTCGTCGCACCGCCAACTGTATATCGTAGTTTAGAGTTTTTGCTCAGGCATGGCTTGGTTCATCAATTAAATTCCAGCAAGGCATTTTTTGCCTGCTCTCAGCCCACCGATCGCCATGTTGCCGCTTTTTTGGTCTGTCGATGCTGTGGCGAGGTACAAGAGTTTAGCCACCCATCTATCCAAACCATGCTAACTGAGGTTGAGCAATCGACCAATTTTGCCACTCAGTCAAGTATTATTGAGCTTTCAGGTGTTTGTCAGCGCTGCCAATAGTCACCTTTTTTTATTGAATGCTTAGAATGAGACTATGCCAACAATTATTTTGCTATTGTGTTTGTCAATTATGAGCATTTGTGATATAAAACATGCCTTATTTAATTAACCGTTGTTTGATAAAGTTGTACTGCCACGATTACCGTCATTATTCTAAGGATAACTGAGTGACGTTACTGCCAAGTTCGATATCACAACACCATGCCGATTATTTTTCAATTATTGAATTAAGTGATCTGCATCTTTTTAATGACCCTAATAAGTTAATGAATGGCGTTAATACCGCAGACACATTTGAGTCGGTATTATCCTTGGTCAAACAACAGCGCGATAATGTTGATTTGTTGGTACTGACGGGGGATTTATGTCATGAACCTACTCAGCAAAATTATGACCGTTTATTTGCAGCCTTAGACGACATCAATATTCCTTTTGTAGCTATCCCGGGCAATCATGATGTGACCCTAGAGCTGGATAATCATCTACCTTTTGCCCAGCGCCGTCATTTGCCAGTCAAAGCAGATACTCGCCTGCAAAACTGCTATAGTATTGCCACCGATTATTGGGACTTATTGTTATTAGACTCCTCTTGTGAGGGACACAGTCATGGCAAAATTGACGAGCAGTCATTGCGGTGGCTGGCGCAACAGTTAGCGAACGCCAGTCGCCCTTGTGCAATTTTTTGTCATCATCCGATGGTCTTAATCGATTCAACATGGCTTGATAAATACACCTTAATCAATGCGGAACGTTTTTGGGAAGTCGTAATGCCGTATCTAGACCGCATTAAAGCTATATTTGTCGGTCATATTCACCAAGAAATGCATAAGATTAACTACGGGACATCGGTATTCGGCTGCCCATCGACCAGTCTACAGTTTAAGCCCTTGTGTAAAGACTATACCATTGACGAAATTGCGCCTGGTTTACGTTGGATAAATTTATATAACAATGGGTTACTTGCAACTGGTATCAAAAGAACAGATACTATCTGACTAATTTTTCATGGTTGTTGAACTTATGTTCATAAACTTAATGTCGTGAAAGTTTGGTTAGCTTGTTTATTAAGGTTTTAGCGTTTATTTTAGTTTGATTTCATATACTGGCGAATTGCAGTGTTTAAAGCGTTAATAACGCGATGTCATTGGCTTAAGTGCTGAACTCGTAATGAAATTGTAAACTTAAAATTGTATCACTATCGGTTTTTAAAGGAATTAGCTATGGCATCTGCCCAAAATGAACGTGAATTAAGCTTTACCCCATATCAGCCAGCGGCTGAAGAAGAATATATGAATGACGCACAGCTTGCGCATTTTAGAAAAATTTTATTAGATTGGAAAGAGCAGTTAATTAGCGAAGCTGAATCAACCAAATCTTATATTCAAGATGAATCGACGGCAATGCCTGATATTAATGACCGCGCCACCCAAGAAGAAGAGTTTGCGTTGGCACTGCGCACGCGTGACCGTGAGCGTAAACTGATTCGCAAGATTGATAAATCGATTGCCGAGATTGACAGTGGTGATTACGGTTTTTGTGAGACTTGTGGTGTAGAGATTGGTCTGCGTCGTTTAGAAGCCCGTCCAACCGCGACCCAATGTATCGACTGCAAAACCTTATCAGAGATTAAAGAAAAACAAGCATGGGGTCATGCTTAATTTATCAACGCCTCCTGTTATTGGTCGCTTTGCTCCCTCTCCGACGGGAGCTTTGCATTTGGGGTCACTGGTGACGGCTATTGCCAGTTACTGTATCGCCAAGCAAGCGCAAGGCAAGTGGCTGGTACGCATTGAAGATACTGATACTGAGCGCTGTCATCCAAGATTTAGCAATTTGATTTTAGCAGATTTGGAGCGATTAGGTTTGCACTGGGATGGTAACGTTCGTTACCAGTCGCAACACCTAGACACATATCACGCGTTATTGGATGAGAAGCTAAAAGCAGTAAGTTATGGCTGTGATTGCAGTCGTAAATCCCTGCAAACTTATCAACTTGCCCACCCCAACACCCAATACCCTTATCCTAGAATCTGCGTCCATAAGCGGCTATCGCGCGATCATGCCATTCGCTTAGTGATGCCAGATAACCCAATGCTTTTTTTCGATCAGCTGCAAGGGGTGATTGCAGGCAATCCGCAACGAGAACAGGGTGATATTGTGGTCAGAAGGCGGCGCATTGGGCGGTCTTTTTCAAATACGCCAACCGCCAACAAAGGCATGATTAATTATATGCTGGCGGTGGTGATTGATGACGCGCAACAGAGTGTCAATCAAATTGTGCGCGGCTTGGATATATTGCCATTGACGATACCGCAAATGGTCATCGCGGATTATTTAAATTTTCCCCCTAACCAATACTACTACCACTTACCCATTTTGGTGAATGCACAAGGGCAAAAGCTGTCTAAGCAAACGCTAGCAGAGCCGATTCACGCCTACCCTGCCCCACAACTTATTAAGACCGCACTGCAATTATTACAACAGCCACCGGTTGATATGGATAAACCAACCACGATGCTTGAGCAGGCGGTTTGCCAATGGAATCATACGCCGCTGCAAGGCAAACAGCGTATAAAAGTCGATAGCTTACAAAATCTTTTGGCAACCCATTAATAATAACGACATTGATTGGCAGGAATCGTTGGGCTTTCTTTGATAATTCGCATCAACAATCCGACGATAATGAGATTAACCACCATAGAAGAACCACCATAGCTAAAAAATGGCATGGTCAACCCTTTGGTAGGTAGCATTCCCATAGTCATACCGGCATTAACAAAAATTTGCCCAAAGAACAAAATCCCAACCCCAAACGCAAAATAGCTTAAGCGTGTTTGGTGCCGTGCTAGCGCTTGGTAGCTAATGCGCATAACCGTAGTGACCAAAATAATTTGTAACACCAGTAAAAACGACACACCCACTAAGCCTAACTCTTCACCGGTAATCGCTAGTAAAAAGTCGGTATGCGCCTCCGGTAAATGGGAGAGTTTTTGGATGCTTTCCCCATAACCGACACCAAACCATTCACCTCGGGCAAAGGCTACAATACTGCGACCTAGCTGATAGTCACTATTTTTTAAGTCATCAAACGGATCTAAAAACGAGGTTACCCGCTTTAGTCGGTAACTTGCCCCCATAATCGCCATGGTACCTGCCAAAAACATGGCACCCATGATGATAAAAAACTGGCGCATGGGTAACCCGCCGACAAAAATCATCGCCGCAATACAGGTTGCAATAATCACCACCGAACCAAAGTCAGGCTGCAACATGATAAACAAGGTCAACCCCATGGCTATCAGTGTTAGCCGCAAAAAGCCTTTCCAATGGTTACGAATCTCTTCTGATCGGCGCACCAGATAATCTGAGGTGTACAAAATCATCAACAATTTTGCCAATTCAGAGGGCTGAAAATTGATACCACCCAGTTCAATCCAGCGTTTACTGCCGTTAATCACTGACCCACCGATTAGGGTATAAATAATCAGCAAAAGACAAGCCAGCAGCGCATACATAATAAAATCTAAGCGAAACGTCTTGCGAAGCGGGATAAAATACACCAGTAAACCAAGAACTGCACCGATTCCCATGTACGCCAGTTGGTGATAAAAAAAGTAAAAATCACCCAGTTTTTTGGTTTGTGCAAAAGGTATTGATGCGGACGCCACCATCAACAGACTAAATACCATAATGGTTGCCACCGTGGTTAATAGCACCGAATTGATGGGCGGAATCCACTGCCGGCTTTTCTTAGTAGAAGCGATGTTAGCTGAGAGGGATGAAGAAAGTGACGAAGAAGTCGAATGGGGCGCGGGCATAACACAACCTAAATATTAAAAATACACTAGCGAATGATTATTGGGGTTTGACTAAGCGTTGAAAAACTTGTCCACGTTCCACATAGCCACTAAACTGATCAAAACTTGCACAAGCAGGTGATAGCAATAATACGCCTAAAGCGGGGAATGTTGGCTGGTCTTGCCAAGCTTGACTGACCGCTTGTTCCAGGGTTTGGCATTTGGTTAATACAATCCCTGCAGGATTGTGAGCATCTAAACCCGCTGATGCCAAATCAGCCGCGATTTTATCGGCATCTTCTCCAATAAAGTACACCACTTGCGCATAATCCATCAAGGGTTTTGCCAGTTCAGCAAAGTTTTGACCTTTACCTTGCCCGCCCAAAATCACTGCAAGTTTTTTGCCTTTGGGCGCATATACTTTACCTAGCCCCAAAATTGCCGCGATGGTCGAGCCAATGTTAGTGCCTTTGGAGTCGTCAAAACAATCGAGCTGATGGGTGGTTGTGATAAATTCACAGCGATGTGGCAGCCCGACAAAGTTTTTTAATGTCGTTAACATACTGTCTAGCGGCAGACCTGCTAGTTCGCCAATTGCTAGGGCTGACAGCGCATTCATCAAATTATGCTCACCTTTGATCGGCACGTCTTTTTCATTGAGCAACCGCTCGCGACCCCGTGCTAGCCAGATTTCACCATCGCTATCTTTTATCAATCCGTACTGATTCATATCAGGTGCGTTACTACCAAAGCTAATGGTGGGCATATCATCGGATACTAACGGGCGACTAAGCAAGTCCTCGCGGTTGACCACAATGGATTGCACGCCTTGGAATATTCGGTGTTTGGCTTGGTGATAGCCGAGCATATTGCCATGGCGATCTAGATGGTCAGGCGACATGTTAAGCACGGTGGCTACTTTGGCGGACAAATTGGTGGTGGTCTGTAGTTGAAAACTGGATAACTCAAGCACCGCCATCTGTATGGGCTCAAGTAACAAATCAAGCGCGGGCGTTCCTAAGTTACCACCGACACCGACTTTAAACCCCGCATTTTTGACCATCTCGCCAACCAGGGTGGTGACGGTGCTTTTGGCATTAGAGCCGGTAATCGCAATAATCGGAATATCTCGCTGTTTAGCTACCTCATGGAACAATTGAATATCACTGACAATCGCGATTTTTTTCGCACGTGCGCCATCAAACACCGGCAAATAAGGGTCAATACCAGGACTGATGATAATGCGATCTGCCACTGCCAACAGCTCGCCATCTAATGCCCCAAACTTGGTCACTATATCGGTTGGCAAGTGCTCGGCAAGTTTGGGCAGACCGGCATCGGTGACCGCTACGGGGTAGCCAAGCGCGTGTAAATAGTTGACTGCCGACAAGCCTGATTTGCCAAGTCCAACCACCACTTGTAAGCCATTGCCACGTTGAATCATGCTCGATGCTGATGGCATGCTTTGGTTGGTTGAAGCAGCTGAAACGGCTGATTGAGTGGCAGAGAGTTGACTCACGAGAATTCCTTGTAATACTTAAACTTGTAACACTTAAATAAAGGTACCGCTAACTAAGGCAATAACCATACTTGCCGCATAAGCTAAAAAACGTTTTCTATCATACCATTTTATGACAAAAAGTTTTGCGATTAAATGTGAGTTTTCATGTTTTGTAGTTGCTGCAATAAAAGGCAGTTTAAATGCTATGATTTTTGCGATGCGGATATACTTTTTATTTGTATTACCCAACAAATTTAACGATTTTAGGCAGTAAAATGCACTTTTTTGGTGCAATTATTTTGTTTTTATCGCCAATTATTAAAATAACTCTAAAAATTATCTACAAAATCGTTAATGGCGCCCAAATAACCTTTTTGGTGCAATAACTGATTTACATTAGAGGAATTTTTATTTTTTGGTTATAATAAAATTACGCTTTCTGTGTGATGGTCGCATTGAAACCACAAAAAAGTTTTTGCTTTATTTTCAATAAGTTGTATTTTTTACCCCCTTAAAAATAGGACATTTATGAAAGTTGGCATAGCTTTTGAATTATCGAAACTACCATTTTCAACATGCTTTACGAATGCTGTTTAGGGTAATCGCTATTAAGCCACTACAGCAGATAGTAACTAACCCAACCATAAGCGGCACTTAAAAGGAAATTATTATGAAATTAATTACGGCTATTTTAAAACCGTTCAAACTAGATGATGTACGTGAGTCACTCTCTGAGATTGGTGTTCAAGGTATCACTGTTACCGAAGTAAAAGGTTTTGGCCGTCAAAAAGGTCATACTGAATTGTATCGTGGTGCTGAGTATGTGGTTGATTTCTTACCGAAGGTTAAGTTAGAAATTGCAGTGACTGACGAAATGGTTGATGCAGCGATTGAAGCTATCACTCGCGTGGCTAGCACGGGCAAAATCGGTGATGGCAAAATCTTTGTATCACCATTAGAACAAGTGATTCGTATCCGTACTGGTGAAACAGGCGCTAATGCTATCTAACACTATCATGACTGTCGTTGTGGCAACGCTTGTTAACTTTTAAAGTCGACCATCCTTTAAACATTAACGTAGACCTATCAAGCAGCTTAACGACTATCTCAAATAATTTTAAGGGGGTTACGATGAATGCCGTCATTACAAGGGCAGCTTTTGCCAAATTTTTACAGCCACTAGTATCTACTAAATCAATTTTATCGTTATTGTTGTTATCTCCATTGGTGGCTCATGCTGCTGACACGCCTACGCTAAATGCGGGCGACACCGCTTGGGTATTAATTTCTACCGCATTAGTGCTCCTAATGACTATTCCAGGGTTGGCGTTGTTTTACTCAGGCATGGTACGCAAAAAGAATATTTTAGGGACGATGGCGCACAGTTATGGTGCCACCGCATTAGTATCTATCATTTGGATTGTGTTGGGTTATTCACTGGCGTTTGGTAGCAGCGATTTTAATCAATTTATTGGCGGTTTTGATAATGCATTGTTATCTAATATTGGGCTAGGTGATTTAACCGGTACCGTACCAACCCTGTTATTTGTCACTTTTCAAATGACCTTTGCCATTATCACTGTGGCAATCTTAGCAGGCTCGATTGCTGAACGTATCAAATTTAGTAGCTTCATGGTGTTTACTGCGCTTTGGGTATTATTGGTGTATGCACCGATTTGCCACTGGGTTTGGGGCGGCGGCTGGTTGATGGCAGATGGTGCGCTAGACTTTGCAGGCGGTACGGTCGTGCACATTAATGCCGGTGTGGCAGGTATTGTGTTGGCGGCTGTTTTAGGTAAACGCAATGGCTATAACCGTGACCCAATGGCACCTTCAAACTTGGCTTTAACCTTAATTGGTACGGGTTTGATTTGGGTAGGTTGGTTTGGCTTCAATGGCGGTAGTGCGTTGGCGGCAAATGCATTGGCAGGTAATGCGCTACTCGTCACGCAAGTAGCGGCAGCGGCAGGGGCATTGACTTGGTTTGCCATCGAAAAATTAGTCCGTGGTAAAGCCTCTGTACTGGGCGGTGCATCAGGTGCAGTAGCAGGTCTAGTCGGTATTACCCCAGCGGCAGGTTTTGTGACGGTAGCAGGCGCATTAGCGATTGGTATCATCACCTCATTGGTTTGCTTTTATGCAGTCAACTATCTCAAACGTCTGTTAAAAATCGATGATAGCTTGGATGCGTTTGGATTGCATGGCGTTGGTGGCATCGTCGGCGCCATATTGACAGGCATCTTTGTGAGTCCTGCTATCACTGGCAAACCCTTAGCTTTATCGACTATAGGTCAAGTGTGGGTGCAATTAGAAGGCGTGTTTGCGGTTATCATCTACTGCGCGATTGTGACTTTCATTATTGCCAAAGTGATTCAATTAACCATGGGCTTACGTGTCACTGATGAAGATGAATACACCGGTCTTGACTTAGCCGTACATGGCGAACGTATCGAATAGACAAAGAATAATAAACATAGGCTGATTCAATCAGCCTATTTTTTTATATAAGCATACTAAAAGACTCTACAAAACTTGCGATTGGACAAATAAAAAAGCTAGATATCACTATCTAGCTTTTTTGAAATTTCAAATCAGTAGCGATTATTTAATTTTTTTCCAAGTTTGGCTGCCTTTGACTGGAACAGATAAAGTCAAGGTTGAACCGCTTAATGAAATATCTGCACCTAACCCAAAGCCCCAACGTGGGTCTTTTGCTTTACCTGTATATTTGCCATTACCCGCTGCTTTAACGTCTGTTAACACAGTTTTACCAACAAAAGATTTTGCTTTTTCAGTATTACCCGCAACGATTTTACCGGTGAAAGTACTACCTGTTTGTGAGATTTGAACTTGGGCTTTTGGTTGGTTGTCTTCATAAGTTTGCCAGGTACCCACGATTGGATCGGCAGCCATAGCAGCAACACTTAAAGTAGAAAGAGCAACACCAACGCTGATTGATTTAAGAGAAATTTTCATAACAGTTCCTTCTGTAGCGCACTGCAAAAAGTAAGGGAAGTGAGATGCAGTGCCATTGACAATCATTATAGCCAAAATGGTTTTGAGGTAAAGATATTTTTTAATACACAAAAGTTTCTAATAGTTTTCTACATCCTTACAGGGTAAAATTATCCGCTTTTTTAATTTTAAGTTACTGATTTTTAAGTAATTATTTTTTTAAAAAATTCCAAAAGCTTAAACTGACTAATCAGTCATTTGTGTATAATTACCATTTTTAGGACTTAAATAGGCTGATTATCCATTCAAAAATAGTCAAGACTAAATTAACTAAGACTAATAAAATTTGCTGGTTATCGGGCTCTGATTTTGGCGTGTTTTTATTTTTTGTAGCTGGTGAATAATCATCAATAGGCAGCGTCATTGCCGTTTTTTGTACCTTCCCTGATAACCCTGGCATGGCATCCACGCCTATTCTTACCGCAAGTTCATCCAGACTAATGATTTCCACTCGCTGACTATCATCATTAGGGACAAAATAAACCCCTGCTTGTTGTAGACTTGGAATATAAATCGCTTTGTACAGATGACTGGGTACTAATATATTGTTATTGATTTTCTTAACCCGGTTACTGATAAAAGCTACCCCTGTCACCACATAGATACGATTGTGTTTGATCGCTAGGTAACGGGTACGGGACTCAATGTCTCGCCAAGTGCTACGATTATTGACAGGATTTTGCGGTACAATGTTGGCAAGGCTAAAGCTGTCATATTGTGATTCAAGCGTACTCATATCTGCATTCGGCGCTAGATGCCCACGATCATAAGGTACGTTACGATAATCAGCTAAATAGCCTTTAACCCGATTAGGCAGCTGACTTTCCTCGTGAAAATTATTAACCCTAGATAACTCGCTCGCTTTTTCAATACGCGCTCGTGTCAAATACTCCGCTGACCATAAAGCGGTTTTACTCAGTGACGAATACCCTACAGCAAAGCCATTTAGACATAAATAATAAATCTCAAGTGGTTGATTCGAGAGTGGCTGTGGACTTTGTTGGTTAGCATAGGTATTGCCACATTGATTGAGGTGCTGTTTGCGATAATCTAAAGAGCTGCTTGAATGTGCCCATAAGGGCAATAAGGATAAAGCTATCACTACCAAGCTCTGTGACAGTGATTTGTGTGAAAAACGCTGATAACCACTCATACGCTATAACTTACCAACTCTAGCCATCGATGAAAATTGATTAATTATACATGACATTTGGCATTATTTTGGGTAAAATAGGCGTCCGTTTTGCGATTACCTATATTTTGGAGTTGCAACTCGATTGGAAACGTGGCTGAGTGGTCGAAAGCGCACGCCTGGAAAGTGTGTATACGTTAATAGCGTATCGAGGGTTCGAATCCCTCCGTTTCCGCCAAATAAATAAAAAGCTAGCTTATTATTAAGCTAGCTTTTTTGTTGCGGGGTTGATGAATTACGCTAAATCACGCACATTAGGCTCACGATCCCATTCACGCGATTTGGCCTTCTCGATAAAGGTCTCTATTTCCTTTAAAGCCACCACACTGGCATCTTTCTCAATATGCTGGGGAATCAGGATAAACTCATCCGTCGCACCGCAATAAGCAATCGCTTTTAGATGGGCGTGCGCGTCTTTAAACCACGCAATCGCCTCACTCACTTTGGCTAGTTTTTTCGCTTGCTCTGGCATAATGATACTAACGATTGCATCAAACAAGACAGAAGGTGAACCCGCCAATTGACCGTCAGCCGCAATGGTTTCACCATTGTTTAACGTAATACTAATTTTTGGTGCTACTATAAAGGGTGTTGCCTTTGCTGCTGTAATCGCTGCTTTATATTTTTCAAGCATTTCTGCATTTGAATCATCTGCGACTAAAATAGCGACTTTACGACCTTCAAGCGTTGGCTTGGCTTTGCCAATCAACTGCAAAGCCGGCGATAATGGCAAATCTTGCACCGGAACCGTCGGCTCAATCGGTTTTGGCACTGGTTTCATCCCTAACCCATCGGCAACGCGTTTACCCAATGTTTCATCAACCGTTAGCAGCTGGGCAACCATGCGCTCACGGATATAGGGTGTCTCAACTTTAGAAAGCTCAAACACAATCGCTGAAGCGATATGCGCCTGCTCAATAGGGGTTTGACTACGATAGAACATACGGGGTTGACTATAAAAGTCTGCAAAGCTTTCTGCACGGATGCGACCTTTAACCGCATCGTTATTTTGAGTTAAATCATCTGCAAATGATTTAAACCCAATTGACGGATTTTCACGCGGTTTTTCTGGTTCCAAACTTTGTGGTTCATAAGCGACGCGACCTTTAGGAATTTGCATCTGCATATGGCCATCACGCTGCATATTATGGAATGGACATTTTGGCGCATTAATTGGCAACTGCGCAAAATTTGGTGAACCTAAACGCGAAAGTTGGGTATCGAGATAACTAAATAAACGACCTTGTAGCAATGGGTCATTACTAAAGTCGATACCTGGGACAATGTTTGCTGGGCAGAAAGCCACTTGCTCTGTTTCCGCAAAGAAATTATCGGGATAACGGTTTAATACCATTTTACCCACGATTTCAACAGGGACTAATTCTTCTGGAATTAATTTGGTTGCATCCAAATGATCAAATGGGAATTTTTCTGCTTGTTCTTGGGTAAAGATCTGCACACCAAAGTCCCAAACAACTTCGTCACCATTTTCAAACAAGGTTTCAAATAAATCACGACGATGATAGTCTGGATCAGCACCAGCAACTTTCACAGCTTCATCCCACACATGTGATTGAAGCTGCAAACGTGGACGCCAGTGATAACGGAAGAACACACTTTCGCCTTGGGCATTAATAAAGCGATAGCTATGGATACCAAAGCCTTCAATCATGCGTAAACTGCGAGGAATAGCGCGATCACTCATCGCCCATAGGTAGTTATGTAAGGTTTCAGGGTTTAACGAGATAAAATCATAAAAGGTATCATGCGCTGATGCCGCTTGTGGGAAACCACGATCAGGCTCCATTTTTACAGCATGAATAATATCGGGAAATTTAATCGCATCTTGTATAAAGAACACAGGGGTGTTGTTACCCACTAAATCCCAGTTACCTTCCTCTGTATAGATTTTGACGGCAAAACCGCGAATATCACGCGGCGTATCAATCGATCCCGCACCACCGGCTACCGTTGAAAAACGAGCAAATAATGGGGTTTGTTTGCCCACCTCTGTTAATACCTTAGCTGTAGTAAATTGCTCTAATGATTTAGTTAATTCAAAATAACCATGGGCTGCCGTACCACGAGCATGTACAACACGCTCAGGAATACGTTCATGGTCAAAATGGGTAATTTTCTCGCGTAAAATAAAATCTTCCAGCAATACAGGCCCCCGGCGACCTGCCTTTAGCGAATTCTGATTATCTGCAATAACAATACCTTGCTGCGTAGTTAAATTGGTTGAATTATTATCAGCCTGCTGATGAGTTTCACCAGCATTGCCTTGCTGAACATTCATATTTGGCTCTGGTTTAACGGGCTTTTGTGTCATTTTTTATCCTAGATATTTAATTATATTTGTAATTTTTTAGAAAACATCAAATGTTCACCTAAGGTTAAAAAAGGATCGACATTGATGTAATCAGTATATAGGATTCAAAAATTTACAGTGTGAAAATGCGTAAAGCTATGTAATAAGTAGGTTATTAATGCAGCATATAAAAAGAATAAAACTAACATCATAATACTGCATGTTATTTTGACAATAAAAACACCCCCTTACAAGAGTAAGGGGGGTGTTTTGGAATAGGGAGCTGACGATGACCTACTCTCACATGGGCGAACCACACTACCATTGGCGCATTGGAGTTTCACTTCTGAGTTCGGGAAGGGATCAGGTGGGACCTCCAAGCTATTATCGTCAGCAAAGGGGGATAGAGAAATGAGTTGATTTAAAAGTAAAGTATGAGCTATATCAAGCGAGGTGATAATCGTTATTACCTACAAAGCCATTTAGGCGTTGTATAGTCAAGCCAAACGAGCAATTAGTATTGGTTAGCTACACATATCACTATGCTTCCACACCCAACCTATCAACGTCGTAGTCTACAACGGCTCTTTAGGGAAATCTAATCTTAAGGTGGGCTTCCCGCTTAGATGCTTTCAGCGGTTATCCCATCCGAACATAGCTACTCGGCAATGCGACTGGCGTCACAACCGAAACACCAGAGGTTCGTCCACTCTGGTCCTCTCGTACTAGGAGCAGATCCTCTCAAATTTCCAACGCCCACGGTAGATAGGGACCGAACTGTCTCACGACGTTCTAAACCCAGCTCGCGTACCTCTTTAAATGGCGAACAGCCATACCCTTGGGACCTGCTTCAGCCCCAGGATGAGATGAGCCGACATCGAGGTGCCAAACACCGCCGTCGATATGAACTCTTGGGCGGT
>ERZ501011.153-NODE-153-length-21924-cov-8.212767_pt1 | contig 21924 bp, 14 predicted proteins | sample MGYA00248833_ERZ501011 | MGnify/ENA primary metagenome ERZ501011 (study PRJEB25958, sample SAMN03398530) | human skin metagenome | study: EMG produced TPA metagenomics assembly of the Human Skin Microbiome Metagenome (human skin metagenome) data set. | reverse complement strand
GGGAACTATCAGATGCTGAACTGCCGCCTCCACCCTGCTGCGCAGGGTCCCCCTCCCCCTCAGGGGGAGGAGCGAGCGCCGTGATCGCAGGGGCGCCGCCGGTCTCGTCGCAGAACATCAGGCGGCGCGCGGGGTCCCAACCGTCCAGAATGGCGTCCAGCCTCTGCGGATCGTCGACAGCGGGCACGTCCAGGCGCCCGGTCTGCTCGGCCGCCTCCTCGGCGATGGCGTCCAGCCGGTCCAGGCGGATGCGGTCGGCGTTGGTGCGCGCGGTGATCGCCAGCCGCACCCGGCGCGCGCCCAGTTCGGCCGCCTTTTCGACAATGGTCTCGACCCGGGCCTTCTTGACCACCGCCACGATCAGCTCGATGTCGGGGCCATGGGTCTGCGGCCGCACCTGTTCCTCGGCCCGCAGGATCACGCCCTTCTTCAGCACCTCGGCGACGGAGGCGCGCCACTCCCCGTCACGGCCGTTGAACACCAGCAGGTCGTCGCCCGCCTTCAGCCGCATCACCTGGGTGAGATAGCGCGACTGATCGAGCGTCGGCGCGACGGCTGCGCCGGGAGACAGATCGGAGGTGACGTGGAGGCGGATCATCGGTCGTAGTGGTGGCGGCACTGCGCAATCAGAAGCGCATCATCCTCGACACGATAGACGAGGCGATGTTCCTGATCGAGCCGGCGCGACCACCAGCCGGCGAGATCGCCCTTCAGCGGCTCCGGCTTGCCCGTTCCCTCGAACGGTGACCGCTGACATTCCTTGACGAGCCCGTTGACCTTTCGGAGCATCTTCGGGTCGGTGCGCTGCCAATGGAGATAATCCTCCCAGCCATGGGCGTGGAAAGTCAGCTTCATTCTTCGATCAGGTCGCGCGCCTGGCCGCCGCCCGCATCGAGCTCGCTGATCGCCTCACGCAGCCGTGCGGCGTTGGCCGGGCTGCGCAGCAGATAGTCCGTCTCCTGCCAGGAGGCGAAGTCCTCCAGCGACATCAGAACCGCCGCCGGCTTGCCGCCCTCACGCGTGATGATGGTGTAGTCGTGATCCGCCGTCACCCGGTCGATAGTCGCCGCCAGGTTCTTGCGCAGATCGGTCACGGACATCGCGTTCATGTCTATAATGTACGCGTTCACGTACATTCCTGCAAGATCAGCTACAGCGTCCGCGCGATCAGCAGCTTCATGATCTCGTTAGTGCCGCCGTAGATGCGCTGGACGCGGGCGTCCTTGTAGAGCTGGGCGATCGGGTATTCGGTCATGTAGCCGTAGCCGCCGTGCAGCTGCAGCATTTCGTCCAGGGTCTCGCCCTGGATGTCGGTGACCCAATATTTGGCCATGGAGGCGGTGGCGGCGTCCAGCTGACCCTTCAGGTGCAGACCGATGCAGTGATCGACGAAGACCTTGGCCACCGTCAACTTGGTCTTGACCTCGGCCAGCTTGAACTGGGTGTTCTGAAAGTCGAGCACGCGCTTGCCGAAGGCCCGGCGTTCCTTGACGTAGGCCAGGGTGTGCTCGAGACCGCGCTCGGCGGCGGCGACGCCCTGGACGGCGATGTTCAGCCGCTCCTGCGGCAACTGCTGCATCAGCTGCACGAAACCCTGGCCCTCGACGCCGCCGATGATGTTATCGGCGGGAACCTGGACATCGTTGAAGAACAGCTCGGAGGTGTCGTTGGCCTCCATCCCGATCTTGTGCAGGTTGCGGCCACGCTCGAAACCTTCGGCGCCGTCGGTTTCGACCACGATCAGGCTGGTGCCCCTGGCGCCCTCGGCCGGATCGGTCTTGGCCACCACGATGATGAAGTTGGCCAGTTGGCCGTTGGTGATGAAGGTCTTGGAGCCGTTGACGACGTAGCCGTTGCCACCCTTCACGGCGGTGGTCTTGACCCCCTGCAGGTCCGAACCGGCGCCCGGCTCGGTCATGGCGATGGCGCCGACCAGCTCGCCCGACGCCAGGCGCGGCAGCCAGCGCTGCTTCTGCTCGTCGGTGCCGTAGTGCCAGATGTAGGGGGCGACGATGGCGTTGTGCAGCGACAGGCCGAAGTGGTCCGCGCCTTTCCAGCCCAGCTGGCGCATCAGCACCACCTCGTGGCGATAGTCGCCGCCCATGCCGCCGTCCGCCTCGGGGATGGAGACGCCCAGGAGGCCCGCCTCGCCCGCCGCGTTCCACAGGCTGCGGGGCACCGAGGAGTCGGCGATCCACTGCTGCACCTTCTCCAGCGGCGCATGCTCGTCGATCCAGCGGCCGACGCTGTCGGAGAAGAGGGTGATCTCCTCATCCTGCATGAAGTCGGGATCGGGGCTGTTCAGGACGTTCATCTGATTTCTCCTCCCCATCGCCCGCGATGGGGAGGGGGACCACGAAGGGGTGGAGGGGTGGGGCCGCCTCTCTCTTCAGCTTGGCAGGAGGTCCGCCCCTCCGTCTCGTCGGCTGCGCCGCCGATCCACCTCCCCATCGCCCGGCGATGGGGAGGAGAGTTGAGGCTTTAGAACGCCTCGGCCGGCATCTGCATGAGGACGTCGGCGCCGGTCTTCAGCTTCTTCAGGTGCGCGCCGGCGTCGGGCAGGATGCGCTCGACGAAGTAGCGGCCGGTCATCAGCTTGTTGGCGTAATAGGGGTCGGTCGAGCCCGCATCCACCTGCGCTTGCGCCGCCTTGGCCATCTGCGCCCACATATAGGCCAGGGCCGTTACGCCGAAGATGTTGAGGTAGTCGGTCGAGGCCGCGCCCGCGTTGTCCGGATTGGCCATGCCGTTCTGCATCAGCCACATGGTGGCCTCCTGCAGCTTCTTCTTGGCGTCCGCCAGGCCGTCGATGAAGGGCTTGATGGGGCCCTCCGCGCCGTTCTCGGCCACGAATGCGTCGATGTCGGAGAACCAGCTCATGATGGCGCGGCCGCCCTGGGCCGGCAGCTTCCGGCCCACCAGGTCCAGCGCCTGAATGCCGTTGGTGCCCTCGTAGATCATGGTGATGCGGGCGTCGCGCAGATACTGCGAGGCCGGGAAGTGCTCGGTGTAGCCCGACCCGCCGTGCACCTGCATGGCCAGCGAGGCGACATGGAAGCCCTTGTCGGTCAGATAGGCCTTCACCACCGGGGTGATCAGGCCCATGTAATCCTTGGCCTTGGTGGCGGTCGCCTCGTCCGACGAGCCCTGCAGGTCGGCCTGAAGCGCGGTCCACAGCACCAGCGCCTGGCCGCCCTCGACGAAGGCCTTGCTTTCCAGCAGCATGCGGCGGACGTCCGGGTGGACGATGATGGGGTCGGCGGCCTGGTCGGGGTTCTTCGGACCCGTCAGGCTGCGGCCCTGGATGCGGTCCTTGGCGAACTCGACGGCGGCCTGGTAGGCGGCGGTGCCGATGGCCAGGCCTTGCAGGCCCGTGCCCAGGCGCGCCTCGTTCATGACCACGAACATGTTGTTCATGCCGCGGCCTTCTTCGCCGACCAGCCAGCCGGTGGCGTTCTCATAGGCCATCACGCAGGTGGCGTTGCCGTGAATGCCCATCTTGTGCTCGAGGCCGGCGCAGACCACGCCGTTGCGCTCGCCCAGCGAGCCGTCCTCATTGACCAGGACCTTGGGCACCACGAACAGCGACAGCCCCTTGATCCCGGCCTGGGCGCCCTCGACGCGGGCCAGAACCGTGTGGATGATGTTGTCGGTGAAGTCGTGCTCGCCCGCCGAGATCCAGATCTTCTGGCCGGTGATCGAATAGGAGCCGTCGCCGTTCGGAACCGCCTTGGTCCGCACCATGCCCAGGTCGGTGCCGCACTGGGGCTCGGTCAGGTTCATGGTTCCGCCCCACTCGCCGGTGGCCATCTTGGGCAGGTATTTGGCCTTCAGCTCTTCGGAGCCGTTGGCGTGGATGCCCGCATAGGCGCCCGCCGTCAGGCCCGGATACATCGAAAAGGCGGCGGAGGCCGCGGCCGTCATCTGGCCGAACGCCATGCCGATCACCGCCGGCATGCCCTGGCCGCCGAACTCGGTATGGGCCGACAACGCCGGCCAGCCGGCCTCCACCATCTGCTGATAGGCTTCCTTCCAGCCGGTCGGGCCGGTGACCACGCCGCCGTCGGACAGCTTGCAGCCCTCCTGGTCGCCCACGCGGTTGATCGGGGCGATGACCTCTTCGGCGAACTTGGCGCCTTCTTCCAGGATCTGGCCGACCAGGTCGGCCGAGACGTCCTCGAAGCCTGGCTGGTTGGCGTGGCGGTCGATCTCCAGAACTTCGTTGAGGATAAAGGTGAAGTCGCGGACAGGCGCCGTGTAGGCCATCGGTTACGCTCTCGCTTTGAAGGGGTGGTGGTCGTGGTTGAGCCGGGCGCGCAGCACCTGCTCGTAATCCTGAGCGCCCGGCAGCAGGTCCGGCCGGTGCTCGCCCAGCTTGGACTCCATCCAGGCGCAGGCGTCCTCGGCGGTCTGAATGGCGCCCTCGATGTCCTCCAGCTGCTGCTTCAGCGTCTCGATCTGGGCGCGGTGGCGGCGCAGGGCGATCGCCATCTGGTGGGTGTTGTGATCCTTACGGTCATAGAGATCCAGCATCTCTTGGATCTCCTGCAGGGTGAAGCCGATGCGCCGGCCGCGCAGGATCAGCTTCAGCCGGGCTCGGTCGCGCGCGTTGTAGACGCGGGTCTGGCCCTTGCGGGCGGGGGTCAGAAGCCCCTTGTCCTCATAGAACCGCAGGGCGCGCGCGGTCGCGTCGAACTCGCGGCACAGCTGGCGGATCGAATAGGTGCGATGATCGTCGGCGGTCGCCATGACCGCCTCAATAACTTGACGCGCACGTAAAGGGAAGGTTTTTCACGCGCCATGGCTGTCAAGCACGTCAACGGGGCGCTCGGTGTGAAGAAAGGCGACCTGCCGACCAAGCCCTGCGAGGTCTGCGGCCGCCCGTTCACATGGCGAAAGAAATGGGCGCGGGACTGGGATCAGGTGAAGACCTGCTCCGACCGCTGCCGTTCGGCGCGGCTCAGCCCCGGCGGCGGCCCAGCAGCACGGGAATCGTGATCGCCAGCAGCAGCAGGTTGACCACCGACAGTCCGACGTCGCGGTTCAGGGCGTGGACGCCCAGCATGGCGGCCTCCAGCACCATCAGCCCGAAGGCCGAGGTCAGCAGCGCCGGCCGGAACAGCCGCCAGGAGATCAGCGGCGTCAGCACGCCGAGCGCCAGCACCATCTCGGCCACGCCCAGGCCGCGCACCAGGTTCTCGGGCGCGAAGGCCGGCCAGCCCATCAGCGCCACCAGATTGGTCATGGGCTCGGACACCTTGGCCCAGCCGGCGGCGATGAAGAACATCGCCAGCCATCCCTGAAAGGTCCAGAGCGCGAGGTTGCGGGCGTTCGCGTCAAGCCGCGCGCGAGCGGGGGAGAGGGTCGTGGTGGTCATGGGAGGACGTCCGGCGACCCGAGAGCCGCAAAAGAGGTGATCTGCAACAGCGACGATATCTGATCGGCATCGACGTTGCGCAAGGGTCTTATAGCAAAGGTTTTGCGATCTGTCATCAGCCGATGACATGAACAAAGTCATCGATAGATGACAAACGGTTTCAGCCGGCCGGGGCCCCTGTGGCGGCGACGCCGAAACCGTAGGCGCGCCGCGTCTCCTCAATGCGCTTGAGTTTCGCTTTGAAGGGCGTCCAGTCGTCCGCAGCGTCGATGGCGGACCAGATCGCCTCCACCTCGTCGATCAGCATCTCTTCGGGCTCGGGCCGGGCGAAGACGGGGTGCTCCAGCCGCTCAGGGCGGTCGGGCTCGTGTTCGAACAGGGCGAAGCGGAAGACGTCAAAGGCCTCGCCCTGGTAGAACGCCTTGCGCGGCCCGGCGAGCGCCCGGGCGGAGGAGGAGAAGCCGGCGAACCAGTCAAAGAACAGCGGCTCCCACCGCAGACCTTCGCCGCTTTCGCGCAGCAGCGACAGCGTCGCGTCCAGCAGCCGCTGGTCCGCCGCCTCCCCGAGGCTCCTGACGCCCAGCCGCATCAGAAAGGCCGCGCGCAGCTCGCGGATGTAGGCCGGGCCGAAGCCGTTCAGGGCCTCGGTCAACGGCTCGACCTCGGCGACCAGCTTCAGGCAACCGGCCAGCTGCGTCAGGTTCCAGAACACAGCCTCCGGCTGTCGGGCGAAGGCGTAAAACCCGCTCTGGTCGAAGTAGGCGGCGGTGAAGCCCGGCTCGTAGAACGGCAGGAAGCGCCAGGGGCCGTAGTCGAAGCTTTCGCCCGTGACGTTCAGATTGTCGGTGTTCAAGACGCCGTGCACGAAACCCGCGGCGATCCATCGGGCGGTAAGGCGAGCCGAGGCCTCGACGATCGCTTGGAGCAGGGCCGCCGCGTCGCCTGCAGGAACGTCCGGATGGTAGAGGGCGCGGACGTGCTCCACCAGCGTCTCGATCTGGTCGCGCCGCCCAAAGAAGGCCGCTCGCTGAAACGTGCCGAAGCGGATGTGGCTGTGTGAAAGGCGCACCAGCACGGCGGAACGGGTGGGGGAGGGCTCGTCGCCGCGTTCCAGCGCCTCGCCCGTCTCGATCAGCGAAAAGGCGCGGCTGGTGGGGACCCCTTGCGCCTCCAGCATGGAGGCCGCCAGCACCTCGCGCACCCCGCCCTTCAGCGTCAGCCGTCCGTCCGCGCCGCGCGACCAGGGCGTCTGGCCTGAGCCCTTGGTCCCCAGGTCCAGGAGCCGACCGGAGGCGTCCCGCATCTGCGCCGCCAGAAAGCCGCGCCCGTCGCCGAGGTCGGGATTATAGGCGCGGAACTGGTGCCCGTGATAGCGCATGGCGACGGGCCCCGGTTGGCCGGGCAGGGGCGTAAAGCGGCCGAAGTGATCGACCCATTCGGCGTCGTTCAGGGTCTCCAGCCCGACCTCGCCAGCGGCCCGATCGTTGCGGAAGCGCAGGGTGGCCTGCGGAAACTCGGCCGCGCGGACGGCGTCGCCGTAATCCTCCCCAAGGTCGAAGAAGCGCGGGTCGGGGCGGTAGGCTGAAGACGGGGGCATGGTGCGCAGATGCGGATGGACCCACGCATGCGCAACCGCGTGGGGTTGAACCTTGAAACGCCATCCGTATTCTTGTTCGCAGAGATCAGGCCGGACCAACCGGCCAGGCCGGCGCCGCGCGCAATCGCGGCGAACCCGGTCCGGCGTCTGTCGATAACCTGACGCCAAGAACCGCTCCTTTGATCCGGAGGCCGCCGTGGCTCGCAGACTGACGCTTGATCTCCTGAAGACCGAAGCCGCCTCGGGCGCGGCGCTGGGGCTGGCCGCGCTCGCCGCGCTCGCGGTCGCCAATTCGCCCTGGGCCCCCGACTACTTCGCCTGGCTAAAGAGCGTGCACGCGCTGCAGATCGGGCCGATCCGGCTGGAGGAGACGATCTCCGACTGGATCAAGGAAGGTCTGATGGCGATCTTCTTTCTCGTGGTGGGGCTGGAGATCAAATACGAAATCCTGCGGGGCGAACTGAGCGACCCCAGAAAGCTGGCCACGCCGGTGCTGGCGGCGCTGGGCGGGATTGTCGGGCCGGCGGCCGTCTATCTAGCGCTGACCGGCCTGATCGGCGCGCCGCACGAGGGATGGCCGATCCCGCTGGCCACCGACATCGCCTTCGCCCTGGCCGTGTTCGGCCTTGTCGGCCGGGGGCTTCCGTCGTCGCTTCGGGTGTTTCTTCTGACCCTGGCCATTGTCGACGACCTGGGCGCCATCGCCCTGATCGCGCTGCTGTTCAGCGAAGGAACGAACTGGACGCCGCTGTTCTGGGCGATAGGCGCGCTGGCGGTCGGAGCGGTCGCCGCACAGCGGATGCGGATCGCCGCGCCCTTCTGGGTGCTGGGTTTCGGGCTGGTCTGGTACCTGACGGTGCAGTCGGGCCTGTCGACCTCGCTCACGGCCGTCGCCTTCGCCGCAATCGTGCCGATCCGGCCGCGCGCCGAAGACGGGCAAAGCCCGCTGAAGGAGGCCATGCACGACCTGCACCCGTGGAACGCCTTTCTGGTGCTGCCGCTGTTCGCCTTCGCCAAGGCGGGGGTGTCGTTCGCCGGACTGTCGCTCGAACAGGCGTTCGCGCCCTTGGTGATCGCCATCGCCCTGGGGCTGTTCCTGGGCAAGCAGGCCGGCGTGTTCGGGGCGGCGTGGCTGGCCTCGACGCTGAGGATCGGCGCGCGCCCCAGCGGCGCCACCTGGATGCAGGTCTATGGCGTCTCGCTGCTGTGCGGCGTCGGCTTCACCATGAGCCTGTTCATCGGCGTGCTCGCGTTCCCGGGCGCGGTGGATTCGCCTGTGCAGATCGAGGTCAAGCTGGGCGTGATCGCCGGCTCCATCCTTTCCGCCGTGGCGGCCGCGGTGGTGCTGGCGCTGGCGTCGCGCGCGCGGGTTGTCGACCCGGCGGCGCAGGAGCCGGATGTGGAGCCCCTGTCCGCAGCACGCAAAGATTGACCTAAGGTCAGCATCTTCTGTCGCTTCCTTGTCACACAAGGGCCGATCGTGGCGAAAAATAGTCGCAGCGAACGACGCTCGCTTGTCGTTCGCGGGAATCCATGGGTAGCCTCACCATACTGAATCCGCCTCCACGTAGAGGCGGGTCGATTGGGAACAGGAAACGCTGCGTCGCCGATGAAAACGGCGGCCGGCCAGCTAGCCGGGAAGGACGCCCATGCGCCGCCACTCTCTTTGCAACTCCGTGTCCGCCGCCGTAATCGGCGCCTCGCTTCTGGGGCTTGCGGGCGCCGCCAGCGCCCAGGACGCGGGCGACCAGGCGACCTCCGTCGACGACATCATCGTCACCGCCCAGAAGCGCGAGCAGAGCCTGCAGGAGGTGCCCATCGTGGTCACCACCCTGTCGGAGGCGCTGCTGGAAGGCGCGGGCGTGCAGGACATCAAGGATCTGCAGATCCTGACGCCCGGCCTGACGGTGACCTCGACCCAGTCCGAGGCGTCCACCACCGTCCGTATTCGCGGCGCGGGCACCGTGGGCGACAATCCGGGCCTTGAAAGCTCGGTCGGCGTGGTCATCGACGGCGTCTACCGCTCGCGCAACTCGGTCGGCTTCGGCGACCTGGGCGAGCTGAGCCGCATCGAGGTGCTGAAGGGGCCGCAAGGCACACTGTTCGGCAAGAACACCTCGGCCGGCGTCATCAACATCATCACCGAACAGCCCTCCTTCGAGCCCGGCTTCGAGGCCGAGCTGACCGGCGGCAACTATGGCGCGATCGGCGGATCGGCGTCCGTCACCGGCCCGCTGACCGACCAGATCGCCGGCCGCCTGTTCGTGGCCAAGCGCGAGCGCGACGGCTTCTATGACGTGGACCTGGGCGACGGTCCGCGCACCCTGACCGAGGATCAGACGCAGGATTACTGGACCACGCGGGGCCAGCTGCTGATCCTGCCCAACGACAGCGCCTCCGTCCGGCTGATCGCCGACTACACCAAGCGCGAGGAGTTCTGTTGCGCGGCGGTGCAGGTGCGCACGGGGCAGAGCTACCCCTTCATCAACGCCCTGGCGAACGGCGAGGGCCAGCGCCCGCCGAACGCGACCTTTGGCGTGCTGCCCTATAGCCGCACGGCCTATTCGAACCGCGAAACGCCGCAGGAGATCGAGGACTTCGGCGTGTCGGCCGAGGCCAACATCGACTTCGGTCCGGACGTGACCCTGACCTCGATCAGCTCGTTCCGCGACTGGTCGTTCCAGCAGGGCATGGACCTCGACTACACCGGCGCCGACATTCTGCACCGCGACAATGACGGCTCCAACGGCTACGGCGTCACCAACCTGACCCACGAGATGCGGCTGGCCGGCACGTCGGACCGGTTCGACTGGCTGGTGGGCGGCTTTGGCACCATCGAGAACATCTACCGCGACGACAGCTATGTGTTCGGCGCCGACTACAACGCCTTCGCCTCCTTCGTGCTGACCGCCAGCGTGCCCGCCGCCTTTGGCGGCCCCAGCCCGGCGCGGACGGGCTGCTTCTCCAATCCGGCGGGCTTTGCGGTCGGAACCAGCGGTCCGCTGCTGGGCCAGCCGCTGTGCGTTCTCGGGTTCGCGCCGCCCTCGGCCGCGGCGCCCACCTTTGGGACCGGCAAGGCCTATCAGGATCACTACAGCCAGCGTTCGGAATCGATCGCCCTGTTCACCAACAACACCTTGCGCCTGACCGACCAGTTCGAGATCACGGCGGGCCTGCGCGCGACCTACGACAAGAAGCGGCTGCTGGGGCTTCAGGACAACCTGGGCGCCAACGGCGCGGTGTGCGGCGGCGCCCTGGCCAACCAGGCCAACCCGGTCGCGGCCTTCCGGACGCCGCAGGCGGCGCTGGGCCTGCTGTGCCTGCCGTGGTCCAACCCGCTGTACGACAACCGCCGCATCTCGGAAGAGTTCGACGACACCAACATCTCCGGCACCATCAAGGCGGCGTGGAAGCCGATGGACGGCTGGCTGCTGTATGGCTCCTATGCGCGCGGCTACAAGGGCGCGGGCTACAACATGGACCGGGTGCAGACGGGCGTGACCCCGGACGCCTCCTTGTTCTTCGCCGCGGAGACCGTCGACAGCTACGAGCTGGGCCTGAAGACCACCCTGTTCAACCGCAGCGTCCTGTTCAACGCCACCTACTTCGACCAGCGGTTCGAGAACTTCCAGCTGAACACCTTCCTGGGCACTGCCTTTGTGGTCGAGTCGATCCCGGAACTGGAGTCCAAGGGCGTGGACATGGACCTGATCTGGCTGGCGCCGGTCGAAGGCCTGACCTTCCAGGGCGGCGCGACCTTTACCGACGCCAAGTACGGCGAGTTCGGCGCGGGCGACCTGTCCAGCCCCGGCCGGTTCCCGCAGCTGTCGCTGCTGCCCGGCGCGCGCGCCTCGTTCGCCCCGGAATGGTCGGTGACGGGCGCGCTGGACTTCAACCGCAGCTTCGGACGCGGTCTGCGCGGCGGCTTCAACCTGTCGGCCAGATACTCGACCGAGTACAACACCGGCTCCGACCTGCTGCCCTACAAGTTCCAGGACGACTTCACCGTCGTGAACGGCCGGCTGATGCTGGGCTCGGAGAACGAGCGCTGGACGCTGGAGGTGTGGGCCCAGAACCTGCTGGAGGAAGACTACACCCAGGTCGGCTTCTCGGCCCCCCTGCAGGGCACGGCCTTCAACAACCCGACCAACGCGGTCCAGCCCGACGGCAGCTTCTACATCCCGTTCAACCCCGCGAACGGGACGGGCGACACGGCGACCTACAACGCCTATCTCGGCCAGCCGCGCACCTATGGCGTGACGCTGCGGGTCCGCTACTGATCCAGCGATCCAGGCGAACAAGAAGAAGCCCGGCTGGAGCGATCCGGCCGGGCTTTTCCTTGATCGCTGGTGTGGCCTCTACTCCGCCGGAGCGTGAGCAAGCTGGCGCTGGCTTTCGAACCGCTTGCCTAGGCGGCGCCGGGTCCAGTGGGCGAAGTCGTCCACGATGGTGAAGATCGCCGGGATGTAGAGCAGGGACAGGAAGGTCGAGGAGATCAGCCCGCCCAGCACCGCGATCGCCATGGGAGCGCGGAACTCGACGTCGGCGCCCACGCCCATGGCGATCGGCACCATGCCCGCGCCCATGGCGAAGGTGGTCATCAGGATCGGCCGCGCCCGCTTGTGCGCCGCGTCCATGATGGCGTCGAAGCGGGGCATGCCCTCCTTCTCGGCGATGATGACGTAGTCCACCAGCAGGATGGAGTTCTTGGCCGCGATCCCCATCAGCATCAGCACCCCGATCAAAGCCGACATGGAGAAGCTGGCCCCCGCGATCACCAGGGCGATGAAGGCCCCGCCGATTGCCAGGGGCAGGGCGGCCATGATGGTGATCGGATAGGCGAAGCTTTTGAACAGCAGCGTCAGCACCGCGTACATCAGCAGAATGCCCGAGGCGAAGGCGATGGCGAAGCCGGTGATCATCTCCTGGATGAACTCGGCGTCGCCGGCCGGCACCTGGCGCACCCCCGCCGGCAGGTTCTGAACGGACGGCAGGCGCTGCACCGCCTGGCCGGCCGCGCCGGTGGTGATCCCGTCCAGTTCGGCGGTGATGGAGGCGATGCGCGAGCGGTCCTGGCGGCTGACGGTCGCCGGCCCGGCGCCGAAGCTGATGTCGGCGATCGCGCTCAGCGGCACCTGGGCGCCGTTGTTCGCCGGCACCCGCAGGCTTTCCAGAACCGACAGGTCCTCGCGCGCCGCTTCGGTCAGCTGCAGGCGGATCGGGATCTGCCGGTCGCCGAGATTGTACTTGGGCAGGTTCTGGTCGATGTCGCCGATGGTGGCCACCCGCACCGCCTGAGAGATTGCGCCGGCCGACACGCCGGCCAGGGCGGCCTCGTCCGGTCGCGGCGTGACCAGGATCTCCGGCCGGGCGATGGCCGCGGTGTTGACCACATTGGCCAGGCCCGGCACGCCGCGCATCTCGCTCTCGACCTGGCGCGCCGCCGTTTCCAGTGTCGCCGGATCGTCGCCCAGGATGGAGAAGGTGTAGCTGGTGCCGTCGCTCGGTCCGCCGCCCTGCTGGGCGATGCCGGCGCGGATGCGGGCGCCGGGAATTTGCTTCAGCTGGTCCACCATCACCCGGGCGAAGGCTTGCTGGCTCAGCTCGCGGTCGCCCTTGGGGACCATGTCGGCGTAGACATTGGCCTGGTTCACGTCCTGACCGCCTATCGCGGCGTAGACAGAGGTGACCTCAGGGCGTGCTTCCAGGATGTCCGTGACACGCCGCACCACTTCGTCGGTCTGGCGCAGCGTCGATCCCGGCGGAAGCTCCACCTGGAAGGCGGCGCGCGCCTCGTCGCCCGGCGACATGAACTCGAACGACATCCTGGCGGCCACCGACAGACCCACGGAACCGACGAGGAACAGGACTCCCAGCACGAACACCTTCCAGCGGTTGCCCAGCGACCAGCGCAGGGCGCGCAGATAGCCGCCCATCCAGAACGGATCCTTGTCCTCGTGATGGGTGTGCTTGAGCATGTAGGCGGCCATCAGCGGCGTCAGCGTCCGCGCCACCACCAGCGAGAAGAACACCGAGATACACGCCGCCAGCGCGAAGGCCTTGAAGAACTGGCCGATGATCCCCGGCATGAAGCCGACGGGCGCGAACACGGCGATGATCGTGGCCGTGGTCGCCACCACCGCCAGGCCGATCTCGTCGGCCGCCTCGATGGCGGCGTCGTAGGGCGGCTTGCCGTCCCGCATGTGCCGGACGATGTTCTCGATCTCCACGATGGCGTCGTCCACCAGGATGCCGATGGTCAGGGACAGCGCCAGCAGGGTCACCACGTTCAGCGACTGGTCCATCGGGCCCAGGATGGCGAAGGTGGGGATCAGCGACATCGGCATGGCGGTCGCCGCGATCACCGTCGCGCGCCAGTCTCGCAGGAAGATGAACACCACCACAACCGCCAGGGCGGCGCCCAGAAGCAGAGCTTCGAGCGAGGCGAGATAGCTCTCCTCGATGTACTGCACGCTGGAGGTGACCTGTTCGATGGTCAGTTCCGGGTGGGCCTCGTCGATGCGGGCGACCTCCTCGCGGACGCGTTCGGCGACCTTGACCTCGCTGGCCTCGCGCGAGCGCAGGAAGTTGAAGGTCACGGCCTCCTGGCCGTTGTAGCGCGCCAGGCGGCGCGGTTCGCTCCACTTGTCCTCGACCGTGCCCAGATCGCCCAGACGCACGGTCCGGCCGTCGCCCAACGGCACCAGGGTCTCGCGCAGCTGCTCGACCGAGCCTGCGGCCCCCAGGGTGCGCACGGCGCGTTCCGATCCCGCCAGGGTCACGCGACCGCCGGGCAGGTTGTTGTTGACGCTGGTCAGGGCCTGGCTGACCTCACCGGCGGTGACGCCGTAGGCGGACAGCCGCTGCGGGTCCAGCTCGACCCGTATCTCGCGGTCCACCCCGCCCGAGCGATTGACCTCGCCCACGCCGCCCAGCGCCAGCAGCGAACGGCTCATCTCGTTGTCGATGAACCAGCTGATCTCTTCCGGCGACATGGTCGGAGAGCGGACCACATAGGTGATCAGGGCGTCGCCGGTGATGTCGATGCGCTGAACCGCCGGCTCCTGCATGTCCTGCGGCAGGCTGGCCCGCAGGCCCGTCATGGCGTTGCGAACGTCGTTGGTGGCGCGGTCGGTGTCCGTTCCGAGTTCGAACTCGATGGTGGTCGAGGATACGCCGTCGGTGATGCTGGAGTTGACGTGGCGCACCCCGGAGAGCCCGGCGAGGGAGTCCTCGATCAGGCGGGTGACCTGCACCTCCATTTCCGCAGGCGCGGCGCCTGGCCGGGCGGCGGTGACGGCGACCAGGGGAAAATCGACATCGGGGTTGTTGTTGATCCGCATCCCGGCGAAGCCGACGACGCCGCCGAGCGTCAGCAGAACGAACAGCAGGATGATGGGAATGGGGTTCTTGATCGCCCAGGACGAGATCTGGTTCATGATCGGTCCTACTTCGCAGCAGGTTGGGCGGCGGGTTGGGCGGCCGGTTGGGCGGCCGGACGCGCCGCGCCGGTCGAGACGGTGACGCGGTCGCCTTCGTTCAGGAAGCCGGCGCCGTCCACCACCACCCGGGCGCCTGCGGCGACGCCGTTCACGGCGGTCTGGGCGTCGGTGCGCGACAGCACGGTGATGGGCTGGAATCGCACTGAACTGTCGCTGTTCAGCAGGAACACCCCGGCCTGGTTGTTGCGATAGAGCACCGCCCCGGTCGGCACGGTGGCGGCGGGCTGGGCGCCGACGGCGATCTCGGCGCGAGCGAACATGCCGGGCCGCAGCTGGCTGCCGGCCGCAAGCGAAACGCGCGCCACGCCCAGTCGCGTTTCGGCGTTCACCTCCGGCGTGACGATGCGGACCGTGCCCGTGGTCTGACCCGCTTCGCTGGACGTCACGACGACGGACTGGCCGGCGCGCACCAGCGGCAGTTCGGTTTCAGGCACCTGGGCGTCAAGCTCCAGCCGACCGTCGCGCACCATGCGGAACAGCTCGGTTCCCGCAGCGATGATCTGGCCCTTGGTGACGCTGCGGCTGATGACCAGGCCGGCGACGGGCGCGCGGATTGTGGCCTGCGACAGCCGGGTCTGGGTCTCGGAAAGCGCCGCGCGCGCCGACGCCAGGTTGGCCGCGGAAGCGCGCTGGTTGGCCAGCGCCGTGTCCAGCGCCGCCTGCGCCAGGAAGCCGCGCTCGCGCAGTTCCTGCGCGCGGCTCAGGGCGGCGTCGTCTCGCGCCACATTGGCCTGGGCGGTCTGCACCGCCGCTTGCTGCTGGCGCACCTGAGCGCGCAGCAGGGCGTCGTTCATCTGCACCAGCGGCTGGCCCTGCCGCACATAGGCGCCTTCATCGACATAGACGGCCGTAGCGACCAGGCCGCCGGTCTCCGCCCCGATCGGCACCTCCTCCCAGGCCGATACGGTGCCGGACGCGGTGATGGTGCGATCCAGGCTTCCTTGGGCGACGGTGGCGGCCGTGACGGTCTGGCGCGACCCGCCGGCAGGCTGTGGCCCGCCCTTTTCGTCGTCTCCATGGCCCCCGCAGCTCGTCAGCACGAATGCGCACAGGGCGGCGGCGCTGAGGCCCAAAGCGGATCGGGTCGTCTTGGCCACGGGGGATGTTCCTCGGTTGAAGGCGAAACGAAGGGCCGGCCTGCGCCGGTTGTTCGAGGGCGATCTCCATACCGCGTCCGATAACCGTTCTCAAACGCCGAAAGCCTTTATTGCAAAGCCTTAACGCCTTGTGACGAGCGGGGGGCGAACGCGGCGGACCGCGCCCGCTGGCTCACCGCGCCCGCGCGTGATAGGGGCGCGCGGATGAGCAGCACCCCCGTCGAGCGCATCCGAAACTTCAGTGTCGTGGCCCACATCGACCACGGCAAGTCGACGCTGTCCGATCGGCTGATCCAGACCACGGGCGGGCTGACGGCGCGCGAGATGACCAGCCAGGTGCTGGACAACATGGAGATCGAGCAGGAGCGCGGGATCACCATCAAGGCGCAGACGGTCAGGCTGCACTACAAGGCGCAGGACGGGCTGGATTACGTCCTGAACCTGATGGACACGCCGGGGCACGTGGACTTCGCCTATGAGGTCAGCCGGTCGCTGGCGGCGTGCGAGGGCTCGCTGCTGGTGGTGGATGCGTCGCAGGGCGTGGAGGCCCAGACGCTGGCCAACGTCTATCAGGCGATCGAGAACAACCACGAGATCGTGCCGGTCCTGAACAAGGTGGACCTGCCGGCCGCCGAGCCCGACCGCGTGCGCGCCCAGATCGAGGACGTGATCGGCATCGACGCCTCGGACGCCGTTCTGGCCAGCGCCAAGTCGGGCCTGGGCATCGAGGAGGTGCTGGAGGCCATCGTCACCCGCCTGCCGGCGCCCAGGGGCGACGTGAACGCGCCGCTGAAGGCCATGCTGGTCGACGCCTGGTACGACCCCTACCTGGGCGTGGTGCTGCTGGTGCGGGTGTTCGACGGCGTGCTGAAGACCGGCATGCGGGTCAAGATGATGCAGTCCGGCTCGACCCACCTGGTGGACCGCGTCGGCGTGTTTCTGCCCAAGAACACACCGGTCGATCAGCTGGCCGCAGGCGAGGTCGGCTTTATCACCGCCCAGATCAAGGAAGTGGCCCACGCCGCCGTCGGCGACACCATCACCGACGAGAAGAAGCCGACGCCTGAGCCGCTGAAGGGGTTCAAGGAGGTGCAGTCGGTGGTGTTCTGCGGCCTGTTCCCCGTGGACGCCGCCGATTTCGAGGACCTGCGCGCCGCCATCGGCCGCCTGCGCCTGAACGACGCCTCCTTCACCTTCGAGATGGAAAGCTCGGCCGCCCTGGGCTTCGGCTTCCGCTGCGGGTTCCTGGGGCTGCTGCACCTGGAGATCATCCAGGAGCGCCTGAGCCGCGAGTTCAACCTGGACCTGATCGCGACCGCCCCCAGCGTGGTCTACAAGATTCAGCTGCGCGACGGGACCGCCATCGACCTGCACAACCCCGCCGACCTGCCGGACGTGATGCAGATCGAAAGCATCGCCGAACCCTGGATCAAGGCCACCATCCTGACGCCCGACGAATACCTGGGCGGGGTGATCAAGCTGTGCCAGGACCGCCGGGGCGAGCAAAAGGAGCTGTCCTACGTCGGCAGCCGCGCCATGGTGGTCTATGAGCTGCCGCTGAACGAGGTGGTGTTCGACTTCTACGACCGGCTGAAGTCGATCTCAAAGGGCTACGCCTCGTTCGACTACGAGCTGACGGACTACAAGACCGGCGACCTGGTCAAGATGTCGATCCTGGTCAACGCCGAGCCGGTCGACGCCCTGTCCATGCTGGTCCACCGCGCCCGCGCCGAGACGCGCGGCCGCGGCATGGTGGAGAAGATGAAGGAGCTGATCCCGCCCCACCTGTTCCAGATCCCGATCCAGGCCGCCATCGGCGGCAAGATCATCGCCCGCGAAACCGTCCGCGCGCTGAGGAAGGACGTGACCAGCAAGTGCTACGGCGGCGACGCCACCCGCAAGAAGAAGCTGCTGGAGAAGCAAAAGGCCGGCAAGAAGCGCATGCGCCAGTTCGGCAAGGTCGAAATCCCGCAGGAAGCCTTCATCGCCGCCCTGAAGATGGACGAGGATTGAGGCGCCGACCAGCGGCCGGGCGACTCAAGCGGCCTTGCGGGTCAGCCGCTCGAGCTGGGCGTCGAACTCGGCCAGGATCGAGGTGCGTTCATCGGGCTCCAGCCAGCGAGTGGTCTGAGGCGCCACCGTGCGCCAGAAGCGCAGTTCCTTGTGGGTCAGGGGCATCGCCTCGGCGTCGCGGAGTGTTTGCAGCAGATCGTGCATCCTTCGACGCACGGCCTCCGGATCAGGTTGCGGCAGGGGCTGCGGCGTAGCGCCGAAAAGGTCGGGTTGCGACATGGTGAGATCATCTCGTGATTCGCTGAAGCGTCCAGCACGCATCACGGTTGCATCGCCGCCGTCCCCAAGCGATCAAGGCACCTGTTGAGGGGGCTGTGGATGACGTTGACGCTTGATGAGGCCGTGGCGCGCTTCGGTATGGCGGCCAAGAGTAAGCTGAACAATCCAGGCGCTACGGGTCAGCCAGAGGATCAGCTTCGAGCGCCGCTTGAGATGTTGGTTGCAGACCTATGCGGCCTGATCGGGCCGGCGGCCGACGACGTCGTACTGGTGGGTGAAAGCGCCCTGTCGGAGCTGATGACCCGGCCCGACTATGCCGTAACGCGCAAGAACGCCTTGGTTGGCCATGTCGAGGTCAAAGCGCCCGGAAAGGGCGCGGACCCGAGGAAGTTCGACGGTAAGCACGACAAGGCGCAGTGGGAAAAGCTGAAGTCGCTGCCCAACCTGATCTACACCGATGGGCAGGCGTTCAGCCTCTGGCGGGACGGGACCAAGGTCGGTGAGATCGTCCGCCTCGACGGCGACCTGGACATGGCGGGCGCCAAGCTGAAGGCTCCGCCCGCCCTGACGGCCCTAGTCGCGGACTTCCTCAGCTGGAACCCGATCCCGCCGCGCACGCCCAAGCAACTGGCGGAGACCACGGCGCGTCTGTGCCGCCTGCTGCGCGACGAGGTCGAAGAGCAGCTGGATCGGAAGGCTCCGGCGCTGGTCAGCTTGATGGAGGACTGGCGTCAGCTGCTGCTGCCGGACGCCGTGGAGGCGGAGTTCGCCGACGGATACGCCCAGGCGGTAACGTTTGGCCTGCTGATGGCCAAGGCGCGGGGCATCAGTCTGGCGGGCGGGCTGGACGCGGCGGGCAAGACGCTGAGCCAGACCAACACTCTGATCGGATCGGCGCTGAAGCTGCTGACCGAACCGGCGGAAGAGGCGCATCTGCTGGAGACGTCCATCAACACCCTGGTGCGGGTGCTGGACGTCGTGAACTGGAAGAGCTTGTCCAAGGGCCAGCCCGAGGCGTGGCTGTATTTCTACGAACTGTTCCTGCAGTCGTACGACACCAAGCTGAGGAAGAAGACCGGCAGCTATTACACGCCGCCCGAGGTGGTGACGGCCATGGTGCGGATGGTGGACGAGGCGCTGGCGTCGCCCGACCGGTTCAACCTGACGCGGGGGCTGGCGTCGCCCGAGGTGAAGCTGGCCGACCCGGCGGTGGGGACAGGCACCTTCCTGCTGGGGGTGCTGAACCGCATCGCGCGGACGGTGGAGGAGGCCGAAGGCAAGGGCTCGGTCCCGGCGGCGGTGCAGGACGCGCTGAAGCGGTTGATCGGGTTCGAGCTGCAGTTCGGGCCGTTCGCGGTGGCGCAGCTGCGGCTGCTGGCCGAGATCGCTGACCTGACGGAGGCCGACGCCGACACCGCCGACGCCAGTGACCTTCGGCTCTATATCACCGACACCCTGGCCGATCCGGACGAGGAGGCGGCGTGGGTGCCGCACCCGGTGCGGGCCATCGCCGAGTCGCGCAAGCAATCGAACCGGGTCAAGCGGCACGAGGCGATCACCGTCGTGCTGGGCAATCCGCCCTACAAGGAAAAGGCCAAGGGGCTGGGCGGTTGGATCGAGGATGCGGGGGATCGCGACAAAACGCCTCTGGATGACTGGCAGCCGCCGGTCAAATGGGGCGTGGGCACCCACGCCAAGCACCTGAGGAACCTCTACGTTTATTTCTGGCGCTGGGCAGCGTGGAAGGTGTTCGGCGGCGACGAGTTCCGGACGGGAACGGACCAAGACGTGCCGTCCAACTGGACCAAGCGCCAGGGCATCGTCTGCTTCATCACCGTCGCCGGATTCCTTAATGGGCCGGGATTCCAAAAGATGCGGGCGGACCTCCGCCGAGACGCCGACGAGATTTGGGTCATCGACTGTTCGCCCGAGGGATATCAGCCGCCGGCCGCGACCCGCATCTTCGAAGGAGTGCAGCAGACCGTTTGCATCGTCATGGCCCTGCGGAAATCCAAGGACAGCCCGGAGACGCCGGCGCGAGTGCGGTTCCGCACCCTGCCGGAGGGGGCGCGGGCAGTGAAGTTCGCGGCTTTGGCGGGGATCGGGCTGGACGACGAGGGATGGGTAGAGGCAGCGAGCGATCCGCGCGCGCCCTTCCTGCCCGAAGGCGCAGCCAACTGGATTGGGTATCCATCGCTAGATGACCTCTTCGAGTTCCAAGGGCCAGGCGTTATGCCCGGCCGCCCGTGGGTGATTGCACCCGATGTCGCCACCTTGGAACTACGGTGGGCTGAACTGGTCGCCGAGAAGCAACTCGGTCGCAAAGACACGCTTTTCCGACCGCAGTTAAGAGATGGCAAAGTCGCCGCTAGGCATGTCGGTAAGGTCGTTAAAGAGACTCTGGGAAAGCGCCCGGCTCGCTCCGTTTCGATAACTGCTGACGACGGCGAGATGCTCCCTGCCGTAAGGTACGGTCATCGCAGTTTTGATCGGCAATGGATCATAGGTGATGTTCGCCTGTTGAACGATCCGCGTCCCCGACTCTGGGAGGCAGAGTCCAGCAAGCAGCTTCATCTAACCGCGCTTATGGGATTTTCGCCCAGCGGCGGTCCAGCACTGACCTTCACGGGGTTGATCCCAGATCAACATCACTACAAAGGCTCCTTCGGAGGCCGCGTTTTCCCGCTCTGGGCCGATGCCGACGCGACGACGCCGAACGTCTCGCCGGGTCTGCTGAAGGCGCTGGGGGAGGCTTACGGCGCGCCGGTCTCGGCCGAGGACGTCATGGCCTATATCGCCGCCGTGGCGGCGCATCCGGCCTATGTCGAACGTTTCCGGGGCGACCTTAAACAGCCGGGCCTGCGCATTCCCATCACCGCCGACGGCGCCCTGTTCGCCGAGGCCGCGGCGGTGGGGCGCGAGGTGATCTGGCTGCACACCTTCGGCGAGCGGTTCCAGGGCGACCGGGGCGGGGCGGTGCGGGTCAAGCCCGCCGAGGCCGAGCCCACTGTAGGCAAGGCGCTGCCCAGGACCCTGGCCGAGATGCCGCACGACCTGGTTTATGACGCCGCCGAGCGGGCGCTGAAGTTCGGGCCGACCGGGCGGATCGACAACGTCTCGCCCGCCGTCCGCGCCTATGAGGTGTCGGGCAAGGTGGTGCTGGACCAGTGGTGGAGCTATCGCCGCGCCGACCGCTCCAAGCCGCCGATGGGTGACAAGCGCCCGCCCTCGCCCCTGTCAGCCATCCAGCCGAGCGAGTGGCTGGCCGAATACACAACCGAGTTGCTGAACGTGCTGCGGGTTCTGACGCGCCTGGTGGCGCTGGAGCCCGCGCTGGCGGACTTGCTGGCGCGGATCGTGGACGGTTCGACGTTGGACGCAGACGATCTCAGGGGAAGCGGCGCCCTGACGAATATGTCTGACGAGACCGTGGCCGAAACCAACGCAAGCAGCGACGACGAATAGGAGGCGAGAAAGAGTTTCTCATTGTCGTCGATCCCGGCGGCGCGGGCGTTTAAGGGCCGATCAACCCGACTTCTCCGCCATAGCTGACCCTTCGGCTAGGCTCCCCACCATGACCCGCGCCTATGCCGAAGCTCCCGCCACCCACTATCGCCTGACGGCGGAGACCTGGGCGATCATCGCCGAGGAATACAAGAACGGGGCGACGGCCAAGGAGCTGGGGGCCAAGTGGAAGGTGGCGCCGTCCTCGGTCTATCGCTACGCCTGCCGCGACGGCTTCACCAAGAAGGCCATGGGCGATGCGCGGGCGCGGGCCCATGCGCGGATGGTGGAGGAGGAAGAGGGCGCGGCGCGGGCGCTGTTCGACCGGCTGCGGCCGACGCTGCCGATCGTGCTGGCCAACCTCGCCAGCGTGGGCGAGGTGCTGGTCACCTATCAGCCCAGTCTCGAACAGCTGCTGGTGCTGCTGCCGCAGGGCACTGCGGTCACCCAGGCCGTCGGCGTGCACAAGCGCAACACCAAGCAGGACTACATGGGTGATGCGCTGAACTTCAACCTGAACCTGGCGATCCCCGCCTTCCCGGCGCCGATCCCGCT
>ERZ501011.152-NODE-152-length-21938-cov-13.757072_pt1 | contig 21938 bp, 25 predicted proteins | sample MGYA00248833_ERZ501011 | MGnify/ENA primary metagenome ERZ501011 (study PRJEB25958, sample SAMN03398530) | human skin metagenome | study: EMG produced TPA metagenomics assembly of the Human Skin Microbiome Metagenome (human skin metagenome) data set. | reverse complement strand
GGGGCGAGGAGCACCGCCGGGGCCACTCCCGGCACCGCCGCCACCGCCTCCACCACGACCCGAACCGCTGCCCGGACCTGTAGGCGGGGGAGGAGGCTGAGCGTCATCTCCACCGCGCCGGATGATCCGGGGATCACCGCTGTTCTGTGCGATGACGTTGGCGAGCTGACGCGGGTCGTTGCGCCGGAGGTCTTCAAGGGCCTCGCGCTGACGGGCCTCGCGAGCCTCGGTGTTGCTGCCATCGCCGGGCTGGCCGGTGAAGTCAGGTCGAGTGGCGTCGTTGCGCCCCCAGGTACCGCCTGATCGCCCGCCAGTGAGGATCGGGGCCGCGCCCTGCACAAACTGCTGGGTGGCCGCGCTCGACTGGGCCATGACATCAGGGAGCTGTCGCAGGTACTCGACGAAGTCGGCCTGAGCACGCGCAGCGGCCTCCATGTTCGTAGCGAGGTCACGGGAGGCATTGACGATCTGCGCGAGGTTGTTGGCCGCATCCTGGGGCACGTCCACAGACAGACGCGCAGAGACCGAATCGGCTCCAGTGTCCTGGAACGGATCGCCGCTCCCCATCGGTGGCATCGTCATGGCCTACATCCATCCGTCATCAGGGCCTTGCACCGGAAGGTCCCCGGCGCTAACCGCTCTCATCTGACTCGCCTTGCGCAGCCAGGCGTCGATCTCTCGGAAGTCGTCCGGGCCGACCGGCACCTCCTCCTCTCCATCATCCCCCACCATCAGGTCCGGCGAGCCGAACAGCTGCACATAGTGGTCCCAGTCGTTCACGGCGAGCTGGTGCTTGATGAACGATTCCTCCTTGGCCTCGTCCTCCCAGCGCTTCCAGCTCATCATGTAGGTCAACGCCCACTTCTGCCACCAGTTGAGCGACGGCTTGGTGAGAACACCCTGTTCGTAGGCTAGACGGATGACCAGCTCGGTCCGCCCGTCTAGCCTTTCAGTTTTCCCAGCTTCTCCGCCAGTTCTGCGAACTCGGCGTCGAGGGTGATGATCTCCTGGTAGATGTTCTGCACCACCAACGGGTAGAACCGGATGACCCGCCCCCACTTCTGCTCGAACAGCACATCGGGGTCCGGGTTGGCCTCGAAGGTGTTCTCCCACGACTGGCCGTCCACCGACTTGATCGAGGCCGCGCAGACCGCCGCCTGATACGCCTTGGGGAAGGCAACCTCGGAGTCGCGGTAGGGCTTGACCTTCTCGCCCACGCGGATGATGTCATCGACCATGAGGGAAGCGATGACGACCGGGCGATCGAGGACGATGACCTTCTTGACCCGCTTGCCGATGGTCAGTAGCGAATCGAACTGCTGGCGCTCCTCGGGAGTCAGCTCGGTGACCTCAGGCCCGGTGTTCTCCGGCTCGTCGGCCTCCTCCAACTCGCCCACGCGGGTGATGTCAGGATTTTCGAGGTCGGGATTCAGCTTACTCAGATCGGGCGCTTCCAGACCCTCGTCCAGTGCCTCGTCCGTCGGCGAGTCGTCTTCAATTGCCACATTCACTCCTCAGTGAAAGGTCGGGTTACTACCTGAGTGTATACCCGCTAATGAGAGAACCCAGGGCGTAACAGCCCTGGGTCTCTGACAAAGACGGGTGGAGGCTCAGTGGTCCTCGTCCGTCGGCGAGGGCCGACGCCCACGCCCGTTCTGGCGATGATCGAGCGTTCCGGCCTGGATGGACGGACCGGAGCGGTTCAGCCCCAGAGCGTGCATCTCCTCGTCGGTGGGCAGCTCTGCGGCGACGTGTGGCTCCAGGCCCGAGACGATGCCGTAGGCGTCCGACTGGCGTTCGATTCCGCGCACGTTGTTCTCCTAGTAGTACCGATACGGTCGTCCGCCGATCGGACGCCCTGCTGCACTGAGCGCCCACAGGAGCGCGCCGATGATGATGAGGGCGACACCGATCCAGAGCAAGACCGAGATGCCGAGCAGGAACCCGAGCACCAACAGGATGACTCCGAGAATGATCATTTTTTATTTCACCTCCGTCGCGCGTAGCCGAACAGCTGGAGCAACAGCGAGATTGCTACCAGGATGAGGGTGATGATCGCGATGATCATGAGAGCGTCCATCAGAGGCTCCTTTCGCCTGTCTCCAGTCTAGACCGCAGTCGTATGGGTGCGTACCCACTCTTCCAAGTCATGCTCCCACAGAACCGTGCAGCTCCACCCGACTTCGGCATAGCGCCTGATTGTCTCGGCCTCGTCCTCCGGCTGGTGCCAGAAGTCACCGAAGAACTCGAACACCCGCTTGCCCTTGCGGTCGACGAAGTCAGGGACCATGCCCTTCTCAGGGTGGTAGATGAAGAACGGGTTGTCAGCATCCACGTGCTCGTACCCCAGCGGCTCCAGGTACGGGATCAGCGACAGCTCCATCTTGGAGACTCGACGACGGGTCGGAGGCTTGGCGTTGGCGTAGACGCCTTCCGCCCACATTTTCTTGCGAGCCTCGCTCATCTTGCGCTTGGTCTCCTCGGAGTGCTTGGACCCCTTCACGAAACCCCTACCGGCATCATGTGCCGCTCGGACTGCTTCTGAGAGGTCGGGACGATCGCCCTCGTACACCGGACGGCCATCAGGACCCTTGGGTGGCTCGGGAGCGGGGCCAGCCTCCATGTTCACGCAGGGACCGCCACCCTTCGGCCAGTAGCTACCGCCGTTGTTGGCGCGACGGGAAGCGTTGCGCCGCTCGATCTCCTCGGCAGGACGCTTGCGACCCCTCAGCACCTCCGCAGCCGCAGCAGCAGCCTTCTTGGCGGTAGCCCTGCGCTCCTCAGGATCGCGACGAGCGTGCGCCGCTTTCATCTTGGCCCGGAACTCAGGGTCTGCCCATCGCGCCTTGTTCGCCGCTGCGATCTTGGCACGTGCTTCATCCGTCTGCTTACTGCCCTTGGCTCTACCCATACCGATTACTATAGGTGGTATGGAGTGAAATACCTAAAACCGCAGGTCAGACAGCCGACGTGTGCGTGTACTGAATTCTTATGCTCTTAGGCAGGCTCAGCGCTCCGATGTCCACGCGCTCGGACTCGTCGAAGTCGACGATCACGCAGTTGTGGTAGACGCGGGTGCGATAGACGCCGCTGGGGTTCTTGATGATCTTCCGGCAGGTGATCTCGCCGAGCGACAACTGCCGCTTCAGGACCTCCAGCAGGTTGTTGGTGCCCTCGAAGCCGGGCAGCTGCGCCCAGACCGGAGCGTTCCACAGCTCGAAGAACGTGAGCTGAAGAGTGCCCGCACCGACCGCCTGTGCCGTCACGATCTCGACGGGATGTTCCTCGTCGATGGGCTGAATGGCCTGGGCAGCAGCGACTGCTGTTGGGGCCGTGTCGTTGAGGACTTGCAGCCACGCGAGCTGCTGTCCCTGCCAGGTCATGACGGTAAATCCTGAGCCTCCAACTCTTACCTTACTTTGCGACATAAGTCAAGCACTTCCTTCCGTATTTTCAGGCAATTCGGGTAGGGGGTGCCCTTCCAGAATGTCGCCGAGGGTCTTCGGTGTCTCAGAGCCTTGCCGAAGTAGGTGTCGCGCCCAGATCAGGGAAAGCGAGTGCGTCTTGCTGAAATCCCAGACCTTGCGCAGGGCGGTGTTGTCCGGCCTGAAGTAGCCTTTGACCTCCACCCAGTGGTCGTACTCAGGTAGGTAGAAGTCAGGGACGTAGGCGCTCCACCCCAAGTCAAATCGCTGCGGCTCGTAGCTCCACTTGATGCTCAGGCTGTCGGCGAGGACTGCGAAGGCCACCTCCGACCTACTACGCATCTTGATTCGACGTCCGTCCGCACCTTCGTACTCGGTGACAACAGACCCGTGCGGAAGGGCGATACGGTTGGAGCGGTAACCCTCCAGCAACGACTTAGAGATTTTTTCTCTGATCTCGGGAGTCTTCTCGTAGGTGACCACGCTGATCTCGCCAGCCGCATAGCGACGCTTTAGAGTCGCACTGGTCTTGTCGCGACGCTCCTGAGATACCACTTGTCCGCGCCGAGAGTCCGCCGACCGCTGCCTACGCAGCATCTCGTTGGCGTACCGCTGTTCGTCCGTCAGGACCGCCTTGGGGCGCTTCAGATAGTCGTAGCAGCACGACGCTGGCTTCGGGCAGAAGCGACGCATCCGATGCTCGTAGGGCACCTCTCGCGACTTCCCGCACCACTCGCAGAGCACGACGACATAGCGCCCTCCCCGGACGCCTACCGTCCTGCTCTGACTCATCGGTTACTCCTTGGTGTCGTAGTCGTCGGGGATTAGACGGACTGGATCGCGGTGTCGGAACCGGTCGAGATGCTCACGCTGTCGACGAACTCCATCAGGGCCAGCTCGAAGTCCGCATCGTTCTTCCCTTGAATCATGACACCGTTGTGCCCGAGAGCAAGGAACTCGTCGAACTTGGACTTAGCCTGATCGGTCAGGTAGCCCTTGATCTCCACCCAGACGTCTGCTTCATCCAGGTGAAAATCGGGCCAGTAGTTGCGCCCCGACGGGAGATGGAAGCGCCGGGGCTCGTACCTCCACGAAATGCCTGCCTCATCGAAGCGTCGAGCCGCCGTCACCTCCCAGTTGCTCCGCATAGCCACCTGGCCGTAGGCAAACCTCGCGTTCCTCACGAACAGGTGGTCATATACGCCATCGGCCCATCTCTTGCGCACAGACTCAGACCGAGCAGGTGTCACATTGAGCTTCCTGCCCTTGCGCGCAGCACTCAACTTCGCCAGATGCTCAGGAGACTGGGGCACACCCTTCTTGGCATGTGCTCCTGCCGCCATACGCTTGGCGATGTGCTCCGGTGACTGTGGGCCGAACTTGTGCCCCTTCGGTACAGGCATGGCTACACCGACTGAATCGCAGTGTCTGAGCCAGTCGTAATGCTGACGCTGTACCGGACCATTATATAGTTCAGCGGCAGAGCCGGTCGCCAGCCGTACCTGATCTCGACCACGGTCGGATCGGTGTTGAGCTGCCGCACCTTCAGGTCGACGTAGCCGTTGATGATCCGATCTGTGACCAGCGAGCCCAGCGCAGCATCTGCGCTCGCCTTGACGTTCACCAGCGTGAGGTCGTCGACCACGCCGCCGATGAGCTTCTCGCTGTCGAGGAACGCGCGCAGTCGGTAGACCATCGCGTCTTCCTGGCCGACGACATTCCACTCGCGGGTCAGGGTGCCACCGGCAGCATCGGTGGTGACTCCGTGGCGCACCTGGAGCTGACCGCGCCGGGTCTTCTCCACGACCATCAGGCCGTTGGACGACTGGAGATCGCGCTGAGCATCAGGCTCGCGGCTGCCGACGTCCACGAAGCCGCGCACCTGCTTGCGAGTAAGCGGGACCGCCGGAGACTGCGAGACCGACAGACCGGCGATGGCAGCAGCGAGATACTGCCCACCGATGACGATCTCCTTGTTCAGCTCAGGCGCGTAGTACTTCATGGTGGCCGGAGAAGCGACCGCGATGCGATTCAGGCTGATCGCCTGAGCGTCGGCGATGAGTTGAGTGTGGGTGACCGCGCTGCCGGAGCCGTCGCGACCGATGACCGCGCGCCGCTCGTAGCGGTTACGGGCCTGGTTGTTGATGTGGCTGACGACGAGCGCCTGGACGGCCTGTGCGCCAGTCGCCGGAACGATCACCGCGACATCAGGGTCGTCCTTCAGATGATCGAGCGCGGTCTGGTAGTCGGCCATCGTCGGGACGGTCTTGTCGACCGGGTCCACTGCCGCGCAGACGACGCGCTGAGCGCCGTTGGTGAAGGCGAAGCTCACCGCCAGGCTCAGCTCCGACTGGATGTTGCCGAGCGCGTCGAACGGGGAGCCGTAGGCGTCCCGGACGTCGTCGTAGTCGTAGAACATCTGGGCCTTGTAGTAATCGCCGTCGGTGTAGTTGTAGGTGATCTCGACGACGTCGCCCTGGTCGATGTGACCACCGTCGTCCTCCAGTACGCGCTTGATCGTGTAGAGGTTGTCGCGGTCGGTCTGGGTGCTCGCGCCACCGGAGACCTGGACCAGGGTGTAGTCGGTGTTGAGCGCGTACGCCTCGCCGGAGTTGGGGTTACGGACCACGAGCGTGTTGGTCCGGATGCCCGCCTTGGACAGGGTCCGGTTGGTCGCAGCCGAGAACTCCGAAGTGTCGGGGTCCTGGACATCGGGGTCGATGGTCAGCGATTCGGTGAAGGTCCGGTAGCCGATGGCCTGACCGAAAATCCCCACCGCCGTCGGTGTCGCGGCCTGCACGGACAGCTGAGGACCGGGCACCGACTCGGTGTAGAGACCGGGTGCCTGGTACGTGGTGAAGTCGGTCATCGTGTTTCTCCTGCTCGGTTGAGAGCTACCTCTCTGTCCAGTGTCCTATATCCAGCGGCCTTCGCCATCATCTCCAGTATCCGCCAGCGGCGCATAGTCGTAATTGATATCAATCCGACGCAGGCGATACAGACCTTCGTTCGTCGTCACGAGCATAAACTGTCCGATCACCTCGAAGGCGTAAGCGTCTTCGTAGACCAGCTCGTCAGGGTTCCAAGGCGTGCCGACGTTGACCGACTGCCCCATCGGAGTGGGACGGTCCGAGTTGATGGTGATGGAGACGTGCGGGTTCTTGTTGAACTCGTCGTACAGCGGCGAGAATGATTCCTCGAAACCGTGCTCGGTCAACACATTCGGGCTGGAGACGCGGCTGAAGGCGAGCGTGTTGATGATCTGGTCGGCGAGCCGATCGCGCTCCTTCGACGACAGGGCCAGCAGCGTCAGAGTCACGCGACCCTGGTACATCATCTCCTGGAGCAGATCGCCAGTTTCTTGGTCGCGCAGCATGTGGCCGTGGCCCGCCGGAGACACGCTGGATAGCGAGAACTGCACCCAGAGACCGGGGTAGTGGACCTTCTCCATCGGGTATTCCATCTCGACATGGACCACGTCCGTGTCGGGATCGCTGAAGCTCTTGCCGTTCAGGACCGTGCGGAACGCCTGCACCACGCCGCGCTTGACGGCCTCCATCGGCCCACCAGGGCTGCCAGGAATCTCGGCGTTGACGTCGGTCTCGGGGTCGAAGCTAGCGACCATCCGGCTTCTCTCCCTTCAGGACACCCTTCATCTCTTCGCGAATCAGGGGTTGCATCTCTAGCATCGCCTGACTGATGGCGTTCTGCATGAATCCCTCAGGCCGGATGCCCGGATGACGCCAGCGCTGGTCGCGCCAGACCGGTCCCTTCTTCGCGTCGTACTTGCGGTCCTGGTACCCCATCCCCGGAAGGCCCACACCGCGCACCTTGTAGAAGCGACCCTTGATCGGGACGGTCTTGCCCTCCAACTCCGTCATCAGACGAGGCCGGGTGCCCTTCTCCTGATAGATGAGATATTTTCTCGTCGTCCTGATACCAGCACTGCCAGGCAGAGGGGCAGGCTCAATCGACAGCTGACTCTCTCGCGACCACCCTCGACGCGCCATGCCCTCGCGAGCGTGAACCACCGCGCGCTCGGAGATGCGCTGAGTCAGGGAGATCGGCAGGGGCATCCTCATCGTCGGAGCCCGTCGTAGCGCGGCACGGTGAAGTCCGGACTGACCAGCCGACCGTTCACCTTGTAGATGACGTGACTGGTGTCGAGCATGTGAGCCTGGGCCTTCTGTCCGATACGGTCAGCGTCGGTCTGGACGTGCTGATTGCCGGTGCGCAGGCTCATGATCGTCACGACGTCGAGCGAGAACGCCTCAGCAATCTCCAGAGGCCGGTGATCGTGGCTCCAGCGCTTCACCCGCAGCAGGTAGTCGTGCTCCATCATCTGCGGGTTGGCCTCCATCTGGACGCCCCGGTTGCCCATCTGCCAGACGCCCTGACGCTCGATCTTCTCCAGATTGGTCGAGTCGTCGAACATGGCCCAGATGCGAGCCATCGTCTTGACTCCGCCATCGAAAGACGTGCCGTAGCAAACAGAGCAGCTACCCTTGTCAGCCTGCTTGTAGTCCGGGTCGTAGCAGTTGGGGCAGCGCGGCACGTTCTCGTCGATGCCGGGGTGGTACATCGCGAGCGCGATGACCTCCTCCCCGTGCGCCTGCATCGACTCGATGACCGCCTTGCGCGCGTTGCGGATGGCGTAGGGCTCGACCAGATCAATACGTCCCATGACTCACCTCTGCATGATGATGGAGAGGTCGTGCTCCGAGCCCTCCCAGATGATGGTGCAGTCGTAGCCGATGTCGGCCCATGCCTGCTTGATCTCGCCCTCTCGCCCTGCGTCGTCACGGTGCCAGTACGTCCCGAAATACTCAACCACTTGACGAGTCTCTTCGTTGACGAAATCCGGGTTGTGGTGCGATCCGTCATGCCATGTCATCCATCGCGAACCGTCGCCAGTGTGACGGAATCCCAGCTTGGCCAGCGGTTCAACTAGAGCCAGCTCGCCCTTGCTGGGGCGAATAGAGCCGTCTCCGACCCTCTTCATCAGATGCTCCAGTGTTTGCTTGTAGCCACGTAGTCCGTGGTTGGGCTTGGGCCTGCTGGCGATCTCGCGCGCAAACTCAGGGTTGTCGCGAAGGTACTGGCGCTGATACTTCCACCTACACTCCGTCGAACAGTACTCGCGCCGTGAGCCGTTGACGTACCGCAAGAACGAAGTCCCGCAGGGACACTGCCCCTTGACCCGCTTATCCAGCGACATCTTGTTCGCTGTCGGATTGTTCGCCTTGCACTCAGGAGTGCAGTAATTTTTATTGGTTCTGATGTGGCTCCGAGTCAGCATTGCTCCACATCCGACGCATGGCCTCAGGTAACACGAATCGCACTCCCGGCTCAGATGGTGGCCGATATAGCTCTCGCCACACGTCTTACAGACGAGCGCCTTGTGCTTATGTCTTGCCTGCTCAGAGTAAGTTTTCATCGTCTCATGATTATGGAAGCGTAGGGATAAAATCTCATGCTTCTCACTTGCATAGAGTAGCTCGACCGGAAGAAGTTGCGCCCACCGTTGCCGCCGTAGATGCCACCGGCCACCAACAGAGCGCCACCACCGAGCCCCAGGAACTCGCGCTTGGCGAGCTTCAGTGCGTTCTCGAACTGCTCCTTCTCGTCGTCGAGCACGGACTTCCACCGCTGCGCGTAGTCGCGACGGTCGGTGTAGGTGACCGTCATCGCCACCAGATTCGGCTGCTCGGTGTAGCTGCGAATCAGGTGGCGCAGGACCTCGATGTAGGTGCCCATCGTCAGGAAACCCATGAAGTGCTCGGGCAGCTGACGCTGGCCCTCGCCGAGCCCAAAGCGCGTCAGCGGGACACCGTAGGTGTTGATCCGGTTCATCGCGATGTGCATGAGCTGAGCGATGCGCTCGAAGTTGAAGTGGGACTGAAACTGCTCGGTGAGGTTCGGCCCGCCGTTGGTCGAGTCGAACAGGTCCGCGAACATCCACGACACCTGTTCGACGACAGCCTTCTCCTCGGGCCGGAGCGCGTCGTACACCGGCATCTGCTCGGTGATCTGGAGGTAGTCGGTGTAGGTGACGTACTGTCCGCCGACGGTGTAGGCCCAGACCGCTGTGATGTTGCCGCGCTCGGCAGTGTGCTCGGGGGCCAGAGTCACGTGGTAGGTGCCGACGTCATCTCGGACGATCTGAGTGCCGGAGAAGGCAGCCAACTGTTCACCCTCCTCGGGCACCTCGTCGTCGGTGGTCGTGGTGCCGTCGAAGTCGGTGTCGAGGACCAGGGTGAGAGTGATGTCGGTGACGTCGACCGGCTTGCCCTCTGCGCCGACCACGATCAGCCCCAGCTCACCAAATCCATTCTGGGAGACCTGCTTTCGAGCGATCGAGGACGACAGCACCTTCGGCGAGTAGGTGCCAATACCGACATAGGGGAAGGGGGCGCTCATATCACTCCATCATGGCGAGACGTACTCGATTTCGATGCGGGTGTCCTGCTTGTCGCTGGTGGAGCTGTAGGTCCACTGCCAGCTCGACCCGTTGTGCTTGGCCTTGACGCCGACCTTGTCTCCGGCTGCGTACCGGATCAGCCCCGTGGCCGCGACGGTCTGGGGCTTGCCCGGATTGAAGATGGTGCGACCTCGGATGAACTCGAAGTTGCGACGGTAGGTGTCCTGCCCGTTGAGCAGGACCATCGTCTCAGCCCAGTCACTGAACAGGTCGTTGTTGGACCAGGCGACCGACGTCGACACGCGGTAGAGACCGGCCACCGGGATGGTCAGCTCAGTCATCGACGTGGCCGCGTTGAACATGCCCCAGGGGTCCTCCTCCTCGGTGCGCCACTCGATGACCGAGCCAGCGGGGTAAATCCTCTGAGCGACACCCTGGAGTAGGCGACAGATGGGCTTGCTGGCGACCGGGAGCAGCCGCCACGACGGGCTCGACGCCGGAGGGAACGTCGCCCAGACGTAGACCCGGTTGGTATCGGACTCGTAGATGGTCATTCCCAGTGGAGGACTGGTGGGGCGATTGGTCGAGGTGCAGACCGTCCAGCCCATCCCGATGATGTCGGTGGCGTCGTGGGTGTGGTTGCCGCGCGCTGCCTGATTCGCACCAGGTCCGAGAGTGTGATGGATGGCCGTCGCCGAGGTGTCGGTGTCGACCTCCTCGTGCGTGTTGGCCTGCTTCAGCTTCGGCGTCGCACGGGGACCGGTCCCGGAGTGGTCGTGGGTCTTCAGCGGGACGTTGGTTTGAAGCGCCTCGACGGCGTCACCGAGGTCTTTGTGGTGGTTGTAGTGGTCCTTGTTGCCCGAGCCAGCCGAGGACAGCGGCGTGGTCTCAGGGGATGACGGCTCGATGAAGCTGTCATTGCCGTCGGGAAAATTAGTCGGCATCAGGACCCTCCACTAGACGCGAGTCGGGGAGCCGTGGCCGCTCTCAGCAGCTCGCGGCTCCCCGGCTTGCTCTCAGACTACTTCTCGCCGTCGTACTGCGTCGGCGCGGTGGTGTCTGTGGTCGACGGCCACTTCTCCTCGAAGGTGCGCGGCTCGCGAATCCCCTGACGCTCCTCGACCGCGCGAGCGGCGTCCAGCGAGCCCTGCGAAGGAAAGGCCAGGGCATCGAGCACGTTGTTGCCGGAACTGTCGAACTGAGCGATCTGGTAACCCAGATGCTGCAAGTTCGTCGTGGTGCCCAGCTCGGCGGCTTCGTACTCGGCGCGGATGGCGTCCGAGCCCTGGGTGTCGGCCTCCTTGATGGTCTTCTCACCGTGGAGGTCGAGCGGGTCGGGACCAGGCTCGGTCACGTTCTCCTTGCGGAGTTCCTCGACAGTCGGCGGAGCGCCGATGTCATCGGAAGTGACGTGCTCGTCCTCGTCGATCAGTGCGTCCCTGACCTCGTCGTTGTTGGCCGCACCGTCGGCTTCGTCGGTGGCGGGGTCCTTCGTCAGATCGGCATCTTCGGTGGCCATGCTCAGCTCCTGTTGTGTAGCAGGGCGAACTTCGCCCCTGGGGTTCCATCATCATTCTGCACCGGAGTGCCGAGATAGTCAGCCGCACGGTTCTCGTGAATCTGGCAGAGGGGCGGATTGAGAGCGGCGATGTCGGCCCCGGTCTGGAACAGGGGCTCCTGGCAGACCAGGCAGGACTTCTGGACTAGGTCCTTGCGCGAGGAATTCTCCTCGGTCATCGCTGCCAGCTCGGCATCGCGGCGCTCCTCGGCCTCGATCTCGCGACGATCGCCTTCCAGCGCGTGCGCTGCGAAGTCCGGCGAGACAGTGAGATGACCCTTGCGAATCATCTTATGGAAGCCCGCCTGGTCGAGCGCGTGACGCGGCAGGACCTTGCAGTCGCCGGGAAGGCCGTGGGGTTCCAGCAGAAACCTGGGCTGGCCGTCCACGTTGCAGGTGACGGCGTTGAGCGAGTTGTTGCGCACATAGAGCGTGCCCTCGAAGCGCTTCAGGTCCTCGACCGTCGGGTTCTCGGGCAGCTCGGTGATGGGAGTCATCGACATTTTTTATCTCCACTCTGGAGGGGTACTGGGGCTTGCGTCTCTCACCCTACTCCAAGAGTCAGCGCGCTAGATGGTCGGGATGGGATAGATGATCAGGGACGCAGCTGCCCAAGTGCGAGAAGAGTAGTGAGTCGCAACCGAAGTACCCTGAGCACCGCTCGCCGTTGCCTGACGTATACCCACGCTGACGGTAGGTTCATTGATCACGTTGCCTGTAATCTCCTCGAACGCTTCTGTGGTCGTAGCTGCCCACGTATACGCATTGCTCGGAGCAGCACCGGCAAGCGACGAGATCGCTATACGAACCACCAGAGCGCGAGTTGGATCGGGAGCACTGTTCGTAATCGCCGGAGCTGTGTGCGTAACGCTAGCGGTACCGTTCGCGACCACGCTGGCTATTCGCTGGTTACCCGCTACCTGCACGTTTCTGAACAGCATGACAAATCCGTGGGCCGGAGTGTTGGCTGTCTTGCCTGTTTGCGTAAGAGACAGAGTCGACCCCTCAGAGCCGTTGACTTCTCTGTAGAACACAGCGATGCGCGGAGCAGTGGTTGCGGTCCTACGCTCCTGCAAGGTCCATCCCGAGGGCGTATTCACGTTGACTGCATGAAGCGCCAGAACGGCCACCATAAAGTCGCCGTTCTGGCGATTAGGCGGAAGCGGGATAGACCAGTTTGCTGTCGTTGCGGCAGTATCAGCGGGGCCGTTCACGTACTCGATGAAGGTGGGCAGTGCTGGCTGATCCGTGAGAGAACCGCAGGCGAAGTCGTACAACTCGCCAGCGTTGGTCTGCGAGATGATGACGCCCTTCATGCGGCCCAAGGCAATCGAACTGACATCGACACCGGCAGGGTCAGTCAACTCGTAATTGGCAAGATAGAAGTGCAGACGGGAATCCTTGGTGATAGTCGCGATCATCTCATCGCCCGCGTTGATCGTCCTGCCGATAGGGCCGCTTGCCAGGAACGTCGGGTCGGTCTGGTCCGCGTTGTTGTTTCCCGAAGAGCCAGCGTAGACATACCAATTGCCGTTCGTAGCGACCTTGCAGAAGATCGCCTGCGTGCCGCTGTGACCGATGACAAGACCCACACCACCGCGCTGGTCTGCCGACCCCGGTGGGGCATAGATCGTGGCTCGCGCGTACTGGAACTTCGATGCGCCTTGCACGTTGTAGTAGTAGTTGTTCCACGTGCGATAGTTGCCAACACCAGACGGCACCAGACGGCCTTGGTATTGGTGGTACTGACCAGTCGAGTACGAGTGATCCACCCACCCACTCGTGTTGATGAGATCGCCATTGTTGTCGGTGAACGTCTTTGAGTAGTCGACCGGACCGGTAGCGGGCGGCTCGGGAGCGGTCGGCCACGGAGTAGTGCTGATAGTGATACCGAAGCGCGTGCCCATTTCAGTCAGCACCGCTTCAACTTCCGACTGGGTAAGTGCCCCCTGGTACAGCCGCGCATACGCAAGGTCCATCGGAGAGAAGGCATCCAGGTTGGTGCGAGAAGCCAGCCTCAGAGAAGACAGGAACGGACCGTTGTTGAGATCGGTCGCCTGGCTCTCTGATAACCGGGGATTGATGTTGTTGGTGTATACCCGCTGATCGTCAGCCGCCTCGTAGACGACGACCAAGACCTGCCACTGTGTCTTATCGATGATAAAAGACGACTTGGCGGTGGGGGAGTTTGAAGGTGCTTGCAGGACAGTGTTATTGCCCGAACCTTCAGTGTCGAAAGCATAGATGTACCCGTTATGTGTACCACTTGTTCGAGAGAAGATAGGTCGTGGAGCAGTACCGCCCGCGTTGGGGCGATACACGATCAGCTGGGTCACGGGGAGTCCGTAAGACTTCCCGAAAGTCGCACCAATACTGTCGTCTACGCCATCAAACTTCAGAGACTTTCGACCATTGACCGAGTTATGCACTAGGAGTGGACGATTGGAGCCCGACTGTGTAGCAGCGGTCTGTTCCAGAGTGCCCACCGTCGTAGGAAGGGAGTCGACCGGAGAGTCGTTGGAGAGCCCGAGAGTATCCGGGTCCAGCTCCCATATCTTCTGTCCGTGACGACGATTCATCTGGAGACGCTGAGCCATAGTCTCGGCGAGGAATTTGTAGCCAGCGTTCGTCGCATGGATATTGTCGCCGTCGTGAATCAGGTCCTGGGGATCATTAGAGCCCTTGTAGACACCCTGGGCCGCAAACAAATCGTCGACTCGAACTGACAGAACGTCGTTGTTCGCTGCCGCCAGAGCGTCAAGCCGCTGACGATAGGCGTCCCACTCGTAAGTCTGCGCGCCGACGACGTCTAGCCGGATATAGCTATGCACCAGAATGTGTTTCGAGTCAGCGGCACCGCGAGCACGAAGGTTATTGATGGCAGTCTGCATCTGACTCTGGTAGGTAGCAGGATTGACCTGATTCTTATAGTCGTTCGATCCGATCATGTGGATGAACAGGTTCGGCGTGATCGAGTTGGCGAGCGACTGAACTCCACTGTCCACGTAGTCTGCTGCGGTTCGGCCACCGATGCCCGCATTGTAGAACCACAGCCCATTGGCAGTTGGGCGCGTCGCAGTACCCGAGTTCTGCTTGATCACCTTGCTGGTAGAGATGCTGTCGTTGGAGTTCGTGACCAGCATCGCCGAGAACTGATTGACGTAGTTGTGGTGCTCATCGGTCGCGCCGATTATGCCCTCAGTAGTCGAGGACCCCACGTACATCACGACATACGGCGCGCTCGCACCACTGACGAAAGACAGCGGGGCAGGCGGCTCGGCTGGTGTCACCACCCGCTGCACCATTACCGGCATATCAGCTCCTGAAGTTCAGCCATGTGCGACCCCTGCCGCCCTTCTGACCCGGACTGCCTGACTGGAACATACCGCCGCCTGCGCCACCACCGCCGCCGCCTCCGGGCTCGTCGCCGGGGACTCCGAGACCGGCAGTGCCTCCACCCTCCGCGCTGATGCCCTGGTAGTTCTTATTGCCCGGCGACTGGCCCGCGCTGCCGCCGGTCGTAGTGGCCCCAGCGCCGCCAGGAGCAGTCTTCGTCGTGCTCCCCACAGTAATAGACGACGCACCTCCAGTGGACCCGCTCGCACCAGCGCCTCCACCGTTGCCGCCTTCACCGATGACCGCCGTACCTGACGTTGTGCCGGAGGGGAAGTCCGTGCCGCGCACCAGAGTGCCGGTCAACCACTGACCCGCACCGCCACCGTCACCACTTGCTCCTGTGCCAAATCCTCCAGAGGAGCCACCGCGTCCGCCACCACCGCCAGGCAGGATGGCGTAGTCGATGTTGTTGCACCACGACGGGATCGAGAATCCCCCAGAGGCAGTAATGACCATCTCCTCCAATTGCGCCTGGCTGGGGATGATCGGAGGAGTCGTGGGAGGGATGCGGACTCCGACCTGGAGCGGTCCCTGAGTGGTCACGGTGAAAGCCGCACTGTTGAGCCAGAACACGCGCTTCTGGAGACCGAGCAGCCAGCCGATCGACACCGTGCCCGAGTGCATACCGGGGTGCGAGCTGGTGCCTGCGTTGTCGCAGACAACTCCGTTTTTGGTTACGCCACAAGGCATTTCATGCCTCCTAGTTCACGTCGATGTCACCGCGCCACTGGATGTGGGACTTGCTCGCGACGGTCGTCGAGCCCATCGTGAACTTCGCCCTCAGCACAGTGTTGACCGGGACGGTGTACGGGGTGACCAGGGTGACCACTACGTCATGCTGCCCGGCGGCGACCTGAGTGGTGGCGATGAGTGTGCCGGGCTCGGTGGTCGGAGTCGCCTGGTACCAGTCGATCTGCATGTTGCCGGAGCCGCCGATGGTAGCGGTATGCGAGGCGATGCGCCACGCTACCTGTCGAAGAATGATCTGCTTGTCGACGAGCACACCGCCGTCGCCATCGTTGTACCCGTTCGCCAGCGCGCCGGAGTTGATGATCATTTCCGAAGCCCAGGGGATGCCGGAGCCAGACACCTGAGTTGCGGGCTTCTGAACCGCGCCAAGGGCCGTGCGAGCAGCGGCTGCATCCGCAGCAGTGAGTACCGAGCGACCAACCGCAGTCGAGTCAGAGATGTTCGCCGCCGTGGGCTGATAGTCGCCCGCCTTGGCCATCGTCGAGGTCGTACCGATCGCGAGGTTCGACGTACCCGCACCGATAGCCGTACGGGCTGCCGCAGCGTCCGCAGCTGTGACTACCGACCGGCCAACCGCTGTCGAGTCGCTGATCTGGCTCGCAGTGTGGGTGTGAGCCGTCGGCGTCCGGGCATCAGTAAGCCGAGGATCGTTACCGGCCACCGCGTCCGCCGCGCCGGAGCCGATGATGGGTGCGAAGGCGGTCGGCTTACCCGTCACCTGCGCCCAGGTCGGCTGATAGTCACCGGCCTTCGCGGTCGTGCTCGTCGTGCCCAGAGCGAGACTGGAGGTGCCCGCGCCGATCGCAGTACGCGCGGCTGTTGCGTCAGTCGCGGTGAGCACCGAACGACCGGTCGCAGTGGAGTCGCTGATCTGCGACGCCGTGTGAGTGTGCGCCGTGGGAGCGAACGTCGTCGGCTTGTCGGTGATGTCGGCCCAGAGATGGGTGTGGCCGGTGTTGGACTTACCCGCGAGCGCAGTGTTCATCTGGGACAGCGGCACCGCGTCGTCGTTGTTGGTGGCTGTCCCGGTGCCCACCTGACCGTTGTCGCGCCGAGCGGGCATCGTGTAGGCGACCGGATCAATCGACCACTGGAACGCCTGCTGTTCCCCGGCTCCGTCGGTGCCGTAAACCCGGTTGGTCAGCGCAGAGGTCGCCACCTTGCCGTCGAGAGCGGTCTGGAGGCCGGTGACGTCTCCGATGACGTGCGTGTGCGCCGTGGGGGTGCGGGCGTCAGTCAGGCGCGGATCGTTGCCAGCCACAGCGGTGGTGGCCGTCGAGCCGATAGTGGGTGGGAAGGTCGCGGGCTTGCTCGTGATCTCAGCCCACGCCGGGACGTAGTCGCCCGCCTTCGCGGTGGAGCTGGTGGTGCCGAGAGCGAGACTGGAGGTGCCCGCTCCGATGGCTATTCTCGCCGCCGTAGCGTCCGTAGCCGTAAGAACAGCCCTACCCGTGGCCGTGGAGTCAGAGATGCCTGTAGCGGGGTGCGTGTGGGCCGTAGGGGTGCGCGCGTCGCTCAGACGCGGGTCGTCGGTCGCTACCGCGCCGCTGATAGCCCGGACGACCGCTGCATCCGCCGCCGTCATCAGAGACTGACCGGTGGCCGTCGTGCCGATCAACGTGGTGACGGACTGGAGCCGATTGATGACGCGCCAGGTGCCCGTGGCGGTCGTCGCCACGAGCGTCACGGCCTCGTTCTGCCGAGACAGAACCGTATTGGCGACGCCGTCGATCGTGCCAACGATCGTGACCGCGTTCGCCGAGGCGTCGATCTTCTTGATGGTGAAGTGCTGCCCGACGGTAAGCGACGCGGTCGGAAGCGTGATGTTGAAAGGCGCAGTAGTGGCGTCGGCGTTCTGAATCTCGCTGCTCGTGTTGGTGAGCGTGGTGGCAGCGGTGAGAATCGCCGGGATGGCCTTGGAGGTCCGCGCCGAGACAATGACGTTCGACGCGCTGGTCAGTGAGACCGCGCCGGAGGTGGTGATGGGGTAGGCCGTACCGGCTGCGCGCAGACCGAGGCCGGAGAGCACGGTGCCGAGGTCGGTCGTAGCTGCTGGTTGGACGATCGGAGTGGCGTTGAAGAATCCGAGCTTCTGAGTGGTGGCCGTGCCGATCTTCGTACCGGTAGTGGCTCCGACCGCGATGTTCGCGCCATCGGTGAGCGTGTCACCAGCTAGGTCGAGCTTGGCCGACAGAGACGCCGAGAGGTTGGTGACGTCGCCGATGACATGCGTGTGACCGTTGTTGGACTTGCCGGACAGGCCGGTAGACAGCTCTGAGCGAACCGTCTTGAACTCGTTGCCGACCCTCGTCGCCAGCGAGCTGATCTGTGCGGCGAGCGTCACGAGTCAGCCTCTCGGTATTTTTTGTTAGACCAGAGCCGCGTTGAACACTGCCACGAAGTCGGTCTCGGTGTCACCGATGTCCGCCGACGCCTGCGCGCCGAGGTTGGTCAGGCCCTGCGTCTTCTGTGGTCCGGAGAGTACCTGTGCCGCGTCGAACCGGAGCCGGTTGCCCAGAGCCGTCGAAGTGGTCGTCGCGAAGTTAGCGTCACCGCCGAGCGCGTCAGACAGTTCCTTCAGGGTGTCCAGCGCAGCCGGTGCCGAGTTGACCAGAGCCGAGACTGCCGTGCTGATCTCCGAAGCCGTCTTCGAGCTGGAGTAGACCGTGGTGGTGCTCGGGGTCGTGTCGTTGATCGAAGGCTTGGTTCCGACCGCCGTGCTGATCTGGGCGTCGGTCTTGGTCGAGCTGTAGACGCTCGACGAGCTGGCCGTGCTGTCGTTGATGGAGGGCTTGGTGGCGACCTCGGCAGTGATCCGAGCCTCGGTGCGGGACGAGCTGTAGACACTCGTGGTGCTCGGAGTGGTGTCGTTGATCGCGATGGAGCCGGAGCCACCGCCCGCGTACAGCTCGTTGATCGCGGCGACGAGGGAAGTCTTGTTGGATGTGCTCAGCGACGTCAGCGCACCCTGCTTGGTGTAGACCGACTTGAACTCCGTGCCGACGCGGGTCGCCAGGTTGCTGATCTGCGCTACGAGGGTCATAGCCCTACTCCTCCATCGCTTGCTCGAACAGTGCCACCGGGTCGATAGCCTCGTCCAGGTTGTCCTGCGTCAGGTGCTCGGGTAGGTGAATCTCCCGCAGCTTCCCGTTCTCGTCGGTGACCGGCACCGAGTTGGTCGTCATGCCATCCCGTTCTCGAACAGCAGTACCAGGTCCACCGGAGGCTCCAGCGCTTCTTCTGACAGTCGCTCGGGCAGGTAGTCCTCAGACAGCCGTCCATCAGCCTCCGTGACCGGGATGGCCTTCGGTGCGATGGGTGCAGTCATACCTCCCATTACACCAGAGAACGCCGCCCCTCTGGATGGAGAGACGGCGTTCTCATGGTCGAGCGCGGTTCCGAGACGCTGCGACAGCGTACCTCTTACTGCGAGGTGCCGGTGCCGTCGGCGTTCGGGTCCGAGACGTCGCTGGCCGGATCGGAGGCCGGAGCCTCGTCAGCCGGTGCGGCGTCGGGGACGTCGACTGCCGGAGCCTCGGGTGCCGGGGCGTCCGCCGGAGCGGGCTCGGAGACGACCGGGTCCGAAGCCGGGACGTCAGACACCGGAGCCTCGTCGGCGGGTGCCGGGTCGACCGGAGTGGTGGTGTCCACTGCGGGCTCGTCAGCCGGTGCCGGATCGGCGGCAGGCTCGTCCGCAACGGGATCCGAGACAGCGGGCTCGTCAGAGGCGGGAGCCTCGTCGGAACCGTCGTCGGCGACCGCGTCACCCTCGGGGGTGTGCTCGTGGCCGTCGCTCACGCTGGTGTCCTCTTCCACGTCACCGGTCGGGTCCGGGATCGGCTCGCCCTCGCGGATGTACCCGGCGGTGTCACCGGTGACCGGAGTGGTGATGTCGCCGGAGGTGTCGACCTGCTCGACGACCTCGGGGGCCGGGGTGACGGTCGGGGCCAGCTCGGCTCCGCCGTCGGGCACCAGTGCGTCGAGGTCGTCCAGACCCTCGTGCAGGCTGGCGATGGCCGCACGGTCCTCGTCGTCGAGCGCGTCCTTGGCGACCAGCTGGGCTTCCAGCTCGGCCACCCGGCGGTTCTGCTCGTCCTTGATCTTGGCGATCTTCGCGCCCACGTTCGCGAGGGCGTCTGCTACTGCTCCCATGATTTCACTCCTTGTGATTTTGTCGAGGATGACCGCGATGATGGTCGACAATCCCACGCTGAGGACAATCGCCGCTTTGGTGTTCTGACGGGACATGACACCTCCACAGATCGCCTGTCAAGCTCAGAATACTCGCGCGCGCCGAAATTGGGCAGAGCACTCCCCACTCCCATACATCCTGGTTCGTGATTGTCCTGGCTCCCAGGATTGGATCACTCACCAGAGAAGTCCATCTGTCACCGCGAAGCGGTGACCGAGAATCCCGGAGGGGCCGTAGGCCCCGTAGGGTTCGTCGCCGAAGGCGACTAGTGGACAGAGGTGTCTTCAGTTGTTGCGACCGTCGCGCTGCTGCGCGCGAGGCCGTGACCCTGGCTGCGAGCCGCCCGGCCCGTTCGGGGCCAGCACCTCTGGCCTCGACCCGAAGTGAGTCAAGGCTGGTGGCGGTCGGGTGACCTGATCAGAACGGCTGCGCAGCAACGGATCACACGACAAAGGCAGATCGGCTTACGGTGAATGGACTCCTCAGAGACATGGTCGGGTCGGGAAAGTGCGTCCACCGTACCTCGAAATGAGCGGGGCCGTTCAGAACAGCAGAGAACCCCCGGCTCTCACAACCGGGGGCTCTCCGACAGACAGAGTCACATATGCGTTCCTACAGGCTCGGCCCTCCTTCCCTTGGTGCGGTGGTGACGGTACCCCTGGGGGAAGGGGCACCGCCTCCCATTTATCAGGCTGCGTCGTCGGCCTTGACCGAAGCGTGGACCTTGCCGCGAGTGATCACGGTCTGCTTGGTGCCCTCGTACTCCTCGTGGCCCTTGACCGTGGCGTCCAGGGTGAGCACGTCCCCGGCGTCGACCCCGTAGACGCTGCTGGAGAACCACTTGAAGGTGTGACCCTCGGCGTCGCGCATGACCAGCAAGGTGCTGATGCCGTAGTCGCCCTCAATCTCGCGGACGGTGCGGACGGTCAGGACCAGACCGCGCAGGCGCTGCTTGGGCTCGCCGACGAACTCGTTGAGGACCGTGGCGCGCTCGGTGGCAGCCGCTGCGGCCTTCTCCTGCGCCCGGTACCAGACACCGACCAGGCTGATCAGTACGCCGGTCGAGCGGTAGCCGATGTGATTGCTGCGAGCAGCGGCCTGAGCGTTCATCCCGTAGTCACCCGAGAGGGTGTCGGCGAAGGTGAGCACGGCGTCGATGTCGGCGTCGGCGACTTCAGCAGCGGCCTGCTGGCGGGCTGCCATCTCGGCGTTGAGGCTCTGATCCCGACCAGGGCGGAAGGTGATGGTGTTCATGACGTCGTCGGCGGTGGCGATCAGCCACTCGCGGTCGCGAGCAGCGCCCTTGCTGACGAAGCCCTTGCCACCGTTGCTGATGACCAGAGCCAGTGCGATGAGGTGGCGAACCGAGAAGGCCGACACCCGCCCGCCGCCGCTGTAGCCGTCGCGCTCGTCGGCCTCTTCAGCCATCGCGCGAAGGTCGTCGGCGGTGAATGCGCCGAGAACCCAGAGGCCGCGCACCTTGACGCCGAAGTACAGCTCCAGGCAGCTGCTGCCGATCTGCTTGATGCTGCCGTCGGCCTCGCGGACCAGGTAGCTCTTGACGCGGTCGCGACGGGTGCCGCAGTGGTCGCAGTTGTGGCTGTCGGGACGCTCGAAGCCCTCGGGGGTCTCTTCGCCGGGGACCATGCGGAGGATGGTGCCACCCTCTTCAACCTCGACGGAGCCGATGAAGCGAACACCGTCCATGCCGATGGTGGGGACATTCATCTCGATGATGTTGCGGAAGGTGACGATGCCCTCAGCCTCGGTGACGACCTGGCCGACGACGTCGTAGCTGAAGCGCCCAGCGATGTCGTTGCGAGCCAGCTTGCGGTTCGCCAGCTCGACCTTGTGGTCGAGAGCGCCCATGTGCTCGGCGAAGATGAGGTGCTGGTTGTCGGTCAGTTCGGGGATGGCGGTGTAGGTGATCATCTCGACTCCTTGGGAGCTGGTGGGCTGTGCCTCTGACACCACTAAATATACACGGGTATATGGGAGATGTCCAGAAAAAAAATAGCAACACCCCCAGCACGGGGGTTGCTGGGGGTGTTAGCTTCCGACCCCGACCAAGGAGTCACTGACGATTCTACTACACGATTCGCAGATGCGTTCTAGTCGGTGGAGCGACACGTGGTCGGCCAATGGTCCCAGAGGTCAAAGCAATGTCGACGTGGTTTCAGTGGCCCCGTTTGCGTC
>ERZ501011.150-NODE-150-length-22090-cov-10.625459_pt1 | contig 22090 bp, 25 predicted proteins | sample MGYA00248833_ERZ501011 | MGnify/ENA primary metagenome ERZ501011 (study PRJEB25958, sample SAMN03398530) | human skin metagenome | study: EMG produced TPA metagenomics assembly of the Human Skin Microbiome Metagenome (human skin metagenome) data set. | reverse complement strand
GGGCAATCCCCCACCCCGAGCGCGACGCCAGCCCCCGCCGGACCCGCGACGTCGCGCTGCCGATCCACGCGAACCCCGCGACCCCCGGCGTCGGCCGGCCGCCGACACCCGCAACTCCGAACGTCGCGCCCCCGGCGGTCGACGAGCCACGCCAGAAGCCGTGGAACCCACCCCGACCCGGCAGCGCCGCCCCGGCGAGCCGCGGCCCGTCCGACGCACCTCCGGCGAGATCCACACCCGCCCGGCCCCGGCCGCCAAACGGGCCTCCGAGCGGAAGCCGGGCGACCCCAAGACGAGCCCGCGGAAGCCGACCGCACGTCAGTCCACCGACCCGAAGCCGACCGGACCCAAGCAGACCGGACCGAAATCGGCCGGACCGAAGTCCGGCGACCGGCGCACGGCGGCGACGTCGTCGACACCGGAACCACCGTCGAAGCCGCCGGCGGACAGCCGACGCAAAGGTGCCCGCACCCCGGGGGCCGGCTGGGGTCGTGCGCTCATCGCGGTCGCCTCGGTGGCGGTGCTGTTGTGCACCGGATACGCCTGGAACACGATGTCGGACCTGCAGACCCGCATCACCCAGCTCGGCGGACTCGATCTCGGCGGTGGCGCCGAAGACGGGGCCGTCGACATCCTCCTCGTGGGCACCGATTCGCGGACCGACGCCAAGGGCAATCCGCTGTCGCCGGAGGAACTCCGACTCCTGCGGTCGGGCGACGAGGTCGCGACCAACACCGACACCATCCTGCTGATCCGCATCCCCGACGACGGCTCGTCGGCGACCGCGATCTCGATCCCCCGCGACTCGTATGTCGACGTACCCGGTGTCGGGATGAGCAAGATCAACGCCGCCTACGGCACGACGCGCGAAACCGTTCGCGCGCAAGCGGTCACCGACGGCAAGTCGGAGGGCGAGGCCGAGTCCGAGGGCACCCTGGCGGGCCGGAAGGCGTTGGTGGACACCGTCGCCAACCTGACCGGCGTGCAGGTCGACCACTACGCGGAGGTGGGCCTGCTGGGGTTCGTGCTGCTGACGAACGCGGCCGGCGGCATCGACGTCTGCCTGAACGACGCGGTCCGGGATCCCTTCACGGGCGCGCGGTTCCGCGCCGGCCGTCAGACTCTCGACGGGCCCAAGGCGCTCAGCTTCGTGCGCCAGCGCCACGGCCTCCCCCGCGGCGATCTCGACCGCATCACCCGTCAGCAGGCGTTCATGGCGTCGCTGACGCAGAAGATCATCTCGGCGAACACCCTGACAGATCCGGGCAAGCTGTCGGAGCTGCAGGACGCGGTGTCGCGGTCGGTGGTCATCGACGACGACTGGGACATCATCCGGTTCGCCGAACAGCTCAAGGATCTCAGCGGCGGCCGGGTGAAGTTCGCGACCATCCCGATCGTGACCGAGCAGGGCTGGAGCGAGGACGGTCAGCAGAGCGTCGTCCAGGTGGACCCGCGCGAGGTCCAGGCCTTCACCGGTGACCTGCTGGCACCGAAGCAGACGCAGGGCATCCAGCGCGGCGACTACACGGTCGACGTGGTCAACGCCGGAACCATCGACGGGCTCGCCTCGAATGTCGCGAACATCCTGACCAACAAGGGTTTCCGGGTCGGAGCCACCTCCAGCGGCAAGGCCGACACGAAGGACTCGATCGTGTACGCCAAGGAGGAGAGCGACGCCGCTCGGCTCCTCGCCAAGGATCTCGGCGGCGCCCAGGTCGTCGCCGATCCCGCTCTCGCCGACGACCAGCTGAAGGTGGTGCTGACCAACACCTACGCCGGTCCGGGCTCGATCAGCGACACCGGCGACCAGACCGACAACACCCCGGCGAGCGAGCGCGTCGGCAACAAGCGCCCGCCGATCACCGCGGGCAACGAGGGGCCCATGTGCGTGAACTGACTCCGAACACTCTCACCGACGCGATCTTCGCCGCGGTCGCCGATCATTCGCGTCCGCTGCTGACCTACTACGACGACGCGACCGGTGAGCGCACCGAGCTCTCGGCGGCGACCCTCGGCAACTGGGCGGCCAAGACCGCGAACTACCTACGCGACGAGATCGGGGTCGCCGAAGGCGATGTCGTCGGGGTCGATCTCCCGGAGCACTGGCAGACGGCCGGCATCCTGCTGGGCGCGCTCTGGGCGGGCGCCGAGGTGCACTTCGACTCCACCGAAGACCCGATGATCGTGTTCACCAGCCGTGATCGCCTGGACAGCCATCCCGACGTCGACGAGGTCGTGGTCGCCTCGCTCGATCCGTTCGCGCTGCCGCTGCGCGACCTGCCGCCCGGCGTCGGCGACTACGGCAGCGTGGTCCGCGTCCACGGCGATCAGTTCGTCTCCCGCTATCCGGCGTCGGCCACCCTCGAGGGCGCCCCCATCGGCGAGGCGCTCGACGACGCCCGGGCGACGGCTGAGCGCGAGGGAATCGGACCGGGCGCCCGCGTGGTGTCCACCCGGCCGTGGTACTCCGGCGACCGGGTGATCGCTCACCTCCTGGCACCTCTGCTGGCGGGCGGCAGCCTCGTCCACGTCTCCGCGGCCTCACCGGAACGGCTCGCGGCCATCGCCGAGATGGAAAAGGCCACCCTGATCCTGTCGTGAACCCCGCGGGCACGCCGCCGATCGGGCACAGTGGGGACATGCGAATCCCCCGCGCGGTGGCCCGGCTGAACAAGCGAGTGACCAACCCCATCCAGCGACAATGGGCGCCCAGACTGGCTCCGTACGCGATGGTCGAGCACGTCGGACGTAAGTCCGGCAAGCACTACTCCATCCCGGTGATGGCGTGGGTCGACGGCGATCGGCTCACCATCATCCTCACGTACGGGCGGCACACCGATTGGGTCCGCAACGTGCAGGCCGCCGGGACCTTCGGCTTGATCCGCAAGAACCGGCACTACCGGGTGACCGGTCCGCGGGTGGTGCCGTCGGACTCGCCGGACATCGCCCGGGGTGCCCGCATCCCGGCGCGACTTTTCGACTCCGCACTCCTCGGCACACTGCACGCGGCGTGATCTGATGGCCGACGACCCGCTCGACGACTTCGACGCCGAGGACGTGACCCTGTACGGGACCACCCGCCGGGTGCATCGCCTCGGCAGTGGTCCCGCCGTCATCGTCATCGCCGAGATGCCGGGGATCAGCCCCAAGGTCGCCGACGTCGCGCGCCGGGTGGCCGGGGCGGGCGCCACCGCGGTGCTGCCGTCGTTGTTCGGCGTCGACGGCCGTGATCCTCGACCCGACAACCTCGGCGCGGTCGGCTCGGCGACGAACATGCTCGGCACCATCGCCCGGGCATGCATCACCCGCGAGTTCACGATCCTGGCCACCGGCAAGACGTCACCGGTCGCGTCGTGGCTGCGGGCGTTGGCCGCCCGCGAACACGACCGGTGCGGCGGCCCCGGGGTCGGTGCCGTCGGGATGTGTTTCACCGGCGGGTTCGCACTCGCGATGGCCACCGACGAGCGGATGCTCGCCCCGGTGCTGTCCCAGCCCTCATTGCCGTTCGCGGTGTTGCCGGGACGCGCGCGGGCCATCGACGTGAGCGAGTCGGATCTCGCTCTGGTGCAGGCGCGGTGCGCACGCGGCCTCGAGGTGATGGGTCTGCGTTTCCAGGGCGACCGTCTGGTGCCGGGAGCCCGATTCGCGTATCTCCGGGAGATCCTCGGCGACGCCTTCATCGGCATCGAGCTACCCGACGAGTCCGCGAACCCGGATTCGATGCTGCCGCGGCCACATTCGGTGCTCACCGAGGACCTCCGCGACGAGCCCGGGCAGCCGACCCGCGAGGCCTACGATCGGGTCATCGACTTCTTCACCGCGAAGCTCGGCCTGCAGCCGACGATCTGATCGGCGGAAGTGCTACTCCCCCAACAGTTCCTGCTGGAGTGCCGCGTCCTTGTCGAGAACCATCTGTTCGAGCCCCTGCTGGAATTCGACCATCCGGGCGCGCAGGTCGGCGTCGGCGGCGGCGAGGATGCGGACCGCGAGCAGCCCGGCGTTGCGGGCGCCGCCGACCGACACCGTGGCCACCGGGACCCCGGCGGGCATCTGCACGATCGACAGCAGCGAATCCAGTCCGTCGAGATGCCGCAGCGGGACCGGTACCCCGATCACCGGCAGCGGGGTCGCCGACGCGACCATGCCCGGAAGATGCGCGGCGCCACCGGCTCCCGCGATGATCACCTCGATGCCGTGGCCTGCCGCGCCGGCCGCATAGTCGAGCATGCGCTGCGGCGTGCGGTGAGCCGAGACGACACCCACCTGGAACGGCACGTCGAACTCGGCGAGGGCCTCGGCGGCCGCCTTCATCGTCGGCCAGTCCGAATCACTGCCCATGATCAGGCCCACCCGCGGGCCGTGCGTCTCACTCATGAATGTTCATCCCATCCGTCGGTCCACGTCGCCCGCGACATCCACTGGGCCGCGCGTTCGGCACGCTCCCGTACCGACTCCGGCGAATCCCCTTCGCGCCCGACGATGTTCACATGCCCGATCTTGCGATCGGGTCGCTCGCCCTTGCCGTAGAGATGCACCTTGGCCTCGGGCATCCGGGCCATGAGGTGGTGCAGCCGCTCGTCCATCGACATCGCCGGTGCGTCCGCCGCACCGAGGATGTTGGCCATCACCGTCACCGGCGCACTCGGTGCCGTGCTGCCCAGCGGATAGTCGAGGACGGCGCGCAGGTGCTGCTCGAACTGCGAGGTCACCGCGCCGTCCATCGTCCAGTGCCCGCTGTTGTGCGGACGCATCGCCAGCTCGTTGACGACCAGCTCGCCGTCGACGGTCTCGAAGAGTTCCATCGCCATCACACCGACCACACCGAGCTCGTCGGCCAGCCGCAACGCCATCTGCTGTGCGTGCGCGGCGACCTCGTCGTCGAGCCCGGGAGCCGGTGCCAGGACGACCGCGCACTGCCCGTGGCGCTGGATGGTCTCGACCACCGGCCACGCCCCACCCTGACCGAACGGCGACCGCGCGATCATCGCCGACAACTCTCGTCGCATCGGCACCTTCTGTTCGGCGAGCAGCGCCGGTGCGTCGTCGGGGTACTCGTCGAAGACCGCGAGAGCGTCGTCCGCGCCGTCGACGAGCCACACCCCGCGGCCGTCGTAACCGCCGCGGACCGCCTTGACGACGATGGCCCAGTCGTTGGCCTCGCCGAACTCGATCAGACGAGACCGGGCCGCGGCCCGGTCCCCGGACAGGTCGGCGAAGTCGGGCACGGGCAGGCCGAGCTCGGCCAGCCGGAACCGCATGGCGAGCTTGTCCTGCGCGAAATGCAGCGCCTTCGACGGCGGCAGCACCGCGACGCCGTCGGCTTCGAGTGCCTGCAGGTGCGCCAGCGGGACACCCTCGTGGTCGAAGGTCACCGCGACCGACCCGGACGCGGCGCGGCGCAGATCGTCGAGGTCGTCGTGCGACCCCAGGACGATGTCGGCGCTGACCTGGGCGGCCGGGTCCGATTCGGACGCGGCGAGCACTCGCAGGCACTGGCCCAGGGCGATGGCGGCCTGGTGGGTCATCCGAGCGAGCTGCCCACCGCCGATCATCGTCACGGTCGGCATCCCCGATGCCCGGCCGCCCGGGCGCCCCGACTCAGGGACCGGCGGCACCTGCGACGACGGGGACACGGCCCCGCCGACCTGCTCGCGTGAATTCACGCGCACCATCGTGGCATGTATGCGGCATCATTCGCACAACCGCCCGGCACGTGTCCCGGCGGTTTCGTTTCGTACACTCGGATCTTGTGCCATTGATCGACGAGATGATCGCCCGCCTCCCAGCGCCGGTCCGTCGGCTCGTGATGCGGCACCACGAACTGATCAAGTTCGCGATGGTCGGCGGGACCACCTTCGTCTTCGACCTCGCCATCTTCTACAGCCTGAGCCTCACGGTCCTGGAGACCAAGCCGGTCATCGCCAAGGTCATCGCCGGCGTCCTGGCCACCATCCTGAGCTACATCCTCAATCGCGAGTGGGCGTTCAAGAACCGCGGCGGCCGCGAACGTCACCACGAGGCGATGCTGTTCTTCGCCATCAGCGGTATCGGCGTCATCCTCCAGGCCGCTCCACTGTTCGTCGCCAACAACATCTTCGACATGCGCTCCAACCTGAGCGTGTCCGAGATCGTGGTCATCGACTTCGTGCTCGGCTACATCATCGGCAACCTCATGCAGATGGCGTTCCGGTTCTGGGCACTGCGCAAGTTCGCCTTCCCCGAAGAACAGTTGCGCGGCGGGGACGCCGGATCGACCGACCTGCACCCCTCGCTCGCCGAGCTCAACGATGAGGAACTCGGTCACGCCTGACGCCCGATCGCGGGGGCCGACCAGAGTTCTCGTCGATCTCGTCGGCGAGTTCGGAGTCGCCCCGGTCGGTGCCGAGCTGATCGCGTCCGGTGACCAGCCGCGCGGGCACGACGATCGCGAACACCGGCGGTCGCCGGACGGTCAGTTCGAGTCGGCCACCGTCGGATTCGATCAATGCCCGCGCGAGTGACAGGCCGACCCCGCTCCGGCCCGCGCCGGGCCGTCGCCCGGCCGAGAAACCCCGACGGAAGATGTGTGCGGCGATCTCGTCGGCGACCCCGTCACCCTCGTCGGCGACGGTGATGCGCACCAGGTCCCCCGCGGGCAGGGTGCCGACGTGGATCCGGCAGGTCCCGCGGCCGTGCTGCAGGGCATTGTCGACCAGCACACTGACCGCCTCCCGGAGACGACCCGGGTTCGCGGTCAGCGCGTGCGGGACGCCGTCGAAGGTCGCCAGCAGTTCGCGGCCCCTCGCCTCGAAGGCGTGCCGGAAATCCCCGACCAGCGTCGTCAGCATGTCCGACACGTCGACGAACTCGGGCGCGGGTTCGTCGGCCCGGGACGCCTCGACCAGCTCGTCGAGTTCGGCGGAGAGCCGCTCGATCTGATCGAGGGCGGCCTCGGCCTCGGTGACGACCGCGGGGTCATCGTGCAGGGAGAGTTCCTCCAGGCGTAGCTGGATCGCGGTGAGGCGGCTGCGCAGCTGGTGGGAGGCGTCACCGGCGACCTCTCGCTCGCGCTCGAGGCGCAGCGCGAGTTCGGCGTTCGCGTCGGCCAGTGCACGCGACACCCGATCGAGTTCGGCGATGCCGTACATCTTCCACTGGGTCCGGAAGTCGCCCCGGCCCATGGTCGCGGCCCGATCGGCGAGATCGGTCAGCGGATCGACGATCCGACCCGCGGTGACCGCGGCGACCAGCGTGCCGCCGATGACGGACGCGACGACGATGACGGCCACGATCGAGGCGGCGGTGAACTGGTCGTTGCGCACCTCGTCGCGCGGGATGGACAGGGTCAGCGTCCCGGCTGCGCCGAGCGCGATGGACTCCGAGAGCCGGGGCTCGCTGATGTCCGCCCCGACCACCGTGCGCTGCAGGGTGCCGGTGGGGTCGGGGAAGGTGACGATCAGGCTGCCGTTCGGCGGCAGCAGCAGCTGGAACGCCTCACGGTCGAGGGACTCCGGCGGGATCCGGCCGTCGGCCCCCTCCTGCCGGATCAGTTGGTCTGCGATGACCTTCAGCCGATTGTCGAGGTCCTGATGCGCGTTGTCGGCGACCCACCACCATGCGACGACACTCAGCGGGATGCCCAGCAGCCCACCGACCGCCAGCAGGACGGCGATCATGGTCGTGAGCAGGCGACGGCGCATGAGACGACTAGGGGTCGAACCGGAATCCGACGCCGCGCACGGTCACGATGTGGCGGGGACGGTCGTGGCGGTCGTCGCCGATCTTCCGGCGCAGCCACGAGATGTGCATGTCCAGGGTCTTCGACGACCGCAGGTCGGCCGAACCCCACACCTCGGTGAGGATCTCCTCGCGCGTCACCACCTCGCCCGCGCGTTCCATGAGGAAGCGCAGCAGGTCGAACTCGCGGTTGGCCAGGGTGAGGTCGTGTCCGTTCACCAGGACGCGGCGTGCCCGCGCGTCCAGGCGCAGGGCACCGCCCTCGAGGACGACGTCGCCGGGCTGGCGACGCCGCAGGAGGGCACGCACCCGCGCCAGCAGCTCGGCCAGGCGGAACGGCTTGCCGACGTAGTCGTCGGCGCCGGCGTCGAGGCCGACCACGAAATCCACCTCGTCGGTGCGTGCGGTCAGCATCAGCACCGCGAGCGCGGGTCGCTGGGCACGTACCCGCCGGCACACCTCCAGACCGTCGAGCACCGGTAGCCCGAGGTCGAGGATGAGTAGTTCATAGCGGGTGTCGAGGGCTTTCTCCAGGGCATCCGCCCCGGTCGAGACCACCTCGCAGCCGTAACCCTCACGCGACAGCGCCCGCGCGAGCGGTTCGGCGATCGCGGCGTCGTCCTCGGCGAGCAGCACGGTCGTCATCGGTCGCGGACCCCCCGGTTCTCCGCCCGGTCACCGGGGTGCACGGGACCGTCGGCGGGCTGGTCGTGGGAATCGCGCCGGTGTCCGTCCCACGGATGATCTTCGTCGTCGTGGACGTCGAGCACCTCGTGGTACAGCAGCGCGTGCACCCTCTCCACCTGCGGGATGTCGTCGAAGGACAGCGGTTCGTCGGAGGCCGACTCGATGACCAGCGTGCCGGTGCGCAGCATCCGGTCGACGAGGCCGTGCCGGAACTCGACGGTGTTGATCCGGCGGATCGGGATGTCGATGCCCGACCGGGTGATGATTCCGTTGCGGAACATCACCCGCCGGTCGGTGAGCACGAAATGCGTTGTCTTCCAGGACATCAGCGGGCGGACGAAGTACCAGCAGAAGCCGATGGCCCAGACCGCCGCGACCGCGATGAGCAGCACGGTCTGCGGTGTCGACCGCAACCCCGACGACGTGATGACGCCGAGGAGTACGCCGGCGGCGGCGGTGAGGAGCCCGAACAAGAGGAACGGCCCGAGCAGGCATTTCCAGTGCGGGTGCCGATGGAGGACGACGCGTTCCCCCGACGCCAGGTTCTCCCGCGGATAGGCCATGCGGCTCAGCATAAACGGCCGGGTGCCGCAGTAGACTGCCAATCACGCCGACCGCCGTCCTCGTGCCGTGAGCATGCCAGGGCCCTGACACCAGATCCGACCGACACCAGATCCGACCATCGGCTCCCACGACCGGTCGGGGAGGAGAACGCCATGAGCTACCAGGATCCCCGCGACCCGCGGACCGCGCGCTACGAGTCCGGTTACACACCCGAGTCGCGTGCCTACAGCAGCCAGAACGACCCGTATGCGCGCGATCCATACGCGGCCGATCCCTATGCGGGGGATCCGTACGGGGGCCAGGGCGCCTACGGCCGGCCCGGCCAACCCGCCAAGCCCCGTCGTGGCCCGGACATCAACCCCGTCACGTTCGCCGGCGGTGTGGTCATGACCGGCGTGGTGACCGGTCTCGCGGCATGGCTCGTCGCGTGGATCATCTCCGCATTCGTGGAGAAGGTGAACGAGTCGGGCAAGTTCGGCGTGTGGAACCCGGTCGCCGCCAGCGAGCTCTGGTTCGGCGTCGTCGGCTTCCTGTGCGCGCTTGCCGCGGGTGCGCTCTGGTACGTGCTGCACCTGGTCACGCCGTCACCCGATCAGTTCTACCGGTGGATCGTCGGCCTGCTGCTGGTGGCGGCCGTGCTGATCCCGATCCTGACCTACAACCAGATCTCGGTGGGCATCGAGACCGCGATCGTGCACCTGGTGATCGGTCTGCCCTCGCTGACGATCATCCCGGCGATGGCCGGCAAGAGCGTCCAGCGCTAGTAGTCACTCCGGCCGCAGGTGGGTGACGTCCCCCGCGGCGGCCACCACCTGCTCACCGTCGGCGTCGACGACGATCCGGCCGGAGGAGTCGACACCGGTCGCGGTGCCGACGACCTCACGATCGCCGGGCAGGACCAGCCGTACGCGACGGCCGATGGTGTCGCTGTCGTCGCGGTACCGCGCCGCGAGCCCGTCCAGGTCGTGCGGCCACAGGTCGAGCAGCTCGGAGAGCGCCCGCAGGTACGACGCGGCGAGCTCGGTCAGCGGGACGTCGCGGCCCGTGGCGAGCCGGAGCGAGGTGGCGGTCGGGACCGGCAGCTGGTCCTCCGCCATCGTGGTGTTGAGCCCGGTGCCGATCACCGCCACGCCTCCCGGGCCACCTGCGGCATGGTCGCTGCGGGTGTATTCCGAGAGGATGCCCGCGACCTTCTTGCCGTCGATCAGCACGTCGTTCGGCCATTTGAGCGTCGGACGGATCCCCATCGCGTCGTCGACACCCTGCACGGCGGCGAGTCCGGCCAGCAGCGACAGCCAGCCCAGGTCCTCGGTGTGGTCGGCGACGTCGAGCGCGGCCGACATGGCCAGCTGCGTGCCGGCCGGCGCGGTCCAGGTGCGGGCGTGGCGGCCACGTCCGGCGGTCTGGTCGGTGGTGATCCGCACGGTGCCCCCGACGGATTCGCCGGCGGCGCGCGACACGAGGTCGGCGTTGGTCGAACCGGTCGCCTCGACCACCTCGATCCGGTGCCAGCGGGTGCCGGTGAGACGGGTGCGGAGCAGATCGGCGTCGAGACTCATACCTGACGAAACTACTGGCCGCCGCCTCCGCACGAACGGATACCACCGGTTTCACGGTCGACCCGAGTGCCCACCGACCGATCGCTCGTAAACCTGAGGGATATCTCACGTTGATCCGGTTGACGTGGCTCACACTCGGGTAGTTAGCATCGTCAGTCATGACCACTGCTTCGCGCGACGACGCCGCCGCTCCCGACATCCACACGACGGCGGGAAAGCTCGCCGATCTGCGCAATCGTCTCGAGGAGACCAAGCATCCGGTGGGTGAGGCCGCCGTCGAGAAGACCCACGCCAAGGGCAAGCTCACCGCGCGGGAACGGATCACCCACCTGCTCGACGAGGGGTCCTTCGTCGAACTCGACGCCCTCGCCCGGCACCGCAGCACCAACTTCGGACTCGCCGAGCGCCGCCCGCTCGGTGACGGCGTCGTCTCGGGTTACGGCACCATCGACGGTCGCGAGGTCTGCGTCTTCTCGCAGGATTCGACGGTCTTCGGCGGCAGCCTCGGCGAGGTCTACGGCGAGAAGATCGTCAAGGTCATGGACCTCGCGATCAAGACCGGTCGCCCCCTGATCGGCATCAACGACGGCGCCGGCGCCCGCATCCAGGAGGGCGTGGTCTCGCTCGGCCTCTACGGCGAGATCTTCCACCGCAACGTGCGTGCTTCCGGTGTCATCCCGCAGATCTCGCTGATCATGGGCGCCGCGGCCGGCGGTCACGTGTACTCCCCCGCGCTCACCGACTTCGTGGTCATGGTCGACCAGACCAGCCAGATGTTCATCACCGGTCCGGACGTCATCAAGACGGTCACCGGTGAAGAGGTGACGATGGAGGAGCTCGGCGGCGCCCACACGCACATGTCGAAGTCGGGCACCGCGCACTACGTCGCCTCCGACGAAGAGGACGCCCTGGAGTACGTCAAGGAACTCCTGAGCTACCTGCCGAGCAACAACCGCGCCGATGCCCCGCGTCTGCCCGTCGCGCAGCCGGCCGCCGGTTCCATCGAGGACACCCTCACCGAAGAGGACCTCGAGCTCGACACGCTGATCCCGGATTCGCCGAACCAGCCCTACGACATGCACGAGGTCATCCGTCGCATCCTCGACGACGACGAGTTCCTCGAGGTGCAGGCCGAGTACGCGACGAACATCATCGTCGGCTACGGCCGGGTGGACGGCCGCAGCGTCGGCATCGTCGCCAACCAGCCGACGCAGTTCGCCGGCTGCCTCGACATCGACGCCTCGGAGAAGGCCGCCCGGTTCGTGCGCACCTGCGACGCCTTCAACATCCCCATCGTCACCCTGGTCGACGTCCCGGGCTTCCTTCCCGGCACCGATCAGGAGTACCGCGGCATCATCCGTCGCGGCGCGAAGCTGCTCTACGCCTACGGCGAGGCGACGGTCGGCAAGATCACCGTCATCACCCGGAAGGCCTACGGCGGCGCGTACGACGTCATGGGCTCCAAGCACATGGGTGCCGACGTGAACCTGGCGTGGCCCACCGCCCAGATCGCCGTCATGGGCGCCTCGGGTGCGGTCGGGTTCGTGTATCGCAGCCAGCTCAAGGACGCGGCCGCCAAGGGCGAGGACGTCGACGCACTGCGTCTGCAGCTGCAGGAGGAGTACGAGGACACCCTCGTCAACCCGTATGTCGCGGCCGCCCGCGGATACGTGGACGCGGTGATCCCGCCGAGCCACACCCGCGGTCAGATCGCCACCGCGCTCAAGCTGCTCGAGCGCAAGATGGTCAACCTGCCGCCCAAGAAGCACGGCAACATCCCCCTGTGACACCAGCGGTCAGTTCCGAGAGCGAGAATTCCGTGAGCGAAGACTCCACGAAGTCCGAGCGTCCGTTCCTGACGGTCGTCGGCGGCAATCCGACCGACGAGGACCTCGCCGTGCTGGTGACCGTCCTCGCCGGTGCCGGTTCGGGCGGCGGTTCGGCCGAGCCCGAGACCCGGAACGACTGGGGCCACCCGATCGACCGGCTGCGTCCGCAGTGGGGCGGCCCGGGAAGCTTCACCAACCTGCGTTACTGACGATGACATCCGAATCCGAGATCGGGCCGGGTACTCCCGGCCCGATCTTCGTACTCGGTTCGGCCTCCCCTGCCCGGCTCCGCATCCTTCGGGCGGCAGGCGTCGAGCCGGTCGTGCGGGTGTCGGATGTCGACGAGGATGCGCTCCTCGCCGCGCTCCCCGATTCCACACCGGCCGGTGTGGTGGTCGCCGAACTCGCCCGCGCGAAGGCGGAAGCCGTTGCGGCACTTCCGGAGATCGCCGAACTCGCCGGGTCCGGCAGCCCCGTGGCCGTCATCGGCTGCGACTCGATGCTCCATCTAGGCGGCCGGCTGCTCGGCAAACCGCACACCCCCGAACGCGCCGTCGCGCAGTGGTCGGAGATGGGCGGTCGTAGCGCGGACCTGCTGACCGGCCATCACCTGATCCGCCTCGACCGGCCCGCGACCGCCGGCGGGACGAGCTCCACCACGATCCATTTCGCCGCCGCCGACGACCACGTCATCGAGCGGTATGTCGCCAGCGGTGAACCTCTACAGGTGGCCGGCGCATTCACCCTCGACGGTCTGGGTGGCTGGCTGGTCGAGCGCATCGAGGGCGACCCGTCGTCGGTCATCGGTATCGGCCTGCCGCTGGTCCGCACCCTCCTGGCCGACGTCGGGCTCTCGGTCACCGACTTCTGGCGCCACTGACGACGACCCGCTCCCTGAGGTGGCCCTACTCCACCTCGAAGAATTCCGGCCAGTACCGCTCGATGCAGTCGACCGGCTGACCCTGGCGGTTGAACTGCGGGCCGGTCAGTCCGACCGTCAACGCCACCGCACGTTCGCGCGCCGAGCCGTGTCCGGAGGCGCCGCCGGTGTCGCCGATGATCGGCAGCAGCGTCGCGACCTGCAGGATCTCCCGCGCGCCGAGCGCATCACGCTGGTAGGCGGTCGCACCCCAGTTCGCGGCCAGGCAGTCGGCGATGAGCTCGCTGTTCTTGCCGGCCGGGAGACGGCTGTCGGGGATGTCGAACGCCTCGGCCATCCGGAACACGACGTTGTGGCCGTACTCGTGCGCGACCACGATCGCCGCGGTGAAGTCGCCGACGATCGGCGACGGCACCCCGAAGACGTTGCCGTCCCAGATGGCCGCGAAGGTGTCGACCGGGAGCACGATGCTGCCCTCGGTCGGGGTGCCCTCTCCGTTCGGTTCGGTGTCCACTCCACAGAAGAACGCGTTGGCCTCGTCGGACGGGATCGGTACCGGGTTCGAATCCTCTTCGCCGGCAATGCACTCCGTGGCGAAGGAGGTGCCGGACTCGATCAGCACCCGTCCCGGTGCCGGGTCGCCCCAGCCCAGTTCGTCGAACCACCCACCCCATGTCTGGTCGAGGTCATCGAGGAGCGTGGTCAGGTAGTCGGGCACCGCGGTGTCCACGTTGGCCGGGGTGACCCCGCTGGTCATGAGTTCCGCGGTCGGCGTCGGCAACTTCGGGCAGTCGTCGGGCCGGCACTGCGCCGCGTCGGCGTCGCCGGTCGGGTCCGGTGAGCGCGACGGCGTCGGACTCGGTGCGCTGCTTGTCGACGCGGACGACGGACGGGACTCCCCGGAATCCTCGGACGGGATGAGTGCGCATCCGCTTCCGACAGTCAGTGTCACCACGGCGGCCAGAGCGACCGCCCACCGCATCGCGAGGGGCCCGCGTCGATCGATCATTCGGCGAACGTAGCAGGCGGGACCCGCTTCACCTGGCGTTTGTCGTCTGATCGAAGCACGGTCCGGCCGATGCCCTACGCTTTATCAGCGGGACCGCAGATGGTCCGCGCGTGATCCACGCGGAACGTCCGAACAGCGAGCTGGAGAGCACCGTGAGCGTTGACACCGACCCGAATCCGGCCTTCGCCGACTACGCCCACCCCGAGCGGCTGGTGACGACCCAGTGGCTGTCGGCGCATCTCGGCGCCAAAGGACTCAAGATCATCGAGTCCGACGAGGATGTGCTGCTCTACGACATCGGCCACATCCCGACCGCTCAGAAGATCGACTGGCACCTTCATCTCAACGACCCGGTCACGCGCGACTACATCAACGGCGAGCAGTTCGCGGAACTGATGCGCAGCAAGGGAATCGAACGCGACGACACCGTCGTGATCTACGGCGACAAGAGCAACTGGTGGGCCGCCTACGCGCTGTGGGTCTTCACCCTGTTCGGCCACGAGGACGTCCGCCTGCTCGACGGTGGCCGCGACGCCTGGATGGCCGAGGACCGTGACACCTCCTTCGACGTCCCCGATTACCCGCGGTCGGACTACCCGGTGGTCGAGCGCGACGACGCCAAGATCCGCGCGTTCGCGCCGCAGGTCCTGGAGGCCCTGGGCACCGAGCCCCTCGTCGACGTCCGTTCCCCGCAGGAGTACACCGGCGAGCGCACGCACATGCCGGACTACCCGGAGGAGGGCGCGCTGCGCGGCGGGCACATCCCGACCGCCATCTCGATCCCGTGGGCGAAGTCCGCCGCCCCCGACGGCCGTTTCCGCAGCCGCGCCGAACTCGACGAGATCTACGCCGGGCTCGACCCGAAGACGCCCACGATCGCCTACTGCCGCATCGGTGAGCGGTCGAGCCACACCTGGTTCGTGCTGACACATCTGCTGGGGCACACCGCGGTCCGCAACTACGACGGATCGTGGACCGAGTGGGGCAACGCGGTGCGCGTGCCGATCGCCGTCGGCGAGGAGCCGGGCGCCGTTCCCGGCACCGAGTGAACCCGACCGCACGATGAGTCTGCCTCCAGCCCTGGCCGAGATCGTCGACGACTTCGGCGCACTCGGCGACTCCGACAAGGTCACGCTCCTGCTCGAGTTCGCCGGCGAATTGCCGGACATACCGGCGCATCTCGAGCAGGATGCGATGGAACCGGTACCCGAGTGCCAGTCGCCGGTCTTCCTGTCCGTCGACGCCGCGGACCCGTCGTCGGTGCGGCTGTATTTCAGCGCTCCGCGCGAGGCGCCGACGACCCGCGGTTTCGCCGCCATCCTGCATCAGGGACTCGACACCGCGTCGGCGCGCGATATCCTCGACGTGCCATCGGATTTCTATTACGACCTGGGACTCGGCAGCGCCGTGAGTCCGCTGCGCCTGCGGGGTATGGCGGGCATGCTGGGCCGCATCAAGGCGCAGGTTCGCGCCCAGGTGCCCGACACGCCCGGGGCATGAAGTTCATCCAGATCCGCGACGAACCCATCGCGCCCGGCGGTCTCGTCGAGTGGACGCCGTATGTGCCTGGCGGACTGGGCAATTGGGACTACGACTCGCGCCTGACCTCGCACAATCACGAGCAACATCTGCGGGCGGCGTTCGAGTACCGGGTCCGCACGCGTCGCGAGGGCGGACGTGAGGCCTGGCTCGGGTTGAGCATCGAGTTCGACGAGCCGCTGTCGATTCCGGCCATCCGGTCGGTGCTGACCCAGTGGATCGACCGGCACGAGGTGCTGCGTAGTCACGTCGTGATCAAGGGCTCCGGCCTGCAGCGGCTGACCACCGCGCCGGGGACCGTGAAACTCAAGATGGGCCGGGTCGGCTGGTACGCCGAGTCGGGTCCGCTCGTCGAGCAACTGGCGGGCTCGTTCGATCGAGCCACCGCGCCGCTGCACTGGCCGGCCTACCGGTTCGCGACGGTCGGACGCGAACGCTCGTTCACGCTCCTCTTCGCCGCCGATCACTCGCTGGTCGACGGGTACTCGCTGATCATGGCCCAGCAGGAGTTGGTGTCGATGTACCGGGCGGCGCGGGAGCATCGCGGCGCGAATCTGCCCGAGGTCGGCAGTTATGTCGACTTCAGCGCCGCGGAACGCCGGCTCGCCGACCAGACCGGGCGCGATCATCCGGCCGTCGGCTTGTGGTCGGAGTTCCTGGCCGCCGGCAACGGTGACATGCCCGGTCTGCACACGGCCGACCCGGCCACCGGCCACCGCACCCACGACGATGCCGCCCCCGACGATGTCGACACGGACGCGGCACTTCCCCAGGAGTCCCTGTGGGGTGTCGTCGCCGACGACGCGACGGCCAACCGGTTCACCGCGATCTGCTCGGAGGCCGGCGGCACGCTGACCGCCGGAGTGCTGGCGGCCTTCGCCGTCGTGCACCACGAACTGACCGGCGATCGGCAGTTCCGTTGTGTGCTGCCGCGGCACACGCGCGACGACGCCCGCTGGCTGACCTCCCTCGGCTGGTTCGTCGGGGTCGCTCCCTTCTGTCTCGACATGTCCGACTCCCCGACGTTCGACCAGGCCGTCGTCCGATCCACCGCCGCGCTCAAGCACGGGCGTCAGGGCGCTTCGCTGCCGTTCCTGCGGGTGGCCGACCTGATCGGGCACGAGGGTGGCCCGCGGTTCGTCATCTCGTTCATCGACACGCGCTATGCGCCGGGCGCCGGGGCCGCCGACGCGGGGCGTGCGAAGGTCCTCCGCAGTCACAGCTACTCGCCCGACGAGGTGTACATCTGGATCAACCGCACCCCGTCGGGGCTGCGGTACTCCGCCCGGTTCCCGCGCGAGTCGCCGCTGCGTGAGCTCGGCGTCGCCGCCTCGGCGAACACCCCGGGTGCACAACATGAGGGAAACGTCACATTTCCCGCCGCCGAGGCCCGTTCCGAAGACGGTTGGGCGATCGACCCGACAGGTGGTCCCGTCCACGCCTACCTGCGTGCTTTCGCCGAACTGGTCCGACGCCTCGGTGATGCGAGCACATTCTCTCCGGCGTTGTGACCCAGGGCTCCACCGAACGATTGCTCGGTGGGCTAGGGTATTGCCCGGAAGGTCGCGACACCTGCACCGCGAAGGTGTCGCATCGCCCTCGCCGTCCGCATCCCGGCCGGTGACGGCGGGCCGCCAGACTTGACCGACGTCCGCCAAACGTGTCGCGTGCGCTACCGCGTCGTGCACCTGAGTACGAGTAAGGCCCAGGAGAACAAGTGCCCAGTACCTCTGCGAACACTCCGTCCGCAATCAGCAAGGTCCTCATCGCCAACCGTGGCGAAATCGCTGTCCGCGTGATCCGCGCCGCCCGGGATGCAGGCATCGCGAGCGTCGCGGTGTACGCCGAGCCCGACGCGAACGCACTGTTCGTCAAACTCGCCGACGAGGCTTTCGCACTGGGCGGGCAGACATCGGCGGAGTCGTACCTGGTCTTCGACAAGATCCTCGACGCGGCCAAGAAGTCCGGCGCCGACGCGATCCACCCGGGTTACGGCTTCCTGTCGGAGAACGGCGACTTCGCGCAGGCCGTCATCGACGCCGGGCTGATCTGGATCGGCCCGTCCCCGCAGTCGATCCGCGATCTCGGCGACAAGGTGACCGCGCGCCACATCGCGCTGAAGGCCGACGCACCGATGGCCCCCGGCACCAAGGATCCGGTGAAGGACGCCGACGAGGTCGTCGCCTTCGCCCAGGAGCACGGCGTGCCGGTCGCCATCAAGGCGGCATTCGGCGGCGGTGGACGTGGCATGAAGGTCGCGTACACGATCGAGGAGATCCCGCACCTGTTCGAGTCGGCCACCCGCGAGGCCGTCGCGGCGTTCGGTCGCGGCGAGTGCTTCGTCGAGCGCTACCTCGACAAGGCCCGCCACGTCGAGGCCCAGGTCATCGCCGACCAGCACGGCAACGTCATCGTCGCCGGCACCCGCGACTGCTCGCTGCAGCGTCGATTCCAGAAGCTGGTCGAGGAGGCCCCGGCCCCGTTCCTGACCGACGAGCAGCGCACCAAGATCCACGAGTCCGCCAAGGCCATCTGCCGCGAGGCCGGCTACTACGGCGCCGGCACGGTCGAGTTCCTGGTCGGCAGCGACGGGCTGGTCTCGTTCCTCGAGGTCAACACCCGCCTGCAGGTGGAGCACCCGGTCACCGAGGAGACCGCGGGCATCGACCTGGTGCGTCAGCAGTTCCGCATCGCCAACGGCGAGAAGCTGGAGATCACCGAGGACCCGACCCCGCGCGGCCACGCCTTCGAGTTCCGCATCAACGGTGAGGACGCCGGCCGCAACTTCCTGCCCGCCCCGGGACCGATCTCGGTCTACAAGGAGCCGACCGGCCCCGGCGTCCGCGTCGACTCCGGCGTCGTCGAGGGTGACGTCATCGGCGGCCAGTTCGACTCGATGCTGGCCAAGCTGATCGTCACCGGCGAGACCCGCGAGCAGGCGCTGGAGCGTTCGCGTCGTGCACTGGCCGAGTTCGAGGTCGAGGGCCTGGCGACGGTCATCCCGTTCCACCGGCACATCGTCTCCAATCCCGCCTTCATCGGCGACGGCGAGAAGTTCGACGTCTACACCAAGTGGATCGAGACCGATTGGGACAACCCGATCGAGCCGTACACCGGCGGCGAGCCCATCGAAGACGACGAGGCCGCCCCGCGGCAGAACGTCGTCGTCGAGGTCGGCGGCCGTCGCGTCGAGGTGTCGCTGCCCGGCGATCTCGCCCTCGGTGGCGGTGGCGGCTCGGCCAACGGCGTCGTCCGCAAGAAGCCGAAGGCACGTTCGCGTAAGAAGGGTGGCGGCGCAGCCGTTTCCGGCGACGCCGTGGCCGCTCCGATGCAGGGCACCGTCGTCAAGGTCGCCGTCGAGGAGGGCCAGGAGGTCGCCGCCGGTGATCTGGTCGTCGTCCTCGAGGCCATGAAGATGGAGAACCCGGTCACCGCCCACAAGGACGGCGTCGTCACCGGCCTCACCATCGAGGCCGGCGCTGCCGTCACCCAGGGCACGGTGCTGCTCGAGCTGAAGTAAGACACACCGCTCCCTCGCTGCCTGAGGTGCGAGCGCCCCTGCTCCCTGAGGTGCGAGGAGCGCAAGCGACGAGCCTCGAAGGGCGGGCGTACAACAAGGCAATGCAACCAGTCGAGATCAACGCCGGGACGTGGTATCTGCGTGCGCTTCGTGCGGACGAGCGGATCACCGACGTCCCGGCGTTGTCTCATCTCGAGGTCGACGACCCCGCCGCGTACGTCGCTGCGGCGCAGCGTGACTGGGAGTCGGAGACACGATTCGTCTGGGCGATCTGCATCCCCACCACCGGTGAGCTCATCGCCCTGATCGGGGTCACGCCGAACGGCTCGTCGGGCCGCCTGTGGGGCCAGGCCCGCGACGGCTACGACGAGGCGCTGGACACCGCCGTCGGGCCGGTCTCCCGATTCGCCGAGGGTGCACTCGGACTACTGGTCGATGCCTCGGTCGACCGCGAACTCGGATGAGGCCTGGAGCCACCGACGACCCTGCGTCGACGCCGTAGATGAACTGTTGAGGAACACCTGACGTTGCGCCGGTAAAGACCCAGGACAAAAACGGCAATCCCGGCATCGGACTTTTAGGCGAGACGTGCGGTCCGGCAGCATGATTGGGCCATGACCGGAGAGATGCTCCTTCTCGTGCTGTTGGTGATCACGGCACTCGGCTTCGACTTCACCAACGGGTTTCACGACACCGGTAACGCCATGGCCACCTCGATCGCCACCGGAGCTCTGAAACCCAAGGTCGCCGTTGGGATCTCCGCCGCCCTCAACCTCGTCGGCGCGTTCTTGTCCGTAGAAGTCGCCGCCACCATCACCAAGGACGTCCTCAACATCCAGCAGACGTCGGGCGACGTCGTCACCGGACTCACCCCGACCACCGCGCTGCTGATCATCTTCGCCGGGCTCATCGGCGGCATTCTGTGGAACCTGTTCACGTGGCTGTTCGGCCTGCCGTCCTCGTCGTCGCACGCACTCTTCGGCGGGCTGATCGGTTCCGGCATCGCGGCCATCGGCCTCTCCGGCATCAACTGGCACGGTGTGCTCTCGAAGATCATCGTGCCCGCCCTGTTCGCGCCGGTCATCGCCTGCATCGTGGCGGCATGCGGGACGTGGCTCGTGTTCACGATCACCCGACGCATCGAGGCGAATCGCAAAGAGGCCGGATTCCGGTACGGCCAGATTGCGAGCGCCTCACTGGTGTCACTGGCCCACGGAACCGGCGACGCCCAGAAGACGAGGGCGTCATCGCGATGGCGCTCATCGTGACCGGCCACCTCGACGCATCGACGGTGAGCCACGGGCTGCCCTTCTGGGTCGTCTTCTCCTGCGCCGCGGCCATCGCGATCGGGACCTACCTGGGCGGTTGGCGCATCATCCGGACATTGGGCAAGGGACTCGTCGAGATCAGTTCACCTCAGGGAATGGCGGCCGAGGCCTCGTCGGCCGCGATCATCCTCACCTCGAGTGCGGCCGGCATGGCCCTGTCGACGACGCAGGTGGCGACCGGGTCGATCCTGGGATCGGGGGTCGGCAAGAAGGGTGCGCAGGTTCGGTGGTCGGTGGCGGGGCGCATGGCCGTCGCGTGGATGACGACGCTGCCGGCAGCGGGACTCGTCGGCGCCTTCTGCTACTACATCGCCAGTCTGCTGGGCGACGTCGCGGGCGGCATCACGATCTTCGTTCTCCTGCTCGCAGCGTCCGGATACCTGTACTGGCGCGCGCAGCAGAACAAGATCGACGCGCGCAACGTCAACGCCGACTGGGACGACACCACCGACTCGATCGTCCCGGCCGACGACGCCGAGCCCACCGCGATCGCCTGACGGTCACCGACGCACCCCGAAAGGACTCGAACACCGATGGACATCGTCGAATCGATCATGAAGGTCTTGCTGGTGGGCCTGATTCTCGGCGCCGGGCTTCCGGCGCTGTTCGCCGTGGGCCTGCGTTGCCATGCGCAGGGCGCGCCCGGTGTCGGCGCGGACGGCGCCATCTCGAACGGCAACGCACCCCTGCGCCTGCTCGGCTACGCGATCTTCGCGGTTGTCGCACTCGTGATCGTCACGGCCCTGCTGTGGATCACGCGGCAGACCATCTACTACTACTTCGACGTGAAGATCTTCCCGTTCGGTTACAAGTAGGCGGACCGTGGCGGACCGACGGCAGTTCCTCAGGCGGATCGTGGACTGGTTGCGCGTCGGCGACCCCGACGGAGTTCCCCGCGAAGACTACGTCCCGTTGTTCGCGCTGCTGCGTCGGCAACTCAGCGACGAGGAGGCGGAGAGGGTGTCCGTCGACCTCATCCGTGACCATGGGGATGCGCCGCCACCACCCGAACCGATCTCGAAGATCGACGCCGGGGTCAAGATCAGCGCGATCACCCAGGATCTCCCCCACGAGGACGACATCGCCCGTGTCCGAAGGCATCTCGCGGCCTCGGGCTGGCCGTTCGACGACGAACCGCTGAACTGACGGCTCGACAACTGACATTTCGGGGCGTCTGTCGGTGCTCGGTGGTTACATTCGTAGGCGTTGCAGATCGGCGAAAACCACCCTTGACTCGAACATATGTTCGAGTACTATGAAAGCATGTCATCGGGGGCGGGGGCCGGATCCACCACATCGGTGGACCCATCACAGGAGTCGGTCGAGCCACGCTTTCGTCCCGACCATGAACTCTCCGCTTCTGAACTCATCGAGGTCTTGAATCACTGCGCCGGCCTGGCGGCGGCGTCCGCGCATCGAATGATGGTCGTTGCCAGCCTCATTCACGATGAACGCGAGA
>ERZ501011.149-NODE-149-length-22239-cov-12.606428_pt1 | contig 22239 bp, 17 predicted proteins | sample MGYA00248833_ERZ501011 | MGnify/ENA primary metagenome ERZ501011 (study PRJEB25958, sample SAMN03398530) | human skin metagenome | study: EMG produced TPA metagenomics assembly of the Human Skin Microbiome Metagenome (human skin metagenome) data set. | reverse complement strand
CATGATCGCGCTGCAGCGCCATCGATTCGTGTAAACCCTTGTGCCGCGCGAGGACTGCGGCGAGGACGAACTCCGCGATCGGCCGGTCGAAGACGCCGTGGGCGTTGGTCACCACGACGTCGGAGGCCCGTAGCCCGTCGAAGAGCAACGAGTCGACGCCCGCCGCACACACATGAACCCAGCGCAACGATGCCGTGGCCGCGCCCCAGTGGTCGGCGAGGCCACGGGAGAAGAAGTCCCACAACACGAGAACGTCCGCACCCGGCAGGGCCGCGCCGAGATCGTCGGCCGTGCAGAGCCGTACCGTCGCGAGCTTCTCGAGCTCGGCGAGGTTGCCCGGCGGGGGATCGTCGGGCGAGATCAGCAGGGCGACCACGGGCGCGTGTGGGGTCATGACCCCACCGTAGGTGACGGGTCGGTGCGTTCGTCGATGACGAAGAGCAGCAGCGTCACCGCAAGGAAACCCGCCGGCACCCAGGCGGCGCGGCCACCCATCACCTGGGTGCAGACCGCCCCGACGAGTGCGCCGCCGGCGAACGCACCGACCACGCGGCCGTAGACCGTCAGGGCCTTGCGCGCGTCCGGGGCCCGGTCGACGGTGACGCCGTACCCGGCCTCCACGAGGCGCATCAGATTCCCGGTCGTGGCCACCGCGATGTAGTTGAGATCGCCGATGTTGCGGAACAACTCGATCTGCATGGCGGTGATGAACGAGATGGGGATGGTGACGAACGAGTGCGGGACGGAGGTGGGGACGAAGCCGATCACGACGAGGATGGACACCTGCAGCGCCATCGTCACGCGGATCGGGTACACGAGGAGATGGTCGAAGCGGCCGGCCTTCACGTGCACCGCCAGCACGACGCCGACGAGGAACGCGAGGATCGGCCAGAGATGACCGGAGGCCTGATACCAGTGCTGCTCCGACAGATTCAGCGCGAGCAGGATGACGTTCCCGGTCTGGGCGTTGGCGAACACCCCGCCCCGGGACAGATACGTGTAGCTGTCGAGAAAACCGCACGCCGCGGTGATCAGCAGGGCGAAGCGCAGCGACGTCGACGTGGTCACAGGACCACCGGGATCGAACCGGTCCGGCACCCCGACCGGTCGAGCAGCGAACCCAGTCGCTTCGGGGTCTCCAGCGTGACCGAGCGGTCGGCGACGACGAGTCCCGGCACCCGGCTCTCGAGCTGCTGCTCGAACTCGGACAGTTCGCCGACGGTGTGCAACCAGACAGCCATCAGGATGTTCGCGGTACCGGTGACCTCACAGCAGACCCGTACCTGGGGCAGTTCGTCGAGCGCGTCGACGAGCGCCGCGATCGACCTCGACGACGCCCGCGCCCACACGTTCGCCGTGACGGGCCATCCGCTGATCACGTGCGACACCTCGCATCTGATCGACAGGACGCGTTCGGCGACGAGTGCGGTCAGCCGACGCCGAACGGTCGGCGCGCTCAGACCACTCGCGGTCGCCAGATCGACCGCCGAGCGTCGACCGTCCTCGGCCAGGGCGGCGATGAGTCGCAGATCCATCTCATCGGGTTCGTGCGCCAGCGGGCGGTGCTCGGGGCGGTGCTCGGCGAGCACCGACTCGTCGGCGTCGGACAGTGTGTGCACCCGCCAGCGTTCGCTTTCGCCGAAGACACGCATCACCACCCTCGTCCGGGTCCGGGCGACCCCCTCGAGGTCGGCGAGTCGCTGCACCCAGTCGCCGAGGAAGCCGAGATCGGGGACCATCACGGTCAGCAGCAGGTCGCCGTCGCCCGCGGTGCGCTGGATGGTGGCCACGTGCCGGTCCGCCGACAACCGCTCGACGAGCGCCGCACGCCGTGACGACGTCTGGACCTCGACGAACGCGCTGCAGCGGGTGTTCAGGTACGCGGCCCCGGGATAGGTCACGATCCAGGCGAGACCGCTGTCGACGAGCCGCTCCCAGCGTCGGGCCGCGGTCGCCGCGCTCACGCCCACGACGTCGCCGACGACGCCCCACGGCGCCCTCGGCGCGACCTGCAGAGCGTGAACGATCTGATAATCGAGGTCGTCCGGCACGCAACAATCCTGCATCACGAGGTGAACTTTTTTCGGTTTCGGCAGACGCCGGGACAGTCCGCGGCAGCGCTCCTACGTTTCCTCCCAACACCCCAGTGGCCGCTCGAGCGGCCCGAGATCGAGGAGGACGATTCGTGAAGGTCTGCGTCATCGGCGGAGGTCACGGCTCTTATGCGGCCGCGGCCGAGCTCAGCGAGAAGGACCACCATGTCACCTGGTGGCGACGGGACGGCGCAGCGTTCTCGTCCCTGGTCGAGCGCGGCACGCTCGAGATCGACGACCACCGCGGCCGGCGGCAGATCGGCGTCGACGGCGGAGCGGGCGGCGGGATCTCGATCGTCGCCGACCTCGCCGAGGCGGTGTCCAACGCCGAGGTCATCGTCGCGCCGGTCCCGGCGTTCGCCCACGAGTCGCTCGCGCGGCAGCTCGCCCCGCACCTGCGCGACGGCCAGGTCGTCTACCTGCCGCCGGGCAGCTTCGGGTCGTTCGTCTTCGCGCGGGCGGTGCGCGCGGCCGGCAATCCCGCGGACGTCGCGTTCGCCGAGACCGGGACCCTGCCCTACCTCGCACGCAAGCACGGCGACACCCGGGTCGTCGTCAGCGGGTACGCCACCCGTCTGCCCACCGGAGTGTTCCCGGCCCGGCACACCGATCGGGCGCTGGCGGTCCTCGGTGAGGTCTATCCCGCCGTCGAACGCAGCGAGGACGCCCTCAGCGGCGCGCTCATGAACGCCGGCCCGATCATCCACCCGCCGCTGATCCTGATGAATGCCGGTCCGCTGGAACACTTCCCGTCGTGGGACATCCACAACGAGGGCACCCAGGACGCCATCCGGCGGGTCACCTCCGCGCTCGACGCCGAACGCATCGCGGTCCGGGAGGCGCTCGGCTACGGCGCACCGCACTTCCCGCTCGCCGACCACTACACCGCCGACGGCGACGAGTGGATGTACGGCAACGCCGCCCACGAGAAGCTCACCGACAGCGGCGACTGGCGCGAGAACATCGACCTGCACACCCACCGCTACATGACCGAGGACGTCGAGATCGGGCTGGCGCTGCTGAGCTCGGTGGGGCGGTGGGCGTCGGTACCGACGCCGGTGGCCGACGGCCTGCTCGCCCTCGCCGGCGCGGTCACCGGACGTCCGGCCGCAACCGGCGGCCGGACCCTGGAGAACCTGGGACTGGCCGACCTCGACCGGTCCGGCATGCAGGCACTGCTCCACGACGGACCGGCGCAGTGACGGGTCGCCACGTCGCCGTCGTCGGCGCCGGCCGGATGGGTCAGGGCATCGCCGCCGCGCTGGCCTTCGGGAACGTGTCGGTCACGGTCGTCGACCTCCGCGACCGCGGTGCCGACGCCGCGGCCTACCTCGACGGGGTTCGCACCGCGGTCCGTCAGGCACTGGCGCACAAGGTCACGCTCGGCCTGCTGGCGGTCGAGGACCTCGACGACGTCGCGGCGCTGGTCACCGTCGTCGGCGAGGTCGACGCCCTGGGTCCGATGGCCGGCGCCGATCTGGTGTTCGAGGCGGTACCCGAGGTCGCCGAGATCAAGCGCGACGCGCTCACGTGGATCGAGGCGATGGTCGGCGACACCGTCCCCATCGCGTCGACCACCTCGAGCTTCCTCGTCGACGAGCTCGCCGGGGCGTTGTCGGCCCCGGAGCGATTCCTCAACGCGCACTGGCTGAATCCGGCTGACCTCATGCCGCTCGTCGAGGTCGCGCCGGGCACCGCCACCGGCCGCGGGGTCGTCGACGCCACCCGCGACCTGCTCGTCGCGGTCGGCAAGGTACCCGTCGTGTGCGCCCCGTCGCCCGGGTACATCGTGCCCCGGCTGCAGGCGCTCGTGATGAACGAGGCGGCCCGGATGGTCGACGAGGGGGTGGCCAGCGCCGAGGACATCGACACCGCGGTGCGCATCGGATTCGGCTCGCGCTTCGCAGTTCTCGGCCTGCTCGAGTTCATCGACTGGGGTGGTTGCGACACCTTGTTCCACGCGTCGAACTACCTGCGTGGTGAACTCGGCGAGCGGTTCGCGCCCGCCCCGCTGGTCGAGTCCAACATGACCTCCGGGCGTCGTGGGATATCCGACGGCGCAGGCTTTTACGAGTTCGACCCGGCCACCGTGGCCGACTACCGCGCACAGCGGATCGCCGACTTCGCCCGCGTACTCGACGCGGTCGGGCGTCTCGCCCGGCACGAGGAGTTCAGCACGGCCGACTGACGGATCGGGCGACGACCTCACCCGCCACCGGACCCGGTTCCGGTGGCGCGGTGAAGCGTGCCCGAACGCGGCCAATAGCTCGGCGCGGTAAAGCTTTTCCCGATTCCCCCCGCCTCGCGGGTTCGACACAATCGATCCATCCACGAGTACAGCCAACGAACGACGGCCTCGAGGGTCCGTTCGCCCACCGATGAGGAGTGATCCGTGGTAACTCTCGACAATTCTGCACCACCCGACCCCTCGGCCACCGGCACCGGCCGGCCGCGCCGGGAACGGACCACCCGCGTCGCCGTCGCGTCCGGTGTCGGCACGATCATGGAGTTCTACGACTTCGCGATCTACGGCACCGCGACGGCACTGGTCTTCAACAAGATCTTCTTCAACGTCGACGATCCCTGGTTCGGCACCTTCCTGGGCTTCGCGACCTTCGCGGTCGGTTTCGTGATGGCGCCGATCGGCGCCCTGATCTTCGGACACTTCGGGGACAAATTCGGCCGACGCAAGGCGCTGACCGCCGCCTTCCTGCTCATGGGCGGATCGACCCTGGCCATGGGCGTCCTCCCCGACTACCAGGCCATCGGGATCGTGGCACCGATCATCCTGGTCTTCCTGCGCATGGTGCACGGCATCTCGCGCGGCGGTGAGATCGGCGGCGCCGCCCTGCTCGCCGCCGAACACGCGCCGACGCACCGGCGCGGTCTGTACGGCTGCTTCGTCACCCTCGGTTCGCCGGTCGGCGGCATCCTGGCCAACCTGTCGTTCGCCCTCGTCCTGCTGATGCCGATGGAACAGGTCCTGGCCTGGGGCTGGCGGATCCCGTTCCTCATCGGCGGTGTCGTGCTGGCGATCGGGGTGTGGACCCGGTCCCGCGTCAGTGAGACACCGGACTTCGTCGAGTCCAAGCAGGCCGAGGAGAAGTCGCCGCCGGCCTTCGCCGTGCTCCGCCAGAACTGGCGTCGCGTCGCGCTGGCCGCCGGCATCAACGTCGGACAGAACTGTTACGCCTTCCTGCTGTTCACGTTCATGCTCTCCTTCCTGACCGAGACCGATCCGGGACGCGGCTTCGACCGGTCCCCGGTGGTCTTCGGCAGCACGCTGGCGCTCGCCTGCCACGCCGCGACGGTCGTGCTGGGCAGCTACCTGTCCGACCGGCTGGGCCGCAAGACGGTGATCGGCTTCGGGATGATCACGTCGCTGCTGTTCGCTCCGATCCTGTTCTCCGTCACCGCATCCGGGTCGTTGGCCGCCTGCATCACGGTCATCTCCATCGGCTTCGCACTGACCGGGTTCGTCTATGGTCCGATGCTCACCACCTTCGCCGAGCTGTTCCCGATCACGCAGCGCTACAGCGGCATCGGGATCGGTTTCCAGGTCGGCGCGGTGCTGGGCGGCGGCCTGGCGCCGATGATCGCGAACCGGATCGTCAGCGCCACCGGCAGCGTGATCCCCGTCGGCTTCTATGCGGCGGCCCTGATGGCGATCAGCCTCTGCTGCCTGATGGTCATCCGCGAGACGGCTCCCGCGCTCGCCGGGCGACCCACGTTGCGGCAACGTCTCCGCAGCTGACCTCGCGGACCGGCCATTGACAGCATCCTGTCATTAATGACAGGATGCTGTCATAGTCGTCCGAAGGAGGCACCATGAAGACCGTCCATCTCGCCCTGTACCCGACGCTCGCCGATTGGGAGTTCGGGTACGTCGCGTCCGGCATCAACAACCCCGAATACCAGGCCGAGCCGGGAACGTTCCGGATCGTGACCGTCGGCGCGACGACCGAGCCGGTCCGCACCATCGGCGGGGTCACGATGGTGCCCGACACGACGCTCGACGCGATCACGCCCGAGGACAGCGCGATGCTCGTCCTGCCCGGCGCCCAGATCTGGGAGACCAACGACGCCTTCGTCGACGCCGCGCGGCGCTGGTCCGAAGCCGGCACCCCGGTAGCCGGGATCTGCGGCGCGACAATGGGTCTCGCGCGCGCCGGACTGCTCGACGACCGACGCCACACCAGCAACGCGCCGGAGCAGTTGTCGCCCACCGGTTATGCCGGGGCCGCCCACTACGTCGACGCCCCCGCCGTCACCGACCGCGGCGTCATCACCGCGGCGGCGATCGCCCCGGTCGACTTCGCACGGGAGGTCTTCGCGCTGCTCGGCGTCTACACGCCGCCGGTGCTCGACGCCTGGTACCAGCTCTACGGCCACCAGGATCCCAGCGGTTTCTACGCGCTGGCCGGCGAACAGTGAGGGATCCGCAAGACCTGTTGTCGGCGTCCGCGCTGACCGCCTTCCGCCTCAACGGCCAGTTCCTCGCCCTCGCCGAGCGTCTCGCCGAACCCGCCGGGCTGACCGCCACGCGGTGGCAGGTGCTCGGCGCGGTGCTCGACGAACCGCTGCCGGTCGCGGGCATCGCACGGGCGATGGGGATCACGCGCCAGAGCGTGCAGCGCACCGCCGACCTCCTCGTCGCCGACGGACTGGCCGAGTACCGCGACAATCCGGCCCACCGTCGCGCCAAGCTCGTCGCCCCCACCGCGGCCGGCCTCGCGGCCGTCCGGGCGATCAACCCGGGACATCGCGCGGCGGCCATCCGGTTGGCGGCCGCACTCGACCCGGCCCGGTGGGAGCACGCCTTGACCGCACTCCGCGATCTCAGCGCCGCCCTTGACGAACTCGACGACCAGCGCTGATGTCTAATTGTTGACAATCGTACGATCGAGCGTCACCGTGTAGCCATGACTGCCGGCGTCGAGTCCCAGATCCACAGTTCCCAGGTCCGCACCGACCAGACCGCGTCGTTGAGCCCCGCCCTGAAACAGGCGACTCCCGTCGTCGTCGACACTGCGGCCGGTTCGTGGATCCGGGGCACCGACGGTCGCGACTACCTCGACTTCACCACCGGTATCGGCGTGACCAGTACCGGCCATTGCCACCCGCACGTCGTCGCGGCCGCGCAGGCGCAGTGCGCCAGGATCATCCACGCGCAGTACACCACCGTGATGCACACCCCGCTCCTCGAGCTCACCGCCCGACTCGGGGCGGTACTGCCCACGGGCCTCGACTCCGTCTTCTACGCGAACTCCGGTTCCGAAGCCGTGGAGGCCGCCGTCCGTCTCGCCCGGATGGCCACCGCGAAGCCCAACATCATCGTGTTCCAGGGCGGCTTCCACGGCCGGACCGTCGCCGCGGCCAGCCTGACGACGGCCGGCACCCGCTTCTCCGCCGGCTTCTCGCCCCTGATGAGCGGCGTGCACATGGCTCCGTTCCCGTACGCCTACCGCTACGGCTGGGACACCGACACCGCGGTCGACTTCGCACTCCGTGAACTCGACTACCTGCTGCAGTCGCGCGTCGCCCCCAACGACACCGCGGCCTTCCTCATCGAGCCGGTCCTGGGCGACGGCGGATACCTGCCCACCCCGCCGCGCTTCCTGCAGGGCCTGCGCGAGCGCGCCGACCGTCACGGCATCCTCCTCGTCCTCGACGAGGTACAGGCGGGATTCGGTCGCACCGGCAGGTTCTGGGGTCACCAGCACGCGGCGGGCCTGACCCCCGACATCCTGATCACCGCCAAGGGCCTGGCGTCGGGATTCCCGATCTCGGCGATCGCGGCGCCGACGGAACTGATGAGCAAGGCGTGGCCGGGGTCGCAGGGCGGCACGTACGGCGGCAACGCCGTCGCGGCCGCCGCCGCGATCGCGACCCTCGATGTGATCGAGTCAGAGGGCCTCGTCGAGAACGCGCGCGTCCGCGGTGAGCAGCTGCTCGCCGGTCTGCGGCAGGTGTGTGCACCGTTCCCGGGCGTCGGCGACGTCCGCGGGCTGGGGCTGATGGCCGGCATCGAGTTCATCACGACCGATGCCGCCGGGAACACGACGCCCGACGCGGCGGCCGCGCTCGCCGTTCAGCAGGCCACCACCACCCAGGGGTTGCTCTCGCTCACGTGCGGGCCGTCGGCCAACGTCGTGCGCCTCATCCCCGCCCTGGTCGTCACCGCCGAGGAGATCGACCTCGGCGTCGCCCGCTTCGGTGCCGCGCTCGCCGCGGCCCTGGGCTAGACCTGACAGCCCGGTCTCACATGCCACGGGTGGACATCGCAGCCGAACTCACCGCTCTCGGTGTCGATGCGGACGCCTCGACACGTCGCCTGGCCGAATACTCCTACGACGCCTCGAATTACCGTGTCCCGCCCCTGGCGGTCACCTTCCCGCGCAGCGCCCGCGACGTCGCGACGGTGGTCGGGTGGTGTCATGACCACCGCGTCCCGGTGGTTCCCCGCGGCGGTGGGACCTCCATGGGCGGCAACGCGATCGGGCCCGGCGTCGTGCTCGACCTGTCCCGGCATCTCGACCACGTCCTGTCCGTCGACGCCGAATCCGCGACCGCGGTCGCGGGCGCCGGGATCGTCCTGACCACACTGGCCGCCGACGCACGAGCCGCCACCGGCGGCAGGCTCACCTTTGCGCCGGACCCGTCCTCGGCCTCGCGCGCGACCCTCGGCGGCGCGATCGGCAACGACGCCTGCGGCAATCACTCGGTTCGGTACGGCCGTACCAGCGACCACATCGTCGAACTGCACCTCGTCACCGCCGACGGCCTGATGCTCACCGCAACTCGTGACGGGCTCCGCGCCACCGAGGCCGCCGATGCCGCGGCAGCGGAGCGCGCGGCCGAGATCACCGCGTCGCTGCGGGAGCTGACCACCGCGAACCTGGCGATCCTGCGTACCCAGCTCGAGACCATCCCGCGGCAGGTCTCCGGTTACCATCTCGCGAAGCTGCTGCCGGAGAACGGTTTCGACGTGGCGCGCGCACTCGTCGGCAGCGAGGGGACCTGCGCGATCGTCGTGTCGGCACGCGTCACGCTGGTACCGGTCCCGACGTCTCAGCTCCTGCTGTGCGTCGGCTACCACTCCCCCGCCGACGCCGCCCGGGACGTACCGGCGATCCTTCCGTTCGCACCGTCGGCCATCGAGGGCATCGACCGCAAGATCGTCGCCACGATGGCGGCGCGGCGTGGCCACGACGCCGTCGCCGGCCTGCCCGACGGATCCGCGTGGTTGTTCATCGACGTCGACGAGGACAGCGCTGCCGCGCAATCCGAGTCGGATGTGCCGGCGACCGCCAAGCGGTTGCTCGACCACCTGCGCGCACAGGGACGGATGACCGACGCCACGGTGGTCGACGACCCCGCCCGCCGCCGGGCGCTGTGGCGGGTCCGCGAGGACGGCGCGGGTCTGTCGTCGCGCCTCGCCGACCCCGACGACGAGAGCATCGGCGCGGGCTACGAGTCTTGGCCCGGATGGGAGGACGCGGCCGTCGCACCCGAGCGCCTCGCCGACTACCTCGACGACTTCGCCGACCTACTCGACCGGCACGGCCTCACCGGCGTCATGTACGGCCACTTCGGCGCCGGGTGCATGCACGTCCGCATCACGTTCGACCTGCGCTCTCCCGAGGGGCGCGCGGTGATGGCACGCTTCTGCACCGAGGCCGCCGAACTCGTGGTGCGACACGGCGGTTCACTGTCCGGTGAACACGGCGACGGGCGGGCCCGGTCGGCGCTGCTGCCGCTCATGTACAGCCCGGCGATGATGTCGGCCTTCACCCGCTTCAAGGCGATCTGGGACCCGCACGGAACCCTCAACCCGGGCAGCATCGTCGATCCGCCCCCGATCACCGCCGACCTCGCCCTCGCCGACGTGCCGCGTCGCCACTGGCCCACCACCTTCGATCTGGGGCACGAACTCCCGCTCGTCGACCCGTTCGTCCACGCGGTGCAGGGATGCATCGGCGTCGGACGGTGCCGGGCGGATTCCGGCGGGGTGATGTGTCCGAGCTACAAGGCCACCCGCGACGAGAAGGACTCCACCCGCGGGCGGGCCCGTGTGCTGCAGGACATGGTCCGCACCGCGCCGAGCGTCGACGAGGGATGGCGGTCCACCGATGTCGCCGAGGCGCTCGAACTGTGCCTGTCGTGCAAGGCGTGTTCCACCGATTGCCCGACCGGCGTCGACATGGCCACCTACAAGTCGGAGTTCCTCGACCACCACTATCGACGTCGGCTCCGCCCGCTGTCGCACTACTCCCTCGGCTGGATGCCCGCGTGGCTGTCGGCGGCGGGGCTCGCGGCACCGGTCCTCAACCGCGCACTGCGATCCAGGCTGAGCGGTCTCGCCGCGCGCGCCGGCGGACTCGACCCCCGGCGCACGATGCCCGCCTTTGCGACACAGCGTGCGCGGCGCACCCATCTCGGTGCACTCTCACCGGTCGACGCGTCGTCCACGGTCGTGCTGTTCGTCGACTCCTTCACCCGCGCCTTCCGGCCGCAGGTGGCCACCGCGGTCGCCGAGATCCTCCGAGCCGCCGACCCCGTCGACCGTGCGTCGGATCCCGTCGACCGTGCATCAGCTTCCGTCGGCTGTGCGGCCGACAACTGCTGCGGTCTCACGTGGATCTCGACGGGACAGCTTGACCGCGCCCGAAAGGTGCTGCGCCGTACCGTCGCCGACCTCGACGACGGTACGGACCGGCCGATCGTCGTTGTCGAACCCAGTTGCGCCGCGGCGCTCGCGAAGGACCTGCCCGAACTCGTGCCGACCGACGCCGCCCGTCGCGTGGCTGCACGCGTGCGAAGTTTCGCCGCCCATGTGCCCACTCTGCTCGATGCCGGCTGGCGACCACCACCACTGCCCGACGAGGTGACGTTGCAGACCCATTGCCACGAGTACGCGGTGTTCGGCGCCCGGGTCGGCATCACCGCCCTGGAGGCCCTGGGGGTCACCGTGCACACCGCGGACGGTTGTTGTGGCGTGGCAGGCAACTTCGGTTTCGAGAAGGGTCACTACGAGGTGAGCATGGCCGTCGCCGAGAACGGACTCGCACCGGCGCTGCGGAACGCGCCGCAGCGGGCCGTCGTCACCGACGGGTTCAGCTGCGCGATGGCCGTCGAACACCTCGCCGCCGTCGACGACGCCCTCGCCCCCGCGCGCGTACGCGGAATCCATCTCGCCGAACTGCTCAGGGCATCACCCGATACCGATACTCCAGGAGTACAACCATGACGACCATCGCGCCCCAGACCGCTCCCGAAGCAGTGTCCCGCGTCCACACCGACCTGTTCGTCGACGGCGAGTGGGCTCCGGCCGCGTCGGGCAAGCGCTTCGACGTCGTGAACCCGGCCACGGAAGAGGTACTCGCCCAGGTGGCCGACGCCGACGCCGTCGACGCTCGGCGCGCGCTCGAGACCGCGGCCGCGCACCAGGCCGAGTGGGCCACGACCTCACCGCGGTTCCGCAGTGAGATCCTCTATCGCGCACATCAACTCATCATGACGCGCGCGGACGAGATCGCCGCGGTGATGACCGCGGAGATGGGCAAGCCCCTCGCTGAGGCCAAGGGCGAGGTCGCCTACGGCGCCGAGTTCTTCCGCTGGTTCGCCGAGGAAGCCGTGCGCATCGGTGGCGACTCCACCACCACCGGCGACGGATCGCACCGGGTCGTGGTGACCAGGCAGCCCGTCGGCCCGTGCATCCTCATCACGCCGTGGAACTTCCCGCTGGCCATGGCGACCCGCAAGATCGGGCCGGCCGTCGCGGCCGGTTGCACCATGGTCTTCAAGCCCGCCGAACTCACCCCGCTCACCTCCCTGCTGCTGGCCGACATCCTCGTCGAGGCCGGTCTGCCCGCGGGGGTGCTGAACATCGTCACGACCAGCGACCCGTCGACCGTCGTCACCGAGTGGATGGAGAGCGGACTCGCCCGCAAGGTCAGCTTCACCGGGTCGACCGAGGTCGGGAAACTACTCCTGCGTCAGGCGGCGGGCACGGTCATGCGGACGTCGATGGAGCTGGGCGGCAACGCGCCGTTCATCGTCTGCGCCGACGCGGACATCCCGCGGGCCGTCGACGGCCTGATGTTCGCCAAGATGCGCAACATCGGTCAGGCCTGCACGGCCGCCAATCGAGTCTTCGTGCACCGCAGCGTGATCGACGAGTTCACCGACGCCTTCGCCGCGAGAATGTTTAGTTTGCGCGTCGGTGACGGTGCGGCCGAGGGCGTCCAGGTCGGCCCGCTCGTCGAATCGAAAGCCGTCGAGAAGGTCTCGGCGCTGGTGTCCGATGCCGTGGCCAAAGGCGCCACGGTCGTCTGCGGGGGCGAGAACCCGGACGGCCCGGGCTTCTTCTATCCGCCGACCGTCCTGACCGACGTCGGGCTCGACGCGGATCTCATGCGCACCGAGATATTCGGGCCCGTCGCCGCGATCATCCCGTTCGGGAATGCTGACAGGCCAGACGATCCTGCCGCCGACGACGAAGTGCTCGCGCTGGCCAACGACACTCCCTGGGGCCTGGTCGGTTACCTCTTCAGTCAGGATGTCGACCGCTGCGCCAGGCTGTCGGCCGCGCTGGAAACCGGTATGGTCGGGGTCAACACCGGCGCCGTGTCCAATCCGGCGGCTCCCTTCGGGGGTGTCAAGGAATCCGGGCTCGGCCGCGAGGGTGGACGCGTGGGCATCGAGGAGTTCCTCGACATGAAGTACACGGCGACGCCGATTCATCGTCGCTGACAGCGGTTTTCCGGAACACATCAGCGTTCAGACAGGAGCGAGGAGACCATGTACCTGGGTGCTCAGCTGTTCAGTGACAGCGAGTACGAGCAGCGCCTGAGACGTGTCCGTGAGCTCATGGACCGTCAGGGTCTGTCGGCGATCATCGTCACCGATCCGGCCAACATCTTCTATCTGATCGGTTACAACGCCTGGTCGTTCTACACCCCGCAGATGCTGTTCGTGCCGATCGACGGAGAGATGGTCTTCTACGCTCGCGAGATGGATGCGCATGGCGCACATCGCACGACGTGGTTGCCCGCCGATCAGATCGTCGGTTACCCGGAGAGTTATGTGCACCGCCCGCACCTCCATCCGTTCGACTGGGTCGCGTGGTCGCTGCGTCAGCGGCACCTCATCGCCCCGGCGTCGAACACCGGGTCCGTGGGCCTGGAGATGGACTCACACTTCTTCTCGCCGAAGGCGTATCGCGCGCTGTTCAACGCGATTCCGGAGTGGAAGCTCGTCGACAGCTTCGAGCTCGTCAACTGGGTGCGCTCGGTCAAGTCCGACGCCGAGGTGCAACTGATGCGCCAGGCCGGCATGGTGTGCTCGAAGGCGATGCGCGCCGCGATCGACACCATCGACATCGGGGTGCGGCAATGCGATGCGGCCGCGGCCATCTCGCAGGCGCAGATCACGGGCACCCCGGAGTACGGCGGCGACTACCCGGCGATCGTCCCGATGATGCCCACCGGCGCGGCGGCCGACACCCCGCACCTCACGTGGCACCAGGGCACTTTCGTCGAGGACGAGGCGGTCGTCATCGAATTGACCGGGGCACACAACCGATATCACTGTCCGCTTGCCCGGACGGTGTCCCTCGGCACCCCGAGCAAGGACCTCGACTACGTCGCCAAGGCAACCGCCGAGGGCCTGAACAACGTGCTGGAGGCCATCAAGCCGGGCGTGGCCACGCGCGAACTCGCCTCGACGTGGAACTGGACGCTCGCGAAGTACGGCCTCGAGAAGCCCTCGCGCCTGGGCTATTCGATCGGCATCGGCTACCCGCCCGACTGGGGCGAGCGCACGATCAGCATCCGCAGCGAGGACGAGTCGGTACTGGAGACCAACATGACCTTCCACATCGTCTGCGGAATGTGGATGGACAACTACGGTTTCGAGCTGTCCGAGTCGGTCCGGGTCAGCCCGACCGGCGTCGAGTGCTTCACGTCGTTTCCGCGGGAACTGATCCAGAAGTAGCCACACAACCTGATCGACACCAGCACGACGACCACACAATCTGATCCCTGAGGTCCGAAACCAACACGACGACCACACCACCTGATCCCTGAGGTGCGAAACCAGCACGACGACCACACAATCTGATCCCTGAGGTGCGAGGAGCGCAGGCGACGAGCCACGAAGGGCTGCCGAGACGAGGTGAAGAAAGTGACCACAACCGAAACCGCCTATCAGAACCGACATTCGGCACCGACACTGCCGTTGGCGGGCCGCGCCAAGGACCTCGTCGGTTCGATGATCGACTCGTCGACCTCGCTGCTCGCCGCGCAGTCCCACGACATCGTGCGGTTCGCGATGGGCTCCCCCGCGGACGAGGCCGTACCGGCCGACGAGTTCCGTCAGATCGCCGGTGAGATCCTCGATCACACCTCGTTCACCTACGGTGCCACGGAAGGCGAGCCCCGGCTGCTGCAACTGCTCGTCGACTATCTCGCCACGACCCCCGACCCGTCGTCCCTCGACCGGTTGGTCATCACCACCGGCGGGATGCAGGGACTCGACCTCGCCTGCAAGCTGTTCGTCGATCCCGGGGATCTGGTCATCGTCGAATCCCCCACGTACACCAACGGCAGTGCGACCGCGCTGTCCTACGGCGCGCAGTTGCTCGAGGTTCCCGTCGACGACGACGGCATGCAGGTCGATCAGCTCGAGGCACTCGTCGCACGCACCCGTCAGACGCCGAAGGCGATCTACACGATCCCGACATTCCAGAATCCGTCCGGCGTCACCATGTCCGAGGAGCGCCGCCGCGAACTGCTGCGGCTGGCGCACACCTGGGGGTCGGTCATCATCGACGACGACCCGTACGGGCTGTTGCGGTTCGCCGGCACCGACATCCCGACCTTCCAGACGCTCAGCCCCGGCGACCCGCTGATCTTCTCGGTCCGTACGTTCTCCAAGATCCTCGCGCCGGGCTGGCGTGTCGGCTGGGTCGACGCCGATCCCTCCCTACGCCAGCTGCTGATCAACGGCAAGCAGGCGATGGACACCTGCACCAACGTGCCCAACCAGCACATCGTCGCCGAGTACATCGCCCGCGGCGGACTCGAGGACCATCTCGCCGGGATTCGCCTGCTGTACCGCGAGCGCAAAGAGGCCATGCTCGACGCCATCAGACGTCATCTCGGCGATCGGGTGGTGACCACGGACCCCGAGGGCGGCTTCTTCCTGTGGGTCACGTTGCGCGACGAGTTCGCCGAGATCGACACGCGAGAACTCTTCGAGGTCGCGCTCGCGGACGGGGTGGCGTTCATTCCCGGCCCCGCGCTGTCGCCCGGTGGACGCTTCCGCAACTCGATGCGTCTCTGCTTCGCGTCGAGCACCCCGGAACGGATCGACGAGGGTGTCCGACGTCTCACGGCCAGTCTTGAGAAGATGGCCGGGTGAGTCGTGAACCAGACCTGACCGCCGCCGAGACAGCGGTGCTCGGCTTCATCGACGAGGCCGCGATCATCTCGCTCACCTCGGCACTGGTCGAGGCGCCCAGCGAGAACCCGGGCGGTACCGAGGAAGCCGCGGTCGAAGTGCTCGAGAGTGCCTGCCGCGCGCTCGGTTTCGACGTCGTGACCCACGAAGTGGCACCGGGGCGGCCCAATCTCGTCGCCACCGTGCCTGCCGGCACCGGACCGGGACTGATGTTCCTCGGACATTCGGACGTGGTCCCGGCCGGTCCCGGCTGGTCAGCGGACCCGTACACGGTCCGCATCCGCGACGGCCGCATCTACGGCCGCGGTGCCACCGACATGAAAGGCGGACTCGCCGCCGTCGTCGCGGCGATGACCGCGCTACGCCGGGCCGCCGAGGTCGGGGTCGAACTCTCCGGACCGGTCCGCCTGGTGTGCACCGTCGACGAGGAGGAACACGGGATCGGGGTGCGGGACTTCGTGGGCCGCCCCGCCGACCTCGAGTTCCGCGGCTGCGTGGTCGCCGAACCCACCGACATGCAGGTGGTCCGGGGTTGCCGCGGTGCGTCGTACATCGAGATCGAGGTGACCGGTCGCGCGGCTCATTCCGGACGTCCCACCGATGGTCGCAGCGCCATCGACGCCGCGGCCGCCGTCGTCGACATCATCCGCGCCGACGGTGAACGGCTGGCCGAGACGGCCGACGACCTGCTCGGTCACGGCACCTGGAATGTCGGCACCATCTCAGGCGGACAGGGCATCTCGGTGGTGGCACCGGGTTGTTCGCTCGGCATCGACCGGCGCCTGATGCCCGATGAGGACCCACATCGGATCGCCGACGATCTGCGAAGAGCGATCAGCGACAGAAGAATCGACACCGACGGCATCAGCGTCGACGTCCGGGTGACCATGGAGATGCCCGGTTTCGCGACGGAAGCCACGCACCCGCTCGTCACCACAGCGGTCGGTGCGGTCACCGATGCCGGGGCGGACACCTCGGTCGGCGGCTGGACTGCCGCCTGCGACGGTGGCTTCGTCAGCCGCGACCTCGGTGTCCCGTCGATCGTTCTCGGTCCGGGCAACATCAACACCGACGCCCACCAACCGGACGAGTCGGTGGCCATCGCCGACCTGGTCATCGCGGCGAGAGCCTACGCCCTCGCCGCGATGCGGCTGCTGGGCCCCTAGTTCACCTTCTGCTTTTGCAGAGTCGTGAAATCGTTTTCCAGACTCGGGATCTCGGTACCGCGCAGCGAGGCGCCCGCGGTCTCCTTCAGGAAGACCAGGGCGACCATGCCGATGGCGCAGGCACCCATCATGTAGACCGCGGGGAACAGGTTCCAGTCGGTGCTCTCGACCACTGCATCGTTGACCAGCGGCGCGGTTCCGCCGAATGCCGCGGTCGCGACGTTGTAGGAGATCGCGAAACCGGCATAGCGGACCTGGGTCGGGAACATCGCCGGGAAGGTGGCCGAGATGGTCGCCAGCTGAGGGATGTACAGCACACCCAGGATGACGAATGCCACGATGGCCCAGGCGAATCCCTGCCCCATCAGCCAGTAGAGCGGCAGCGCGAGGACGAACAGGCCGATCAGCGAACCCCACCACATGGGTTTGCGGCCGGTCGAGTCCGACCACCACCCAAAGAACGGGATCAGCAGCATCATCACGAGCTGGCCGATGAGGTTGACGACGCTGGCCGAGGTCTCGGACAGATCGATGGTGTTCTGCAGGTAGGTCGGTTGGTAGGCCAGCAGGGTGTAGTTGGCCACGTTGAGCGCGATCACCAGACCGAACATGGTGATGATCGGACGCCGGTAGTTGACCAGCAGATCCTTGAACCGGGTCCAGGCCGAGCCCTTGATCTCGTTGTCCTGCTCGAGTTCCTGGAACACCGGCGTGTCTTCCATCTGCGACCGCAGGTACAGCCCGATCAGGCCCATCGGCAGCGCGAGCAGGAACGGGATGCGCCAACCCCACTGATCCATCTGGCTGTCGGACAACGCCAGTTGCAGCAGGAGGACGAAGAGTGTCCCGCCGCAGAAACCGGCCAGGGTGCCGAATTCGAGGAACGAGCCGTACTTTCCGCGCTTGTTGTCGGGCGCGTACTCGGCCATGAACGTTGCGGCACCGCCGTATTCGCCGCCGGTCGAGAACCCCTGGATGACACGGAGCAGGATGAGCAGGACGGGTGCCCAGAACCCGATCGACGCATGCGTGGGCAGCAGGCCGATCAGTGCGGTCGCGCCGGAGATGAGCAGGATCGTCATCGCCAGAACCGATTTGCGGCCGATGCGGTCGCCGATCGGTCCCCAGACCATACCGCCGAGGGGCCTCAGGACGAAGGAGATCGCGAAACCCAGCATGGTGCCGACGGTTCCGAACTCCCCCGGGAAGAACGCCTGCGTCAGGTAGACCGAGGCCGCGGCGTAGACGCCGTAGTCATACCACTCGGTCGCGTTGCCGATCGCCGAGGCGCCGATGGCCTTGCGGAGAAGTCTCTTGCCCTCTGGTGAGTTCGGGTCTGGTGCGAGCTGCTCGTAACTGTCTGCTGTCGTCGTGTCGCTCATCTGCGCTTCCTGAGTCGTGGGGCCGCTGAGGGTCGATCTCGTTGCTGCGATCGGTGGACCCGGGGCCGCGGGCGATCAGCCCCTCGCCACCTGCAGGTTCGCGGCGTCCTCGCCGTCCCCGAGCAGGCGACGCAACCCGTCGGCCATGTGCTCGATCATCAGAGCATCGGCCGCCGCGGCGTCTCCCGCGGCAATGGCGTCCACCAACGCCTGGTGTTCGTCGATCCGGTCCTTTCCCGAGGAGTACGTCCCTCGCATGGCTCGCAGACACATTCGCGTCTCCACGAGGATCGTCTCGTGCAACCGCGAAAGTCGTTGACTTCCGGCATATTCCACCAAGGTCTGGTGAAAGGCCATGTCGGCCTCGGCCATCCCCGCGCCGTTCGGCTCGTCGACGAACACGCGCATCGCGTCGACCGCGCCGCCCAGTGCCTCCACCGCCTCCTGCTCGCGGTGCGCGATCACCTGTTGCACAGCAGCGCGTTCCACCGCAGTGCGCGCGACGTACATGTCCCGGATGTCGTCCTCTTCCATCGAGACGACGAACAAGCCGCGGTTACGGTGGCTGACCAGCAGTCCTTCCGCGGTCAGGCGCTGCATGGCCTCGCGCAGCGGACCACGACTGACGCCCAGATCGGCCGCCAGCCCCGACTCCGTCAACTGCGAGCCGGGCGCGAAGTCCCCGTTTGCGATCGCATCGTGCAACTTACGCGCGATGATCGCCGGTGTCGATTCCTGAACCAGCGGCGACAGCACCCGCCGACGTGGCGATTTGTCCTGTTTCGCCTGGTCGACGACGGTTCGATTCGTCCCCGGGTCCTGTGGACCCGGCGTCTTCGCCCCCACCTTCATGGTCACCGTCATTCCCTCTTTCTTACCGTGAATGGCGCGCGTAAGTCAGTGTTTCCCCGCGCGCGCCGCCCATCCAGACGTCATTGCAGGCTGCGGCGAAGTCGTCCAGACCCTCGATGATCGTGGCGAACACATTGCCCGGCACCCATCCGACGTCACCGTTGACCAGCAGATTGTTGCGGCCGTAGAACACTGCGAGGTCGATGAGGAGCCGGTGCTCGGCGGGGGCCGAGCCGAGCTCGTAGCCATACGCCGGGTTCTCGAGCACCCCGTCGAAGGTGAAGTAACACAGGTCGCCCGGGATGGGCGTGATGGTGGTGTTCTCCATGCCCGGTTCGGTCGCGGAGAAGGCCGGCAGTAGGGTGTAGATCTCGTTGCGGGCGAACTTTCCGTGAAACACCTGACCGCCCAGCGGCAATGCGTCCCAGACCGCAGCTGCGGTGCGAGGCGCCTCGGCATCGAGCATCCGGGCGACCGCCGTGACCCCGCGCTTCTCCAATGTCACGGTGATGAACCGGTCATGTCGGGCCGCGGGGCCGGTTCGCTGTTCGTCGGTCACGCGCGGTCTCCCAACATCGTGAAGCCGGCGGCCGCCTCGTACGCTGCCGCGACGCGCAACACCGTCGCGTCGTGATGCCGGGCGCCGACGAACTGTGCGCCGGTCGGCAGACCATCGGCGAATCCACTCGGCACGGTGATCGCCGGCTGACCGGTGAGATTGAACGGGTAGCTGTAGGGAGTCCAGGATGTCCAGTCGGGCGACCCCGCCCCGTCCGGGACGATACGACCGGCCTCGAACGCCACCGTCGGCATCGACGGCGTCAGCAGGACGTCGAATTCCTCATGGAGCAGGCTCATCTGGGTACCCATCTCCATCCGTAGCGCGGTTGCGCTGACGAAATCGGTTGCAGTGAAACCGGAATGCCGTTCCACCGCGTCGATCAGCAGCGGGTCCACGTGTTCGGCCGCGTGCGGTCCGAGCCCGCGGACGACGACGTCGGCACCCGCGAACCAGATGACGTGGTAGGCCCAGGCCGGGTCCTCCCATCCGAGATCGACCTTCTCCACGGTCGCCCCGAGCTGTTCCAGTACCGACGCCACCCGGTCGGTGTTGGCCTGTACGCCTGGGTCGTTGGTGCCGAAGCCGAGATCGGCGCTGTAGCCGACACGCAGATCGGCGAGGTCGCGAACGTCGGCGACCGCGGTGACCGCACTGGTTGTCGGCGACGGCAGTGCGGACCAGTCACGGGGATCGAACCCGCTCAGGACATCCAGCAGCGCAGCGCAATCCGACACCGTCCGCGTCATCGGACCGACGTGGGCCACCGGCGCGAACGGGCTCGGCGGATACATGGGCACCCGGCCGAGTGTCGGCTTGAACCCGACGACGCCGCAGTAGGCGGCCGGTATCCGGATGGAACCGCCACCATCGGTGCCGACCGACAGCGGACCCAAGCCGGCCGCGAGCGCCGCGGCACTGCCTCCGCTCGACCCGCCCGACGTACGCGAGGTGTCCCACGGATTGCGGGTGACGCCCGTGCGCGGACTGTCGGTGACGCCTTTCCATCCGAATTCCGGTGTGGTGACCTTTCCGAGCAGGACCGCACCAGCCTCACGCAGACGTGCCACCGCGGGAGCGTCGATGTCCCACACCATCTGATCGGGCTCGATCATCAGCGAGCCGCGCAACGTCGGCCATCCGGCGGTCAGCAACAGGTCCTTGATCGAGACCGGAACGCCGTCGAGCGGGCCACGGGGTGTCCCGGCGGCGAATCGCTCAGTGGACTCCCGGGCCTCGGCGCACGTGCGTTCGCGGTCGATGAGGCAGAACGCATTGATGGACGGGTCGACGTCGTCAATGGCGTCGAGCAGTTCCGCCGCCACCGAATCCGGCGTCAGCTCGCCGGTACGGTAGGCCTCGGCCAGTTCCGTGGCGCTGAGCCACCGCGTGGCGTCCGTCATGCGCCCCCTCGGAAGATTGGTAGATTGTTGACAATCTACCTTGGAGGTGTGGGCGTGACAACCACCGTCGCAATGCTCTACCCCGGCCACGCAGCCGAGGACGATTTCGAACTGATCGAGGCCGCGATCGGCGCTGCCGAGCCCCACTCCGAGGTCCGATTGCCGGTCGTGATCACCGAGGTGGACTCCGACGACCACACCGTCGAGGCCATGGCTGCGGTCGGCGAGCAGGACCGCCTCTTCGACGGCGTGCGGCGAGCGCAGGCCCACCACCCATCGGCGCTGATGTGGGCGTGCACCTCGGGCAGCTTCGTCTACGGTTTCGACGGTGCCCGACGCCAGGCCGCCGATGTGGCCGGAAAGTCCGGCCGTCCGGCGTCGTCGACGTCACTGGCCTTCGTCGCGGCCTGCCGGCATCTCGGTCTGTCACGGGTCGCGATCGCCGCCACCTATCCGGAACCACTGGCTAGTCGCTTCACCGGGTTCCTCGCCGACGCGGGTGTCGAGGTGGTGGCCCTGCGCGCCAACGACACCGGGACGGCAACCGAGGCAGGGATGTTCGACGGCGACGGATTGTTCGAGATGCTGTCGGCCGCCGATTCCGGCTCGGCACAAGCAATCCTGGTCCCCGACACCGCATTGCACACCGCGATGTGGGTCGTCGACCTCGAGGCCAAGTTCGGCAAACCCGTGCTGACCGCGAATCAGGTCACCGCGTGGGAGGGGCTCCGACTCACCGGGCTCACGGTCGACGTTCCCCGACTCGGGAGCTTGTTCACCTCTCCGCCCGGCCCACTCGCTGGTTGAGGGGTGTCCCTACCCGCTGGTTGAGGGGTGCCCCCACCCGCTGGTTGAGCCGGCCCCGAGCGGAGCGAGGCGCCGTGTCGAAACCACTCACAGGTCTCGTCAGAGTGTGTCCCCTACCCCTTGGTTGAGGGATGCCCCCACCCGCTGGTTGAGGGGTGCCCCCACCCGCTGGTTGAGGGGCGTCCCCACCCGCTGGTTGAGGGGTGCCCCCTCCCGCTGGTTGAGCCGGCCCCGAGCGGAGCGAGGCGCCGTGTCGAAACCACCTGGTAACCAGACAAACCCGTCACGACCTCAGCCCTCAACCGACCAACCCGAAAGCGCCGCAAAGGTGTACGTCGAGTCGATGTCGTCGCGGAGGCGTAGCCAGGCAAGCTGGCGTGTCACGCCGGCAGGCCGAAATCCTGAGACAGTCCGGAATGACGCCGGCCTGATTGTCGGCAGTTGAGTTTCTCGGGTCACCAGGTGGTTTCGACACGGCGACTCGCCTAGCGGCTCGTTGCCGGCTCAACCAGC
>ERZ501011.148-NODE-148-length-22272-cov-11.715083_pt1 | contig 22272 bp, 23 predicted proteins | sample MGYA00248833_ERZ501011 | MGnify/ENA primary metagenome ERZ501011 (study PRJEB25958, sample SAMN03398530) | human skin metagenome | study: EMG produced TPA metagenomics assembly of the Human Skin Microbiome Metagenome (human skin metagenome) data set. | reverse complement strand
GGCAACGTCGAGGTCGGCGACTTCGGCAGCATCGACGGCGGCGACGCCGTCTGAGTTCGACGTTTCCGTAGCCCGGAGCCGCGCTGAGCGAGGCTCCGGGCTATAAAGCTGTGTGGGAACGATCGGCGGAATCGAGTTCGCGGTACCGGTCTGGGCGACGGCGACCGCGCTGGTACTGGTGCTGGTGGTCGCGTGGGTGTTCGGCGTCGTCGCCAGGTGGTTGCTGCGCCGACGCGCCCGCCTCGACGCGACGACGGCGATGGTGCTGTCGATCCTCGGCACCGCGCTCGGCCTCTACATCGCCGGCCTCGTCGACAAACACCTCCGGGTGTGGAGCGTGACGACGGTCGTGTTGGGACTGATCAGTTCGGTCGTGGCGGTGGGCGCGTACGGCCTGCTCGCGGCGCGGCTGCAACGGCAATCGAATGCCCCTGTCGCGCAACTGCTCTCCGACGGCGAATCGGATCGGCTCGAGTTCAAGTCGACCGCCCGGGTCAACCTGCGCAGCGGCGAGAAAGACCCGCGGATGGAGCAGGTGATCGTCAAGACGGTGTCGGCGTTTCTCAATTCCGACGGCGGCACCCTGCTCATCGGTGTCGCCGACGACGGCACCCCACTCGGTCTCGAACCCGACTTCGCGACGCTGAAGGTGCCCGACGCCGACCGTTTCGAACTGTGGCTGCGCGATCTGCTGACCACGACCCTCGGCCAGAACACCGCGGCGGCCGTCGGTATCACCGTCGAATCGGTCGCGCGGCCCGACGGATCGGGGGACGTCCCGGTCTGCCGGGTGACGTGCTCACCGTCCCCGCGACCGGTCTACCTGCGGGCCGGGAAGAACGCCCCGCCCGAGTTCTGGGTGCGCGCGGGAAACTCCACCCGCCAACTCTCCGTCGACGCGGCCGCCGACTACGTCATGCACCGGTGGCCGCTCGGCGCCGGGCGGGCGATCGCGGCCCAGGTGCGCGCCGCCATCCGGTTCTCGGCGGGGTGAGCCGAAGTCTCGTCCCCATGAGCGACCTCGAAGGGCACATTGCCCTCCCACGACACTCACGGGGACGACACTTTCCACACCCGGCCCGACGAAGCCTAGGAACCGGCCCGTCGCGACTGGCCACGCCCAAAGCCGGCACGACTACCGCCTGTGACCACCCCGGAGCCACCCAGATCCGCACCACGGTCCGGTTCTCGGCGGGGTGAGTCAAAGTCTCGTCCCCATGAGCGACCTCGAAGGGCATATTGCCCTCCCACGACTCTCACGGGGACAACACTTTCCACACCCGGCCCGATCTGACGAAACCACCGACCGGTTCCGTGCGTCAAAGCAGGTGTGACTTCGGATTGTGGCGTGTACTCGCTGAGAGAACTGACCGCGATGGGCTGGGCGCCCGATGCCATTGCGCAGGCGCGCAAGGCCGAGACCCTGACGTCGCTCCGATACGGCTGGGTGCGGACGTCCGCGGCGGACCCCCACGTCGTGTCCGCGGTGACGGCCGGAGGTGCGCTGTCCTGCATCAGCGCGCTGCGGTTCCATCAGCGGCGCGGCCTGCCGGATCTTTGGATACCGCCGGGCCACAACGAGACCCACGTTCGTCTCAGCAAACACGCGAAGTCCGCCACGAAGCCCAGCGGCCCGTTCCGGTGGTGCCAGGGCTTCGGCCGCCCGCTCCCCGTGACGACGGCCGTCGACCCGATCGCCGTGGCGGTCGGCTGCGCCGCACGGTGCCTTCCGGCCGAGGAGTGGATAGCGGTGGTCGACTCGGTCCTCAACGCCACCGACTTGACCATCCCGGACCTCCAGGCCGAGATGGGTCGTGTAACCCGTGCGGTCTCGGCGATGTTCGACCGATGTGATGCCCGTTCGCAATCCGGCACCGAGTCGCTCGTCCGGCTCCGGCTCATCGCCGCGGGATTCGACGTGGAGGTGCAACCGTCGATCGGCGACCGCGAACACGCTGATCTCCGCACGGGTTCGTTGCTCATCGAGTGCGACGGCGAGTCGTACCACTCCGACCGAGCCGCATTCCGCAACGACCGTCGGCGGGACCGGATGACCATGCTCGACCGCTGGATGACGATGCGCCTCACCTACGACGACGTGCTGTACGACTGGGAGGAGGTCCTCGAGGAGATCCGCGCGCTGACACGCCCCGACCGGCACCGCATCCGCCGACGGGGCGACCCTTCGTGACGGCCCTCCGCCAGCTCCGGGCGCTCCTCGGCTCAGGGAGCAGGGGGCAGGGCGTTCTTTCGGATTAGGGAGCAGAGGGAGGGCATCGCTTGCACCCCACACAGCAGCGGTTCTGAGGTTCTTTCGGATGCGGGCGAACGTCTCCGAATAAGGACCGTAACTGTCCGCATGCCCTGAGAAGCTGGTGTCACACCACAACCCCAGGAGGAACCGTGAACTGGACACTCGAACTCGTCATCCTGCCGGTCAGCGACGTCGACCGGGCGCGAGACTTCTACTCCAAGATCGGATTCAACGTCGACCACGATCACGTCGTGTCCGACGAGATCCGGTTTGTCCAGATGACCCCGCCCGGGTCGGCGTGTTCCATCGCCTTCGGCAAGGGACTGAGCGACGCGGAACCGGGATCGGTGAAGGGTCTGCAGGTCGTCGTCACCGACATCAACGAGGCCCGCGAACAATTGCTCGCGGCCGGCGTCGACCCCGGCGAGATCGACGAGCAGGCGTGGGGCCACTTCGTGTACTTCGACGATCCGGACGGCAACCACTGGTCGGTGCAGTACATGCCGTACCGCCAGAACTGAGCCCAAGTGGCTACCGTGGGATATGCGCTCCCCCATCGACGACTACCTCGAACGCGTACTCTCCGAATGCCGCGACGACGACGGCGGTGAGGTCGCGACCGGCAATCGTGAACTCGAGCAGGCGGATCCGTCGTCGTTCGGTATCGCCCTGGCCACCATCGACGGCACCGTGTACACCGCCGGCGACGCCGATCACGAGTTCTCCATCCAGTCCATCGGCAAGGTACCGGCCTACGCGCTCGCCCTGCGCGACCGCGGGCTCGACGCCGTACTCGAACGCGTCGACACCGAACCGTCCGGCGACGCCTTCAACGAGATCTCGCTCGAGGCCGAGACCGGTCGGCCGCGCAACGCGCTGATCAACGCGGGCGCCGTCGCCGTGCACGGGATGATCAACGGCGCGGATCCCAACGAACGCGTCGACCGCGTCATCGACCTCGTCAGCACTCTCGCCGGACGCGAGGTCTCGGTCGACAAGGAGGTCCACCGCGCCGAACTCGCCTCCGACGACCACAACACCGCGCTGGCCTACCTGCTGCGCTCGGCGGGCAAACTCGACTGCGAACCCGACGAGGTCGTCGACGGGTACGCAGCCCAGTGTTCGATCCGGGTCTCCTGCCGCGACCTCGCCGTCATGGGGTCGGTACTCGCCAACGGCGGACTGTCGACCGGCGACGACGAGCGCCTCCTGGAAGGCTGGATCACCCGGCACGTCCTGTCGGTCATGGCCACGTGCGGCATGTACGACGGCAGCGGCAGCTGGATGGCGACGGTCGGAATCCCCGCGAAAAGCGGTGTCAGCGGCGCGATCCTGGGCGTACTGCCCGGCCAGGTCGGGCTCGCGGTGTGGTCGCCGCGGCTCGACCGACAGGGCAACAGCGTGCGCGGCGTCGCCGTTTTCGAACGGCTGTCGCGCGACATGGAACTGCACATGATGCACGTGGCCCCCACCGGTCGGCCCGCGCTGCGATCGGTGACCGAACACGACGGCACGACAGTCGTCGAGCTCCAGGGCGACGTGCGCTTCGCGGGCGCGGAAATCGTCGCCAGTCGTGCGTGCGAAGGCTTCGGCACCGACGCCGTCGTCCTCGATCTGACCCATGTCCGCGTGATGGACGACGCCGCCCGACGGCTGATCGGCGAGGTGGCCCGCCGCCTCGGTGACGACTACGACGTCCGCATAGAAGACCCCGATGACATTTTCGACGACGCTTCGGCTGACGACGACTTCTCGGATGGCGACGACACCCCGGACAGCGACGACACCCCGACCGTCGGAGACTCCTAGAGATCTCGGGACGAGTCCTGGCCCGGGGCAGTCAGCTCGCGGCGCTTCGCCAGCGGCGGCACGCCGAACCAGCGTCGGCAACTGCGGGTCAGCGTGCTCTGCTCGGAGTATCCGATCTGCCGCGCCACCGCCGCCAGCGGGACACCCCGATTCGACAGCAGTGACACGGCGAGGTCGCGGCGCGCGTCGTCGACGAGTTGCTCGAACGTCGCGCCCTCGTCGGCCAGACCCCGCTGCACCGCACGCGGGTGCATCATCAGCAGCTTCGACACCGCCTCCAGCGTGGCCGCCCCCGCCGGCAGGGCGCGCACGATCAGCGCCGAGACCGCCTCGCCGAAGGCCCTCTCGCGATCGTGTCCGGTCATGAATCGGATGGCCACGTCGTAGGCCAAGGGGTCGACCCGCCGCAACGTCTGTTGCATCACCCCGCGGGGAAAGACCACCAGGTTGGCCGGCGCCTCGAACTCGACCGGGCAACCGAAATAGTCGGTGTAGACGCGCGGCTCGGACATCGCCGGGTGCGCCAAGGTGATCCGGTTCGCGCGGAAGCCGTGGCCCAGCGTCATCGCGAACGTCGACCGGGTGACGCCCATCGCGAGTTCGACGACGTGCGGCCGGTACGGCACACGCTGCAGCACGGTATCGAACTCGTAGGCGACCTCCCGCTCGCCGTAGTGCATCTGGGCGGTGATGGCCGGGCTGTACACGTGCGCGAAGGCCGAGACCTGTCGAAACGAGTCGCCGACGGTCTCGGCGTTGCGGGCCGCGATCGCGACCGGGCCGAGGATGTCGGGGTCCTGCCGGGCGGCGAGGCGCAGCCCGAAGTCGGGGACGTCGAACTCGGCCGCGCACAGACCGATGACCGTCGACAGAGCGGTGAACGGGACGAACCGGTCGTACGCGCCGACGACGGCCGGGTCGATGCCGACGCGGCCGAGGATCGCGCGGGCATCGCCATCGTGTTCGGCAATCAGTTCGGGTAACTGACTGAGCGAGGATGCGCAGATCAGATCGGCCATGGCACCAACTGTCAAGAAGTCGTCATGAGATGTCAAGAAATCCGACCTGGGTGGGAGTGATCATGGACACACGCCGCCGACCGCTCGACGGCCGACACACTCAGCGAGGAGTACCCATGACCACCATCGACACCGTCCGCACGAGTTTCTTCATCGACGGCGGCTGGCGCGCGCCGGCCGGTTCGGCGACGATCCCGGTCATCTCCCCGCTCACCGAGGAGCAGTTCGGCTCGGTACCCGAGGCCACCACCGCCGACGTCGACGCGGCCGTCGAGGCCGCCCGCACCGCGTTCCGGTCGTCGGGCTGGCGCGACCTGTCCCCTGCCGACCGTGCCGCACACCTGCGCCGGTTCGCCGACGAGCTCGACAAGCGCGCCGAGGATCGCGCGTCGGCGGTGACGTCCGAGAACGGCATGCCGATCGCGTTGGCGCGGTTCGCCGAGGGCGCCGCCCCGGTCCAACTGCTGCGCTATTACGCCGACCTCGTCGAGTCCACCCCGGTGGAGGAGACGCGTACCAGCCAGCCGTTGCCCGGCTCGACGATCGTGCGCCGCGAGGCCATCGGCGTCGTCGGGGCGATCGCACCGTGGAACTTCCCGGCGATCCTCTCGATGTTCAAGATCGCGCCCGCGCTGGCCGCCGGCTGCACCGTGGTTCTCAAGCCATCCCCCGAGACGAGCCTCGACGCGTACGTCCTCGCCGAGGCGGCCATCGCCGCCGACCTGCCCGCCGGTGTCCTCAACATCGTCAACGGCGGCAGCGAGATCGGCCGTCACCTGGTGTCGCACCCGCACGTCGACAAGGTCGCGTTCACCGGCTCGACCCCGGCCGGCCGCGAGATCGGCCGCGTCTGTGGCGAACTCATCCGTCCGGTGACCCTCGAACTCGGCGGCAAGTCCGCGGCGCTGGTGCTCGACGACGCCGATCTCGAGCAGACCGTCGGCGGACTCGCCACCGCCTCGCTGCTCAACACCGGCCAGACCTGCTACATGTCCACCCGAATCCTGGTGCCAGGCAGCCGTTATGACGAGTACCTCGATGCGATCAGCGCGATGTGCGCGTCGCTGCCGGTCGGCGACCCGATGGACGAGAACGTCGCGGTCGGTCCGCTCGCCAGCGGCCGGCACCGGGATCGGGTGCTGTCGCTGATCGAGCGCGGCCGCACCGAGGGCGGCACCGTGACCACCGGCGGCGGCACGCCGTCGGGTGTCGACCGCGGGTTCTTCGTCGAGCCAACCGTTTTCGCCGGCATCGACAACTCGGCCACCATCGCCCGCGAAGAGGTCTTCGGCCCGGTCCTGACCGTGCTGCGCTACGACGACGTCGACGACGCCATCGCGCTCGCCAACGATTCGTCGTACGGGCTCGGCGGAACGGTGTGGACCTCCGATCCCGATCGCGGCGTCGACGTCGCCCGTCGCGTCGAGACCGGCTCGTTCGGCGTCAACTACTTCAACCTCGACTGGGGTTCGCCCTTCGGTGGCGTCAAGGCCAGCGGCATCGGCCGCGAGCTCGGCCCCGAGGGCCTGGCCGCCTACCAGAACCTCAAGTCGATCTTCCTGCCCGCCTGACGCTCATCTCGTCCACACACTCTCTCGCACAACATATCTCAAGGAGGCGATCGGCCATGTCCGATGCCGGAATCACCGCTGCCAAGGCACTGGTGAATGACACCCTCGCCCTGCTCGACCGGCTCACGCCCGCCGACTGGGCGGCCGACAGCGCCTGCCACGGCTGGCGCGTCCACGACGTCGTCACCCACATGGGCTTCTTCTTCAACTTCATCGCCGACCCCGACCTGGTCTTCCCCGACAATCCGAGCGGAAAGTCCGAGCGACTCAACGACGCCGCGGTGCACGAGCGGGCCGACTGGTCGTCGGAACAGGCTGTCGAGTATTACCGCGCGCAGTCCGAGGCCGGCCTCGCGACCCTGGCCGCGTTGCAGGGCGAGGACCTTCGTGACCAGCCGCTGGACATGCTCGACCTGGGCACCTACCGGCTGCGCCAGCTCAGCGACGCCGTCGCCTTCGACCACCTCGTGCATCTCACCAGCGACCTGATGCAGCCGTTCGGACCGCTGGACGCCGCCGAGGTGTCGGTGAGTGCGGCCATCGATCCCGCCATCGACTGGATGATCGCCGGCCTGCCCCAGATGAACGGTGCGGCACTGTATCCCACACTCGAGCGACCGATCGGCCTGCGGCTCACCGGCGCGACGGACCGTTCGTTCGTCATCGACCGCGACACCGCGGGCACGATCGTCACCGTGCGCGAGACCGCCGACCTGCCGGCCGATGTCGCCACGTCCTCGGCCACCGATTTCCTGCGCTGGGGCACCACCCGCAGCGCCTGGCGGTCGGCGGTCACCGTCAGCGGCGACCGGCAGCGCGTCGCGGGCATCCTCGACGCCGTCGACATCGTCTGACCTCACTCATCGCCTGACGCGTCCACGTCATTCCTCTCACCCAGAACAGAAACGGAGTACCCCCATGTCCGAGTATCTGAAGGACAAGGTCATCGTCATCACCGGCGCCGGTAGCGGCTTCGGCAAGCTGATCGCGGAGAAGACCGCGGCCGCCGGCGCGCACGTCGTCGGAGTCGACGTCAACGCCGACAACGTCAACGCCGTCGTCGAGGGCATCCGCGCGGCCGGTGGTTCGGCGCTCGCCCAGGTCGCCGACGTCACCGACATGGAGCAGGTCGCCGCGGCGGCGAACGCCACCGTGGAGCAGTTCGGCGCCATCGACGTCCTCGTCAACAACGCCGGTGTCATGCCGCTCGCCTACTTCGCCGACCACGCCCGCGCCTGGCAGAAGTGGCACGCCGCCATCGACATCAACATCAAGGGCGTCGTCAACGGCATCTCCGCGGTCTACGACCAGATGATCGCGCAGGGTCGCGGCCAGGTCGTCAACATCTCGTCGATCTACGGCAATGCCGGCATCGAGGGTTCGGGCGTGTACAGCGCGACCAAGGCCGCGGTCACCACCATCTCGGACTCGCTGCGCATCGAGGCCAAGGGCAAGATCAAGGTCACCACCGTCAAGCCGACCGGCATCACCGGCACCAACCTCGCCAGCTGGATCGTCAACGACACCGCGATCATGGGCCTCGTCGGCCAGCGCGCCGCCTCCTACGGCGAGCACGTCACGGCCCTCATGAACGACGACCTGCCCGCCGAACTCACCGACGTCGACTCCATCAAGTACTGGCTGATCAAGCCCGAGGATCTCGCCGACGCCGTCGTCCACGTCATCGACCAGCCCTGGGGCATCAGCCTTTCCGACGTCACCGTGCGTGCCAGCGGCGAGGACTACCTGTACTGATCGACCGGTTCGACCCGCTAGGAGCTTTCTGATGTACCCCGGAGCCCACCTCTCCACCCGACCCAACGATCCCGCGGTCATCATGGCCGACGGGAGTGAAACGGTCACGTTCACCCAGTTGGAGACCCGGTCGGTCCAGGTCGCCCGGGCCCTGGCCGACCGCGGCCTGCGGCCCGGCGACCACCTCGCGGTGCTCGCCACCAACACCGCGCGGATCTTCGACATCTATTGGGCGGCAATGCGGTCGGGCCTCTACCTGACCATGGTGAACTGGCACCTCACCGCCGCCGAGAGCGCCTACATCGTCACCGACTGCGGCGCGAAGGCCCTCATCGTCGACGCCGCTCTCGCCGACCTCGGCGCCGAGCTGATCCCGCTCACCCCCGGCGTCGAGACTCGCTTCGCCTACTCCGGCCGGATCGAGGGTCACGAGGACCTCGACGCCGCCGCGGCGACGCAGTCGACCGAACCGCTCGCCGACCAGCCGCGAGGCGCGGACATGCTCTACTCGTCCGGCACCACCGGACGACCGAAGGGCATCAAACCCGAACTGCCGAACCGGCAGGTCGACGAGCCCGGCGACACCATGATCGCGATGAACCAGTCCGTGTGGGGCGTCGGTCCCGACACCGTATACCTGTCACCGGCACCGCTGTATCACGCTGCGCCGCTTCGCACCTGCGCCTCGGTGCAGGCACTCGGCGGCACGGTGGTGGTGATGGAGCGGTTCGACGCGGAACGGGCACTGGCCCTCATCGAGGAACACCGCGTCACCTACAGCCAGTGGGTGCCGACCATGTTCGTGCGGATGCTCCGCCTGCCCGAGGAAGTGCGTGCCCGGTACGACACGTCGAGCCTGAAGGTCGCGGTGCACGCCGCCGCGCCGTGTCCCGTCGACGTCAAACGGGCCATGATCGACTGGTGGGGTCCGATCCTGTCCGAGTACTACTCGTCCACCGAGCTCAACGGTCTCACCATCGTCGACACCCCGGAGTGGCTGGAGTACCCGGGCACGGTGGGGCGCGCCGTCCTCGGCACGATCCGGGTCTGCGATCCCGAGGGCACCGAGGTGCCGCCGGGAACGATCGGCACGATCTACTTCGAGCGCGACCGGCTGCCGTTCGAGTACCACAATGACCCCGAGAAGACCAGTGGCGCACAGCATCCCGAGCATCCGACATGGACGACCACCGGCGATGTCGGTTACGTCGACGACGAGGGCCACCTGTTCCTCACCGACCGCGACTCGTTCCTGATCATCTCCGGCGGGGTGAACATCTACCCGCGGGAGATCGAGGATGCACTCCTCGCCCACCCGTCGGTGCTCGACGCCGCGGTCATCGGCGTACCCGACCCCGATCTCGGCGAGCGGGTGACGGCGGTCGTGCAACCGGTCTCGGGGCAGGACGCCGGCGACGAGCTCGCCGATGCATTGTTGGATCACCTCCGACCGCGGATCGCGAAGTTCAAGCTGCCGCGCGAGGTCATCTTCCGGGACACGTTGCCGCGCACGCCGACCGGGAAGTTGGTCAAGCGCAAGCTGTGACCCTTCGTGACGCGCCCTCCGCAAGCTCCGGGCGCTCCTCAGGGAGCAGAGGGGTGACCCTCCGCAGGGAGCAGAAGGTGGGCCCTGCGCAGGGAGCAGAAGGGTGACCCTCCGCAAGCTCTGGGCGCTCAGCGGATGAGCGGGTCGCGCGGCAAGCCGAGGATGCGTTCGGCGATCTGGTTGCGGGTGATCTCCGACGTCCCGCCGGCGATCGACATCCCGCGGGCCCCGAGGATCAGCAGGCCGGCCAGCTTGCCGGGACCGGACGAGAACGCGACGTCGGGTCCGAGCAATTCCGCGGCCAGGTGCGCGCGGTCGCTGAGATGCTCGGCGAGAAGCAGTTTCGTCACATTTCCCTCGGGTCCGGGAGCGGCGCCGACGACCGATCGGGCGGCGCGACGCAGATTCAGCAGTCGCAGCGCATCCTCGACGGCGAGGAACTCACCGACCTTCGTCGCCGCCCCCTCGACCCGGTCCCCGTAGCCCTGGACGAGTGCCACCATCTGTTGGACCGCACCCTCGCTACCCGGCGCACCGCCGCCGATGCTGACCCGCTCGTTGCCGAGGGTCGCGCGGGCCACGGCCCAGCCGTCGTTCGGTGTGCCCACCACGTCTTCGTCAGGGACGAAGACGTCGGTGAAGAACACCTCGTTGAACTCGGACCCGCCGGTGATCTGCCGCAGCGGACGTACCTCGACACCGGGCGCCGACATGTCGATCAACACCGCGGTGATGCCCTTGTGCTTGGGGGCTTCCGGGTCGGTCCGCACCGTTGCCAGCCCTCGCCGGCACAGGTGGGCGCCGCTGGTCCAGACCTTCTGGCCGTTGATGCGCCAGCCGCCGTCGACGCGCGTGGCCCTCGTGCTGACCGCCGCCGCGTCCGACCCCGCGCCGGGCTCGGAGAACAACTGACACCACACCTCGTCCCCGAGCAGCGCCGGCCGGACGAACCGGTCGATCTGGTCCTGCGTGCCCTGCTGGATGAGGGTGAGGATGACCCACCCGGTGATGCTGTAATCGGGCCGCTTCACACCCGCGGTCGCCATCTCCTCCTCGATGACGAGTTGTTCGACGGAATCCGCGGCGCGTCCCCACGGCCTGGGCCAATGCGGCATGACGTAACCGGTGTCGATGAGCTTCTCGCGCAGCGCGGACTCGCCGACGCCGGCGATCTCGGCGATGTCGGCTCGAACGCGCGCACGCAGTTCCTCGGCCTCGGGTGGGAGGTCGAGGCTGTTGGCACGGGTGACGCCGCCTGCGGAGAACTCGTACACGTCACGAGCCGGCTGTTGTCCGCCGAACAGCGCCTGCAGCACCGTGGCGCGGCGCAGATGCAGGTGCGCGTCGTGTTCCCAGGTGAAGCCGATGCCGCCGTGCACCTGGATGTTCAGCTCGGCGTTCGTCGTGTACGTGGGCAGTGCCAGCGCGGCCGTCGATGCCGCGACCAGCCCGAGCGCATCGGCGTTCTCGTCGGCCGCCCGAGCCGCGTCCCACACCACCGCGGTGGCTGCCTCGGCGCCGACGAGCATGTTCGCGCAATGGTGCTTGACGGCCTGGAACGTACCGATGGTCCGGCCGAACTGTTCGCGGACCTTCGCGTAGGCCACCGCGGTGTCCAGCGCGTCCCGCGCCCCGCCGACGGCTTCGGCCGCGACCAGCGTCCGGGTGAGCGCCAGCGCGGTGGCCGCCAGTCTCGACAGACGGACGGCGGCGGCACTCGACAGCGACACCCTCGCCGACAATCGGGTCGGGTCCAGATCGGCGTGCGCGCCCACCTCGACACCGGAGTCCGACGACTCCACCACCAGCACATCGTCGTCGCCGATGAGTACCAGCAGATCCGCGAGCGGTGCGCCGAGTACCGCGTCGACCTGACCGGAGACCGCCCCACCGGCCTCGGTCAGTCCCGGCACCACCGCGACACCCGCGGTGACCGTGCCGTCGACGAGCGACCGCAGCCAGCGGGCACGCGTCTCGTCGTCGGCATGAGTCAGGATCGCCGAGGCGATCACGGTGGGCAGGAACGGACCCGGCGCCACCGCGCGGCCCAATTCCTCTGTCACGACGACCAACTCGGCGATCCCGAAACCGGAACCGCCGTACTCCTCGGCGACGTGCAGACCCAGCCAGCCGAGTTCGGCGATCTCCGCCCAGAACGTGGGTCTGGCCTCCTCGGGCGCGTCGAGTCGGTCGCGCGCCTGCGCCCGCACCTTTCGGTCGACGGCGAATTCGCGCACCACCGAGGCGAGTTCGACGTGGTCATCGGTCAGGGCAATACTCATGGCGACTCCCGGGATCGTCGGTCACCCGATCACACCATCTACCCCCGGTCCGGGGTGGACGCTTGAGACAAACTCATCGAATCCGTTCCCGACGCGCCCGTTGCACGACCGGGTCCGGGAACGGCACGGCATCGACGAGGTCCCTGGTGTACCGGTCCTCGGGCGGTGAGGACGGTGCGCGTTCCGGCCGATGTCCGTCGCGAGATCGACGACGCGGCGGAGGCCTCGGCGGACTGAAGCGTTCCGATCACCGTGAGCGTTTCCCTCGATCGCACCACCGTCGCGGTGGTCTGATGAATTCGATTGCCATCAAACGATATTGAGAAGAGGACGAGAGATGACCCTGGCGCAGATCGAGGACCGGACCGAGCGCGAGCAGGCAGCTCAGCAGATCTACCGCGACGCGGGGATCACCGTCGACAAGCTCGGCGAGCACATCGGGGCACGCATCGGCCAGGTGCGGCTCGGCGGCGACCTCGCCCCGGAGCAGGTGGAGGCGATCCGCCTGGCGCTGGCGATCAACAAGACGATCGTCTTCGAGGGCCAGGACCAGCTCGACGACGACAGCCAGTACGCGTTCGCCGAACTCCTGGGCGATCCCACCGCACCTCATCCGACGGTGACCTCACGCGGCGAACAGCTGCTGACCATCGAAGGCGCCGCGAACAGCTGGCACTCCGATGTGACGTTCGTCGATCGCATCCCGAAGGCGTCCATCCTCCGGGCGGTGACGCTGCCGAGCTACGGCGGCGCGACGACCTGGGCGTCGACGGTGGCCGCCTACGAGCAGCTGCCGAAACCGCTGCGCGCGTTGACCGAAGAGCTGTGGGCCACCCACACCAATCTGTACGACTACGTCGGCCAGAAGGAGCCCTCGGGTGGTGTCGACGTCAGCCGCAAGGCCGAGCACTACAAGGAGTTCACCAGCTCCGAGTACCAGACGCTGCACCCCGTCGTCCGCGTCCATCCCGAGACCGGCGAACGCAGCCTGCTGCTCGGACACTTCGCCAAGGAGTTCCGCGGCCTCAAGAGTTCCGAGTTCGCCGACCTCTACCAGCTCCTCCAGGCGCGTATCACGAAGCTGGAGAACACCTTCCGGTGGAACTGGAAACTGGGCGACGTGGCGATCTGGGACAATCGCGCCACGCAGCACTACGGCATCGCCGACTTCGGCAACCAGCAGCGTGAACTGCACCGCATCACCCTCGCCGGCGATGTGCCCGTCGACGTCCACGGTCAGGCGAGCCAGGTTCTCCAGGGCGACGCGACGCACTACTCGGTCGTCGAAGAACCCGCCCGACTGTCGGTGTTCGCGGCCTGACCCGTGCGCGCGTCACCGCCCGCTCCCTGAGTTGCGAGGAGCGCAAGCGACGAGCCTCGAAGGGTCCTGGCGAGGTGCGTGGCAAACCCTTCGTGACGCGCCCTCCGCAAGCTCCGGGCGCTCCTAGTAATAGCTGGAAGGGCTGGTAACTGGGACATCCTCCTGATGTGGTCATAAGGGGCTTGGTTATCCCAACCACAAAAGGAGGATGTCAATGTCTAAGGCTAGTCGTTTGAGTCGTGGAGACAAGCGTCGCAACGATCGGTTGAGCAAGTTCCGGGGCATCGTGCGCCGTGACTACGCGGTCGCAGCGATTGATCTGGCGTCGAAAAAGCAAGTTGTCGCTGTGGTCGATCACGACTCCCGCATCGTGGCGCGCAGAACTTTTCACTGCGCGCCACCGCAGTTGGCCACCGCGATCGAGTGGAGCCGTACCGCCGCTACCGCTGCCGGGTTTGCCGGCATCGTCATCGCGTGTGAACCGACCGGGCATCGCTGGAAAACGGTCCGAGACCTGACCGCGGCGGTCGGGGTGCAGATGGTGTGTGTGCAGCCGATCGCGGTGGCACGGGCCCGAGAGACCGAAGACTTCACCCACGACAAATCCGATGACAAAGACGCCCTGCTGATCGCACGGCTGACCACCCAACTTCATATCTATCTGCCCGAACACGCCGACGAGCAATGGACCCGGCTACGTCACCTCGGCGTACGCCGATCCCAGCAACTCACCCGCCGTGGTGCGGCGCAGCAACAAGCCCGCGACCTCCTCGAAGGCGCCTGGCCCCACGCCCTTGACTGCGCCGGGCAACCGTTCAAATCGGTGACCTGGCTGGCCGCGATGGCCGTCATCGGTTGCACCCCGGAAACGTTGACCGCCCAGGGCAGCCGGGAACAGGCGGTGGCGTGGCTCCGCGAACACGTACGCGCCGAACTGCCCTGCTGGGGTGGGCGTCGGGTCACTACCCGCATCCTGGTCGCGATCGTCGATGCCGCTTTCGCCGTCCAGACCGAGACCACGATCACCGCCGAGGCCGGTGCGCTGGAACGGGCCCGCTACGCCTTGGCCGACTTTCACCACGCCCGCACCGCCTGCGAGCAGGTCGAGGCGGCCATGATCGAGGTCCTCACCGGGCTGGGCCTGCACGAACTCGCCGGATCCATTCCCGGAGTATCGGCGGTCTCGGTGGCGGCGATCCTCGCCGAAACCGGTGACCTGACCCGCTTCGACTCGGCGCGGGCGGTAGTCAAACATGCCGGACTATGCCCCCGGGAGAACTCCTCCGGCGCCTACCGCGGCGCCACCCGCATCAGTGGTCGTGGCCGGCCGCTGTTGCGGGTCGCCGCCTGGCGAGCGGCGTTCGCGGCGTTGACCCACAACGAGGTATACGCCGCCCGCTATCGGCACCTGACCAGCCGAGAAGCAAACCGCCTCAACCCCAACCAGGCCCGGGTAGCGATCGCCGCGGCTCTGTTGCGGCAGCTATACGTCGTCATCACCACCGCCACGCCGTGGAACCCTGACATCGCTGCCGGCCGTACCCGACCCGTAGAAAGGACCGCCGCCTGACCCCTAAACCCCTTCCGGCCGGGACAAGCTCGCTGCTCCTTGGGCACATAAGCCCGACCCTGAGCCTGAGCAGTCCCACCCCGGCGCGAACCAAGCTCGAATGAAGGCTGTTGGGTACCAACCCGTTTGACCGCTAGGTAGAGCCCGCGCCAGGCAACGACCCCGGCCATCCAAAACCCCACCATCATCCATCCCGCAGCCACCACCGGCCGCCGGGCCACACCCCCACGCCCACACCCATCACAGGACCCTGTTGACACAAACCCTCATAGGCTGCTCAGGGATCGATAGGACTCGCTTCTTGGGGATCAGGGAGCCGAGGCTTCACAGCACCGCGAAGTCGTCCATCAGCCAGCGACCGTCCTGCTCCACGAGGGTGACCTTGACCCGCGACTGGTACGGGAATCCCTCGGGGAACTCCTGGGCGGTCTGCGGCGATTTCAGGGTCTGGTCCAGGGTGACCAGCACAACGGCCTTGCCGTCGTCGACGGACATGAGGCCCGCATTGTCGGCCGTCGCCGTGGACACCGATTCGGCCTCGGCGGATCCGCGGCGGGCGTCCTGCGAGGACTCGATGTAGGTCTGGGTGAACGCGGGCGTGGAGATCTCCCGGATGCGTCGGTCGAGGTCAGCGTAGTCGGCGGAGTTGTAGGTCGAGATCTCGGCCGCGTATCGCCGGGCGGTCTCGAGGAGGGACGTCGTCGTACCGGCCGACGCGCTCGACTCGGCGCGTTCATCGGCATCCACGTACGCCACGGCGAGCACCGCCGTCGACGCCGCGAGGACGACGACCGCCACGATCAGCGCGATCACCGCCCACGGTCGGCTGCCGACCTTCGAAGTCCAACCGGTCCACCGGCGGGAACCACTCCGACGCGCCGTGGCGGGATCGAGCTTGCGGGGGGTGCGGTCCGAGCCTGGGCGTGGGTCCGCGACCTCGGTCGTGGCGTCGTCGGACCCGTCGGCGTCGTCCGTATCGGCCGGCTCGTCGGCACCCGTGGGCTCGTCAGCCGGGCGTCGGCGCTCGGCCTTGCGGGCTGCTTTCGCCGCCTTCGCCTCGGCCTCGGCGCGGTACTTGTCGCGGTTGCTGCGATTGGCCTGCAGGAACTCGTTGCCGTCGAGCGGGGTGACCTGCTCGCCCGTCGGCGATGTCGCCTGGTGAGACTCCGCGTCGACGGACTGTTCGGGCTGGTCGGACGTGGAACGCGACTTCGGCATGCGTTCAATGTAGCGAGACGTTCCCGACGGGTTCGTCTCGCTGCCGGATCACGGCCCGTCGGTCACAGCGCACCGAGGTCCAGGGACACCCACTGTTTCGGTTCGAGGAACAGCTTGGTCTGGGGACCGTGATCCTTCTCGGCCATCTCCACGTAGGGGCCGACGGCCTGGGGCGGGAGGTAGCGCGCCGCCATCTCCTGCAGGTCGCCGCGGGTGCCCGGAACCATGTCGACCGCATCCCCCGACACGGCCACGTACATCAGCCGCGGCGACACCTCGTCGACCATGAGCGTGAACCGCCCGGCGGTTCGGATGAGCTGCAACTTGCGCGATTCGGTTCCGGTGAGCAGCCAGGGGCGACCGCCCGGCTCGTACTGGTACCACACCGGGACCGTGAGCGGCGCCCGGCCGGGCTCGGCTTCGACCGACAGCGCCGCGACATGGGGTTCAGACAGGAACGCTTCTCGTTCGGATTTCGTGAGTGCCATGATCCGACGGTAGTTCGGACCACCGACATTCTCCTCCGGGTTCGACGACCCGGAGGAGAGCGGTGTGACTACTTCCAGGGTTCGAGAACCTCGGCGGCGCGTTCGGCGAGCACCATCTGGAAGATCGGTCCGAAACTGACCCGGGCGACACCGAGTTCGGCCAGTGCCGCCTTGGTGTTCTTGGTCGGATGGCCGATCGCGTTGACCGGCAACGGCAGTTCGCTGGTGAGCCGCTTCTGCGCGGCGTCGTCGTGGAAACCGACCGGGTACAGCACGTCTGCGCCGGCATCGGCAGCCAGCTTCATTCGCTCGATCGCCCGGTCGAGGCGGTCGGATTCGTCGCCGACCTGCTTGACGAACAGGTCGGTGCGCGCGTTGATCACCACGTGGACATCGCTGGCGTCGGCCGCCGCCCGGAGCGCACCCACGAAATCGGCGTGCTCCTGTGCCTCGCGAAGGCGTCCGCCCTCGCTGTGCACGGTGTCCTCGATGTTCAGACCGACGGCACCAGCGGCGATCAGGCCCTCGATGAGCGTCTTCGGGTCCTCCCCGTAGCCGGACTCGATGTCGACGGAGATCGGGACGTCGACCGCCGCGGTGATCTGCCGGATGCGGGTGGTCAGTTCCTCGAACGTGATTCCTTCGTTGTCGGGCTTGCCGATCGAGTCCGACACCGGGTGACTGCCGACGGTGAGCGCGGTGAACCCGGCGGAGATCGCGAGGTTCGCCGACCAGGCGTCCCACACCGTGGGCAGGATGACCGGGTTTCCCGGTTGGTGGAGTTCGAGCAGAGTCGTGGCCTTGCCGGCGAGTTCCGTCATGGTCCCTACAACTACGCGAGTTCCCGGTCTCATTCCACCGCCATTGCGCTACTTGCGCCAGAACAAATGGTGCGTCACGCCACTGGTGCTCGGGACGGATTCGTGGTGATACCGGCCCTCGAGCTCCTCGGGTGACTCCCAGAGTTTGAGTCCGGCGCCGATCGTGACGGGTGCGACGGCGATGTGGAGGGTGTCGATGAGGTCGGCGTCGAGGAACTCCCGGACGGTGCTCACGCCGCCGCCGATACGTACGTCCTTGCCGTCCGCCGCGGCCTTCGCCTGCTCGGCGGCCTCGGCCGGGGTCGCGTCCAAGAAGTGAAACGTGGTGTCACTCAGCGTGAACGACGGCCGCACATGGTGCGTCAGTACGAAGACGGGAGTGTGGAACGGCGGCTCATCACCCCACCAGCCCTGCCACTCATGGTCGGTCCACGGTCCGCGCTGATGACCGAACTTGTTGCGGCCCATGATCTCCGCACCGATGTTATGAGCGAAGTCGCGGGTGAAATAGTCGTCGAGGCCGCGGGTGCCACCCGGGTCGGTCCGGTTGGGCCAGCTCGCGGTGGCGCCCGCCCACGACATCAGTTCCCACGGTTCGACGCGATCACCGAAGGGACGCTCGAACGTCTGGTTCTCCCCCGCCCCGACCCCATCTTGTGAGATCGAGAAGTTCTGGACTCTGAGTAGCTGTGGCATGGTTCCGCTTCCTTGTCGGCCGGCACGAGCAATCTATGTGGACAGACTCGGTGTCGCAGCCAAACTCATCGATGCGACTCGGCGCGGAGCACGCCGGACGCCGATCGTGCGACGCCGGGTCAGGCGAGCGCCTGCGCGATGACCTCCGCGACGGGGGTCGACGACCGGCCGATGAGCGACTGGAGGTCGCCGGAGTCGGTGTCCAGCTCACCGCGGCTGATCCCGGCATCTGCGCCGGCCAGCATCGCGGCGACCGGTTCCGGCAGACCCGCGCTGACGAGAGCGGCCTGGTAGTCGGCTTCGGAGAGGTCGCGGTACTGGACGGTCGCACCCGATGCCACACCGATCGCTCGGGCGAATTCGCCGTAGGTCAGCCGCTCGTCACCACCCAACTCGTAGACCTTGCCGGCCTGGTCCGAGTCGGCGGTGAGGACCGCTGCGGCCGCAGCCGCGTAGTCGGCACGAGCGGCGGCAGCGAGTTTTCCCTCACCCGCGGCACCCAGGAGCGTTCCGGTCGCCGCCGCCTGCGGGATGGCGGCCAGGTAGTTCTCCCAGTACCAGCCGTTGCGCAGGATCACGGCGGGCACCGACGACTCGTTCAGTCGAGCTTCGGTGGCGACGTGCTCGGGAGCCAGACTCAGACCGCTCGTGTCGGCGTGCAGCAGGCTGGTGTAGGCGATCAGTTCGACGGAGTTGGCCTCCGCCGCCTCGATCACGTTGGTGTGCTGGGCAACACGTTGCCCGACCGCCGAACCCGAGACCAGCAGCAGCTTGTCGACGCCGACGAGGGCGTCGACAAGTGATGCCGGATCGTCATAGTCGGCGACACGGACCGAAACGCCGTGCGACACGAGCTTCGAGGCCTTCGACTCGTCGCGGACGATCGCCACCACGTCGGCGGCGGCGATGCCCCGGGCGAGTAGTTCGTCGATCACGAGTCCGCCGAGCTGTCCCGTCGCGCCGGTCACTGCTGTGGTCATCTGATTCCTCATCTCTGTCGGTTGGACGACTCCCAGTATGCACTTACTTTTCGTAAGTGCAATACGAACTGTTAGCAAGGTCTCGTCGATTCGGCTACCGTTGAGCACGTGACCGAGATCAGCGACGAGTCCCTCGAGGCGGACGTTTTCGCCCGGGACTGCTCGTCCCGGACCACACTGCAGACCGTTACCGGACGCTGGGGCAGCCTCGTGCTGATCGCGTTGGGGGAGAGCAACTATCGATTCAGCGCGCTGCGGCGACGCGTCGACGGCGTAAGCGAACGGATGCTCTCGCAGACCCTCCAGAGCCTCGAACGCGACGGCATGATCGTGCGCACCGTCCTCGAAGCCATCCCGCCGAAGGTCGAGTACCACCTCACTCCGCTCGGCAGGCAGGTCGCCGACCAGTTGAGCGGCCTGATCGAACTCGTGCAGGACAACATGCCGACCGTCCGCGACGCCCAGGCCGACTACGACGAGCGACGCGGGGGCGACTGAAACCACTCTCGTCGGGTACACGTGGAGACGTAGGAGTCCGACGACGAGAGGAGCGTCCCGATGACGTCACCGGAAGCCGACCTGCCGGTCGAGGCCAACGAGGCCGATGCACTCGAGCAGGCCCAGACGGCAGCGCCCGACCCCGCTGAAGGTGTCAACCCCAGCGTGCCGTTCGAGGCCGACGACGCCGACGCCGCCGAACAGGCCACCGAGGTCGAGATCGACCCCGAGGACTACCCCCGGGAGTAGCGCAGCGGGCGGCCTGGCCGCCGCATGCGGCTGACCGCCCGTTTTGTCGTCCGACATGACCATGCGCTAAAGTCTGTCCTCGGTCCTGATGACGCGCTCCACGAGCGCCGAGCAGGTCCGAGGCAGTCCCCCATAGCTCAATTGGCAGAGCATTCGACTGTTAATCGAACGGTTACTGGTTCGAGTCCAGTTGGGGGAGCAGAGAAATAGCAGGTCAGGCCCGGTTTACGCCGGGCCTTTCTTGTTTCGTACGGAATACGTGCGGAAACGTCTGAGCGGGTCGCCGACATACAAGTCGGCCCCGCTCGGTGTTCGTAGCACCGCCGGGGCCTCGATCCACGGAGGCAACCGTGAACCGTCGTCACACCTTATCCGCCTGCGCCACCATCGTCGTCGCGCTGGCCTTCTACTTCATCCCGCTCGGCGTGATGGCCGTGTGCGTCGAGCTCGGGTGGCACGCATGACCGCGCCGACTCCCTCGAAGAAACAATTGAACGATGAGCTCAAGCGCGGGCTTCGGCTTGATGGCCTCCTTGACAAGGAGACCACCGCGGAAACCCTGATTCGTCACGCCTGGGACCTCTACGAGCAAGACACCGAGTGCGACCATGCCGCCAACCTTCGGGAGGCGGTGTGGCAGCTCGAGGAAGCCGTCGACTACGACCACGACGACGTCGAGCAACTAGCTCGCCGCGTCGTGCAGGCCCTCTCCATCGCGACCGGGGAAGAAGTCGACGACATCGTGTCACCAATTGGTGACGTCGCCGCATGGTTGGGGCTGGACCGGTGAGCGCCTACAACGCCGGCGTCCGTGCCGCCGAGGAAGAACTCGCAGAACGCTCCAAAGCGTCAGGCGACGACAAGCGTCTGCTCGCCGCACAGATGCTGAGCACGATGACCCTCCGCGCCGACGACGAGTTTGAGTGCGGCTACCGCGACCTCCTCGCGTTCACCCTCAATCGGTGGTGCAAGCACTGTCGGCGGCTGTTCCAACACCCGAACCGTTGGAACGCCTGCCCCGACTGCCTGCCGGTCGAGTACGCCGACGGCGAGGGCTACACGATTCACGATCGCGCGACCACCGAGGCAATGAGCGACAGGTGGGAGCTTCACACCCTCATTGATTCCAATGGCGGAGCGGATCTCTGGCTGTACGACACCGACCTTAAGGATGAGAAGTGCCCGGGGCGGACCCCACCCGCGCACGAGAACCTAGGCAAGCTGCCAGCAGAATTCGTGGTCAAGGTGCGCCGCACCCGGTGCGGTCGGATGACCCGCTCGGGCAAGCCATGCCGCAACGGTCCCTGGTGCAAAGTCCACCGCCAGTGAAGGGTCGGACCTGAAATCCAGACCCCCTTGCCGTTAGTCACATTGTGATCAAGGGCATCCGCGTCAACCACTGCTGTAACGCCCGTGGTTGCCCGACCTGGACTGGCGTAACGCTAGTGGTAACCCAACGGCTGTAACGGACGTTCAGATCGGCCGAGGTCCCAACCTTCACGTTGACCGTGACACCTTGTCACTCCCAAATTGCCCTGACGGTCAGTCGTACTCAACACGGGGACGACTGGCCGGGTTCGACTCCCGGCCAGGGCACGACGCACGCAACCGACTTCGACCGCGTGCCCGTCGTCATCGCAGAGCCCGACGGAAACCAGCCTGCTCGACTCACAGCTCAGTCCCTCGCAGTCGACGAGGGCCGCCGCTCGCGTCGTCGCGAAACGAGAGCCGGTGCCACAGCGGTACCGCCTACCCATCGGGGTCAGGTGGCAATCGGACGTGGCCTGACGCGATCAAGGGCTCGGGTTCGTGGGTCGATCACGGGATGGGGTTACTGCTTCTGCCACCCGCAGGGTGTCCATCCGACCTACGCCCCCGACTTTCGGAACCGCGCCGAGTCGAACGTGACCACCGTTTCATCACCCGCAGACGCCGCCGGCCTCTTCTTCGCCGTATCCTTCACCGCCCGCAAGCGCACAATCTCAGTCTTCGCCCGCTCAAGCGCCCCGTTCAGATTCCCCCGCAACTGCGGCATCTCCTCAAACGTCTCAGCCAACAGCCGATACCGAATCTCAGCCTCAGCAAGATCGTCGCCCGCGGCCATAGCCGCGCTCAGCGTCGTGTACTTCTCAGCCATAACTCTCAGGCTCCCAATCAAATCGCGGATTGACATACGTCGGACGAACAGACGGCCC
>ERZ501011.147-NODE-147-length-22375-cov-7.029211_pt1 | contig 22375 bp, 17 predicted proteins | sample MGYA00248833_ERZ501011 | MGnify/ENA primary metagenome ERZ501011 (study PRJEB25958, sample SAMN03398530) | human skin metagenome | study: EMG produced TPA metagenomics assembly of the Human Skin Microbiome Metagenome (human skin metagenome) data set. | reverse complement strand
CCTCTCCAGCTCCGAAAAGCTAGCATGGGTGTCCACCAAACCGAGGGAGGATCACAGGCGCAGGCCCTGCATCGGCTCTCCGAACAGGCTGAGCTCGACGCCGCGGTTCTCCTGCTCGCCGTCCGAGCTGAAGACGCGGCTCGTCGTGTCGAACAGGGCGGACGGCTGGGTGGTGCGAAAGACGCTGAGCACGCCGCCGAAGGCGCCGGCGTCGTACTTCACGCCGGCTTCCATCTGCTCGGATCGGAAGGGGGCCAGCACCTCGCCGGCGTTGGCGACGGGCAGGCCGCCGCTTTGAGCGGGCGCGGTCGAGCCGGGCTGCAGGGCTTCGGCGTAGTTGGCGTAGATGGAGACGCGCTCCGACGGCTTGTACACGAGGGCGAAGACCGGGGTCGTGGCGTCGCTCGAATAGCCGCCGGTCTGCGCGGAGGTGTCGTAGTCGTAGGCGCGGTTCTCCACCTCTTGGTAACGGACGCCGATGGTCGCGAGCAGCCGATCATCCAGGAAGGACAGAATGTCGGCGACGGCGACGCTGGTCATCCGAACCCGGCTGACGACCGTCGGGTCGCTGAGGGAGCCGGCGGTCAGGGCGGTGGGAGACGGCGCGGGGACGGCGACGGGATCGTACAGGTCGCTGGCGAAGCCCGCAAAGTCCGAAAAGGCGTAGGAGTTGCTCTCCCGGCTCTGGATTCGTGCGGCCGACGCAATCAGTCGGTGATCGACGGGTCCGGTCTCGAGGTCCGCGCGGATGCCGACGTCCGCCGAGAACACCTCGTCGCGACGGCCATTGTCGAAGCGATTGGCGCTGAGCGTTCCGTCGGGCTGTGCTGTCGGATTGGCCAGGGAGTTGCGCTCCTTGCCCCGGCGACCGCCGACGGCGGCCCAGGCCGTGACGTCGTCGGCGAGGTCGAACTCGCCGCGCGCGGCGCCGAACAGCTGGGTCTCGTCGGTGTAAGTCCAGGGCTGGGCGAAGTTGCGGTCGGCCGAAGGCGGGGCGGGGACCGCGCCCGCCGGCGTCACCTGCGGGCGAGGGGCGTCGATGCGGTGATCCTGAAAGCCCAGGTCCGCCGAGAAGCGGGCGCGCGCACCACGGTGATCGACGCCGAGACCCACGACGTTCAGTTCGCTGTCCTGATCCTCGATCTCGCCCTCGCCGGAACGGCTGACCAGGTTCAGGCGCGCGCCGTATGCGCCGTCGTCGAAGCGTCGAGCCAGATCGGCGGACGCGCCGATCTCGTCGCCTCCGTCCCAGGTGGCGGTCAGCCGGTTCAGCGGGGCTTCAGGCGCGCGCTTGGGCACCAGGTTGATCGCTCCGCCGACGCCGCTGCCGCCGGGCGCCGCGCCGTTCAGAAAGGCGCTGGCGCCGCGGAACACCTCGACCCGCTCCAGCAGTTCGGCGGCCACGAACTGGCGCGGCAGGACGCCGTAGAGGCCGTTATAGGTCATGTCGTCCGAATAGATAGGGAAGCCGCGCAGGACGTACAGCTCCTGGAAGTTGCCGAAGCCCTTGCTGACGCGGATGGTCGGATCGTTCTGCAGCACGTCGGAGACGCTGCGCGCCTGCTGATCGCGGATCAGGCTTTCGGTGTAGTTTGTGGTCGAGAAGGGCGTGTCCATGACGTCCAGCGCGCCGAGCAGGCCAATCCGGCCGCCGGTCGCCACCTGGCCCCCGGCATAGGCCGGCGGCAGGCCCACCTGGCTGCCGGTGACCACGATGTCGTCCAGCTGGGCGGCGTCAGATTCCTGCGCCAGGGCGGGGGCGGCGACGCAGGCGAGCAGCCAGACAGCCGAGCAGGAAAGCAGACGAGACGAAAGAAGCACCATGACACCCTGTGTTGCGAGTGCTTCGCATTAGTCGGGGTGCGACGGGATTACAATCCCAGGAGCCGCGGTGACGCGCCGCAGCCGGATCAACGCAGCTGGAAGTCCCGGCCGTTGATGGTGGCCGCGACGCTGATCGTGGTGCCGGGCGTCAGGAGAAAGCCCGAGTAGAAGCCGAGGTCGCCACGATCCGGCTGCATCATCGTTTCAATGATCTGGGTGGTCAGTCGAACGGGCATGACGCTGGAGTCGAAGCGGGCGGCCCACTCGGAAGACGTCATGCGAGCGGGCGCCGAGGCCGTGGACGTCGGCGCGCCCGCGAACGGACCGGACCGCTCAGCCGCCAGGGCTTGGTCGGACATGGGCGTGAGGGGCCGCGGCGCATGGGCCACGACGTTCGGCCCGCCGGCCTGCAGCAACAGTATCGCGATCGCTTCCAGCATCGGCCCGCCCCTGTGAAGGGCCGAGGCATAGGCCGATCCGGCTTAACGCACGGTCGAGCGGCGTGGTGAGCGCGGCGGTAAGGATCAGCTCGGACGCCCATGATCCAAGGAAAGAAGGGCTCGGCGGACAGACCCCGCCAAGTCGGTCCGGAGAAAGCGCCGCACCGGATGCTTCTTGATCCTGATAACCAATCGCAGTACGCGGCTCTTGGATCAAGGAACCCCCCATGTGCAATCGTTTCGCCTTGCTCGCCTTCACCACGTTGGCGGCCCCCGGCTTCGCCTTCGCCCAGTCGGCGGAGCCCGCAGCGGTGGACGACATCGTCGTGACCGCCAGCACCCGAGCGCAAAGCGTGGCGGAGGCGCCGGCCTCCATTTCGATCGTTACGAGCGAGCAGCTTGAGAACAAGGCGTACGTCGACCTGTTCGACGCCGTCCGCGACGTGGAGGGCGTGTCGGTCAGCGGCGGGTCGAACTTTCAGGACATCCTGATCCGGGGCCTGCCGGGCGCCTATACGCTGACGCTGGTCGATGGGCGGCGGCAGTCCACACGCGAGGCGCGGGTCAACGGCAACGGGGGACTGGAGCAGAGCTTCACGCCGCCGGTCGGCGCCATCGAACGGATCGAGGTGGTGCGGGGACCGATGTCGTCGCTTTATGGCTCGGACGCCCTGGGCGGCGTGATCAACATCATCACCAAGAAGGTGCCGCCGCGGTGGGGCGGTTCGGTCGGGGCGGACTATATCGCCCAGGAGAACGGCGACAGCGGCGACTGGTATCAGGGCCAGTTCTACCTGGCCGGGCCGGTCGTGGCCGAAACGCTGGGGCTGCAGTTCTGGGGCCGCACGCTCGAACGCGACGAGGACGACATCTACAACGGCCCAAGCAGCACGGGCAGCATGGGGTCGGAGGAGTACAATCTGGCGGGCCGGATCGCCTGGACGCCGACGCCTGACCACGAGGTGATGCTGCAACTGGACACCGCGCGCATAGACCGCTTCAGCACCGCCGGCCTGACCGTGGCGCCGACCGGACGCAGCGTTCGCAACGAGCATAGCCGCGACAGCGCCTCGCTCGCCTGGAACGGTGACTGGAGCTGGGGGACCAGCGCCCTTTCGGTGCTGCGCGAGGAGGCGCAGCGGGAAACCTATACGGCCGACGCCACCGGAACCCTGATCCGGGGCGGTCGTGCGCCGGAGATCACCAACACGGTGTGGGACGCCCTGTTCAACGTCCCGCTGGCGGGTACGACGCTGGGCGACCACAACCTGGTCTTCGGCGGCCAGGTGATCGAGAACAAGCTGGTCGACGTGAACCCGGGCGCCCGCGACAACGTCGCCGCCACCTTCGACGTCTGGCAGCGCGCCCTGTTCGCCGAGGACGAGATCGGCCTGACGGACGACCTGGCGCTGACGCTGGGCCTGCGCTGGGACGATCACAAGCGCTACGGCGACCACTGGAGCCCCCGCGCCTATCTGGTCTGGACGCCCAGCGAGGTGCTGACGCTGAAGGGCGGCGTCTCGACGGGGTTCAAGGCGCCGGAAGTGCGCGCGGTGGCGGAGGGCTACGCCTATGAGACGGGCGGCGCCAACTGCAACTACGGCGCGGGCCTGTGCGGCGTCATCATCGGCGATCCGGACCTCAAGCCCGAGACCAGCACCAGCTATGAGATCAACGCCCTGTGGCGACCGTCTCGCGACCTGTCGCTGAACGCCACGGTCTTCCGCACCGACTTCACCGACAAGATCGCCGACGATCGCGTGTGCGGCCCGGACGCTAATGGCAACGACGTCTGCGACGTGCCGGGCGAGGTGCTGCGCTGGGACGAGGACCCGCTGTACCAGCTGTACTACTGGTACAACGTCAGCGACGCCCGCATCCAGGGCGTTGAGCTGAGCGCGACGTGGGCGGCGACGGACGCCCTGACGCTGAAGGCGAACTATACCTTCACCGATTCCGAGCAGAAGGGCGGGCTCTACGACGGGCAGCCGCTGGGGCGCACGCCCGAGCACATGGCCAACGCCCGCTTCGATTATGCGGCGACCGATCGGCTGAACCTGTGGAGCGCGGTGACCTATCGCGGCGAGGAGGTCAACGCCGGCCTGCGCGTCGGCACCAACGGCCAGCCGGTGCTGGACGGACCGCGCCAGGTGGGGCGTCTGTATCCCGACTACACCTTGGTCGACCTCGGCGCGAACTGGCGTGTGCGAGACGACGTGGCCATCAAGTTCGGCGTCTACAATGTGACCGACAAGGTGCTGGACGTGGCGACCTATGACCAGCAGGGCGACGGCCGTCGCTACTGGGTGGGCGTGAACTATGAGTTCTGAGGTGGCGCTGTCGCGGCGGTCCGCGCTGCTGGGTCTGGGCGGCCTGGCCCTTCTCGCGGCCTGCGGGCGGGCGGGCGAGGAGACGGGCGGCGAAGGCGCTCTCAAGGATCTGCGCGATCGCCCGGTGCGGGCGCTCCCGCCGGGCGGGAAGCTGAGCATCGACGACGGCCGCTATCTGATCGCCCTGTCGCTGATCCATCCGGATCCGGTGTCGCTGCTTGCGGCCTGGGGCGGGGACGTGAACCGCATCAGCCCGGAGATGCATGCGGCCTTCGTCGCCAGGTTCCCGGCGCTGGCCCAGCTGCCCAAGATCGCCCAGTCCGGCCACGCCTTCAACGCCGAGGCGGTGCTGGCGGCGCGGCCCGCCACGGCGGTGGTGTCTTTGGACTCCGGCCCGTCCGACGAGCAGGCGGCGCAACTCGAGGCCGCCGGCGTCTCGGTGGCCTTTATCGACTTCTTTTCCCACCCGTTCGAGAACGCTTCGCGCAGCCTTGCGCTTCTGGGCGGGCTGATCGGGCGATCGGAGCAAGCGCAGGCCTTCGTCGCCTTCAAGCAGGCGCGGCTGGACCGCATCTCCTCGCGCGTGGCCGGCGTGCCGCAGGACCGGCGCCCCACGGTCTTTCTCGAACCCCACGCGATGATCACGCCGGACTGCTGCGCCTCTCCGGGCAAGGGCAACATCGGCGACTACATCGCCTTCGTGGGCGGACGAAACATCGGCGCGGACGTGCTGAACCAGCCCACGGGCAAGCTGAACCTGGAGTACGTCATCCAGCGCGACCCGGACGTCTATATCGCCACCGGCGGGCCGCACCTGGCCAGGGCGGGCGGCTTTGTGGTCGGGGCGGGCTTCTCCGCCGAGCAGTCGCAGGCCGGGCTGAGGCGGGTCGCGGCGCGGCCCGGCATCGCGACCCTGAAGGCGGTGCGCCAGGGGCGGGCTCACGGCCTGTCCCATCAGCTCATCAACTCGCCCATCGACGTCGTGGCCGTGGAGGTGCTGGCGAAATGGATCCATCCGGAGCTGTTCGGCGACCTGGATCCCCGCGCCACCCTGGACGAGATCAACAGCCGCTTCCTCGCCGTGCCCTATCAGGGCGCCTACTGGGCCGACCTCGCCGCCGCGTGACGCCTTCTCGAACGGAGACCCCGATGACCGCTTTTCGCAGCCTGATCGGCGGTGGCGTGGCCGCCTTGGCGATCGCCGCCGCCGCACAGGCCCAGACCATTGAGACCACGGTCAAGGTCGAGCCCGGCAGCCTCTACCAGCTCGTCTTCAATCCGGCGGACGACACCGTTCTGGTCGCGGCCGTCGGCCCGCGTGACGAGACCCGCAGCGTGATCGCCCGTCTCAACGCCGACCTGACGCCGGCCGGATTGATCGACGTCTCGGCTAGTCCGCTCTACGGCCTGGGCTTCAACAGCCGCACCCAGATCCTCTACGGCGGCGCCTTCCGCTCGGGCGCGGTGGACGCCGTTGACGTCCGCACCGGCCAGGTGGTCGCCCACATCACCGACGGCGACGACGACTCCGCCCACGTCCGCGAGGTCGTCGTCGATGAGGCGCGCAACAAGGTCTACGTCACCATCGTCGGCGGATACGCCGGAGACACCAGCCGGCCGAACCGGATCTGGGTCATCGACGGCGCGACACACAGGCTGGAACGCAAGATCGACGCGGAGGTCGGCGGTTTGACCGGCGCCGCGCTGGACTCCGCGGGCGCTCGCCTGTTCGTCACGGGCATGACTTCGGCGGACATCGGCGTCATCGACCTTCAGACCGGCCGGACAACAGCGCGCTGGCCGACGCAGAGCGAGCGTCCCACCAACGTCGCCTACGACGCGCAACGCGGCCGCCTGTTCGTCGCCAGCCAGGGATCGGGAGACCTGACGGTGATGAACGCGAACGACGGTTCGATCATCCGCAAGGTGCCAACCGGAGACGGCGCGCTGAGCGTGGCCCATGACGCGGGGAATGACCGTATCTACGTCGCCAATCGCCTGGCGGGGACGGTCACGGTCGTCAACGGCGCAGACTATGCGGTGATGGCCCAACTGCGGACGGGCACCTTCCCGCAGACGATCGCCATCGATCCCGAGACGCACGCCGTCTATTTGGCCAACAGGGCCCGCGGCCTGCCGCGCGACGCCCCGGCGGGCACACCGGTCCCGGACGATCCGGCGGGCGACACGGTTGTCCGGATCCGTCCCTGAACGGCGGGCCTAGAGGACGTCGTCCACCATCACCTGGATCTGTCCGCGCGCGCACGGTTCGACGCGTGCGCGGACATGCCAGACGTCGGCCAGGGTGGTTGAGGTGAGGGCGTCGCGGGGCGGGCCTTCCACGTGGACCCGGCCGTCGGCCAGCACCACGATGTGGTCCGAGACCCGCGCGGCGGCCTGGAGGTCGTGCAGCACGATCACCACCACCGCAGCCTGGTCGCGCGCATAATCCTGGGCTAGGCGAAGGACTTCCAGCTGATGGCGCAGGTCCAGGGCGCTGGTAGGCTCGTCTAGCAGCAGCACGCGCGGCTCCCGCACGATGGCCTGGGCGAGGCCGGCGATCTGGCGTTGGCCGCCGGACAGCTGGTCCAGCCGTTTGAGCGCCAGGTCCATGGCCCCGACCCGTTCCAGCGCAGCCAGCGCCCGAGCTTCCGCCTGAGAGGGGCCGGCGGCGAGAGGCGAAGCCTCCAGAGCCGCGATCACCGTCTCCAGAACCGTGAGGGCCACGTCCTGCGGCAGGGTCTGGGGCATGTAGGCGACGTGGCGGGCGCGCTCGGCGACGGACAGCCGAGACAAGGCGATGGCGTCCAGGCGCACCTCTCCCGAGGCCGGCAGCAGCCCGGCGATGGCGCGCAGCAGGGTGCTCTTTCCCGCCCCGTTCGGACCGACCAGGGCGGTCACATGGCCGGCGGCCAACGGCTGCAGCGACAGGTCGGACAGGATCGTCCGCTCGCCGTAGCGGGCGCCGACGGATTCGACGACCAGGCTCATCCGCGCGCCCCGCTGCGGAAGATCAGGATCAGAAAGGCCGGGACGCCGATCACCGCCGTGACCACCCCGACCGGCAGCAGCGCCCCGGGAACCAAGGTCTTGGACAAGGCCGAGGCCAGGGACATCAGCAGGGCGCCGCTCAGCACGCTGGCCGGCAGGTAGAGACGGTGATCCTCGCCGACCAGCAGCCGGGCGATGTGCGGCCCGACCAGGCCGATGAATCCCACCACGCCGACAAAGGCCACGGCCGCCGCCGACAAGACGCTGGCCCGCAGCAGCGACAAGAAGCGAAGGCGCGCCACATCGACGCCCGCGCTGGCCGCACGATCCTCGCCCAGCCGCAGGGCGGTCAGGGTGCGCGCGGCCGCCCAGGAGAAGGGCGCGGCGACGGCCAGCACCAAGGCCATGGCCGCCACCGAACGCCAGCTGGCCCGCGACAGCGATCCCATGGTCCAGAACACCAGCTGCTGCAGCGCCTCCTGCGAGGCGACGAACTGCACCAGGGCTGTCAGGGCGTTGAAGGCGAACACCAGGGCGATGCCGAACAGGACGATGCTCTGCACGCCGCCACGCCGCGCCCTCGCCATGGCCTGGAGCAGCAGCACCGAGCCGAAGGCGAACACGAAGGCGTTCAGGGCCACGACGGCGTCGGCGGGCACAAAGGGCAGGCCCAAACCCAGCACGATCGCCAGCGAGGCGCCAAAGGAAGCGGCGGACGAGACGCCCAGGGTGAAGGGGCTGGCCAGCGGATTGTTCAGAACGGTCTGCATCTCGGCGCCCGAGAGGGCCAGCGCCGCGCCGACCAGAATGGCCGTGAGGGCGTGGGGCAGACGTATCTGCCAGACAATGGCCGCCTCGGCCGGGCTCAGCAGGTCCGGGCGGACGATCCCGGTCACGACGCGCCACGCCGGCATCGCCGACGGGCCCGTCGCGGCATCAAGCGCCAGCGCCAGTGCGCACGCCAAGGCGAGGACCAGCAGCAGGGTGCGGCGACGCAGGCGCTGGCTCTGGTGCTGAGCCAGAACCTTTTCAGCGGCTGCGGAGAGGGGGAGGGCTGTTTTCATACCGAGACTGCGTCGCAGTACATCACCCGCCGGCCTTGGGCTAGAAAGGGCGCATGACTCAATCCGGCCTCATGAACTGGACGCCCTGGAGCCCGCCCGGACATCGAACCCTCATGTTGGATGGGCCGGGCGGCGCGCTGGAGCTCATGCTGTACGAACCTGACGACGCAGCTCCCGAGGATGGTCGGCCCTGTTTGTTGGTGCTGGACGGCGATCGCTTCTTCGGCGCGGCGGCGGCGGGGGTGGCGGCCCTTTCGCGTCGATCGGAAAAGACCGGTGTGGCGTCGATGGCCGTGGCGGCGGTCACGCGACGGAGCGGCGGCGCGATGGAGGACCGGCGCGCACGGGATTTCACGCGATATCCCTGCGCCGAACCGGACGTGAGCCGCGAAGGGGGCGGCGGCGCCGGCTTTCTCGATCGACTGGTCGACGAGGTGCTGCCGTGCATTCTCGAGACGGCGGCGATCGACAGCAGACGGTTGACCCTGTTCGGCCATTCGCTGGCGGGCCTTTTTGTTCTGGAGACGCTGGAGGCTGCGCCCGACCTGTTCGCCAGGTGGATCAGCATCAGCCCGTCCCTGTGGTGGCGAACGCCCGATCCCGCGATCGGCGGACCGGCGTTGATGGTCGGTTGCGGCGAGGCCGAGACGCGCCGGAACATGCGGGGCAGGATCGAGGATTGGGCGACCAGCACGCCCGGCCGGCAGGCCCGCTTCCACCTTGCGCCTGGAGCGGACCATGGCTCGGCCCCCTTCGCCCTGCTGCCCGACGCGCTGCGTCACGCCAGCGACGGCTGACGCACCCGCCCGCTTGGGGCTGGACGGGTGCGAGAGTTCGAGACGGATCAGCGCTTCGGCTGGATGCGCCACACGGTGTTGGCGTCGTCCTGGTCTCCGCCCTTGGTCACGGCGTAGATCACGCCCTGGCCGTCCGTCGCGACGTGATTGGCCTGGGGCGCGCCGTCCAGATTGGCCAGCAGCCTGCCGTCCGCGTCGATGACGGCGATGGAGCTGGAGCCGCGATTGGCGACAAAGGCCTGGCGGCTGACCGGATCGAAGACGACGTTCAGGGCGCCGGCGCCCACCGGCGTGTCGGCGATCACGGCGCCGCTTTCACCGTCCAGGATCACCACATTGTCCGACCCCTGCGCGGCCACGAAGATGCGGCCGGTCTGCGGATCGTGCGACACGCCGATGGCGCTGCGGGCGCCCGGCACGGGCAGGACCTTCACCACCGCGTCGGTCTGGGTGTCGATGACGGCGACCTCGTTGGTGCTGTTGCTCACCACATACAGGCGATGAGCGGCGGCGTTCAGCGACAGGCTGGCGGCGGAGAAGCGTTCCCCGCGTCGGCCGGACGCGATGGCGATGCGGCTGGCGACCTCGGGCCGGGCGGTGTCGAAGACGACCACTTCCGGTTCAAAGGTGGCGCTGGCGTAGGCCTTGTCCAGCGCCGGATCGACGACGACGTCGCGGGCGTGATTGACCGTGCCCGGATCGAACTGGCGCACCAGCGACAGGTCCGACTGGCGATACACCGCCACAGTGTTCTGGCGGCTTTGGGTCACCCAGACGGTGTCGTGCACGTCATCGACCCCGACGCCGTAGACGGCGTAGAGGCCGCCGTCGGCCGGCGCGCCGTCACGTCCAACGCGCGCCGGAGCCGCCGCCGGCGTCATCCGCGCCTCGATCTCCAGGGTGTCGGCGTCCATGCGCAGAAGCTCGGACTGCCGAACCGGCGGACGACCCACTGCGGAAGCGACGAAGATGGCGTCGTTCTTGGCGCTGTAGGCCGACTGATAAAGTCCGCGCGTCGCCGCGCCGCGAAGGATGTCGTAGCGGTCCTCGCCCGAGGCCGGGATGGCGGGCGAGACCTTCAGTTCCGCCACCACCGCTGCGTAGGGCGCGGGCGAGACGACGATCAGCGGATGGACGCCCACGGCCGCATCGGCGGGCAGGCGGAAGCGGGCCTCGAAGCCGCCCTCTGCGTCGGCCGTCACATCTTCGAGGACCGAGGTGGTTCCGTGCAGCAGCTGGACGGTCTGGCCGGGCGCGAAGCCCTGGCCGGTCGCCACGACCTCGGTCCCCGGCAGGATCGGCTGGCCCTGGCTGGCGGAGGCGAAGCTGACGCGCCCCTCGAACGTCTTGGCCGGCGCGGGGAAGATCAAGGCGGATTGCGTCAAGGCGGACGAAGCGGGCAGGGCGGCGCCGAGAAGCGCCAGAACGGCGGCGGTGGCTAAGGGGGTGCGGATCATGCTCAGGGTTCCTCGGCTGGATCAGAAGCGGGCGGTCAGACCAGCCCAGACGCGGGCCTTGTCGTTGACGTAGCCGTAGTCTTCATAGGTCATCTCGTGGTTGAAGAGGTTCTGGACGCCGGCGCGCAGCGTCACCTTGTCATTGACGATGTAAGAGCCGCCGACATCAACCGTGGTGTAGTCCGGGGCGATGATGTTGGAGGCGCTGATGGCGAGCGCCGCCTGCTGTTCCTCGCCATAGTAGATGGCGCGGACATAGCCGCTGACCCGGGAGTTCCGCGGACGGAAGGTCAGGGCCGCGCTGGCCTGCGCCTCCGGCGTCTCGTTCAGGGCGGCGCCGGCGTTGGTCCCGGTCAGCTGCTCGGAGTCGTTCAGGGTTCCGGTCGCCTTGAAGGTGATGCTGTCGGTCAGCCGCGCGTCGAGCGTCGCCTCCAGGCCGCGGATGCGGACCTCGTCGACGTTGATGTAGGTGGTGCCGAAGCGGCCGGAGCTGTTGGCCGGTTCGCTGACGCACCAGGCGCCGGCCTCCACGCAGGTGACGCGCAGGATCTTGTCTTCGAAGTCGGTCTGATAGGCGGTGAGACCGATCTCGAGGTCGCGGCCGACCTCGTAGATCACGCTGGCTTCATAGGTCAGGGAGGTCTCGGCCTCTAGATCCGGATTGCCATAGACGTTGCCGCCCCGGCTGGTCTGGCCCCAGTCGGCCAGGGTCTGGCGAATGTCGGGGGCACGGAAGCCGGTGGACACGCCGCCCGTCACGATCAGGCCGGCGGCGGGCTTCCAGACGCCGTACAGGCGTGGCGAAATCCGCGAGCCATACAGATCGTGGTCGTCGAGGCGCGCGCCGGCGGTCAGGGCGAAGTTGGAGGTCAGGCTCCACTCGTCCTCGGCGAACAGGGCCCACTGCGTCCGATCCGCGGCGTCACGGACCCTGCCGTCGACCGTCAGGCCGTTGCCGCTCGGCGCATAAAGGTCGGCGAAGTTGTAGTAGGCGCCGATGTTCAGGATGTGCGCGCCGATCGGCACGATCCAGGCCGTCTGGGCGACGGTGTTCTTGATGTTGACGTTTGTTTCCTTGCGGGTGGCGTCCTCGAACTGGATGAAGGACTGCGAGGTCGCACGCCCCCACATGCCCGAATGGTTGATGGAGTAGACGAAGCGTTCCTGGCTCTGGATCGACTCGGTCCCTTCCGGCGCGGTCGCCGAGACGGCCGCGGTGCGCCCCGCCGTCTGAAGGGATTCCTGATCGTAGTAGGCGGCTTCGAACAGCAGATCGTGGTCTGGACTCAGACTCCAGCCCAGTTTGGCGGACAGGCTGTCGTCCTTCCGCTCGGGCGAGCCGGTGAGAATGTCGTCCTCGGCGCGGCGGTTCATCGAGGCCGCCAACTGCAGGCCCAGGGTGTCCGCGATCAGCGGTCCGCTGGCGTAGACGCCCGCGTCGAAGTAGTCGCCGTAGTCCCCGTCCGTCTGCGCCGTCCCATTGACGCGGAAGCTGCCGGTCCACTCATCGCCGATGCGGCGGGTGATGACGTTGATGACGCCGCCCATGGCGTCCGAGCCGTAAAGGGAGGACATCGGGCCGCGCACGACCTCGATGCGCTCGATCATCTCGACCGGAGGCAGCAGGCCGCTTTCGGCGATGTTGCCGCCGTTGGTGCGGGATTCGCGCGAGTTCAGTCGCTTTCCGTCCACCAGGATCAGGGTGTAGGCGCTGCCGAGACCTCGGATGGAGATGTCGCGGCTGTTGCCTTCCCCAGGTGTGATGGTGACGCCGGGGATGTCCAGCAAGGCGTCCGTGATTTGGCGATAGGGCGCCTGCTCAAGCGTCTCGCGCGTAATGACGCTGACCGATGCGGGGGCGTCCTTGACCTGCTGCTCGCGCCCTGCTGCGGTCACCACCACCTCGTCCAGCTCCGCCATGGGCGGGCTCTGCACCCGGCTCTGGGCTTGCGCGCCTGCGGCGTAAAGGGCGGTGGTGGCGAGAAGGACGGCGCTCAAGACGTGCGAGCGGGACGTGAAGACAGGCATGAAGCTCCCCAGACGAAGACGCACGACGGGCTCGACATGCGTCGATCCGCCGCTAGCGCGACACAGGCTCCGCCGTTTCAGGCGAGGCACCGCGCATCTAATAGTCATTCGCATTTAGGGCGATGACGACCTGCGCATGATCATCATGCGTGCGCGACATACCGGAGGCGATCATCTTGCACCCCTCGCGTCACCTGGATTTGCGCCTGCTGACCAGCCTGGAGACCCTGCTCGAGACACGGAGCGTGTCGCGCACCGCCGATCGACTGGGGGTCAGCCAACCGGCGATGAGCCGCATCCTGGCGCGCCTTCGGGACCAACTGAACGATCCCCTGCTGGTGCGCGGACGTCGCGGCATGGTGCTGACTCCGCGTGCCGAGGCCCTCGCCGCACCGCTGCAGGGCTGGCTGAGGCAAGGCGAAGCTCTGCTGCGGCCGGAGTGCTTCGACCCCTCCAGTCTGGATCGCACCTTCCGCGTCGCGTCCACGGACTTCGGCATCCTCACCGTCATCAGGCCGGTGGCGCCGGTCCTGGCCAAAGCGGCGCCCGGCGCGTGCCTGGAGGTCGAGGCGCTGTCCGCCGGCAGCCTGAACAGGCTGGCGGAGGGTCGGCTGGACCTCGTGATCATCGGCTACCCGCCGGAGGGCGCCGGCGTCTGCGGTCGCAGGCTTTTCACCGAGAGCCGACTGGGGCTGATGCGGCGAGCCCATCCCGCCGCAGGAGCCGCCATGACGCTGGAGACCCTGTTCGCCTGGCCTCACATCGCAGCATTGGTGGGCGAGGGCTTCGCCGATCCGCTTAAGCACGCGCATGAAAAGGCGCGTCGTCGCAAGCTGCTGATGGCCGCGCCCAGCTTCTCCAGCGTGCCCTTCATGGTCGCCGAAACGGACGCCCTTGCGATCCTGCCGGCCAGAGCGGCCCGTCACTTCGCCCGCATCTATGACCTGCAGACTTTCGAGCTTCCGATGACGCTGCCCACGTTCGACTACCATGTGGTCTGGCACGAGCGATCTCTCGCCGACGAAGCCACGCTGTGGCTCGCGGAGCAGATCCAGGAGGCGGTCGCATTCTCCGAAAGCGACTATGGCGGACGGGGGCTGACGGCGTCCGCCGCCTGAGGCGCTGCGGCGCGTGTTCGACGTCTGCTTGACCCAAATCGACCGCGCTGTCCTACAAAGGACCGCGTCGCAAGACCGATTTCGCCAGCAGGGGATCAAACGCCGAGTGGCTCCGCGGGTAGGATTCGAACCTACGACCAGCCGATTAACAGTCGGCTGCTCTACCACTGAGCTACCGCGGAACAGCTGCTCGGGAGGCGGGCCTATAGCAGCGCCTTTTCGGATTGCGCAACGGCTAAGTGTAAGAAAACCGCATGATCCGCATCGACGACCCCGAAGACCCTCGCATCAGCGCCTTTCGCGACATCCGCGAGCGAGACCTGACCGGCCGCCAGGGCCTGTTCATCGCGGAAGGGGAGGTGGTGGTGCGGGTGCTGGCCTCGACCGCCTCCCGGTGTCGGACGCGCGCCCTGCTGCTGGCGGACGCCAGGGCCGAGGCGATGGCGGATGTGGCCCGCAGCGTGGAGGCGCCGACCTATGTCGCGCCGCAGGCGGTGCTGGACCGGATCGCCGGCTTTCCGCTGCACCGGGGCATCCTGGCGCTGGGCGAGAAGCCCCGGCCGCAGGGCGTCGATGATCTCCTGGTCGGCGCGGGCGAGACGGCGGTGGTGGTGGTCGCCTCCGCCATCGGCAATCACGACAACATGGGCGGGCTGTTCCGCAACGCGGCGGCGTTCGGCGCGCACGCGGTGCTGCTGGACGAGCGATGCTGCGATCCCTTCTACCGCAAGGCCATCCGGGTGTCGGTCGGGGCGGTGCTGAGGACGCCCTTCGCCGTCGGCGGATCGGCCGGCGACCTGGTGCGGCGGCTGATCGCCCGCGGGTTCGAGGTGCTGGCCCTGACGCCAAGCGCATCGGAGACTCTGGCCGCCTATCGCCGCGGAGGTCCTGTCGCGATCGTGCTGGGCTCGGAGGGGCCAGGCCTGTCGACGGATGTGATCGCCCGCTGCCGCGCGGTCGGCGTTCCGATGCACGGCGGATTCGATTCGCTGAACGTGGCGGCGACAAGCGCCATCGCCCTGCATCACCTGACCAGCCCGGCGCTGAGCGGGCCGGGACGGAGCTGCGGGTAGGGGGACGATCGCGATGGAGGCCTGACCGGGAATCGAACCCGGGTGCAAGGATTTGCAGTCCTCTGCGTCACCACTCCGCCATCAGGCCGCTGCCCCTTGGGGGGGGCGGTCCATCGCGAGGGGCGTTCGCTATCAGATCGGATTGTCCGCCGCAACGCGCCGACCTATAAGCGCGCCAAGTTTTACGCTGATCGCTTCTTCCCCAAGGCTGTTCCGATGGATTTCACCGCCGCGCGCAAGGTCATGGTCGATTCGCAGGTGCGGGTGAACGACGTCACCGACCGCGCCCTGCAGGCCGCCCTGCTGGTCGTCCCGCGCGAACGCTTCTGTGATCCGGAGCGGGCGTTCGCCGCCTATGCCGAGGCGCCGGTCCAGATCGCCGGCGACCGACGGCTGATGGAGGCGCGCGACGTGGCCAAGCTGCTGCAGGCGCTGGATGTGCGCGAGGGCGAGCGTGCGCTGGCCATCGCCGCCCCCTACGCCGCCGCCGTGCTGCAGCGCATGAAGGCGGTGGTCACCGCGCAGGAAGCCGATCAGGCGGTCATGGACGTGGTCGCTCCCGCGCTGGCCGACGAGGGCGTGCAGACGGTGGTCGCGCCGCTGGATCAGCCGCATGGCGAGAGCTGGGACATCATCGTCAGCGAAGGTGCGGTGGCCGTGCGGCCGGACGCCTGGATCGAAAAGCTGCGGGTCGGCGGCCGCCTGGCGGTGGTGGAACGGCAAGGCCCCGTCGGTAAAGCCGTGCTGTATGTGCGAGGGCGTGAGGGCCTGTCCCGCCGGCCGCTGTTTGATTCGTCGCCGGCGGTGCTCGAAACGATGACGCCGGCGCCGCAGTTCGTGCTCTGAGCGACAGCCAGCGTGAAGAAAACTTAACTGGCGCGGCGTCAGGCTAGACGCCAGTTAGGCTGCTACGGGAATTCGACGTCGACGGCCGGCGTCAACGAGGACGGACTATGTTGAAACGCAAGCTTGGCCTGACGTCGGTGGCGGTGGTCGCCCTGTCGGTCGCTCTGGCGCAGCCCGCCTCGGCGGAAACGCTGCGCGAGGCGATTGCGCTGGCCTATCAGACCAACCCCAACCTCCTGGCGCAGCGCGCAAATCAACGCGCCCTGGACGAGAGCGTGGTTCAAGCGCGTGCTGGACTGCGCCCCCAGGTCAGCGCCTCCGGCAGCGTCGGCTATTCGCGCGTCTGGGCGCCAAACACCTCCGTAACCGGCACGACCGATCTGGACGGGGACGGCTTTCCCGACACCACCGTGATCCGCGGAGACTCTGAGAGCGACACCGCTGATGTGGGCGTCAGCCTGTCGCAAAACATCTGGACCGGCGGGCGCACCTCGCTGGCGATCGACGCGGCCCTGGCCAATGTGCTGGCCGGGCGAGAGAACCTGCGCGACATCGAGCAGCAGGTGATGGTCTCGGCCATCCAGGCCTACGTCAACGTCACGCGCGACCTGGAGATCCTGCGCATCCGCCAGGAGAACCTGACGGTGCTGCAACGCCAGCTGGAGGAGACCAGCGCGCGGTTCGAAGTGGGCGAGATCACCCGCACGGACGTGGCGCAGGCCGAGGCCAGCCTAGCCCAGTCGCAGGCGGACCTCGCCAACGCCCAGGCGCAGCTGTCGATCAGCCGCGCCAACTACGCCGCCGTCGTGGGCCAGGCTCCCGCGAATCTCGAGGCCGCGCCGATCCTGCCACCCATCCCGACCGAGTTCGAGGCGGCGCTGGATGCGGCGCTGGCGGCCAATCCCGGCATCCTGGCGGCCACCTACAACCAGCAGGCGGCGGAGGCGGCGGTGGCGCAAGCGCGCGCCGAATATCTGCCGTCGGCGCGGCTGGCGGCGTCCTACGGCGCCTCCACCTCCAACCTCGGCGACCTGGGAGAGCTGGCCGATCGGCAGGCGTTCAGCGCCACGGCCTCTGTGTCGGTGCCGCTGTTCACCGGCGGGCTGAACCGCTCGCGCGTGGCCCAGGCGCTGGAGCGCGCCAACGCCGCCCAGATCGGCGTCGAGGGCGAGCGCCGCGGCGTGCTGCAAAGCGTCAGCTCGGCCTACGCCCAGGTGCTGTCGGCGCAATCGACGCTGGCGGCGGGCGAGGAGGCGGTGCGCGCCGCATCGGTCGCGGCCGAGGGCGTGCGGCAGGAGGCGCAGGTCGGCCTGCGCACCACGCTGGACGTGCTGCAGCAGGAGCTGACGCTGCGCTCGTCGCAGGTGACCCTGGCCTCGGCCCGCGCCAACGAATATGTCGCCAAGGCCTCGCTGCTGGCCGCCATGGGCCGACTGGGCGGACCGGACCTCGATCCGACGCTGCCCGCCTACGATCCGGCCGCCAACTACGAGCAGGTCAAGGGTCGCGGGGGCCTGCCCTGGGACGGCGTGGTCGAGACGCTGGACCGGATCGGCGCGCCGGTGGTGGTCGAGACCCCGGACACGGCCGATGCGCCCATCGACGGCCAGCTGAAGCGCCAGGTCGTCCAGACCGCTCCGGCGTCCTGATCGCCTTCGGCGTCAAGGCCCGTTGATTCCGGCGGGCGTTGATGCGACGACAGGGTGTCCAGGCACGGCGACGCTGCTTCGCCCGCCGCCATTCTTTCTATCTTCTCTCGGGGTTTCGCCATGACCGACCAGTCCCAGGAACCGACCATGGAAGAGATCCTGGCGTCGATTCGCCGGATCATCTCCGAGGACGACGCGCCGGCGGACACCGCCGGGACGACGTCGCCGGCCGCCACCGCGCCCGCCGAGGAAGACACGCCGGTCGAGGCGCCGACCAGCTTTGCTCCGCCCGCCGAGCCCGAGCCGCCGGCCGGCGAGGACGACGTGCTGGAACTGACCGACCGCTATGAGGCGCCGAGCGAGAGCATTGGCGACCTGGACGTGATGGACCCGGCAGATGCGCCGTTCCCGGCCGCGCCGCACCCGACCCCGGCCGACGACGCGACGCACGCCTCGCCCGCCTATGACACCCTGGTCGGCGACAGCGCCGCCGCCAGCGCCGCCTCGGCGTTCGCGGGCCTCGCCGCCTCGTTCAAGAAGCCCGACGCCGCCCCGGATGGTGCGTCCGGGATCGGCGGCGTCACGGTCGAGGAACTGGCGCGCCAGCTGCTGCGGCCGATGCTTAAGGACTGGCTGGACGCCCATCTGCCGGCTATCGTCGAGGCCCAGGTACGCAAGGAAGTCGAACGCATCGCGCGCAGCGCCTAGCCCTTCGCTTCAGCCGAGACTAATCCGAGGGGCGGCTCCTGAAGGGGCCGCCCCTTCGCATTTCCGAAGACAAGAACCGCCATGCTCGAAAAGACCTTCGACCCCCGCGCCGCCGAGCCCCGCCTGTACCAGCAGTGGGAGGAGAGCGGCCTGTTCGCGCCGCGCGCCGCGGAGGCGACCGACGGCGCGGCCGACGCCTACTCGATCGTCATTCCGCCGCCGAACGTGACGGGCAGCCTGCACATCGGGCATGCGCTGAACAATACGCTGCAGGACATCCTGGCGCGGTATCACCGGATGACCGGCAAGGCGGTGCTATGGCTGCCGGGCACGGACCACGCCGGCATCGCCACCCAGATGGTGGTCGAGCGAAAGCTGGCGGCGGACGGCAACATCAGCCGGCGCGACATGGGCCGCGACGCCTTTGTGCAGAAGGTCTGGGAATGGAAGGCTGAGAGCGGCGGAACCATCGTCCAGCAGCTGCGCCGGCTCGGCGCCTCCTGCGACTGGTCGCGCGAACGCTTCACCCTGGACGAGGGGCTGAACGCCGCCGTCCGCAAGGTGTTCGTGCAGCTGCACAAGGAAGGCCTGATCTACCGCGACAAGCGGCTGGTGAACTGGGACCCGCACTTCCAGACCGCCATCTCGGACCTGGAGGTCGAGCAGCGCGAGGTCGACGGCGCCTACTGGCATTTCGCCTATCCGCTGGCCGACGGCGTGACGTATCAGCATCCGATCGCCTTCGACGACGAGGGCGAGGCGACCGAGTGGGAGACGCGCGACTTCATCGTCGTCGCCACCACCCGGCCCGAGACCATGCTTGGCGACACCGGCGTGGCGGTTCACCCGGAGGATGCGCGTTACGCCGCGCTGGTCGGCAAGTTCGTGACTCTGCCGATCACCGGCCGCCGCATCCCCATCGTCGCCGACGCCTACGCCGATCCGGCCAAGGGGTCGGGCGCGGTGAAGATCACCCCGGCGCACGACTTCAACGACTTCGGCGTCGGCAAGCGGGCCGGCCTGGAGGCGCTGAACGTCATGGACGCCTTCGGCCGCATCACCGCCGCCGACACGCCGGACGTGCCGGCGGACTACGAAGGCATGGACCGCTTCGCCGCGCGCAAGGCCATCGTCGCCCGCGCCGAGGAAGAAGGCTGGCTGCGCGAGATCGAGAAGACCAAGCACGTCGTTCCGCACGGCGACCGGTCGGGCGTGGTCATCGAGCCGTGGCTGACGGACCAGTGGTACGTCGACGCCCACACTCTTGCTCAGCCGGCGCTGAAGGCGGTGGAGCAGGGCGACACCGTCTTCGAACCGAGGTCCTATGAGAAGATCTACTTCGAGTGGCTGCGCAACATCGAGCCTTGGTGCATCTCGCGCCAGCTCTGGTGGGGGCACCAGATCCCGGCCTGGTATGACGAGGACGGGTCGATCTACGTTGCGGAGACCGAGGAAGAGGCGGTCGCCGCCTCCGGCGGCAAGACGCTGCGTCGCGACGAGGACGTTCTCGACACCTGGTTCTCCTCGGCCCTGTGGCCATTCTCGACCATGGGATGGCCCGAGAAGACCGAGGACCTGGAGCGGTTCTATCCGACCAGCGACTTGGTCACGGCGGCCGACATCATCTTCTTCTGGGTCGCCCGGATGATGATGATGGGCCAGCACTTCATGGGCGAGGTCCCGTTCAGGCGGGTCATCATCAACGGTCTGGTCCGCGACGAGAAGGGCCAGAAGATGAGCAAGTCCAAGGGGAACGTCATCGACCCCCTTGGCATCATCGACGAACTGGGCGCCGATCCCTTGCGCTTCACCATGGCGATCCTCTCGGGCACGCGCGACATCAAGCTGTCGAAGCAGCGGATCGAGGGCTACCGCAACTTCGGCACCAAGCTGTGGAACGCCGCGCGGTTCAGCCAGATGAACGGCTGCGCCCGCGTCGACGGCTTCGACCCCGCGAATGTGGGCGGCACGATCAACCGCTGGATTCGCGGAGAACTGACCAAGGCCGAGCGTGCGGTGTCGGACGCCATCGAAGGCGGCCGGTTCGACGATGCGGCGGGCGCGCTCTACCGCTTCATCTGGAACGTCTTCTGCGACTGGTATCTGGAGCTGGCCAAGCCGGTGTTCCAAGGATCGGATGAGGCCGCCAAGGCCGAGACCCGCGCCACGACGGCCTGGGCGCTGGATCAGACGCTGAAGCTGCTGCACCCGGTCATGCCCTACATCACCGAGGAGTTGTGGGCCGAGCTCGGCAAGGCGGGTCCGGTGCGCGACAGCCTGCTGATCGGGGCCGAATGGCCGGTGTCTCCCGACAGCTTCATCGACGCGGAGGCGGAGGCCGAGATCGGCTGGCTGGTCGATCTGGTCACCGATGTGCGCGCCCTGCGCGGCGAGATGAACGTGCCGCCGTCGGCCAAGCCGCCGTTGACGTTCGTGTCGCCGGACGCGGCGGGCGCCGAGCGCATCGCCCGCCACCGCGACCTGATCCTGACCCTGGCGCGCGTCGCCAGTCTCGACACCGCCGATGCGGCGCCTGCGGGTGCGGTGACGTTGGTGGCGGGCGGGACCACGGTCGCCCTGTCGCTGGCCGGCATCATCGACCTGGCCGCCGAGCGCGGGCGGCTGGAGAAGGAGATCGCCGCCTTCGACAGCGACATCGGCCATGTGAACAAGAAGCTCGGCAACCCCAACTTCGTCTCCCGCGCCGCGCCTGAGGTGGTCGAGGAGCAGCGCGCCAAACTGGCCGAGGCCGAGGCCGGCAAGACCAAGCTGCAGGCGGCGCTGACGCGGCTGGAGGCGCTGTGATCCTTCTCCCCTTGAGACAACAGTTAGACGAGCCAAAAATCTGGACAAATCGTTGTGATTACAACGAGATATCGTCCGACCGTCCAACTGGTGAACTACCAGGGAAAATCCCGGTCCACCGCTTGATCCACCTGCTACATCTGCAATTGAGGCCGCCCGATTGCGACTTGGTCATGATACCCCAGCTTGCTCGTAATGTCAGCTAGGGTGCGCTCGAGGTGGTGACGCAGTTTGATTTTTAGGGGTTAGGTATCGCGATCCAAACGATGTGCAGGGGGACGGGGTCCGGTTCGTCTAGGCGTAGTAGCCCCGCTTGAAATAGTCCCCTAGACAGACGTTACAGATCGAATGGTCATCGGGTTGGATGGCGACCGATGCGGCGATCGCGTCCTCCAGCGAGTAGTAGGGCATCCAGACCCCCGACGGCTTGGCACCGACCTTGCGGCCCTGGCCGTCGCGGCAAAAGGCGCATTCCGCCTTGTGAACCTTGGTAGATTGGTGGGTGGTGCTCGAATAGACCCAGTGCGACGGGGCCATCACGACATCATCGTCCGAAATCTCGATCAGGATCGGCTCGGACGGCGGCTCTTCGCCCTGCTCGGACTCCATCAGTCGGCGTTCGGCCGTGAAGTCGTCCGCCATCGTGAGCATATCGGCGACCGACCAGAGCCGCGTCGCAAGGCCGGCTGCAATAGCCGCCGGGTCCCTCTTGACCCATTGACTGCTGCGCGTTCCATCGGGCTGGAGACGGGGCCGCATAGGTCGCGGAATCCAACAGTAGTTGTGATAGACCGCCCACATGGCGATGTGCCGCTCGCGGTTCAGTATCGTCTTGGAGAAGGCGTTGGTCTTCCGGTTGAAGCGCCGGTTTCCCATTCGCAGATTCAGGTTCTGGCGCTCGATATATGACGTGTGGGTGTCTTCGAGGCGCCAATCGCCTGAGCCCTTTTTGCGATTTGCGCCGATGTAGCGTCCGCCCGGCGCCTTGTTCCCGTTCTTGTCCTACTTTTCGTATTGCTTCTCCAAGATGCCATAATCAGCGTCCGCGCCAAAAGCGTTCCTGAAGGCCTTCGTGTAGGCCTTCAGGCCGTCGGTCGCGAGATGCGGCCGAACGACGAACCCGCCGTCCGAGCTCCGTTCCAGCTTCCCCGCCACGTTCTTTAGGAACTCGCTGGCGTTGAGAGCGTCCTGATCGCCGAGGTGATATTCGAAGATCAGCTTCGAATCCGCGCACATGGCGAGGTA
>ERZ501011.146-NODE-146-length-22460-cov-11.764338_pt1 | contig 22460 bp, 18 predicted proteins | sample MGYA00248833_ERZ501011 | MGnify/ENA primary metagenome ERZ501011 (study PRJEB25958, sample SAMN03398530) | human skin metagenome | study: EMG produced TPA metagenomics assembly of the Human Skin Microbiome Metagenome (human skin metagenome) data set. | reverse complement strand
TTCCCGCTCGGCCTCCAGCACGTCCTGGCCATGTACGCCGGGGCCGTCGCGGTACCCCTCATCGTCGGCGGCGCGATGGTCGGCGCCGGCCAACTCGAGCAGGGTGACATCGTCCACCTGATCATGGCGGACCTGTTCGTGGCGGGCATCGCGACGATCTTGCAGGCCGTGGGGTTCTGGCGGTTCGGGGTCCGACTCCCGCTGATGCAGGGCGTCACCTTCGCCGCGGTCGGCCCGATGATCACCATCGGGACCTCGTACGGCATCACCGCCATCTACGGGTCGGTCATCGCGTGCGGGTTGTTCATGATCGCCGTCGCACCGATCGTCGGGAGACTGATCCGCTTCTTCCCGCCGCTGGTCACCGGGACGATCATCCTCATCATCGGGGTGTCCCTGATGCGGGTGGCGGCCGGCTGGTTCGGCGGCGGCACCGCCGCGGGCCCCGACTTCGGCGACCCGAAGAACATCGCCTTCGGATTCCTCACCCTGGCCGTCATCATCGGCATCGAACGATTCGCCCCCGCGGCGATCCGCCGGGTGTCGATCCTGCTCGGCCTGGCGGTCGGCACCCTGATCGCGATCCCGTTCGGCATGACGCACTGGGATCAGGTCGGCGAGTACCCGTGGGTCGGCATCCCGCAGCCGTTCCAGTTCGGCGCACCCACCTTCGAGGTCAGCGCCATCATCTCGATGATCATCGTCGGCGTCGTGATCATGACCGAGACCACCGGCGACATCGTCGCCGTCGGCGAGATCGTCGACCAGAAGATCACCCCGCGCAAGCTGGCCGACGGAATGCGCGCCGACGGCCTGGGCACCGCACTCGGCGGCGTGTTCAACACGTTCCCCTACACGGCCTTCGCGCAGAACGTCGGCCTCGTCGCGATCACCGGGGTCAAGACCCGCCACGTCGCGACCTGCGCCGGCGTGATCCTGGTGGTCCTCGGCCTGCTGCCCAAGATGGCCGCCGTCGTCGAGGGCATACCGCTGCCAGTGCTCGGCGGGGCCGGAGTCGCCCTGTTCGGGATGGTCGCGGCCAGCGGCATCCGGACGCTCGCGAAGGCGAAGCTGAACAACACCAACATCCTGGTCGTCGCGATCTCGGTCGGTGTCGCCATGCTGACCGAGGCCAAGATCTACTACACCGACCGCGATCTCGGCGAGGCGCCGGTCAACGTGGTCCTGGATCTCTACGCCCAGTTCCCCGACTGGTTCCAGACCATCTTCCATTCGGGGATCTCCGCGGGTGCGCTCACCGCGATCGTGTTGAACCTCCTGCTGAACACGCGCAGCGTCTCCGCCGATCCGGTCGACTACCACAACACCGGCGACATCGCGGTGGTCGGTGCACCCGACGGTTCAACCGACCTCTCCGGCGCCGACGGCGTCCGCGCCGCCGCCTTCGACCCGCGCGACGCGTTGGCGGCCGCAGACCCCGACACCCCGCCGGACACGCTCCGCTATCTGGCCGACCACGGCGCGTCGCTGCACCCGTTCATCGTCACCAATCCGGCCACGCCCAAGGACCTGGCCGACCACATCAAGAGCCTCGGCGACCCGAAGGTGTTGCGGCTCTTCGACACCTGGGACGGTTACACCTCGGGCGGGTTCTCGCGGCGCGGTTCGTGACGGGCTCGGTTCGGACCGTGGTCGGTCGTCATCCGGCCTGCTGTTTCGCGTAGTTGCTGGCGCCGTAGAAGTCCACGAGGACCACGGGTTCGTCGCCGACCACCCAGGCGTCGTGCCCGGAGGGCAGGGACGTGATCGATCCCGGCCCGGCGTCGAACTCGGTGCCGTCGGCCATCACGACGTGGATGACCCCGGACACGTGGTACTGGAAGTGCGGTGCCTCGCACAGTTCGGTACCGGCGATCGGTTTGACGTCGACCGACCATCGCCAGCCCGGTTCCAGGGTCAGCCGGCCGATGTCCGACGTCCCAACGGTGAGTAGCTCCACCTGCCCGTGCCCGAAGGTGCGTACCTCGTCGGGTTCGGCGAAGTCTCGGTGCTCGGTCCGGTGCTCGATGCTGGTCATGATCCCTCCCGGTGATCGCGTACGAAACGCCCGACCCCGACGACAACGGTAGGCCGCCGACCTTGCGTTTGTACTGCGACGACCGCACGATCGCGCAACGGTCGGGCCGCTCCCGAATCCCGCGCACCGCGCCCGGTTCGGCCTATCGTGGAACCCATGTCCCCCAGTTCTGATCCCGAGCCGATCGACGACGACGGGCGCATCGTCGACCCCGACCTCCCGCACGAGTGGCCGCACGGCTCCGCGTTCGCGTTCGGCGATTCGACGCCCATCGGCGAGACGGAACGGCTGGCCCGCGAACGGGCCGCGTACGAGGCCGCGAGCCACGGGAGCGACCTCAACCGCGGACACGCCCTGGGCGGCTCCGCCGGCACCACCGAGGGGCAGTAGATGGAGGTCCTGGCCAGCCGGGTGCTCCTGCTCTCGGCCGATCCCGAACGCCTGCAGTCGTTCTACCGCGAGCGGCTCGGTCTGCCGGTCCACCGCGAGTATCCGGGTGGTGTCGTGTTCTTCGCCGGCAACGGGCTCATCGAGATCTCGTCGCACATGAAGACCGACGAGCCGGCCCCGTCCAGCGATTCGGTTCTCTGGCTTCAGGTCCGGGATGCCGAGGCCGTCGCCGACGAGTTCCGCGACCGTGGCGTTCCCGTGACCCGCGAGCCGCGCACCGAGCCGTGGGGTCTCATCGAGATGCACGCGACCGATCCCGACGGCCGGACCCTGATCGTCGTCCAGATCCCCGCCGATCACCCGCTGCGCAAGGACACGCGATAGATCGGGATCCCATCGCCGTGGACGGCCCATCGGCGCCGGGGAACGTGGGCACCCCATGACAGACTGGACGCCATGAGTTCCTGGAACGCGCCGACGATCACCAAGGGCGGCTTGGATGCAACCGCCGGAGGCGGCCTGGATGCAACCGTGGAGTTGCCGGGTTCCAAGTCGATCACCAACCGCGCTCTCGTCCTCGCCGCCCTCGCCGAGGGGCCGTCGACCGTCCGTGGAACCCTCCGGAGCCGCGACACGAACCTGATGCTCGCCGCGCTCGAGGCCCTGGGCGCCGAGATCCGCATCGACCCCGCGAGCGAGACCACGGTCTCGATCGTGCCCGGACCCCTGCGGGGTGCCGCGATCGACTGCGGCCTCGCCGGGACCGTGATGCGGTTCCTGCCGCCGGCCGCGGCCCTGGCCACCGGGCGCGTGGTCTTCGACGGCGATCCCCACGCGCGCGAACGGCCGCAGACCACCATCCTCGACGCGTTGCGCGGGCTGGGTGTCGCCGTCGACGGCGATCGATTGCCGTTCACCATCGACGCCACCGGCACCGTGCCCGGCGGCGAGGTCACCATCGACGCATCCGGGTCATCGCAGTTCGTATCGGGGCTCCTGCTCTCGGCGGCGCGTTTCGACGCCGGCGTCGTGGTCCGGCATGTCGGCGCGGCCGTCCCGTCGACCCCGCACATCGACATGACCGTGGAGATGCTGGCGACGGCCGGCGTCGTCGTCGACACCTCCGAACCGAATGTCTGGCGCGTTGCACCCGGACCGATCGCGGCCGTCGACTGGACGGTCGAGCCCGACCTGTCGAACGCCGCCGCGTTCCTCGCCGCGGCCGCCGTCACCGGCGGTACCGTGCGGGTGCCGTACTGGCCCGCCGTGACCACCCAGCCCGGTGCACGGATCGCGGACGTCCTCGCCGCGATGGGTTGCGCCGTCGAGCACCTCGACGGCACGCTGTCGGTGCGCGGCCCCGAGGTGCTCAAGGCCGTCGACCTCGACCTCCGGGACATCGGCGAGCTCACCCCCACCATCGCCGCGCTGTGCGCGCTCGCCGACGGGGAGTCGGTACTGTCCGGGATCGCCCATCTCCGCGGCCACGAGACCGACCGGCTCGCCGCGCTCACCACCGAGATCACCCGCCTTGGTGGGACATGCGCCGAAACCGGCGACGGACTGCGCATCACCGGCACCGCCGGCTCCCCGTTACGCGGGGGTACCTGGGAGTCCTACGCCGACCACCGGATGGCCACCGCCGGAGCCATTGTCGGCCTGGTGACACCCGGTGTGGTGGTCGCCGACATCGAGACGACGAGCAAGACGCTGCCGGACTTCCCAGGGATGTGGCAGCAGATGTTGGGGCGCGCATGAGCTCTCGAGGACGGGCGCGCCGTTGAGTCGCCGCGCGGCGAGCTACGACGAATCCGACGTCCGGGTCCGTCCCGGGAAGGGCACCCGACCGCGCACCAAGACGCGACCGTCGCACGACGACGCCGAGCAGGGCATGGTGGTCTCGGTCGATCGCGGTCGCTGGGGCGTGGTGCTCGACGGCGACCCGGATCGGCGCGTCGTCGCGATGCGCGCCCGAGAGCTGGGTCGCACCCCGATCGTCGTCGGCGACGACGTGTCGGTGGTGGGCGACCTGTCCGGCCGGCCCGACACGCTGGCGCGCATCGTCCGGGTGGCCGATCGTCGAACGGTGTTGCGCCGCACCGCCGATGACTCCGACCCCTACGAGCGGATCGTCGTGGCGAACGCCGATGCGCTCCTCATCGTGACCGCCATGGCGGATCCGCCGCCGCGCACCGGATTCGTCGAACGCGCACTGGCCGCGGCCTACGTGGGCGGCCTGTCCCCCATCCTGTGCCTGACGAAATCGGATCTCGCCGATCCCGCCGAATTCACCGCGGCCTTCGCCGATCTCGACCTGCCGGTGGTGTGCGCGGGCCGCGACGACCCGCTCGACGAGATCCTGTCGACGTTGCGCGGTCGGATCACCGCGTTCATCGGCCACTCCGGGGTCGGCAAGTCCACTCTGGTCAATCGTCTTGTCCCGGACGCATATCGGGCGACCGGCGTGGTGTCGGGAGTGGGCAAGGGCCGGCACACGTCCACCCAGTCGGTGGCATTGGCCCTGCCCGACGACGCCGGCCCGCGTGGCTGGGTCATCGACACCCCCGGCATCCGGTCGTTCGGACTCGCGCACGTCGGACCCGACGACATCGTCGCCGCCTTCGACGATCTGCACGCCGCCATCGAGGAATGTCCCCGCGGCTGTACACATCTGGGCCCACCGGCGGATCCCGAGTGCAAGCTCGACGAGCTGACCGGCCACTCGTATCGTCGCGCGATGGCCGTGCGCCACCTCTTGGTGGCGGTCAGCGGCGGCGAGGGCGACGCGGCCGAGGAGCCCCGTTCGCCGGAGTGACCGAGTGGCGCGCTACCGCCGGCGACGCCGGGCGCGCAGCTCGCGGATCGCGGTCTTGAGGCCGGCGGCGCGGGGGGTCATCCCGGCGAAACGCCGCTCCGACGCGGTTTCCGGGGCATCATCGGCGGTGTCGCGCAGAAACGAGTCGGGCAGGGCCAGCTTGTTGATCGTGCGCAGCGTCTGAAGATACTGCACCACAATCGATCCCGTGGTGTAGGGCAGATCGTACTTGTCGCACAGCGCGCGCACCCGCACCGCAATCTCCGCGTACCGGTTGCTCGGCAGGTCCGGGTACAGATGGTGTTCGATCTGGTAGCAGAGATTTCCGCTGAAGAAGGCCATCGCGGGCCCGGCGTCGAAGTTCGCCGTGCCCAGCATCTGGCGCAGGTACCACTGGCCCTGCGTCTCGTTCTCGAGCGACTCCGCGGTGAACTTCTCCGCGCCGTCCGGGAAATGACCACAGAAGATGACGACGTAGGCCCACACGTTGCGGATCAGATTGGCACTGAGGTTCGCGGTCAGCGTGTGCTTGAAATTCGGTCCCGACAGCGCGGGGAACAGGACATAGTCCTTGGCCAACTGCTTGCCGACCTTGCGCGCGAACACCTTCAGCTGCGGGATCGCGACCTCTTTGGGCTTCTTCCCCGAGATCGCGTCCTTGATGTCGAGGTCGTGCAAACCGATGCCCCACTCGAACAGCGCCGCGAGGAGGATGTTGGTGACCGGCTGGAGGAGCTGCTTGGGCTTCCACGGTTCGTCCCGCGTGACCCGCAACGTCTTGTAACCGACGTCGTGGTCCATGTCGAGGACGTTGGTGTACTTGTGATGGATGTAGTTGTGGGAGTGCTTCCAGTGCGGCGCCGCGCACACCATGTCCCACTCCCAGGTGGTCGAGTGGACCTCCGGGTCGTTCATCCAGTCCCACTGCCCGTGCATCACATTGTGCCCGAGCTCCATGTTCTCGATGATCTTCGACAGCGCGAGAGCTCCGGTACCCAGCAGCCAGAGCGGCCGGGAACGGCTGCCCATGAGTGCCACGCGGCCCGCGACCTCGAGGGCGCGGTGGGCGAGGATCGTGCGCCGTAGATACCGGACGTCACGCATGCCGCGGTCCGCCTCGATCTCACGGCGGAGCGCGTCGAGCTCGGCGCCGAGTGCTTCCACGTCGGCGTCGGTCAGATGCGCGTACTCGTTGATATCAGTGATTGCCATTGCGCCTCATTATGCCCCTGTTGAGGCCACTGCCTTGGTCTCGATGTGTGCCGGCCGTTTGACCTGCGCCGATCAAGCGGCCTGCTCGTCGGAGCGGGTGCCCGACGTATCGGCGCCGATCCGGGAACGAAGCGAGCGGAGCGAACCCTGGTCTCGCCGCCGGGAGCGGAGCGACGCAATGGCCGAGCGGAGTCCCCGGCGCGCGCCGGTCGTCTCGTCGATCGTCGCCTGCAGACGCGCACCTTCCGGCAGGCCCTGCTTGAAGCGGCGTTCGGAAGCGGTCTCGGGTGCGTCGTCCGCGGTCGCCGACAGGTACTTGTCCGGCAACGAGAGCTTGGCGATGGTCCGCCACGCCTTCGCGTACTGCACCGGGAACGGACCCGAGGTGTACGGGAGGTCGTACTTGTCGCACAGCGCGCGCACACGTACCGCGATCTCGGCGTACCGGTTGCTGGGGAGATCGGGGAAGATGTGGTGCTCGATCTGGTACGACAGGTTCCCGCTCATGAAGGCCAGGGGGAATCCGGCGTCGAAGTTGGCGCTGCCGAGCATCTGGCGCAGGTACCACTCCGCCTGCGTCTCGTTGTCGATGTCCTGCTTGGTGAACTTCTCCGCGCCGTCCGGGAAGTGACCGCAGAAGATGACTGCGTTGCTCCACACGTTGCGGATGACGTTGCCGAGCGCGGTCGCGGTCGCAGCCTTGGCGTACGCGCGGCCGTACCCGACCTTGTGCCCGGTGGCGGCACTGACCAGCGCCGGGTACGCGAGGTAGTCCTTGGCGACCTGCTTGCCGATCTTCGACAGGACCTCGTTGCGATTGCGCCGGAACTCTTCCTGGGCCTCCGGGGTCTTGCGCTTCTTGCCCAGCTCGAGATGCTGCACGGCGACCCCGTATTGGAAGGCGAGCGCGAGAATCGTGTTGTAGACGAGATTTCCGTAGTTGAACGGACGCCACCGCTGATCGCGCGTGACGCGCAGCAGTCCGTAGCCCACATCGTCGTCCATGCCCAGCACGTTCGTGTACTTGTGATGGATGTAGTTGTGGGTGTGCTTCCAGTGCGCCGACGGGTCGGTGTTGTCCCACTCCCAGGTGGTGCTGTGCACCTCCGGGTCGTTCATCCAGTCCCACTGCCCGTGCATCACGTTGTGCCCGAGCTCCATGTTCTCGACGATCTTCGCGACGCCGAGGGCGCACGCACCCGCCCACCAGGCCGACTTCCGAGTCGAACCGAACAGCAGGGCGCGGCCGGTGACCTCCAGCCCGCGCTGGAACCGGATCGTGTTGCGCAGGTACCGCGCATCCCGCTCACCACGGTCGGCTTCGATGTCGGCGCGGATCGCGTCGAGTTCGGCTCCCAGTGCGGCCACGTCGGACTCGGTCAGGTGCGCGTATTCGGGGATGTCGGAGATCGCCATACGTGTGGTTCCCTTCGCCGGTGGTCGGTCGATGGCGCGACTTCGAGGTGCGCGTGTCGACCGCTGCCTACGCCTACGTTTCCGTAACTTACGCAAGCGTAGGTTGGCGACGGCGTCGTGTCCAGTGAGTGTGACGAACCGGGACTCAACCGATCAACGGAACGGGTTCCGTGCCGGCGAGGAAGCTGCACAATCGACGCGAGACAGTGGATGGTCGACGGGGCGGGACTAGTCAGTCCTTGCGGTCGGCCTCGTAGTCGTCGCGGAACAGCTCGAATCCCACGAGGTCCTCGAAGACGCCGTCGGACCGGGCGGCGAGTTTCTGTGTGCCGAACTCGCGGAAGCCGGCGATGCGGGCGAGCTTCTTGCTGCCCTCGTTGCTGTCGGCGGCGAAGAGGGTGAGGCGGCGGAACCCCAGCTTGTCGAAGGCGTACCGGACCGCAGCCGGAAATGCTTCGCCCAGAACGCCTTTGCCGCGGGCCTCGGGGTGCGTGTAGAAACCCGCCTCGGCGCCGGTGACCTCGTCGATGTGCAGCAGGGTGATGTCGCCCAGGTAGTCGTCGGTCTCGCGATCCGCCACCGCCCAGGTGCATGTCGTGCCCTGCGCGGCCGTCCACCACTTGCGGAGGCGTTCGGCCGCGGCGTGTTCGAGTTCCAGCGGATCGGGGCGCGCGAACAGGTACTTGCGCGACACCGGGTCGTCGAGCGTCTCCCGGATGCGCGGGTCGTCGGTCTCCGCGAGCGGCCGCAGGCGGAACCGCTCGGTCTCGAAAACGTCTGTCCGCCAATCGGTCTTGGGATGCTGAGGATCGCCTGCGTGCAGCGATCCGACCCAGGCGTCGCGGATGTGACCGCGGACCTCGATGCCGTTGGGGACCGCGGCGTCGAGACGGAAACCGCAGGAGTGGGCCACCCGCAGCGCGTCGATGTTGCCGGCGACGGTCGTCCATCGGACGACCTCTTTGTCCGCTTCGGAGAATGCGTAGTTGACGGCCAGCAGGACGGCGCGCTTCATCACGCCCCACCCGCGGGCGTCGGGGTGCAGGTCGTAGCTGAGTCGGGTGAGCGGTCCCTCGCCCTCGATGTCGACGGTGCCGACGAACCGGCCGTCGAATTCGACGGCCCACAACATCCGGGTGCCCTTCGCCCAGCTGCGCGGCGCGTAGTCGAGGGCGAAGCGCTCGGCTGCCGCACGACTGTACGGTGCCGGGATCGGGGTCCATCGCATCATGGCCGGATCCGCCGCGAGTTCGACCATCCGGTCGAGGTCGTGGGGCTCATGCGGCCGCAGGGTGACGCCTCCGTCACTCAGGACGGGGATCTCGCTGGGGGCCGGGGCCTCAGCGGTCACTGGTGCCTTCGCCGGCGTTTCCACAGAACAGATTCCTCTCGCCACGCACGTCGTTCACCCTACCGGCTCACCGATGCGCGCGAGCCACACGAGACGAAGACGCTGCTCAGACGGCGAGGGTGCAGTCCCCCGCCGCGGCGGAAACACAGGTCTGGATGCGCTCGCCCTCGACGTGTTCGACGCCCGAACGCAGGTCGCGCACGCATCCCTTGTCGAGCATGACCACGCAGCTCTGGCAGATCCCCATCCGGCATCCGAACGGCATCATCGCGCCCGCGGTCTCCCCCGCCTCGAGCAACGTGGTCGCACCGTCGACGACCGCCGACTTCCCGGACCGCGAGAACGTGACGGTGCCGCCCTGGGCCCCGACGACGCCGCGTTCGAGGGCGAACCGCTCGATGTGCAACTGCTCGGTCAGGTGCGCCTCCGCATAGAGGCGCTGCAGGCCGTCGAGGAACCCGGCGGGTCCGCACGCCCAGGTCTGACGTTCGCGCCAGTCGGCGCAGAGGGACGGCAGCACTTCGGGAGTGATCTGCCCGTCGGTTCGCGTGTACTGCACATGCAGGTCGACGACGCCGCTGTCCGCCAGGTCCCGGAGTTCGTCGGCGAAGAGCAGATCGGCCGGCGTGGGCGTCGAGTGCACGAGTGTGATGTCGGTGCGCTGGTCGCGGTGTCGTGCGGTGCGCAGCATCGAGATGATGGGCGTGAGTCCGCTTCCGGCGGTCACGAAGAGAACCTTCGCCGGCAACGGGTCCGGCAGCACGAACTCCCCGCGCGGTGCGGCGAGACGGACGACAGTGCCGGGCTGGAGACCGTTCACCAGATGACTGGACAAGAAGCCCTCGGGCATCGCCTTGACCGTGATCGAGATCGTCTTGTCGTTCGCCGACGAGTCGGGGGTCGAGGTCAGCGAATAGGAACGCCACGCCCAGCGGCCCTCCATCAGGACGCCGATGCCGATGTACTGACCCGGGGCGTAGTCGAACGAGAAGCCCCAACCGGGCCGGATGCGGATCGTCGCGGTGTCCTCGGTCTCCTTGGTCACCGAGACGACCTTGCCCCGCAGCTCGCGGGCCGACCACAACGGATTCGCCAGGTGGAGATAGTCGTCGGGCAGGAGCGGCGTCGTGATCCGGGTGAGCGCGGCGCGGGCCCACTGCGAGCCGCGGCTGCGGGCCGCGACGCCGGAAACCGGTTCCTCGAACCTCTCGAGCAAACCCATCTCACTTACCGCCTTCGACGTCGGGGAACGTGTCGGAGCCACCATAACCTACGCAACCGTAGGTTAGTGGTTCGGTTCAGAGCAGCTCGAGGAGGAACGGCAGTTCCTGAGTCGCGTACCACGCGAGATCGAAGTCCTCGACGTCGCCGACCGCGAGTTCGGCATCGAGGTCACCCATGTCGGCGGCGTCGATGACCACCACGGCCGCACGGACCTTCGGCTCCGCCTCGGCGACGTCGACATGCACCGACGCGATCGCCGACACCGGGACGGGCCCGGCGATCTTGACCACCGCGTCGTCCAGGTCGGGACGCAGTGTCACGTCCTCCACGTCGGCCGCGACGACCACGCGCCGGGGCGGCAGACGCGGGGTGTCCGCGGGGTCGGTGACCGCCTCGTCGGCGACCAGTTCGGACTCGGACTCGCGGTCGCCGGCCTCCGGGGCCTCCCCGGCGAGCAGGCGCAACGACGCACGCGCGGCCTCGCGCAGCGCGACCTCGGACAGCTCCTCGTCATCCCCGGAGACGAAGGCCTCACGCAGCGCGGGCGTCAGGGCGAAACCCGTGCCGCCCAGCGGACGGAACTCGCCGTCGGTATCGAGCCGCAACAGCATCGCCAACGTCGCCGGCAGGTACACCCTCATTCGTCAACTACTCCCGTTCGGCCAGCGGTAGGGCTGGGTCAGCTCATCTGGTCAGCTCTTCTGGGTCAGCTCTTCGTGGGACTCGAAGACGTAGTCGGCCATCGCGGGCAGATCGGCGATGACCCCGCGGTCGGCGACGAAGGCGAAGTGCAGATGGTCACGGTACTCGACGACGCTGATCGCCAGCGCACGCTGCGACACGAGGGTGGGAATCGAGAAGACCTGGCGCACCGGTGCGCCGAGGACGAAACGGTCCGGCACCGGCGACGTGCTCATCGCCACCGGCACGTTGTAGGCACGGCTGTTCAGCGACCGGAACGCCCGAGAGCTGATCTCCGGGAACGGCACCACACCCAGTTCGGGGAAGAGCGGGCTGGGACCGAGAGTCATCCGGCGCGGCGACTGCGCATATCGGTCGGCCAGGCCGGCCACCTGCGCCAGCCGAACGGCCGGATTGCTCTCCCCCACCGGCAGATCGGTGACGAAACTCGGTTTGCCGACCCCGATCCACCCGGGTTCCGGCTCGGCCGTGCGCTCGACACCCGGGTCGCGTGCTGACAGCGGCACGACGACCCGCACGGTGTCGGCAGGGACCTCGGCCGGATCGAACGACAGCATCCACTTGCGCATGACCCCGGAGATGATGGCCAGCTCGACGTCGTTGATGGTGCAACCGTGATGCTCGGCGACCTTTGCGCACCCCCGTCGCGGCAGTGCGACGGTGGTGAAGGACCGGGTGGTGGTGCCCGCGTTGTTCAACGGACTGCGTGGCGCCGAGTCGGTCAGCTGCGACACCACGTCCCCCACGCGCCGCACGGTCGTGCCGACGGCGGACCGCATCTCGGACACGATTCCGTTGCCGTGGAGCACCGTGTCCACGAGGTCGCCCGGACGCGCGAGCGCCTCGGCGAGGGCACCGGCGACGAGATGGGTGCCGCCCGGCGGCCTGCCCGGCATCCACAACTCCTCCGGCAGCGGTTCGGCTGTCTCGGTGTCGTCGCAGATGACCTCACTGATCTCCCGGCTGCCCGCATCGTCGATGAGGCATCGGTGCGACTTGGTCAGGATCGCGAGTCGGCCGTCGGCGAGACCCTCGATGAGATACATCTCCCAGAGCGGTCGCGTGCGGTCGAGCGGCCGCGACATCACCCGGGCGACGAGTTCGTCGACGTCGACGGCTCCACCGGGCCGCGGCAGACCCGCGCGACGGATGTGGAAGTTGATGTCGAAGTCGGGGTCGTCGACCCAGACCGGGCGCGCGAGCCCGAGCGTCACCTCGCGGACGACCTGGCGATACCGCGGGATGAGTTGAAGGCGGTTCTCGACCAGCGAGACCAGACCCGCGTAGTCGAGCGTCGACTGCCGGGACGCTCGCCTGGCCGCGTCGGACGCTTCGGATCCGGTGTCGCCCGGTTCGGCGTTCTCCGAGGTCGCCTGCGCGGCCGCGGGATCGACGATCAGCAACGCCCCGAGGTGGGTCGTGGACCGCGAATCGTCGAGGAAGTAGTACATCGCGTCGCGGGGCGACAGACGGGTGACCACGACGCCGATCGTAGCCGTCGACGCGGATTTCCGTGGTCTGCGCAGGAGCTACCCGTCAGCCGAACTCGAGGGCCACCAGCTGCCACCGGTATTCCACTCGACCCAACGATCGCCGGCCTGGGTCCGCGGCGCCACGGACCCGGATCGGCTTGCGCTCGATGCGGCCCGCGAACGCCCGGGTCCGCCCACCCCCCTCGTACGAGCCGAACACTTCTGCGGCGCTGGGATCGCACACCTGGACGTGCACGCGCCGCAGCACATTCCCGGTCGACATCTGCGCCACCGGCGTCGATACGGTCCCCGGCGTCCCGGTTCCGGTCGACTCCGGAATCCGAAAGGCGTCGTGCCGGACGAGGGCTGCGACCTGGTCGGCGATCGCCGGCGACACGACGTCGCCGAGGTGCGCGACCGAGCGACGCCGATCGACCACCTCGAACAGCAGCCGGGACACCGCAACGGTGAAGCGGCGGGCCTCGGCCGCGGCGACCGCGGTCTTGCGCGCCGAAACGGCACCCGGAGCCGACCCCGGGAACGGCCGGATGGCCGTCGGAGTCGCAAGGCCGTGCGGTGCTGCCACCACCGGACCGGCGGGCTCGTACGGCGGCGCCGGACGAACCCGGACCCGCGGTGTCTGCTGCGACGGCCGCGATCCGTGCGGCCGCGACGTGCTCGTGGGTGCGAGTTCAGGACCCGCCAGGAGTGGACGCATGGGATTTGGACGCACGGGGCGGCGTCCCGGTTCCATCGAATCCGAGAAAAACGTCGACGGTCCGTCCCGGACATCTCCGGGACCGACCGTCGGCGGTCACTGCTGGTGGCGGCACCCGCTTGGGGCGCCGGTCAGCGGCGCTGCTTCTTGGACTTCGGCGGCTTCGGCCGGGACCCCTTGGTGGTGGCGCGGGCCGCGGCGCGGCGCTCGCGACGGCTGGCGGATTCCGCGGCGCCCGAGAGCTCCTCCTCCTCGGAGTGCACGACCGTACCGCCGCCCTCGCCCGGGCCCGAATACGTGACCGCCGCGTCCGCCGACTGGGCCGGGGCCCGCAGGGCGGCCGGGGCCTGAGCACCGGAGTCGGCGGCCGGAGCGGGAGCGGGCACCGGTGCCGGGGCACCCGCGCCCACGGCCGCGCGCAGGTCGGCAGCACTCGGGAGCGGTTGCTCGGCTGCCGGCTGCTGTGTCTGCACCTGCGCGTTGAACAGGATGCTCAGCGTCTCTTCCTTCAAGCCCTCGAGCATGCCGTGGAACATGTCGAAGCCCTCGCGCTGGTACTCGACGACCGGGTCACGCTGGGCCATCGAACGCAGGTGGATGCCCTCGCGCAGGTAGTCCATCTCGTACAGGTGGTCGCGCCACTTGCGGTCGAGCACGCTCAGCAACACGCTCCGTTCGAGCTGTCGCATCGCGCCCTCGCCGGCGATCGCGTCGATCTGCTTCTCACGGGTGTCGTACGCGGCGCGCGCGTCGGCGACGAGCTTCTCGCGCAGCTCGTCGGCCGAGATGTCATCGCGCTCACCGTATTCGGACTCACCGACGACATCCTTCGGATCGAGCTCGATCGGGTACAGCGCACGCAGTGCGGTCCACAGCTCGTCGAGATCCCAGTCCTCGGCGTAACCCTCGGCGGTCGCACCGTCGACGTAGGCCCCGACGACGTCGTCGACCATCTGCTTGACCTGCTCGTGGTGATCCTCGCCCTCGAGGATGGTGCGGCGCTCGGCGTAGATGACCTTGCGCTGCTCGTTCATCACCTCGTCGTACTTGAGCACGTTCTTGCGCATCTCGAAGTTCTGCTGCTCGACCTGCGTCTGCGCGCTGCGGATCGCCTTGGTCACCATCTTCGCCTCGATGGGGACGTCGTCGGGCAGCCGGTTCATGATCGCCTCGAGCGCACCGCCGTTGAATCGACGCATGAGCTCGTCGGCGACCGACAGGTAGAACCGCGACTCACCCGGGTCGCCCTGGCGGCCGGAACGGCCGCGCAGCTGGTTGTCGATACGGCGTGACTCGTGGCGTTCGGTGCCCAGCACGTACAGACCGCCGGCCGCGCGGACCTCCTCGGCCTCCTTCGCGGCGTCGGTGCGGGCGACCTCGATGGCCTCGTCCCACGCGGCCTCGTACTCGTCGGGGGTCTGCACCGGGTCGAGACCGGCCTTGCGAAGCCGGGTGTCGGCGATGATGTCGGGGTTGCCGCCGAGCACGACGTCGGTACCGCGACCGGCCATGTTGGTGGCCACGGTGACCGCGCCGAGCCGACCCGCCTCGGCGATGATCTGCGCTTCCTGCTCGTGGAACTTCGCATTCAGGACGCTGTGCGGGATCTCGCGCTTCTTGAGCTGGCGGGAGAGGTATTCCGAACGCTCGACGCTGGTCGTACCGATCAGGACAGGCTGACCCGTCGCATGGCGCTCGGTGACGTCGTCGACGACCGCGGCGAACTTCGCCTCCTCGGTCTTGTAGATCAGGTCACCCTGGTCCTTGCGGATCATCGGCTTGTTGGTCGGGATCGGCAGCACCCCGAGCTTGTAGATCTGGTCGAACTCGGCGGCCTCGGTCTCGGCGGTACCGGTCATCCCGGACAGCTTCTCGTAGAGGCGGAAGTAGTTCTGCAGTGTGATCGTGGCGAGCGTCTGGTTCTCGGCCTTGATCTCGACGCCCTCTTTCGCCTCGATGGCCTGGTGCAGGCCCTCGTTGAAGCGACGCCCGTCGAGCACGCGGCCGGTGAACTCGTCGACGATCATGACGTTGCCGTTGCGGACGATGTAGTCCTTGTCGCGCTGGAACAGCTCCTTGACCTTGATCGCGTTGTTCAGGTAGCTGACCAGGGGCGAGTTGGCGGCCTCGTAGAGGTTGTCGATGCCGAGGCGGTCCTCGACGAACTCGACGCCGGCCTCGTGGACACCGACGGTCTTCTTCTTGATGTCGACCTCGTAGTGCACGTCGCGCTCGAGCAGCGGGGCGATCCGCGCGAACTCGGTGTACCACTTGCTCGACCCCTCGGCGGGGCCGGAGATGATCAACGGGGTACGGGCCTCGTCGACGAGGATCGAGTCGACCTCGTCGACGATCGCGTACGAGTGGCCGCGCTGGACGAGGTCCTCGAGCGAGTGCGCCATGTTGTCGCGCAGGTAGTCGAAGCCGAATTCGTTGTTCGTGCCGTAGGTGATGTCGGCGGCGTAGGCCTCGCGCCGCGCGGCCGAGCTCATGCCGGTGAGGATGACGGCGGTGTCGAGACCGAGGAACCGGTGCACGCGGCCCATCCACTCGGAGTCGCGCTTGGCCAGGTAGTCGTTGACGGTGACCACGTGCACGCCGTCGCCGGAGAGCGCGTTGAGGTAGGCCGGGAGCACACAGGTGAGCGTCTTGCCCTCACCGGTCTTCATCTCGGCGATGTTCCCGTAGTGCAGCGCCGCCCCGCCCATGATCTGCACGTGGAAGTGCTTCTGGTCGAGCACTCGCCACGCCGCCTCGCGGGCGACCGCGAAGGCCTCGGGCAGCAGCTCGTCGAGCGACGCCCCGTCGGCGATGCGCTCTTTGAACTCGTCTGTCTTGGCACGCAACTCGGCGTCGGTCAACGCCTCGACGTCATCGGACAGCGTCTCGACGTGCGATGCGATCGCATCGAGTCGCTTGACCATGCGGCCTTCGCCGACACGCAACAGCTTGTTCAGCACCGTGGATCGAGTCCCTCACCTGTAGAAAACACACGGAATCCGGCCCGCGCGAACGCACAGACCGGATCCCATGGTACCGAGGTGAGCTGAGCAGACCCTGATCGGATCGTCGGACATCGACCGGATGACCGCCTGCGGGGCCCGCTCGGGCGTCAGGTCAACCTGATGAGCCCGTAGTCGAAGGCGTGCCGGCGATAGACGACGGACGCCTTGTCGGTCTCCTTGTCGTGGAACAGGAAGAAGTCGTGGCCGACCAGTTCCATCTCGTAGAGCGCGTCGTCGACGGTCATCGGCACGGCCGTGTGCTCCTTCACGCGGACGATCTGACCGGGTGTGTATTCCTCCACGCCGTCGTCCCACTGTTCGGCGGAGTCGGCCGCCGTCGAGTTCGGATCACCGACGAAACCGTCCACGGAGAGCTGGTTGTCGCGGAGGGGCGGCGCACCGATCTCGGTGGCTTCGGCGACCGAGAGCGGCCGGCGGTTGCCGTGATGGACACGGCGGCGGTCCTTGACGCGGCGCAGCCGGGACTCGACCTTGTCGAGCGCGTGTTCGAGGGCGGCGTAGAAGTTCTCGCCGCAGGCCTGCGCCCGGACGATCGGCCCCTTGCCCGTCGCGGTGATCTCCACCTGTTGACAGACCTTGGACTGTCTCCGGTTGCGCTCGTGGTTCAGCTCGACGTCGAATCGGTAGATGGTCGGATCGAATCGCTCGAGACGAGCGAGTTTGTCACCGACGTAGATGCGGTAGTGGTCGGGGATCTCGACGTTGCGGCCGCTGAACACGACCTTCGCGGTGGGTTCGGCCGGCTCGTCGGCGTCCACCGTTCCCGGTGGGCGGACGAAGGCGAATTCCGGATCGTAGGAATCGTTCTCGGTTGATCGGCGGTCGGGCGCGGGACCCTCCTCCACGGTCGGCCGTGGGTCGGCGGTCTTCGGTTCGCGCTGGCCTTTGCGGTGGATGACTGTGGACATTCAACTACCTCCTGAATTGTCCCGAAGCCGGTTGAATCGCCGTGATCTGTCGTCGCACTGGCGATTCGAACGGCACCGAGGATGTGTCCATGTCAGCTGACAGCTGACACTCAAAGACAGGGGCATCACCTCCCGGCAAAAGCGGTCGTGGCCGGCACACCTCGACGGCCTCCGGCAACCTGCTGTACCCCCGACCGTAGCCGCAAGTTCCGGTATCGGCCACGTTTTGCGGCGCGGCGTCGGCATGTCGGGACGAACGGGCACGAGATCCTCCCGCGAGCACCCGTGCCCCGGTTGTGCACACCCTCGCCCACCGCCCCGCACACCTGTGCGAGGTGCACTACCGTCGGCGCGTGACGTGGCGCCGGGAGGTCTTCGAGGCGGGAGCCGATCTGATGTTCCCGATGGTCTGCGGCGGGTGCGGTCGCCCGGGTACCCGGTGGTGCCGTCGGTGCGAGCGCGCGTTGTCCGACGCCCCCATCGCGGCCCACCCTCGGGTCGCGCCCGGCGTCCCGGTCTGGGCGCTGGGCCGGTACCGCGGTCCGCATCGGCAGGCGATCATCGCGCTCAAGGAACACGACCGTCGCGATCTTGCCCGGCCCCTTGGCACCGCTCTCGCGCTCGGTGTCCGCGTGCTGGCCCGGTGGGGTGAGCTCCCCGACGCCGAACGGATGCTGCTGATCCCGGCACCGACCCGCCGGATGACGGCGCGGCGACGCGGCGGGGACCCCGTCACGGCGGTGGCGGCGAACGCGGCGCCCGCACTGGGCCGACGGGTACGGGTCGCACCGCTGCTGGTGACCTCGGCGACGGCACGGGACTCTGCCGGACTCGACGCCCGGGCCCGCGCCCGGAATCTGCGCGGGGCCGTCCGGCTGCGCTCCGGCGCCGTCCCGACCCCCGGGGCGAGCGCGATCCTGGTCGACGACGTGCTGACGACCGGCGCGACCGTGACCGAATCGGTGCGCGTGCTCGCCGAGAACGGCGTCGACGTCGCGGCGGTCGTCGTGCTCGCAGCTGCCTGACGGTAGCGGCTCGGATTTCAGGGCAGGACCGGGATCGCGCCCTCGATCATCGCCGGCTCGACCTCGGTCCAGTACTGGTCGGGTTGGCCGTTGCTGCTGCCGAGTCGCAGCACACCGCGCTGATCGCCCACGTAGATCGTCGAGGCGTTGGCGACCACGGCCCGCACCGGCGGCGACACGTTGCCGCTCAGCAGGCCGACCGCCGGGGTGCCGTCGATCGACAGTTGCACGACCGGCGACTCGGGTGCCTCGCGCGCGATCATCAGCGTCGTCGGCGACGCCCAGTCCACCGAGACCGCGCGGTTGCCGATGTTGTAGGCCGCGATCCGCGGGCTGGTCAGCGAGACCTGGCCCTCGGTGTTGGTCGACAGCACCGCGAAGACGATCTGTCCGCCGACCACCAGTGCGGTGCGCACACCGTCCGGGGCCACCTGCATCTCGGTGATCGCGCCTCGCGCGACCGTAGGGATCGCCGAAGCCTCGACGGGCACGGTGGCGGTGCCGTCGTCGTCGCGTTGCCATTGGATCGGTTTGCCGTCGACGACGACCCACACGGTGTTCTCGTCGGAGCCGAACGACGGCCGGGTGATCGACGACCCGCCGACGATCGGTCCGACGTCGCCGCCGTAGTCGCCGATCACCAGTTCGAGCCTGCGCCCGGGTCCGGACAGACTCCGGACCGCGGCCACCCGCGCCCCGTTGTCGGAGATGGTCGCCGACCGCAGATCGCGCGCCGACCCGAGCGGCCCCTGCACCGGCACGGTCGCGGTGTCGGTCACCGCCCGCAACGCGCCGCCCGTGACGATGTTGAGCCCGACATCGGTGGTGGGCACAGAGTTCGGATCGAAGGCCCGCACGTCGGTGGTCTGCCATCCGGAGGCGCGTTCGGCGGCCAGCGGCGCGCCGTCGGCGTCGATGACGTAGGGCCCGGATATGTCGGCGCCGTCGAGCGTCCAGATGATCTGCGCCGCCAGCAGATTGCGATCCCGCGCGGGGGCGCTCCCGATGCCGTCGAGATCCACACGTACGCCGCCGCCGGCGAGGCCGACGACCGGACCCCGCAGTGCGGCTCCGTTGGGGAAACCGCTGTCCACTGCCGCCGCGAGGTCCGACGCGGGTCCCGCGATCAACCGGTTCACCAGCACGGTCGGGTCGGTCGCCTGTCCCGCGTAGAGCCAGCGCGGGTCGGGGACGAGCCGGCGCCCGGTGCGGTCGCTGTAGTACAGCGAGACCGGCCGGTAGGTGCTGTCGAACTGGTCCCGGTCGATCATCGTGCCGTTCGGCAGGGGCCCGTCGATGCGCCACTGGTCTCCCGAGCGGGTGAGGCTGATGCTGGTCTCGACCCGTCCCGAGGCCGGCAGCAGCTGACCGTCGGACTTGAGGGTCCCGACGTTGTCGCCGATGAGCCGCATCCGCACCGAGTCCTCGTTGCGTTGGTCGACGAAGGTGTTGATCTCGTCGACGATCAGCGCGTCGCCGCGGTCGTCCCACTGCTGCGAGGCGACCGAGGTCAGGAAGGCGCGCGCCGAGCGATGCGCCGAGTCGGGATCGACGGTGGACTTGAGGAAGGCCCGCACCAGGGCCTCGGGATCCATGTCGGCCTGGGGCACCGGGACGGCGTTGGTCGCGCCCTCCCGTTCGAACGATTTGATCGGCTGGGGAGACGAGTCGTTGGGGATCGCCCCGCACGCGGTGACCAGCAGCAGCGCCGCGATGCCGAGCGCCAGCGCCAGGACGGCGCGGCCGGACCGGGATGACCGCGTCATTCGGCACCCGCTCCCGGGCCCGCGGCGCGCCCACCCGTCCTGGGCGCGGAGGTGCGCTGCAGGGTGCCCACCGATTTCAGGGGCAGCGGCGAACCGAGGACCTTGTGCCCGCGCACGAGCGGCAACGTCAACCGGAAGCACGCGCCCTTGCCCGGTTCACCCCACGCCTCGAGGCGCCCCTGGTGCAGGCGGGCGTCCTCGATGCTGATGGCCAGGCCGAGGCCGGTACCGCCCGAGCGCCGGAATCGCGACGGGTCGGATCGCCAGAACCGGTTGAACACCAGCTTCTCCTCCCCCGGCCGCAGTCCGATGCCCTGATCGCGCACGGTGATGGCCACCGCGTCACCATCCGAACGCATGGTGAGCGTCACCGGTTTCCGTTCGCCGTGATCGATGGCGTTGGCGAGCAGGTTCCGCAGGATGCGTTCGACGCGACGCGGATCGATCTCGGCCAGGACGGGTTCGGCCGGGAGATCGAGGACGAGCTCGGTGCCGGTCTCCTCCGCGAGGTGACCGACGGTGGCCAGGGCACCGTCGATCGGGATGGCCATGTCCATCCGCTCGGCGGCCAGCTCGGCCATGCCGGCGTCGTGACGCGAGATCTCCAGGAGCTCGTTGAGCAACGTCTCGAAGCGGTCGAGTTCCTTGTCCAGCAGCTCCACCGACCGCTTGCGGACCGGGTCGAGATCCTCGCGGCCCTCGTAGAGCACGTCGGAGGCCATCCGCACGGTGGTCAGCGGTGTACGCAGTTCGTGGCTGACGTCGGAGGTGAACTGCCGCTGCAGTCCGCCGAACTCCTCGAGATGGGTGATCTGCTTGGACAGGCTCTCGGCCATGTCGTTGAAGGACATCGCGAGCCGGGCCATGTCGTCCTCACCGCGGACCGGCATTCGCTCCTTCAGTCGGCCGTCGGCGAACCGCACCGCGATCCGCGACGCCGACCGCACCGGGATGACGACCTGACGCGACACGAGCCACGCGATCGCGGCCAGCAGACCGAGTAGCACGATGCTGCCCGTCAGCAGCGTGCCGCGGACGAGGTCGAGCGTGTTCTGTTCCGCGGTCAACGGGAACACCAGGTACAACTCGAGGCCGGGCACCGAGGCGTTCGTGGGACTGCCGACGATCAGCGCCGGCGCCCGACCCCCCGTCCCGTCGGGGACCTGGGTGTACTGGTAGGCCACCTGACCGCCGCGGACCATGTCCCGCAGGTTCGACGGCACCTCGGCCGTCGGCCCGACGCCGCTCGCGACCCCGTTGTCGGAGCCGCCCGGTACCAGCAGGACGGTGTCGAAGGCACCGACGGCACCCGACGCCTGCCCGGTGTCGGCGTCCCGGTCGGTGAGCAGGGACCGCGTCTGACGCAAACGGTTCTGGACGGACATGTTGCCCGCGCCGCTCGACAGATCGCGCTCCACCGAGATGCGGGCGCGATCGATCTCCTCGGTCGCCGCCGCCAGCTTGACGTCGAGCAACCGGTCGGTGATCTGGGTGACGAGGACGAAGCCGAGAATGAGGAGAACGACGACCGACAGCACCAACGTGGACACCACGACCCGCAACTGCAGCGAGCGCCGCCAGATGTGCCCGAAGGCACGTCCGACAGCGCCGGCGGTGCGGGTGAAGCGTCCGAGAGTGCTGTTGACCCGTCGTCGAGATCGACCGATCACGGCGGGCCGGCCTTGTAGCCGACCCCCCTCACCGTCAGGACGACCTCGGGATTCTCCGGGTCGGTTTCGACCTTCGCGCGTAACCGCTGGACATGCACGTTGACGAGTCTAGTGTCCGCCGGATGCCGGTATCCCCACACCTGTTCGAGGAGGACGTCGCGGGTGAACACCTGACGGGGCTTGCGCGCGAGCGCGACCAGCAGGTCGAACTCGAGCGGGGTCAGCGAGATCGGCACACCGTCGCGGGTGACCTTGTGGGCGGGCACGTCGATCTCCACCGGGCCGATCGAGAGCAGCTCGGCCGGTTCCTCGTCGGTCCGGCGCAGGCGCGCACGCACCCGGGCGACCAGCTCCTTCGGCTTGAACGGTTTGACCATGTAGTCATCGGCGCCGGATTCCAGGCCCAGCACCACATCGACGGTGTCGGACTTCGCCGTCAGCATCACGATGGGCACACCCGAATCGGCACGCAGCACACGGCAGACGTCGATGCCGTTCATGCCGGGCAGCATGAGGTCGAGAAGCACCAGATCGGGACGGATCTCCCGGACCGCGGTCAGAGCCTGTGTGCCGTCGCCCACCACGAAGGGCTCGAAACCCTCGCCGCGCAACACGATCGTCAGCATCTCGGCGAGTGCGGCGTCGTCGTCGACGACGAGGATGCGGGGCTTCATGTTGTCAATGGTGACATCACCGTGATGAAACCGTGGTGATCGACGCGCCGGGA
>ERZ501011.145-NODE-145-length-22560-cov-8.065452_pt1 | contig 22560 bp, 19 predicted proteins | sample MGYA00248833_ERZ501011 | MGnify/ENA primary metagenome ERZ501011 (study PRJEB25958, sample SAMN03398530) | human skin metagenome | study: EMG produced TPA metagenomics assembly of the Human Skin Microbiome Metagenome (human skin metagenome) data set. | reverse complement strand
CCCTCCTGCGCCGCCACATGGCTCATCCGGTCCAGGCGGAAAGTCTGGATGCGGCCGCTCTCGCGGTCGGCCGCCACCAGATAGTTGGCGCGGCCGAACATCACGCCGCAGGGCGTAACCGAGCGCCGCCTCGGCTCCGCGCCTGGCCGTGCATAGGTGAAGCCCAGCGGCTGTTGCGCCAGCACCGCCCCCCGGATGGAGGTCAGCATGGGCTCGTCGGCGTGCGCGCGAGGACCGGCCTGCACCGCGATGGTCTCGGCCCGCACCAGCGCCTCCAGGTCCGGCGCCATACGGTTCAGGGTGGTCGAGCGCATGGCCGCCTTCAGCTTGCGCTCCAACCCCTCCAGCGCCTGGGCCCGCACCGCCTCCCCCTGCGCGCGCAGGGTCTGCGCCGCCTTGGTCAGCTCCAGCATCTCGGTCGCGGTCGGGGCCTGCTCGAACGCCGACAGGCCGCCGCGGATACGCCAGCGCTTGGTGGGCGGATCGGACACCTCCTCCACCGTCGGAAACAGCATCAGCACGGCGTCACGCATCCGCTCGGCGGTGCGGCGGCCCACCCGCATCTCCGCCGCCATTTCATCGAGCGTCAGGCCCTCGGCGCTGGCCGCCATGCGCCGCGCCAGCTCGATCACCATGGCCGCCTTGTCGTGCCTCACGCCACACCCTTCCTCATACGTCCGCTTCTGGCGCAATGCTGCTGCATTGTCTCAACATCAGCAAGAGGCAATTGCTTCAAGGAGAGATGTCGATGGGACAGGCCTTCCACCCCGCAGCCGCGGTGAACGCCAGCCGCTACATCATCGTGCCGTGCGAGGCCGACAGCGGATCGGACCTGGCGGTCATCTGGGACCGGCTGGAGGAGCAGGTGGTTGACGTCATCTCCGCCGCCGCCAGCGCCCGCTACTCCGAGGAGGACGCGCTGTGGGACGAGGCGCACGCGCCTGTGCACGCCGACGACTGGCGCATGGCGGCCTGATCAGACCGCGAGTTCGGGCCGCGCGACGGCGTCGGGCTTTCGGCTCAGACGTCCGTTGATCCAGTCGCGCCCCGGCGCCTCGATCCAGCGGTATGTCAGGGCCGACAGGCCGACGATGAAGGCGATCACCGCTAGCGAGAACAGGTCGTTCAGCCAGACCGAGCCCAGGTCCACCCGCCTGCCGTTCGGCATCAGCTGCAGATTGCGCGCGGCGATCAGCATGACCGTGATCACCAGCATGTGCGTCATGTAGATCGAATAGGACCAATGGCCGAGGCGAATCATCGGCCGGGCCGCCAGCGCGCGCGAGACCGCTCCACCCTCGCTGGCGAACACCCAGATGCTGAGGGCGAACAGCAGCGGCGCCAGCACCTCCCACGGCCCGCGCGCCAGCGACACAAAGGCGACCACCGTGACCAGGCTGATCGGCTCCATCCATCCCGTCACACGCGGCGACAGATCCGGCCCCGCGCTCCATAGCCGATGCACGAGGCATCCCAGGAAGAAGCCATAGGCGGCGCGTGGAAACCCGAAGCTGTAGGTGGTGTTCATGAAGCGCGGTGCGAAGTTCAACACCACCAGCGCGCCCGTTACGGCGATCAGCAGCGCCCATGTGTTGAAGCGCCGCGGCGCCCAAAGCAGCAGTGCGCCGAAGACGACATAGCAGCCCATCTCCACGCTGATGCTCCACGCCGGCCCGTTCCACGTCAAATACGGATGGATGCCGTAGGCCTGGATCAGCAGCAGATTGGTCAGCAGATATTCCGGCGCCCGGTCACGCGCAAAGGCCGTGATGTCGTCGAAGTGGAACCACAGCCGGCAGAACTCCAGCACCACAAAACCGCCCAGCACCGCGACGTGCAGCGGCCAGACCCGCCCGACCCGGCGCACCAGGAAGCGGCCCACGTCTCGCCCCGAGCCGAGCCGAGCGCCATAGGCGTGGGCGATGACGAAGCCCGACAGCACAAAAAAGAAATCCACGAACAGGTAGCCGTGCCGCGTCAGGGCCAGCGCATGCAGGTGGCTCGACACCGGCAGGTGAAACAGCACCACCAGGAGCGCGCACACGCCCCGCAGGCTGTCCAGCACCTCGAACCGCGTCGTCTTGGAAATCATCGCGACGGCATAGCGCCAAGCGGCGCCGTCGCCTAGCGTAGGCCGATCTGCGCGTCAGAACACGTCGACGAAGGCGGCCTTGGCCGGGTCGTTGGTGCCGTCGGCGGTGGCCTGGCCGTTCTTGACCACGGCGATGCCGACAGGCCCTTGTCCGCCGGTCTTCTTCAGGGTGCAGCGGCCGTTGTCGGTCGGCAGGCGTCCGCGCATGGGGCCCGATCCCGTGTGGGTGCTCTGGTTGGTCAGGGCGCCCTGCACCGTCACCGGCCGAAAGCGGCAGTCCAGCGTCCAGCCGGCGCCCTGCGGGGCGGCCACGCTCCAGTGCAGGCCGCCTTGCGGATCGACCCCGCGCAGGCCTTGCGCCATGGCAGGCGCGGCGGCGGACGCCATGGCGGCGACGAGGAACAGCGACTTCATAAGCAACTCCGGATCAGGCGCCCGTGCGGGCGAGCCGCCACAGGGCGGCGGCGATGAACAGGGGACCGAGCAGCAGCATCACCCAATCAAACACGCCAAAGGCTCGGTCCTGAGTGATCACGCGCACCAGTATGCCCGCGAAAACCATCACCACGCCGCAGTCCCGCAGACGCATCTGCTTGACGGGCGTCCGGCCCAGAAACCAGCTCCACAGCCACAGGCCGAACCCCAGCCCCGTCGCGATCCAAGAGGCGAGAACCGCCAGCCGGACCGGATCGGCGAGCGTCTCGGCCGTCAGAGCGCGTGCTCCGGCTTGGTCCTGAGAGCGATGATCCCCGCCACGACCAGCACGGCGGTGCAGATCACGGCCGCGATCAGGTTGCCGCCCGGGTGGAACCACAGCGTCAGGAACAACACCAGCGCGGCCACGCCCAGCGAACCCCACTTGGTCAGGTTCATGAACAGGCCATAGGTGGCGTGCTGTTCGTTCAGCGGCATGGAGCCATGCACATAGGCCTGCGCGTCCGCATCGGCGTGAACGGTGGCGTTCTCCACGAAGTTCGCTTCGCCATCGGTGACGACGGGAGTGTGCGGGTCGGCCATGTCGCGGTTCCGTTGAGGGATCGTGCCCGCGACTATAGCGAGCCTCGCCGTGGGCTCAAGCCGCAGCGGCGGCTATGACAGGTCCTCGAACTGGTCGATCAGCCGCTCCAGCCGATTGCATCCCACGCTCCAGAAGGCCGGATCTCGCGGGTTCAGGCCGAATGGCTTCAGCGCATCCACATAGGTCCGCGTCCCGCCGGCGGCCAGAAGGTCGCGATATAGCGGCGTGAACCCGGCCGGATCGGCCCGCCTCGCCTCCATCAGCGCCGCCACCAGAAGATCGCCGAAGGCGTAGGCGTAGACATAGAAGGGCGAGTGGAAGAAGTGGCTGACGTAGCTCCACCACGTCTCGTAGCCGGGGTTCAGCGTCACCGCCGGGCCGAGCGAGGCGCCCATCTCCTCAAGCCAGAGGGCGTTGATGCGGTCGGGCGACACCTCGCCGGCCGAGCGCTCGTCGTGGAAGCGCGTCTCGAAGCGGTGAAAGGCGATCTGGCGCACAACCGTGTTCAGCCCGTCCTCGATCCGGCCGGCCAGCAGCCCGCGCTGCTCGCTTTCAGGGGCCTCGGCCAGCAGACGGTCGAACGTCAGGCCTTCGGCGAAGATGGAGGCGGTTTCGGCCAGGGTCAGCGGCGTGTCGGCAAGAAGCGTCCCCTGCTCGGCCGCCAGGGTGTTGTGCACCGCATGGCCCAGTTCATGCGCCAGGGTCAGAACATCCCGCCGCTCGCCCATCCAGTTCATGAACACATAGGGGTGGCGGGTGGCGGTCACCGGGTGGCAGTAGGCGCCCGACTGCTTGCCCGGCCGCGCCTGGGCGTCGATCCACGGCCGGTCGAAGAACCGGGCCGCACGATCGGCGAAGTCTCCGCCCAGGGCGCCGAAGCTGTCCAGCACCACCTCGCGCCCTTGTCGCCAGTCATAGGCGCGCGGCGGCGTGCTCTCGATGGGCGCATTGCGGTCCCAGTGGTCCAGCGCCGTCTTGCCCATCGCCCTGGCTTTCAACGCATAGTAGCGATGCGACAGGCGCGGATAGGCGGCGGCCACGGCCTCGGCCATGGCGTCCACCGCCTCGCCGTCGACCTCGTTGGCCAAGTGGCGGCTGTCGGCCGGGCGTCTAAAGCCGCGCCGGCGGTCCTCCATCGCCTTGTCGGCGGCGATGGTGTTCAGCACCAGGGACATGGTCGAGACGCGCTCGGCGAACGCTTCGGACAGCCCTTCCGCCGCCGCCATGCGCCGCTCGGCGTTGGGATCGGACAGCCGGTTCAGCGCCTCGGCCAGGGTCAGCGTCTCGTCGCCGGCCTCCGCCCGCAAGGCGGCCATCTGCTCGTCGAACAGGCGCGGCCACTGCGCCGTGATCGGACCACGCTCGGCGATGAAGGTCTCCAGCTCGGCCGACAGCTCGTGCGGCTTGGTCGCCCGCACCCGCCTAAGCCAAGGCCGCCAGCGCGCCGCCGCCGGATGCGCCGCCAGCGCCGCCTCGATCTCGGCCTCCTCCAGCGCGTTGATCTCCAGCGTCAGCCAGACGGTCGGGGTGGCGATGGCGGTGATCTTCTCACGAAGGTCCGCCTCGAACCCCTGCGCCGCCGCATCGTCGCGCTGCGTCGAGGCCGACAGAAAGGCGAAGGCGCCGATCGCGCCGAGGTGATCCGACGCCTGTTCGTACAAGCTTACGGCCTGGTCCAGCCGCCGACCCAACAGCGCCGCATCATCGCGCGCGGCGACGAGCTGTTCCTGAAGGGCGTTCAGCCGCGCCACCACCGTCCGCGCCTGCTCCAGGTCGGAGGCGACGCCCTCATCCTCGCGCGAGGCGTAGAGGTCGGACAGGTCCCAAAAGGGGGCGTCGGCGGTCGGGGCTTTGAAGGGCGCGTTCATGCCCCTGTTGTGGGGTTCTGCTCGGCCGGCCGCAACCGGGTTAACCCTCCGCTCACCCAACCGCACAACGCGATCTTCACGCCGTTCCGCCTAGAACCGTCCCGAAACGGGTCAATGCACCGACCCGCCAAAAAGGCGTTTCTCTCCATGGCCAAGACCGTTCTGGTGGTCGATGACGATCCAACCCAGCGCCGCCTGATCCAGGCCGTCCTGAACCGTGAAGGCTACGCCGTCGTCCATGCAACCGGCGGCGGCGAGGCGATCGACCGGCTCCTGCGCGGCGGCGGCGCGGACGTCGTCTTGCTGGACATGGTCATGCCCGAGATGTCAGGCATGGAGTGCCTGACCGAGCTGCGAGCGGCGGGCGTCGCCACCCCCGTGATCATGCTGACCGCCAACGGCGGGGTCGAGGCGGTGGTCAAGGCCATGCAGGCCGGCGCCCAGGACTTCTTCGTCAAGCCGGTCAGTCCCGAGCGTTTGCTCATCGGCGTGCGCAACGCCCTTCAGCTGACGCAGCTGTCGGCCGAGGTCGGGCGGCTGACAAAGCGCGCGCAGGGCCGCGCCAGCTTCGACGATATCGTGGGCGACAGCGCCCCCATGCGGATGGTCAAGGCGCTGGGCGCCCGCGCCGCCAAGTCCTCCATTCCCGTCCTGATCACCGGCGAAAGCGGCGTCGGCAAGGAGGTCATCGCCCGCGCCCTGCACGGCGCGTCCGACCGCGCCGGCAAGCCGTTCGTGGCGGTGAACTGCGGCGCCCTGCCCGCCAATCTGGCCGAGTCCATCCTGTTCGGGCACGAAAAGGGCGCCTTCACCGGCGCGGTGGAGAAGACGCTGGGCAAGTTCCGCGAGGCGGACGGCGGCACCCTGTTCCTGGACGAGATCGGCGAGCTGCCGCTGGACTTGCAGGTCAAACTGCTGCGCGCGCTGCAGGAGGGCGAGATCGATCCTGTCGGCGGCAAGCGGCCGGTGCGAATCGATGTCCGCATCGTCTCGGCCACCAACCGCGATCCGGAGCAGCAGGTCAGGGACGGCGCCTTCCGTGAGGACCTGTTCTATCGGCTGAACGTGTTTCCGATCGAGGCGCCGTCGCTGCGTCAGCGGCGCGAGGACATTCCCGCCCTGGTCGACTGCTTCATCGCCCGCTTCAACGCCGAGGAAGGCAAGCGCGTCGCCGGCTGCGCGCCCGAGACGCTGGCGATGCTTCAGGCGTTCGACTGGCCCGGCAATGTGCGCCAGCTGGAGAACGCGGTGTTCCGCGCCATCGTGCTGGCCGATGCGCCCTTCTTGCAGCCGCATGATTTCCCGGCGATTTCGGGCGTCGCCGCCCCCGTCGAGGCCGCGCCCGCTCCGTCCGCTCCATCATCCCTGATCGACCTGCCGCCCTTGCCGGATCAGCCGATCCGCATCCTCGACGAGCGCGGCCACCTGCGCACGCTGGAGGACATCGAGCACGACCTGATCCAGCACGCCATCGCCGTCTACGCCGGCCACATGAGCGAGATCGCCCGCCGCCTCGGCATTGGCCGCTCCACCCTCTACCGCAAGGTTCGCGAACAGGGGCTGGAAGGGCAGTTGAAGGAGGCGGGGTGATCAGGCGTCAAGACTCCTCAAGAACGCCTCCACGCTTCCCTCCCCGTCATCCTCGGGCTTGACCCGAGGATCAGGCGCCCAGCCGCACAGACTGGGGAACAGGTCCACCCATTCCGGATTGCTGCGCTCGATCATCTCGAGCTTCCACACGCGGTTCCACCGCTTCAGCGCCTTCTCGCGCCGGATCGCCTCCACGACGAGTTCGTGCTGCTCGTACCAAACCAGCAGGCCACATCCTTACTTCTTGGTGAAGCCGTCGACCACGCCTTCCCGATGCTGGCGACCGCGCTCATACAGGTTCGACGTCATGCCGATGTAGAGTACGCCGAGCGGGCGGCTGGCTTGGATGTAGGTCGCGATGAAGGGCCGCCGCTCGCTCATATAGCCGAGGTTGATGATGGCCCGATCCTCGGGTCAAGTTCGAGGATGACGGAAGTCAGGCCTTAGTCCTGATCCGCTCGCCTCTTCCGTCCCCACCTCGACCTGGGCGTTTCACCATTCGCCTTGGCCGTGATTTCCTTGAGCTTGCGGCCCTGCATGGCCGACAACGCCTGGCCGGGTGCTCCCTTTTCCGGGTCGCCGAAGGCGCGGCCGTAGGTCTTCACCCGCTCCTCGACCGAACCTAGGAACTCGCCCTCCCATTCGGACAAGGAAACGCCCGCCTTCTCGGCCGAGCGGCGGGCGCGTTTCAGGGCGTTGAGCGCCGACCGCTGGGCGGCCTTGCGCTGGGCTTCATAGGGGCTCGGCGGCGGCTTTCGCTTCAAGCCGCCCGCCTCAGACCTCGCCGAGGGCCGACAGATAGAGGTCGAGGATCGCCTCTTCCTCCTGGCGCTTGGCCTTGTCCTGCTTGCGGATGCGGATGACCTTGCGCAGGACCTTGACGTCGTAGCCCTCGCCCTTCGCCTCGGCGAAGACCTCCTTCATGTCGGTCATGACGGCCTGCTTGTCCTCTTCGAGCCGCTCAAGCCGCTCGATGATGGTGCGCAGGCGGCCCTGCGCCGTGGCGGTCAGGACGTCAGGATTGGCGTCAAAGGCGGCGTCGTCAGCCATGGCGGTACTCTCGGCAAATCAGGGGCGGACGCTAACCATGCCGGCGGGCGTTCCTCAACCTGCGAACACGAAAAAGGCCGCGGACAGAATCCGCGACCTGTGGATCGTAAGGATCTTGGGTGCGCTATCGCCTGTCGGCTACATGAGCGCAGCGTCCCTCCGGGGACGCCGATCCTCAGCCCTGCTTGGCCTTGAAGCGCGGGTCGGTCTTGTTGATGACATAGACCCGGCCCTTGCGGCGCACGACCTTGCAGTCGCGGTGACGGGTCTTCAGAGACTTGAGCGAGCTGCGGACCTTCATGGTCGGTGTGTCCTGAAGCGAAACCAATAGAAAAGCCGCAGGTCCGGCAGGACCGCGGCGGAGGCGGTGCGTATAGAGACAGCCGCCCGATCCGTCAACCGCGGCAAGGCTTTTTGTCCGCCCGCCGCGTGCCGAAGAGCCGCTCTGTTCTGGAGGCCTGGCCTCCGAGTCGAACGGAGGGTTTGCGGGGTTGCACGCCCGCCGCGTCGCCACTCCGCCACCAGGCCGTGTCAGAAGCGCGGTGCGGTCATACGCCGCAGGGCGTTAAGGAAGCAAGGCCGCAAGAGGGTTAACGCGTTCGACCGATCGCGGGGGGGGAACGGCAACGGTTCGGCGGCTCGCACGCTTCATTCGCGGGGTTGTGATCCCCGTAGCCGCGCCCGGACTGTATCTTGCCCCCTATGCGTTTGTCCCTTCGTCTTCTGCTGGTCGGCACGGTCGCGGCGTGCGCGCCCATGCTGCCCGAGCCGCCGCTGCCGCAGATTCCGCCACAGACCGCGCCTGCGGACCAGACTCCGGCGCCCACGCCCGCCCCGCAGGCGCCGCCGGACCAATCCTACGATCAAAGCGGCTTCGAGGGATGGAAGCAGGGCTTCCTGGCGCGGCACGGCGGCGCCCGGCGCGCCGCCTATGAGCGGGAACTGGCGGGCCTGTCCCCGGACGCAACGGTGATCCGGCTGGACCGCAACCAGCCCGAATTCTCCAAGCCGGCGGGCGCCTACGTCGCCAACGCCGTATCGGCGACCCGCATCGCCCAGGCGCGCCAGCGCGTGGACCGCGTGCCATGGGAAGTGACCCAGCGCTTCGGAGTGCCCGCCGAGATCCTGGTCTCGATCTGGGCGCAGGAATCGAGCTTCGGGCAGGTTCAGGGCGACAACGACGTGATCCGCTCGCTGGCCACCCTGGCCTATGAGGGTCGCCGGCGCGAATGGGCCGAAGGGCAGCTGAAGAACGCCCTGGACATCGTGGTGGACGGCAAGCGCGCGCGTTCGGGCCTGAAGGGCAGCTGGGCGGGCGCCATGGGCCAGACCCAGTTCATGCCCGACAACTACCTGCGTCTGGGCGTCGACCAGAACGGCGACGGCAAGGTGGACATCTGGGGCTCGGACGCCGACGCCCTCGCCTCCGCCGCCAATCTCCTGGCGCAGGCCGGCTGGAAGCGCGGCCAGAGCTGGGGCTACGAGGTTGTGCTGCCGCCGGGCTTCGATTACGCCGAGGCTGAGGGGCCGCGCCATCCCTGGAGCTTCTGGGCGGCGCGGGGCGTGACCCTGGCGGGCGGCGGCGCGCCCACCGAGGCCGAGGCGCTGGAAGAGGCCGCGATCCTGTTGCCGCAAGGCGCGAACGGTCCCGCGATCCTGGCCCTGCCGAACCACTATGTGATCCGCCGATACAACAACTCGGTGTCCTACGCCCTGGCCATCGGCCTGACGGCCGACGGGGTGTCTGGTAAGCCGGGACTGGTCGCCCGCTGGCCGGACGATCCGCCGATATCGCGCGACCAACGGATCAACGCACAGCGGGCGCTGACGCAACTGGGTTATGACACCCAGGGCGTGGACGGCGTGATCGGGGCGAACACCCGCGCGGCGTTGCGCCGCTGGCAGCTGGCCAACGGACGCATCGCCGACGGCTATCTCACCGCCGCCTTGGCCGACGAACTGGCCAGGCGCGGCGGCTGAAGGCGGATCAGACCTGCGGGGACGTCCAGCCGCCGGCCAGCGCCTTGAACAGCGCCACCTGATAGGTGGTCACCAGGGCGTCGGATTGGGCCAGCTGCGCCTCGGCCTGGACCAGGGTGCGCTGGGCGTCGAGCACGGTCAGAAAGCTCTCGGCCCCGGCCGTGAAGCGCAGACGCGACAGCTCAAGCGCGCGATTGGCCTGATCCCGCGCCTCCGTCAGCGCCGTGCGGCGATCCAGCTCGTTGGCGTAGTTCGACAGCGCCGTCTCCGTCTCCTGCAGCGCCTCCAGCACCGTCTGGTCGAAGTCGGCGAGCGCCGCTTGCGTACGGGCGTCCGCCGCCTCGATCCGCGCACGGGCGGCGACGATATTGGGGAAGCTCCAGCTGATCAGCGGACCAAAGCCGAAGCGGAAGTTCCGGTCCTCTCCCAGGTCGCCGGCGTCCAGCGCCGTCGAGCCGATCGAGCCGCCCAGGCTGATGGTGGGGTAAAGCGACGCCGTCGCCACGTTCACCCGCGCGGCGGCGGCGGCCAACTGACGTTCGGCCTGACGCACGTCGGGCCGGCGGGCCAGCAGCGCCGCGCCGTCGCCGACCGGAATCGGCTGGGTCAGTTGCGGGGGACGCCCGCAGGCGGCAGCCGCCTGGCTCGCTTCCGCGGGGGTAGTCCCGGTCAGGGTCGACAGGCGGAACAGCGCCTCTGAACGGGCGGCCCTCAGCGTCGGGAGGGTTGCGGCCGTCTGGGCCACCGCCGCGCGGGCGCTGGCGACGTCCAGGCCGGTTCCGGCCCCGGCGTTGAGCAGCGTCTCGGTCAGGCGCAGCGTCTCGCTCTGGATCTCGACCGAGCGTTCGGCCACGGCGATCTGCGCATTGGCCGAACAGGTGTCGGCATAGGCGCGGGCCGTTTCCGCCGCGACTGTGACCTGCAGCCCCGCTAGCGCCTCGGCGGCGGCGTCCGCATCGGCGCGAGCGGCGCGGATCGCGGCGCCGACGCGACCGAACAGGTCGATCTCATAGGAGGCGTCCAGCCCCACGTCGTAGCTGGTGATCTCCGGCGCATCCTCGCCGGCCGGCAGGCCGATGGCGCCGGCGGCCGAGGGTCGGCTGCGCTGCACTGACGCGCTGGTCGTGGTCGAGGGCAGACGGGCCGATCGCGCTTCGGACAAGCTGGCCAGAACGGCGCGCAGGTTGGCTGCGGCGGATTCCAGTTGGTTGTTCTCCGCGAACGCCTGGGCCACCAGACCGTCAAGCGCCGGGTCGGCGTACAGCCGCCACCAGTCGTCGCGCGCCGGGAAGGCGGACGTGACGGCCGGGTCGGCCGAGCCGACGAACGCGCCCGTCCCCTGGAGGGGGAGAGTTGGGACGGGCGCGTCGGGCCCCACCGCGCAAGCGGCGAGAAGGGCGCTGGCGGATGAGGCCGCCAGCAAGGTCGAAAGCTTGGAACGAAGCATCAGAGGTCCCCTCCCCGGCCGTGAGCGGGCGCGGGTGCGTCAGGGTCATAAGGATCGTGCGGATTGGTGCCGTAGGTGGTGGGCAGGGTGCGGCTCTTGCCCGGCGTCCTGGGCAGCTTGCCCGACACCCACCGCATGATGACGTAGAACACCGGCGTGAAGATCAGACCGAAGAAGGTCACTCCCAGCATGCCCGAGAACACGGCCGTGCCCAGCGACTGACGCATCTCCGCGCCCGGTCCGCTCGCCAGCATCAGCGGCACCACGCCGAGGATGAAGGAGAAGGAGGTCATCAGGATCGGCCGCAGACGGGTCCGGGCCGCCGACACGGCCGCGTCGAACCGGTTCATGCCCTCGTCGTCCTCCGCCTGTTTGGCGAACTCGACGATCAGAATGGCGTTCTTGGCCGCAAGCGCGATGAGAACCACCAATCCGATCTGGACCAGGATGTTGTTGTCCAGGCCGCGGATGTTCACCCCGATCAGCGCCGCAAGGATACACATCGGCACGATCAGGATGACCGCGAGCGGCAGGGTGAAGGCCTCATACTGCGCCGCCAGCACCAGGAAGACGAACAGCACCGCGACCACAAAGATCATCGAGGCGCCGCCGCTGGCGGCCTTCTGCTGATAAGCCAGCTCGGTCCACTCGTATGAGAAGCCCTCCGGCAAGGTCTGCGACGCCATCTGCTCCATGACCTGCAGTGCGGTTCCGGACGCCACGCCCTGCCCCGCCGATCCCTGCAGCTCGGAGGCCGGGAACAGGTTGAAGCGGACCACGCGCGCGGGGCCGGAGTCGTCCCGCAACGTCGCCACCGAGCCGATCGGCACCATGGCGCCCGAGGCCGAGCGGGTCTTCAGATTGGCGATGTCCGCCAGGTCGTCGCGCGCCGACGGCTCCGCCTGCGCCGTCACACGGAAGGTGCGGCCCAAAAGGTTGAAGTCGTTGATGTAGGTCGAGCCGAGATAGGTGCCCAGCGTCGAGAAGACGTCGTTCGGCTGCACGCCCATCATCAACGCCTTGTCACGATCGACGTCGGCTTCGATGCGCGGCGCGGAGGTGTTGTACAGGCTGAACACCTGAGCCACCTGCTGGTTCTGGGCGGCGGCTCCCATCATGGCGAAGGTCGCCTGCTCCAGCTCCTGATAGCTCTGGCCGTTGCGGGCCTGGATCATCATCTTGAAGCCGCCGCCATTGCCGAGGCCCTGCACGGCCGGCGGAGCGATCAGCAGGACGTTGCCTTCCTCGATGACTCCGGTCGCCGCGCTGAGCGCCTGAGACAGGGCTGCAGCCTGCAACTCGGGCGCATCGCGTTCGGCGAAGTCGTCCAGACGGATGAACATGGTGGCCGCATTGGACGCCGCCGAGAAGGACGAGCCGTCGAGGCCGGCGAAGGCGGCGACTTCCAGCACGCCCGCCTGCTTGTTCACGATCTCCACGGCCCGGTTCATCACGGCGGTGGTGCGGTCAAGCGATGCGCCGGCCGGCAGTTGCACCACGCCGATCAGAACGCCTTGATCCTGCTCAGGGATGAAGCCGCCGGGGGTGTCGACCAGCCGCCAAGCGGTGAGGCCCAGAAGACCCGCATAGACCACCAGCACGATGGCCACGGTGCGCACCAGCCGCGCGGTCAGGCGGCCATAGCGGTCCGACAGCCAATCGAAGCCTTCATTGAACTTGCGTCCGCCCCACGCCACGCCATAGGCGACCTTGCCCCACGGCGTGGACCGCTTGCGGCGCTGTTCTTCTTCGTCCACGTGCTTGTGGGGCTTCAGCAACAGGGCGGCGAGCGCCGGCGACAGCGTCAGCGACACCAACAGCGAGATCAGCGCAGCCGAGGCGATCACCACGGCGAACTGGCGATAGAAGATGCCGGGAATGCCAGGCACCAGCGCCGTCGGCACGAACACCGCCACCAGCACCAGGCCAATGGCGATCAGAGCGCCGGACACCTCCTCCATCGAGCGATAGGCCGCCTCCTTGGGCGTGAGCCCCTCGGAAATGGCCCGCTCGACGTTCTCCACCACCACGATGGCGTCATCGACCACGATGCCCACGGCCAGGATCAGCGCGAACAGGGACAGTGAGTTGATCGAATATCCGAGCGCCAACTGGACGGCGAAGGTGCCGACGATCGACACCGGGATGGCGATGATCGGGATGATGGCGGCCCGCCACGTCTGCAGGAACACCAGCACCACCAGCGCCACCAGCACCACGGCTTCCAGCAGGGTGTGCTGCACGGCCTCGACCGACGCCGCCACATACTCCGTCGGATTGTACGGAACGGTGTAGGTCATGCCGACAGGGAAGGTCGCCTTCAGCGCATCAAGTTCGGCCAGCACGGCTTCGGCGGTGCCCAGCGCATTGGAGCCGGGTTGCTGGATGACGGCGATGCCGACGCCGCGGCGACCGCTGAAGTAGCCTTGGGTGCCGTATTCCTGCGAGCCCAGTTCGACCCGGCCGATGTCGCGCACGCGCGTCACGCGGCCTTCGGCGTCGGTCTTGATGACGACGTCGGCGAACTGCTCGGGGGTCTCCAGTCGGCCCTGCACCTGGATGGGCGTCTGGAAGGCGGCGGCGTTGGTCGGGAACGGCGGCTGCCCGATGGAGCCTGCGGCGGCCTGAATGTTCTGGGACTGAAGCGCACCGGTGATCTCGGTCGCCGTCAGGTTGCGGGCGGCGGCCTTGGCCGGATCAATCCAGATCCGCATGGCGTAGTTGCCGCCGCCGAAGATGCGTACATCGCCCACGCCGTCGATGCGCAGCAGGCGGTCGCGGATGGTCGAGTTGGCGTAGTTGCCGAGGTAGTCGACATCGAGGCTGTTGTCCGGCGACGTCAGCGCCGCCAGCATCAGAAAGCCCGACGACGCCTTCTGCACCGTCACGCCGACCTGGCGCACGGCGGCCGGCAGGGCCGGCTCGGCGAGGGCCACCCGGTTCTGGACCAGCACCTGCGCGGCGTCGAGGTCCGTTCCGGGCTCGAACGTCACGGCGATCTGCACCGCCCCATCCGAGGTGGAGGAGGACTGCATGTAGATCATGCCCTCCACCCCATTGATCTGCTGTTCCAGCGGCGTCGCCACCGTCTCCGCCAGCGTCTCGGCCGATGCCCCGGAATAGGCGGTGGAGACGGTGATCTGCGGCGGCGCGATCTCCGGATACTGCGACAAGGGCAGCAGCGGATAGGCGAAGATGCCGATCAGGGTGATCACGACCGCGATCACGCCGGCGAAGATCGGCCGGTCGATGAAGAAGCGCGAGATGTTCATGGACAGGTGTCCCTTGTTCGCCTTGGCCTGACGGCTAGGGGATTACAGGCTGTTGGCGAAGCTGGCGGTGGCGGCGGGCGCGGCCTGGGTCGTCGGCGCACCGGCCTGCTGGCCCTGAGCGGGGGCGACCGGCGTGATCTTTCCGGGCTGGGCCGTGACCTTGGTCCCGGGACGCGCGCGTTGCAGGCCGTTGATGATGATGCGGTCGGTGGGCGCCAGACCGCTGCGGATCACGCGAAGGCCTTGAACCAGAGGGCCGGTCACGACCGGCTTGGGCGTCACCGTTCCATCCTGCGCCACCACCATGACCACGCGGCGGACGCCGTCGGCCGAGATCGCGGCGTCAGGCACCAGCATGGCGTCATAGGCGGCGTTGCCGGCGACCTGCGCGCGACCAAAAAGGCCGGGACGCAGGAAGCCGTCCGCGTTCGGCACGATGGCGCGCAGGCGGATGACGCCCGAACCCTTGTCCACGGCGTTGTCGCTGAAGTCGAGACGACCCGTGCGGCTGAAGTTGCTTTCGTCCTGAAGCGCGATGCGGACCGGAGCGCCCTGATTGGCGCCGCCTTCACGCAGATACTTCAGCAGAACCGCTTCCGACCCGTCGAACACGAAGTGCATCGCGCCCCCCGAGACGATGGTGGTCAGGATATCGCCGGCCGAAGTGCCGCCGGCGATGACGTTGCCCCGATCAACGCGACGATCCGAAGCCCGTCCCGAGATCGGAGCGGTGACGCGGGTGTAGCTGAGGTTCTGGCGCGCGGTGCGGACCGCCGCGTTGGCCGCCGCCAAGTTGGCCTGCGCGACCTGCAGCTGCGAGCGGTTGGTCTCGACCTCCGCCTGCGACACGGCCTGCGACGACAGCAGGGTTTCACTGCGGGTCAGATTGGCGCGCGCCAGCGTCACCTGCGACTGGGCTTGAGCCACCTGGGCCTGAGCGGAAGCCAGTTGCGCCTCCGCTGGAGCGGAATCCAGCGTGAACAGCAACTGACCCTGACGCACCATCTCGCCGTCGCGGAAGTGCACGCCCTGGATGAAGCCGCCGGCGCGGGCACGGACGTCGACAGTTTCGATAGCTTCGAAGCGGCCGGTGAACTCGTCCCAGTCGGTGACGCGCTGCGCCAGCGGCTGGGCCACCGTAACCGGCGGCGCGCCTGCTGCGGGCGCCTGCTCGCCTTTGGAACAGCCATAAAGCGCGGCCGTCATCATGACGGACACGGCCGCGATCTTAAGCGTGCGCATCTGCGCTCTCCCTGTCGGGGGGTCTGGGTAAGGGTGTGCACTCTCTGCGTGGGGAGCGCCCGAGTCAACGTCCGGTGACTTAATGGTGAAGCCTTGGCCGCTTGTCAACACGCGATGACAAAGCCATATAGCGCGGAGGGGTTATTCAACTCTCGGATTTCTCACGTTTTCCAATGGAGGGCGCCAACCGTGCTTTGTTCTTCGCCACGCCCGAGGAATGCCGCCGCGACGCGCGGAGCCATTCTGGACGCCGCCCGCGCCCGGTTCGCGGCCGAGAGCTATGATGACGTGGGCATGCGCGACATCGCCCGCGACGTGGGCGTCGATGCGGCCCTGATCAGCCGCTACTTCGGTTCAAAGGAAGAACTGTTCGCCACCGTGCTGGACAACTGCCCGGACGGCGGCGAGCTGATGCAGGGGGACAGGTCGGATTTCGGACGACGGGTCGCCCATCACATCGTCTTTGAGCCCAAGCGCGCGGAGAAGATGCAGGCGCTGTCGATCATGCTGCGCTCGGTCGGCTCGGCGAAGGCGTCGGAGGCGGTGCGTCGCAGTTCCAGCAAGCGCTTCTATGAGCCGTTCAGCGAATGGATCGGCGGACCGGACGCGGCGGTCAAGGCGCGGCTGGCCTCCGGCATGATCATGGGCATGGCGGTAAGCCGCGACATCACCGGCGGCTATGGCCTGACGCCCGAAGACTGCGAAACGCTGCGCGACCGCCTGGCCGTCATTCTTCAAGGCGTTGTCGACGCCTGATCCCCAAAGCATAAAGGCGCGGGCTGGAGCCCGCGCCTTGTGATCCGGACCTTGCGGGACGCCGCTTAGTGCGGCGACGCAACCGGGGCGGCCTGACCCTCCGCGCCTCTCCAGCGCGAGCAGACCAGGGCGAAGGCCGTCAGCAGCAGGTAGCCCGCCAGCGGCACAAAGAAGGCCAGGTGCATGTCGCCGGACCGGTCAGCCACCTGCCCGGCGATCAGCGGCAGGATCGCGCCGCCGATGATGCCGAACACCAGCAGGCCCGACGTGGCCGACGCCGAGGCGGTCGAACGCTCAAGCGTCAGGGTGAAGATGGTCGGGAACATGATGGAGTTGAAGAAGCCGACGGCCAGCGCCGCATAGGCGGCCGTGACGCCGCCGGTCTGGGTCACCACAAGACAAAGGACGACCGCGACGGCGGTGCAGATCGCCAGCAGGATCGGCGCCCGCACCCGCGTGAGCAGGGCGGAGCCGACAAAGCGGCCGATCATGGCGCCGCCCCAGTAGAAGGGCACCATCTTGCCGGCGGCCTCGAGCTCGAGCCCCAGCACGCCTGGGCTGGCCAGGAAGTTGGTCAGCATGTTGCCGATGGCCACCTCGGATCCGACATAGACGAAGATCGCAAGGGCTCCGAACACCGCCCAGCGCGACTTCAGCGCCGAAAATATCGAGACGTTCTGCCCGGGAACCGCGTCCCGCGCCGGCGCCGCGGCGTTGATCGACTTGCGAGCCGAGAAGATGAACACGGCGATGACCGCGAAGAAGGCGCCCATGCCGAGGAAAGCGATGTCGATGCTGCGCAGCGATTCGCCGCGCGTCGCCGCCGTCACCACCGCGCCCGCCGCGAATACGCCGCCGGTCAGCAGCACGTGCGCGCCGAGCCACGGCCCGACCGTCGCGCCCAGCGAGTTGAAGGCCTGCGAGAACACCAACCTGAAGTGGGAGCTCTTCTTGGAGCCGAGCTCGGCCACCAGCGGATTGGCCGCGACCTGCAGCAGGGTCACGCCCGAGGCGATCACGAACAGCGCCAGGAGAACGCCCGGATACCAGTCCACCGTGGTCGCAACCGGCACGATCAGGCAGCCCGCCACCATGGTGGCCAGCGCGGCGATGATCGCGCGGCTGTAGCCCAGCTTGGACAGCACCGCCGCCGCCGGCAGCGAGGCCACGCCATAGGCGATGAACCAGGCGAAGGTGGTCAGAAAGGCTTCGGTGAAGCTGAGGTCGAACACCCGCCGCACGGCCGCGATCAGCGGGTCGATCAGCGAGGTGGCGAAGCCCCAGGCGAAGAACAGGCTGGTGACATAGGCGAAGGCCAGGCCCGCGCCCTTGCGCGGCGCGGCTGGCGTTGAATCAAGACTCATCGGCGGTTTTCCTCCGGCGGCCGGCTGTGTCGCGGCTCAGGTTCTCATTGGGTGGGACAAGATCGACGAGCCGTCCAGACCGAAATGCGGCTCGGTAACCAAACGTGGCCGTTTGTCCCAGAAAGAAGGCCGCTCCGGTTTCCCGAAGCGGCCCGAGAGGTGGCGCGCCCCATAGAGGGAGGCGCGCTGCTCAGAAGGATCAGAAGCGATAGTTCAGGCCGACCAGGAAGGTGCGGCCATAGCTCTGGTGGTCGATGATCCGGCGCTCGTCGCCGTTCTCGAAGGTGTAGAAGGGCTCGTCGGTCAGGTTGTTGACCTGGGCCAGGATCGACAGGCCTTCGGCCGGACCCGACTGAAACTCATAGCCGATCTGGGCGTCCACGACCGTCTCTTCGCCGACCGAGCGCAGGGTGCGGCCATTGCCGAAGCCGGCGACCTCGCCCAGGAAGTCCGAACGATACCGGGCCGAAACGCGCGCCTGGAAGCCGTAGCGCTCATAGTAGGCCGTGGCGTTGGCGACGGTCTCCGACAGGCCCGGCAGGGTGGTCGGTGCCTGGGTCTCGTCCGGCTGGACCTCGCTGTCGGTGTAGGAGGCGCTGACGAAGAAGCCGAAGCCCTCCAGCGCCGGCGTCACGATCTCCAGCGGCACGGACAGCGAGAACTCGGCGCCCTGGATGTAGCCGCCGTTGCCGTTGTCCGGCGCGCCGACGATGCCCTGGTTGATCACCGGAACCACGCCGCCGGTCGGATAGCCGGTGAAGTCGAAGATCTGGTTGCGGTTGAAGACGTAGCTTTCCAGGTGTTTGTAGAAGCCAGCAAGCGAGACGTAGCCGCGACGGTTGGCGAAGTACTTCTCGATCGAGATGTCGGCCACGTCGGCGATATAGGGCATCAGCTCCGGATTGCCGCCGCCGCCGCCCCATGGCGAGTTCAGGTCCGGACGCGCCAAAGGCGTGTTGTTGTTGACGTTGAAGCTGTAGTTCCGCGAGGCGCGCATGTCGTCCATGCGGGGACGCGCCAGGGTGCGCGACACCGCCAGGCGGGCGAACAGATCGTCGCCGACCTCCAGGATGAAGTTGGCGCTGGGCAGTATCTCCAGATACTCGGCGCCGCCTTCCACCGCGATGCTCTCCGACACGCCCTGAGACACCTGGCGGGCCGAGAAGCCGTTCGACGATTGGTCGGTGTAGACGAACTGCATGCCGACGTTGCCGGTCAGCGGCATGCCCATCAAGTCATGGTCGATGTTGGCCTTGATGTAGGCGGTCGAGATCTTCTCGAGCACGGTCCAGTTGCCCGACAGCACGTCGGCGTTCGGGTTGCGGACCAGGTCGTAGAAGCCGCTGTTGACTAGGCCCAGCGCGTCGTAGCTGATCACTTCCGAAATGCCGAGGTAGCCCAGATCGGTCGGGGCCAGCAGGAACTCGGCCGGAACCCGGGGAGAGCCGCGGCCCGGGATACGCAGGTAGAACTGATCGTTGACGAACGACTTCTCACGCTCGGAGTAGTTGAAGCCGAAGTCGATGGCGTTGAACGGGCTCTGGTGCAGTTCGCGACGCGCGGTGAGGCGCACGGCCTTGATCTCGTCCTCGATGGAGGGCGTGTTCATGTAGCCGTCCTGGCCGCCCGGGATCACGTCCTGGCCCCAGCCCTGCGAGCTGGTCAGGAAGATGCTGTTCGGATCGGCGTAGTTCAGGCGGCTGGTGAACTGCACCACGCCGTCCTCGTTGATCCGGAAGTCCAGCGTGTCGGTGGCGCCGACGGCGTTGCGGCCGGTGCCGGCCAGGGTCTCCAGCACGATGTCGCTGCGCTCGACCTTGGAGTAGTTGACGTCGAGGCCGAGGGTCCAATCTTCGTTGGCCACGAACTCGGTGTTCCAACCCAGCGCCAGCACGTTGCTATCGCGCGTGTTGATGTCGTTGCGGACCACGCCCTTCACATTGTTGAAGGTGCCGGCGACGATCAGGCCGTCCTCGATGGTGGTGGTCGGCTGAAGCGTCGGAGCCGGACGCGCCTGGCCGCCGGCGGCGTTCAGGATCGGCTGACCCGACACGTCGCGGGCCAGATCGCCCCATTGCAGCGGGAATTCGATGCCGCGCAGCACCTGGGTGTTCTCGAACCCGGAGTAGAAGGCGTCGAAGACCGTGCGGAAGCGGTCGTTGGGACGCCATTCCAGCACGCCCATGTAGCCGTCGCGCTTCAGTTCGGAGGACATGACGTACGGCTTCACGCCGCCGATCACCAGCTGTCCGATCTCTTCGCTGTAGCCGGGGCGCACGGTGCGCGGGCCGCCGGCCACCAGCGTCTGGCCGTAGCGGTCGTCGCCGATGTCGATGGTGGGATAGCCCCAGGCGTTGAAACGCTCGGACTGATAGGGCGACGACATGTGGGCGTAGCCCAGCGCCAGGCCGATGGTGTCGTCGGCGAACTGGTCGATGTAGGAGATGCTGTAGCGTTCGCCGTGGTCGGTGGTGCCCGAGTTCAGCGCGCCGATGTCGTTCCACTCGTAGCGGTAGTTCAGCGCCACGGCCTGGCGGCCGAAGGCCAGGGGGCGGATGGTGCGCAGATCGACGGTGCCGCCTAGGCCTTGGCCGATCAGGGCCGCATCCGGGGTCTTGTAGACGACGACGCTGCTGAGCAGTTCCGACGGGAACTGGTCGAACTCGACGCCGCGGTTGTCGCCGGTGGTGACCAGCTCGCGGCCGTTCAGCAGGGCGGTGGTGAAGTCGGGACCGAGGCCGCGGATCGAGATGGCCTGCGAGCGGCCGTCGAGGCGCTGCGAGGTCACGCCCGGCAGGCGGGCCAGCGATTCGGCGATGGACACGTCCGGCAGCTTGCCGATGTCTTCGGCCGAGACGACCTCGACGATGGAGGTGTTGTTGGCCTTGGCCGAGATCGAAGCCTCGATGGCGCGGCGGATGCCGGTGACGACGATCTCGTCCACCTGGGTGGCCTCGCCCTCTTCTTCGACCTGCGCGGGCACGGTTTGGTTCGGCGAGACGCCCGGCGCGGTGGCCTGGGCGTGAGCAACGCCGCCCATGAGCGCCAGGGCGGCGGCGGTGGACGACAGCAGGCGCGCACGCCCGGCGAAGCGTTGAGACATTCAATCCTCCCTGTGGCCGTCCGCGTTTCTGACGCTGCGATTGGCCGATCGCAAAAGTATGCAAACTCCAGAGGCTGTTGCAAGTCTGTAATGGATGCGGCGTTTGCGAGGCGTGGCGAACCCAGCGGCCGCGCCACACTGACGCAGTGTTGATTGGGCTTGGGTCTCGACGAAACGGCCTCGAACTGCGAGATCAATGCGGCCATTGACAGCCGCCGAGACGGCTGCAAAATCTTGCAAACAGACCCGCAAACATAACAAGCGGGCGCTTACAGGGATGGAAGATCGAATGCTCAGCGCTTCGCAGAGAGCCGCCACGGCTATAGCCGCCGTCCTTGCGGCCGCCGCATCGTCCGCCTTTGCTCAGTCGCCGACCGATACGTTGGCGCAGTTGCGGCAGCGCCCGCCGCAGGACGAGGTGATCTATTTCGCTCTGCCCGACCGTTTCGCCAACGGCGATCCGTCCAACGACCACGGCGGCTATGCGCCCGAGAAGCTGGTCAGCGGCTTTGACCCCGCCGATCCCGAATTCTACCACGGCGGCGACCTGGCGGGGCTGACGCAGAGGCTCGACTACATCCAGGGCCTGGGCGCCACCGCCGTCTGGCTGGCGCCGATCTTCAAGAACAAGCCGGTTCAGGTCGGCGACCGCTACACCGGCGCGGCCAGCCACGGCTACTGGATCACCGACTTCACGGCGGTCGATCCGCACTTCGGCGACGAGGCGGAGATGCGCGCCTTTGTGGACGCGGCGCATGCGCGGGGCATGAAGGTCTATCTGGACATCGTGGCCAACCACACGGCCGACGTGATCAAGTACCGCGAATGCCCGGAGAACCGCTGCGCCTACCGCAACCGGGCCGACTATCCCTACACCCGCCAGGGCGGCGTGAACGGTTCTCCGATCAACGAGGGCTTCGACGGCGAGGACTTCTCGAAGCTGCAGCGGCCGGACTGGGCCTATACGCCCTACATTCCGGCGGGCGAGGAGAACGCCAAGGTTCCCGCCTGGCTGAACGACCCGATCCGCTACCACAACCGCGGCGAGAGCACCTTCGCCGGCGAGAGCTCGCTGGACGGCGATTTCGCGGGCCTCGACGATCTGCTGACCGAGGATCCGGTCGTGGTCCAGGGCATGATCGACATCTTCGGCGGCTGGATCGAGAAGTATGGGATCGACGGCTTCCGCATCGACACCGCCCGCCACGTGAACCCCGAGTTCTGGCAGGCCTTCGTGCCCGCCATGCTGGAGCGCGCGCGCGTCAAGGGCATTCCGAATTTCCACATCTTCGGCGAGGTCTATGACCACGACCCGGCGGTGACGGCGCGCTTCACCCATGTGGACGGCTATCCGGCGGTGCTGGACTTCCCGTTCCAGAAGGCGGCGACCGATGTGGCGTCGGGCGTGGTCGGCACCGATGCGCTCGCCAAGATTTTCGACGCCGATCCGATCTACAAGAACGGCGCGGACACCGCCGCCATCCTGCCGACGTTTCTGGGCAACCACGACATGGGCCGCGTCGGCTATTTCGTTCAGAAGGCGGCTCCGGAAAGCTCGGACGCCGAGCAGCTGGCGCGCGTCAAGCTGGCGCACGCCCTGATGTTCTTCGCACGCGGCGTGCCGACGCTCTATTACGGCGACGAACAGGGCTTCGCCGGGCCCGGTGGTTACGGCGCCTCGCGTCAGGACATGTGGGCCAGCCAGGTTCCGGCCTTCCGCGACGAAACGCCGATCGGCGGACGCCAGGCGCCCTACTCCACCCAGGCGCCGCTCTACA
>ERZ501011.142-NODE-142-length-22640-cov-7.092539_pt1 | contig 22640 bp, 19 predicted proteins | sample MGYA00248833_ERZ501011 | MGnify/ENA primary metagenome ERZ501011 (study PRJEB25958, sample SAMN03398530) | human skin metagenome | study: EMG produced TPA metagenomics assembly of the Human Skin Microbiome Metagenome (human skin metagenome) data set. | reverse complement strand
AGGCACGATAACAGCGGTCGCTCACCTTCACACGTCCATCACGCGAATTTAACCAGATCGTCGCCTCACACGAGGCGGCTCTGCACCAGCGCCGCCTCGATGAAGCCGGCGAACAACGGGTGCGGCGCGAATGGTCGGCTCTTCAACTCAGGGTGATATTGCACGCCGATGAACCAGGGGTGATCCGGCCGCTCCACCGTCTCGGGCAGCACGCCGTCGGGCGAAAGGCCGGCGAAGATCAGGCCGCCCTTCTGCTCGATGGCCTCGCGATAGTTGATGTTGACCTCGTAGCGGTGGCGATGCCGCTCGCTGATGTGGGTCGAGCCATACATCTCTGCGATCTTCGATCCCGGCATCAGGGTCGAATCGTAGGCGCCCAGCCGCATGGTGCCGCCCAGATCGCCGCCCTGCTGGCGCAGCACGCGCTGGTTGCCTTGGGTCCATTCGGTCATCAGCCCGACGACGGGTTCGTCCGCCGGACCGAACTCGGTCGAGGTCGCCTTGGGGAAGCCGGCCAGGTTCCGCGCCGCCTCGATCACGGCCATCTGCATGCCGAAGCAGATGCCGAAATATGGGATCTTGCGTTCGCGGGCGAACCGCGCCGCTTCGATCTTGCCTTCGGAGCCGCGCTCGCCGAAGCCGCCGGGCACCAGGATGGCGTGGGCGCCCTGGAGCCGAGCGTTGCAGGCCTCGCTGTCGCCCTCGAACGTCTCGGCCTCGACCCAGTCGATGTTGACCTTGACCCGGTTGTGAACGCCGCCGTGGTGCAGCGCCTCGATCAGCGACTTGTAGGCGTCCTTTAGCACCGTGTACTTGCCGACGACCGCCACGGTGACCTCGCCGTCCGGATTCAGGCGGCGATCGACGATGTCGGTCCAGCGCGACAGGTCGGGCTCCGGCGCATCCTGCACGCCGAAGTGGGCCAGCACCTCCCGGTCCAGCCCCTCCTGGTGATAGTCCAGCGGCACGGCGTAGATGTCGGCCGAGTCCATCGCCTGGATCACGCCGGATTCGCGCACGTTGCAGAACAGGCCGATCTTGCGCTTCTCCTCGGCGGGGATCGGCTGTTCGCAGCGGCACAGCAGGATGTCCGGCTGGATGCCGATGGAGCGCAGCTCCTTGACCGAGTGCTGCGTCGGCTTGGTCTTCATCTCGCCGGCGGTCTTGATGAACGGCAACAGCGTGAGGTGAACGAAGCACGACTGGCCGCGCGGCAGATCCTGGCCCAGCTGGCGAATGGCCTCGAAGAAGGGCAGACCCTCGATGTCGCCGACGGTGCCGCCGATCTCGACCAGGATGAAGTCGACCTCTTCGCCGGCGTCGGTCAGGGCCTCGCGCAGGCAGAAGGCCTTGATCTGGTCGGTGACGTGCGGAATGACCTGAACGGTCGCGCCCAGATAGTCTCCGCGCCGCTCCTTCTCCAGAATGGTCTGGTAGATGCGGCCGGTGGTGATGTTGTCCGACTTGGCGGCCGACACGCCGGTGAAGCGCTCATAGTGGCCGAGGTCGAGGTCCGTCTCGGCGCCGTCGTCGGTGACGAAGACCTCGCCGTGCTGATACGGGCTCATCGTGCCCGGATCGACGTTCAGATAGGGGTCCAGCTTGCGCAGGCGGACCTTGTAGCCGCGCGCCTGCAACAGGGCGCCGAGAGCGGCGGAGGCGAGGCCTTTTCCGAGCGAGGAAACCACGCCGCCGGTGATGAACACATAGCGAGCCATGTCAGACCACCTTCAGGCTGAGCGTGAAGTCGGGCGTAACGCCCGAAACGGGCGCTACAAACGCCCAACTTTGTCCAACAGTGTTCAACGCTGACCTGTCCCAAGAGCTCGAAATAAAAGGAAATCCCTGATTTCCTGCATTTTCTGGTCGTGCAACGACGCAACGAGCCATGGGCGGACACCTTACTCCAAGCTTCGCCGGCCGGACCAGCCGCTCGCGCGAAGAAACTGTTGATCACAAGAAGAAAGCGCGCCGGGCGGCGCGCTTTCAGGTCGTCTGGTCTGCGTGGAGCCTTACGGCTGAGGCGCGGGGTTCGGACGGCTGGCCTCGGTCGGCGTGCCGCCCTGCGAAGGGGTGCTGGGCGAGGCGGTGAGGCTGCTCTCCAGATCGTCCAGTGAGGGCGCGGCCGGCTGCGCGGGCGCTTGCGCCGGAGCGGTCTGGGCGGGCGCGCTCTGGGTCGGCTGGCTGTCCAGCGCGATGGAGCCCACCGCATCGGCGTCGATGACCGAGTTGTCGCGCGCCATGTTGCTGACGATCGTCAGGATGATGGTCAGGGCGAAGAGCGCCGCAGCAAGACCCCAAGTCACGCTGGTCAGCAGATTGCCGGTTCCTCTTGCACTCATGAAGCCCGACGGTCCGCCGCCCATGCCGAGCGCGCCGCCTTCCGACCGCTGCAGCAGCACGACGGCCGTGAGCGAGATGGCGACCAGGATGATGGCGACGAGCAGGATGGTCTGGAGCATGGCGTCAATCATGTGGGCGCGGAGCTGCGCCGATCAAGCGGCGGCCTCTATCACCGAAGCCCCCGGCGGGCAAATGAGCGCTCAGCCCGCCGCGCGGATGATGCGGAGGAAATCCGCGGCCTTGAGCGAAGCCCCGCCAACCAGGGCGCCGCCGACCTCCGGTGTCTGCAGAATGGCCGCGGCGTTCGCCGGGTTGACCGAGCCGCCATAGAGGATCGGAGCAGCGCGTCCGCCCTCCCCGAACCGCTCGACCAGCGTCCGGCGAATCGCCGCATGCACCTCTGCGATCTCGTCGCCGGTCGGCGTGCGGCCGGTGCCGATCGCCCAGATGGGTTCATAGGCCACGGCGAACCCCTTGCCCGCCAAGCCGTGCGGCAGCGATCCCGAGACCTGCGCCCTCACGACCTCGACCGCCCTGCCGGCGTCCCGATCCTCCAGCCGCTCGCCCACGCAGACGATCGGTTCCAGCCCGTGGGCGAGCGCCGCTTCGACCTTGGCCGCGACCTCGGCATCGCTTTCGCGGAAGGCGTCGCGGCGTTCCGAGTGCCCCAGGATCACCAGCGTCGCCCCGGCGTCCTCCAGCATCTCCGCCGAGGCCGAGCCGGTGAAGGCGCCGCAGCTTTCGGAGTGGCAGTCCTGCCCCCCGACCTCGATAAAGCCGCCTCGAACCGCCGTCTCCAGCCGATGGATCAGCGTCGCCGGTGGACAGATCACCACCCGGCAAGGCGCGGGCTGGCGGCGCAGGTCGGCGTCCACGGCGCGCGCCTCGTCGATCTGGGCGCCCAGCCCGTTCATTTTCCAGTTGCCGGCGATCATCTTCACGGATTGTTTCATGCCTCCCTGTCTAGGCAGGGCGGCATGCCAAGCCAAGACCCTTCGCCGCAATGCGGCCCCGAAGCTGTTCTTGCGGCGGCGTGCCGCCCCCGCCTATACGCCGTGCATATCGCCCTGTGACGCTCGCGTCCGCCATCGCCCGGTTTCATCGATGATCTCCAGCTTCCGCGACTTCTCCCGGTCCAAGTGGGCCATCGGCCTGTTTGTGCTGATCATGATCAGCTTCGTGATCGTAGGCGCCCGCATGGACGTCTTCTCGAACCTGGGTCCCAAGCACGTCATCGACGCCGGCGACCGCACCATGGACGAGGCGACCTTCCGCTCCTCGATGGATCGCGTTCGCGCCAATCTGCAGGAGCAGGCGGGTCGCCCCGTGACCATCGAGGACATGGTGGCCGAGAACATCCACACCCGTTTCTTGGAAAGCCAAACGCAGCAGCTGGGCTTCCTGAACTGGGCGTGGAAGGCCGGCGTTCGCCCCGGTCAGGCGCTGATCATCAAGCAAATCCGTCAGATCCCCGCCTTCTTCAACTCGGTCACCGGCCAGTTCGACCAGGAGCAGTACCAGCAGGCGCTGGCTCAGCAGAACGTCACCGCCGCACAGCTGGAGCAGGACCTGCGCGATCAGTATGTGATCGAGCATTTCGGCGCGGCCGTCTTCGCCGGCGCGCGCGTGCCCCGCGTTTACGGGGCGCTTCTCGCCGGACAGGCCTTTGAAACCCGCGACGGCCGCTGGTTCGAGGTCACCCAGGCCATGGCGGGCGCAGCCCCCAATCCGACCGACGCGCAACTGACCGCCTTCATCAACGAGAACGCCGCACGCCTGCGCAGCCCCGAGCTGCGGATCGCCTCGGTGGTCCTGTTCACGCCGGACGAGGCGGCGCGCACCGCGCCCATCTCCGAGCAGCGCATTCAGGAGCGGTTCGAGTTCAAGAAGGCCACGCTGGGACAGCCGGAACGCCGGACCTTTGTCACCCTGACCGCGCCGAACCGCGAGATCGCCACCCGCATCGCGGCGGCTCTGCGTGCAGGCCAGACGCCCGAGAACGTCGGACGCGCCAACAGCCTGCAGCCCGCGACCTTCACCGACCAGCCGCGCGCCGCCGTCGGCGACCAGGCGGTGGCGGCGGCCGTCTTCGGCCTGCAGAACAATCAGGTGTCCGATCCCATCCAGGCCGGCGTCGGCTTCGCCGTCGCCAAGGTCACCGGCATCCAGCCCGGCCAGGAGGCGACCCTGGAGAACGCCCGCCAGGGCCTGATCCAGGAGTTGCGCGAGGAGGACGCCAAGGGCGCGACCTACGCCAAGGTCGAAGCCTATGAGAAGGCCCGGTCGGAAGGCCGCAACCTGGCCGACGCCGCTCGCCAGGTCGGCGCCCGCATCGTTCAGCTGCCGCCCTTCACCCAGGACGGAAAGCTGCCGAACGGCCAGGCGCTGAACGCTCCGCCGCAGATCTTCGAAACCGCATGGGGCCTGAGCAAGGGCGGCGAAAGCGACGTGGTCGACGCGGGCCAGGGCCAGTACTTCGCCGTTCGCGTCGATGATGTGCGCCCCGCCGCCCTGCCTTCTCTGAACGAAGTTCGCGCCCCCCTGACGACCGAATGGCTGCGTCGCGAGAACCTCAAGCGCATCACCGCCAAGGCCAATGAGCTGGCCGGTCGCGTTCGCGCCGGTGAGGACATCGCCGCCGTTGCGCGTTCGGCCAATGCGACGCTGACGACCCGAACGGGCGTGGTGCGCAATCCCGAAACCACCCAGGCGCTCGGCCAGGGCCTGCTGCAGGGGCTGTTCGGTCAGGGCAAGGGCCAGGTGTTCGTCCAGCCCGCTTCGGAAACCGCCGTCGCCGTCGGCCGCGTGGACGACGTGCGCGCCGCCTCGCCCGCCATCGCCGGGCCGTTGGCCGAACAGGTGCGTCCGCGCCTCACCTCCGAGCTGGTGCAGTCGATGGTCGAAAGCTCGCTGACGGCCGGCGCGGCTCGCTCCAAGGCCAAGAACGATCCCGCGGCCGCGCGTCGCGCGCTGGGTCTGTCGGATCAGGCGACGCCCGCCGCGCCGGCGACCACGCCCGCCGCCAAATGATCGAGGCGGAGGACGCGGGCCGCGTCCGCTTCATCGAGGGTCTGACCGGCGGCCGTCCGCAGGTCGTCGTCCGGCGGCTGATCGACGACCTTGAGACGCCGGTCTCGGCCTTCCTGAAGCTCGGCCGCGACCGGCCCTATGCCTGCCTGCTGGAGTCGGTCGAGGGCGGCGCGGTCAAGGGCCGCTATTCGATCCTGACGCTCGACCCGGACGTGGTCTGGCGCTGCCGGGGGGAACAGGCCGAGCTGGCGCGCGGCGCAGGCGTGGCGGCCGGACAGTTCGCGCCGGAGGCGCTGCCTACCCTCCAATCGCTTCGCGCCCTGATCGCCGCCTCGCGGTTTGACCTGCCCGACGACTTGCCGCCCATGGCCGCGGGTCTGTTCGGCGTCTTCGGCTATGACATGGTGCGGCTGCTGGAGCCGCTGGGCGCGGCCAACCCGGACCCGCTCGATCTGCCGGACGCAGTGCTGACCCGTCCCTCGCTGGTCGCCATCTTCGATTCGGTCCGCCACGAGATCGTGCTGGTCGCCGCCGCCTATGCGGACAACACGACGGACGCCGAGGCGGCGTGGTCCGAGGCGAACGCCCGGCTGGAGGCCTTCGAGGCCGCGTTGCGTCAGCCCCTGCCCGCGCGCACGATGCCTGCCCCGGCGCCCTCGCCCGCCTTTCGTTCGCCGGTCGATGAAGCCGCCTTCACCGGCATGGTGGCCGCCGCCAAGGACTACATCGCCGCCGGCGACATCTTCCAGGTGGTGCTGAGCCACCGTTTTTCGGCCGACTGGACCGGCGATCCGTTCGCCTTTTACCGGTCGCTGCGCCGCCAGAACCCCTCGCCCTATCTGTTCTATCTGAACTTCGAAGGCTTCCAGCTGGCGGGCTCCAGCCCGGAAATCCTGGTGCGGCTGAAGGACGGCGAGGTCACCATCCGCCCCTTGGCCGGCACCCGCGCCCGCGGTGCGACGCCCGAGGCCGACCGGGCGCTCGAGGCCGAACTGCTGGCCGATCCCAAGGAGCGGGCCGAGCATTTGATGCTGCTCGACCTCGGCCGCAACGACGTCGGCCGGGTCGCCGCGCCCGGTACAGTCGAGGTCACCGAGAGTTTCGTGGTCGAGCGCTACAGCCAGGTCATGCACATCGTCTCCAACGTGCGCGGCAAGGCCGATCCGAAGCTCGATGCGGTGGACACCCTGCTGGCCGCCTTGCCCGCCGGCACCCTGTCGGGCGCCCCCAAGGTGCGAGCCATGGAGATCATCGACGAACTGGAGGGCGAAAAGCGCGGCGTCGGCTACGGCGGCGGCGTCGGCTACATCTCGGCGGGCGGCGAGGCCGACATCTGCATCACCCTGCGCACCGCCCTGTTTGCGGACGACCGCATCTTCGTCCAGGCGGGCGCGGGCGTGGTCGCCGACAGCGATCCTGCAGCCGAATACGCCGAGACCCGGCACAAGGCGCGCGCCCCGATGAAGGCGGCCGAAGACGCCTGGCGCTTCGAAACCTGAGCTGTCAGTCGACCTGAACGCTTTCGTCGATCTGCACGCCCGGCCCCAGCACCACCACGCCCGCCATCAGCACGGCGGCGATCGCGGCGAAGCTCGCGGCGCCCAAGGCCGCCAACCCGCTGGCCGGACGCGCCGCTTCGGTCAGCATCGTCCGGGCGCTGGCGATCTTTGCGGCTGCGGTCATGGGGCGGTCCTCGATCAACATGGCGACTGTCGAGCGATAGGGTTAAGGCCGCCTTTACCGGGCTAACGGCTTGGCGGATCGGCGGCGGGGGCCTAGAAGCCGTGCCATGATCCTGGTCGTCGATAACTACGACAGCTTTACCTACAACCTCGTCCACTATCTCGCGGAGTTGGGCGCGCCGACGCATGTGGTGCGCAACGACGACCTGACGCCGGACGAAGCCTGGGCGCTGAAGCCGGACGCGGTTCTGCTGTCGCCCGGCCCCTGCGCCCCGGATCAGGCGGGTATCTGCCTGCCGCTGATCGAGACCGCGCCCGCCGACATGCCGATTCTGGGCGTGTGCCTCGGCCACCAGGCCATCGGCCAGGCGTTCGGCGGCGAGGTGGTGCGCGCCAAGACGCTGATGCACGGCAAGACCTCGCCGATCGAACATGGCGGCGACAGCGTCTTCGCCGGCCTGCCCGCGCCGTTCACAGCGACGCGCTATCATTCGCTGGCCGTGCGGCGCGACACCTTGCCGGACGCGCTTGCTGTCACCGCCTGGACGGCCGACGGCGAGATCATGGGCCTGCGCCACCGCTCGCGGCCGATCCACGGCGTCCAGTTCCACCCGGAGTCGATCGCCACCGAACACGGCCACGACATGCTGGCCAACTTCCTGACACTGGCGGGCGTCAAGCGCCTCGCCGCCGCCTGATCGCGCGACGCTCGCCGTGGCCGACGGGTTCAAGCCGATCCTCGCGCGCCTGGTCGAGGGCCGCCCCCTGACGCCTGAACAGGCGCACGACTTCTTCGCCGCCTGCCTGCGCGGCGAGCCGACGCCGTCCCAGGTCGCCGCCGCCGTCACCGCCCTGCGCATGCGCGGCGAGACGGTGGAGGAGATCACCGCCTTCGCCCGGGCGATGCGCGAGGCCGCCCTGACGCTGGACCACTCCTATGAGGTGATAGACACCTGCGGCACCGGCGGCGACGGCCAGCACACCTACAACATCTCCACCGCCGCAGCCCTGGTCTTGGCCGGCGCGGGGCTGAAGGTCGCCAAGCACGGCAACCGCGCCATGTCTTCGAAATCCGGCTCCTCCGACGTGCTGTCGATGCTCGGCGTGGACCTGAGGGCGGGACCGGACCAGCAGCGCCGCGCCCTGGACGAGGCCGGCATCTGCTTCCTGTTCGCGCCTGCCTATCACGGCGCCATGCGCCACGTGGGGCCGGTGCGGGCCGAGGTCGGCTTTCGCACCGTGTTCAACCTGCTGGGGCCCCTGTCCAATCCAGCGGGCGCGCGGCGTCAGGTCATGGGCGTCTATGACCCGCGCCTGCTGGAGCCGCTGGTCGAGGCTTTGGGCCGTCTGGGCGCCGTGCGCGCCTGGACCGTGCACGGCCAGGGTCTGGACGAACTCACCACCACGGGTGCGTCGGAGGTGGCGGAGTGGAGAGACGGCCAGGTGCGGCGTTTCCAGGTGTGGCCGGAGGACGCCGGCCTGCCGCGCGCCTCGCTTGACGACCTTCGAGGCGGTGACGCCGAGGAGAACGCCGCCGCGCTCCGCGCCCTGCTGGACGGCGCGCGCAGTCCCTATCGCGACATCGTGCTGCTGAACGCCGCCGCCGCCCTTGTGGTTTCGGACCGCGCGGAGACCCTGATGGACGGCGCCGCGCTGGCCGCCGCATCCATCGACGGGGGTCATGCCGCAGCGGCGCTGGAGACGCTGGCGCGGATCACCTCCACCCCGCCCGAACCCGCGCCTGAGGCCTGACGCCATGACCGACATCCTTGATCGGATCGCCGCCTACAAGCGCGAGGACGTGCGCGCCCGAAAGGCTGCATGCTCCCAGGACGAGATCGAGCGCCTCGCCTCTGCGGCTTCGGCGCCGCGCGGCTTCCGATCGGCGCTGGAAGCCGCCCACGAACGCACCGGCCGGCCGGCGCTGATCGCCGAGATCAAGAAGGCCAGTCCGTCCAAGGGCCTGATCCGCGCCGACTTCGAGCCCGCATCGCTGGCCCGCGCCTATGAGGCGGGCGGCGCCGCATGCCTGTCCGTCCTGACCGACGGCCCGAGCTTTCAGGGCGACGACGCCTTTCTGGCGCAGGCGCGGAACGCCACGGCCCTGCCCTGCCTGCGCAAGGACTTCCTCCTCGATCCGTGGCAGGTGGCGGAAAGCCGGGCGCTCGGCGCAGACTGCATCCTGATCATCCTGGCGATGGTCGATGACGCCTTGGCCGCCGACCTCCTGGCGGAAGCGGAGCGATTCGGCATGGACGCCCTGATCGAGACGCACGACGAGGCGGAGATGGCGCGAGCCTGCGACCTCGGCGGCGATCTGGTCGGCGTCAACAACCGGTCTTTGCGGACCTTCGAGGTCGATCTGGAGACCACGGCCATGCTGTCGATCCTCAGCCCGGTTCGCGCGCTGCTGGTCTCCGAAAGCGGCGTCTTCACTCCCGACGACGTGTCGCGCGTGCAGGACGCGCACGCCCAGGCCATCCTGGTCGGCGAGAGCCTGATGCGCCAGCCGGACGTGGAGGCCGCGACCCGCGCCCTGCTTGCCTAAGAGCCTCTTCCTCCGCTTAGGTTGACATTAACCGGGAACACTTACAGAACATCGTCAATGTTCACGGCCCGTTCCGATTCTCCTCGCGGCGGGCAGATCAAGGGTCCGGCGATGCTCACGCGCAAGCAGCATGAACTGCTGATGTTCATCCACGAGCGGATCAAGGAGACCGGCGTCTCCCCTTCGTTCGACGAGATGAAGGAAGCGCTGGACCTCGCCTCCAAATCCGGCATTCACCGCCTGATCACCGCCCTCGAGGAGCGCGGCTTCATCCGCCGCCTGGCGCACCGCGCCCGCGCGCTGGAGGTCACCAAACTGCCGGAACAGGCCAGCGCCTCATCGGGCCGAACGCGCCAGCCCTTCCGCCCCGACGTGATCAACGGGGGCGTGCGTGCAGGCGCGCCGGAGGCGGCCAACGACACACGCGAGCTGCCGCTGCTGGGCAAGATCGCCGCCGGCACGCCGATCGCCGCCATCCAGCACGAGCGCGAGCGCATGCCCGTGCCCGAATCGATGCTGGGCTCCGGCGATCACTACGTTCTCGAGATCGAGGGCGACTCGATGATCGAGGCCGGCATTCTTGACGGCGACCTGGTGGTGATCCGGCGCGGCGACACGGCCAACAACGGCGAGATCGTCGTGGCCCTGGTCGAGGGCGAGGAGGCGACGCTGAAGCGCCTGCGTCGGCGCGGCGGCTCGGTGGCGCTGGAGCCCGCCAATCGCAACTACGAGACCCGGATCTTCGGCCCGGACCAGGTGGCCGTCCAGGGCAAGCTGGTCGGCCTCATGCGCCGCTATCACTGAAATCGGGGTCAGAGCGACGGCTCCACGGCCGGTCGCCTCGAACATCGCCGCTCCAGCGCGCGGTCCAGCGGCCTCCGTCATGACGTCGCAACTCGACCGCGCCTTTTTCGAAATCAACCGCGTCCAGCACCAGCCGCCCCTCGCAGCCCGCCGGCAGGGAAGCGACGGCGGCGCGCACGCTTACGACCGGGGCCGACCGGCACAAGGCGTCGAGCGCCGCCGCATCCGGCGCCTTTCGGCCCCACCACAGGGCGACCGGAGCCTGTGCGGACGGTCGGGGAAAGCAGGAGAAGCGGGTGCAGACCCACTGGTCCGCGGTCCTGTCCGCCAGAGCCAGGCCCCGTCGTCTCGACCATAGTTCGGAGGCGAACGCGCCCACGCCAGGGCGCAGCGCGACGGCCTCGGGTCCGCGACTGTAGGCGGCGACCGCCCCGCCGTCGGCGATCCACAGGTCCGGTGCGCTCGGCTTGGGCCAGAGCAGGACGGCCGCGGCGAGCGGCAGGCCGAGCCACCGACCCGACCCTCGCCACAGGCACATGAAGAGGACGCCGAGAAAGGAGATCGCCAGCACCGGATCCGGCGCGCTCGCGATGGTCCGCACCGCGCCGGGCAGGTTTGCGGTCCAGGCGCCGATCGCCAGCATGGCGTCGACGCCCCAACCTGTCACCGTCAGGAAGGGCGCGCCAAGGCCGATCGGCTCCAGCAAGGCGCCGAGCGCGAGGAACGGCATCATCACGAAATCCGAAATGGGCGCCGTGACGAGGTTGGCGACAAGGCCGTAGGTGGCGGTGCGGTTGAAGTGCTGGACGGCGAAGGGCGTGGTGGCCAGACCCGCCACCAGACTGGCGGCGACGGCGGCCCCCAGCCACGCGCCGCCGCGCTGGACGATCAGGATCGGCAAAGGCGCGGAGATCTCCCGCAGGCGGCTCGGCCAGGCCTCCACCAGCGCCACCAGGGCGGCGGTCGCGGCGAACGACATCTGGAACCCCGGCGTGACGATCGCCTGCGGATGAAGCAGCAGGACCACCATGGCCGCGACCGCAAGGGCATGCATGGTGATCGCCTGCCGATCCAGCAGGATGGCAATGAAGGCGATGGAGGCGGTGATCGCCGCCCGCTCGGCCGGCGGCGGCGCGCCCGACACCACCAGATAGGCGGACACGGCGGCAAGCCCCGCCACGGCCGCGACCTTCTTGCCCGATACGCGCAGCGCCAGCCAGGGCCACGCCGCGACCAGCAGCCGGACGGAGAAGAAGGCGAAGCCGCCGACCACGGCCATGTGCAGGCCGGAGATGGAGAGGATGTGGGCCAGGCCCGAGGCCCGCATCATCTCCTGGTCCTCGCGCGCGATCCAGGTCTCGTGTCCCGTGGTCATGGCGGCGGCGACGCCCCCGGTGCGCTCGCCCAGCCGCGCCACGATGCGCTGCGCGAGATCGAAGCGCGCGCCGTTGACCGCCATCTCCAGCCGCAACCGCCACCCCGGCGACGGGAGATCGGCGAATCGCGTCTCGCCCAAGGCGAAGGCCACCCCGCCCATGCCTTCGAAAAAGGCGTTGCGACCGAAGTCATAGGCGCCCGGCGCCGCGGGCGGCGGCGGCGGGTTCAGAATGGCGAACAGCCGGACGGGCCGGCCCGGCTCCGGCGGGGCGCCTCTCACCGTGGCGCGAAGGCGGACAGGCGTATCCTCCGGAGCAAGCCCGCGGATGCGCACGGGGGCTACGATGACGCGATGCCCGCGTTCGCCGGGTGAGTCGACATCCACGACCCAGGCCTCGACCGTCGTCGGTTCGGCGATGGCCGGCGCGATCGGGGCCTCGACCGTCATGGTCTTCAGCCGCGCATTAGCCATGCCCATCGCCGTCACCGCCAGCATCAGCAGGGGCCATGTCCAGGCGCGGCCGGCGCCTGCTCGCTTGAGCATGCGCCAGGCGCCCAGCAGCACCAGCGCCATAGCCCCCAGCGGCCACAGCGGCGGCTCGAAGCGAAGGGCGAAGTAGAGGCCGCATCCCCCGCCGAACGCCACCGGCGTCCACATCGCCCACCGGGCGTCCTGCAGCGCGACGGCCTCCCTCAGGCTTGCGCGCAGGCGCGTCCAGGGGGTGGGCTTTGGCGAAGTGGGGCGTATAAGGGCCCCGCCTACGGACCCCTCCCCCATGACAGCCTCTTCCTCGACCGTCGTCACCCGCTTCGCCCCCTCGCCCACCGGCTACCTTCACATTGGAGGGGCGCGGACGGCGCTTTTCAACTGGCTTTACGCCAAGGGTCGCGGCGGCCGCTTCCTGGTTCGCATCGAGGACACCGATCGCGAACGCTCGACCGAAGGCGCCGTGCAGGCCATCTTCGATGGTCTCAGCTGGCTGGAGCTGTTCGCCGACGAGGAGCCTGTGTTCCAGTTCAGCCGCGCCGACCGCCACCGCGAGGTGGTGGATCAGCTGCTGGAAAGCGGCCGCGCCTATCGCGACTTCACCTCGCCTGAAGAGACAAGCCGCCTGCGCGACGAGGCCAAGGCGGAAAAGCGCGCCTTCGAGTCGCCCTGGCGTGACCGCGAACCGACGGTCGACGACCTTCTCCTGCCGCACGTCGTCCGCTTTCGCCGCCCTCAGGGCGTGACCGTGACCGTACAGGACGAGGTGCAGGGCGCCGTCAGCTGGTCCACGGACGACCTCGACGATCTGGTGCTGCTGCGCTCGGACGGCGCGCCGACCTACAATCTGGCCGTGGTCGTCGACGATCACGACATGGGCGTGACCCACGTCATCCGAGGCGACGACCACCTGAACAACGCCGCCCGCCAGAGCCTGATCTATGACGCTCTGGATTGGCCCCGCCCTGCTTTCGCGCACATCCCGCTGATCCACGGCCCGGACGGCGCCAAGCTGTCCAAGCGCCACGGGGCGCAGGCGGTGCACGAATACGCCGAAATGGGCTATCTGCCCGAGGCCATGCGCAACTACCTGGCGCGCCTCGGCTGGTCGCATGGGGACGACGAGCTGTTCTCCGACGCCCAGGCGCTGGAATGGTTCGATCTGTCAGGGATCGGCAAGGCGCCGGCGCGGCTGGACTTCGACAAGCTGGCGCACGTCAACGGCCACTGGCTTCGCCTCGGCGACGACGAGCGGCTGGCCAAGCTGGCGCTGGACGTCCACCTCGCTCGCGGCCGCGCTCTGGCCGAAGACGACGAGGCGCGGCTGCAAATGGCCATGCCGTTCGTCAAGGATCGCGCCAAGACGGTGCTGGAGCTCGCCGACCAGACCGCTTTCGTGCTGCTCGCGCGGCCGCTGATCCTTGATGACAAAGCGCGCAAGCCGCTGACGGATGAGGCTTTGGAGCGTCTCGGGCGCCTGCGTTCGCGACTCCAGCTGTTCCAGTCCTGGGACGTCTTCGCCCTCGACGCCGACCTCAAGGCGTTCGCCGAAGAAGAGGGCGTGGGCTTCGGCAAGATCGGTCCGGCCCTGCGTGCGGTCCTCACAGCCGGCCAGCCATCGCCCGACATCGCGCGCATCCTGTCGGCGCTCGGACGCGACGAAAGTCTGGGGCGCTTGGATGATGCGCTGCAAGGGCTTAAGTGATCACCCATAACCACAAGGCGACCGGCGCTCCCCCGCGACTGGCCGTAGATGCAAAGGGGCATTCATGACTGAACAAGCCAAACCCGCCGGCTCGGCGACCTTTACGCTCGGTGATGCGTCCGTCGAGCTTCCGGTCCTCGCCGGTTCGACGGGTCCGGACGTCGTCGACATCCGCAAGCTCTACGGCGCGACGGGCGCCTTCACCTTCGATCCGGGCTTCACCTCGACCGCATCGTGCGAATCGGCCCTGACCTACATCGACGGCGACGCGGGCGTGCTGCTGCACCGCGGCTATCCGATCGATCAGCTGGCGTCGCAGTCGAACTTTCTGGAAGTCTGCCACCTGCTGCTGCACGGCGAACTGCCGACGGCATCGCAGTTCGAGACGTTCGAGCAGAACGTCACCCGCCACACCATGCTGCACGCCCAGTTCGACCGCTTCTTCGAAGGCTTCCGCCGCGACGCGCACCCGATGGCGATCATGGTCGGCACGGTCGGCGCCCTGTCGGCCTTCTACCACGACAGCCTGGACATCCATGATCCGGTTCAGCGCGACATCTCGGCCATCCGCCTGATCGCCAAGATGCCGACCATCGCCGCGCGCGCCTACAAGTACCACGTCGGCCAGCCCTTCGTGTCGCCGCGCAACGATCTGAGCTACGCCGAGAACTTCCTGCGCATGTGCTTCGCCGTGCCGGCCGAGGACTACCAGGTCGACCCGGCGCTGGTGCGCGCCATGGACCGCATCTTCATCCTGCACGCCGACCACGAGCAGAACGCCTCGACCTCGACGGTGCGTCTGGCCGGCTCGTCGGGCGCCAATCCGTTCGCCTGCATCGCGGCGGGCATCGCCTGCCTGTGGGGCCCGTCGCACGGCGGCGCCAACGAAGAAGCGCTGAACATGCTGCGCGAGATCGGCACGCCCGACCGCATCCCCGAGTTCATCGAGGGCGTAAAGGCCCGCAAGTACAAGCTGATGGGCTTCGGCCATCGCGTGTACAAGAACTACGATCCGCGCGCCAAGGTGATGCAGCAGTCGGCCTATGAGGTGCTGGCGGCGACCGGGCGCGAGAACGACCCGCTCTTCCAGGTCGCCAAGGAGCTGGAGGCCGTCGCCCTGAACGACGAGTTCTTCACCTCGCGCAAGCTGTTCCCGAACGTCGACTTCTATTCGGGCATCACCCTGTCGGCGATGGGCTTCCCCACCACCATGTTCACCGTGCTGTTCGCCCTGGCGCGCACCGTGGGCTGGATTGCCCAGTGGCAGGAGATGATGGCCGACCCGTCGCAGAAGATCGGCCGCCCGCGCCAGCTGTACACCGGCCCGACCGAGCGCGATTACGTATCGATCGATCAGCGCGGCTGAGGCCCCACGACGTCGCATCCGGTCCGCCGGGTGCGACGCTTCTCCAGCAGCGTCAGCGGCGTTCCGCGATCACCTTCAGCACCGCATCGGCGGCGAGCTCTGAAGGATCGTGGTCGCCGCGCCCCATCGCCTCCAGCGCCGCCGTCTGCGCCTCCGACTGACGTCGTGCGGCTTCGCGGTCGGTCAGCAGCCGATACAGGGCGCTCGCCAGCCGTTCGGGCGTGGCGGCGTTCTGGATGAACTCGGGCGCGACCTCGCGGCCTGCGGCGATGTTGAACAGGGTGATGAAGGGGGCGGTGACGATCCGCCTGGCGATGGCGTAGCTGATCGCGCCGATGCGATAGGCGATGACCATCGGCGCGCCCGCCACGGCGACTTCCAGCGTCACCGTTCCGCTGGTGGCGAGGGCCGCGTCGGCGGCCTTCATGGCGTCGTACTTCTCTCCCTCCTCGGCCAGGTGGGCGCGGAACGGCCAGGCGGCGACGCGGCCGCGCACCTCCGCATCGACCATGGCGGAGGCGACGACCGCGATCTGCAGCTCCGGCAGCTCGGCCTTCAGCCGCACCGCCGTCTGCTCGTACACCGGGGTCATCCGGGCGATCTCCCCCGGCCGGCTTCCGGGCAGGATCAGCAGCAGGGGCGCCGCCGGGTCGACCGCATGCCGCCGGCGAAACGCCGCGCCGTTCGCCGCACTCAGATCCAGGTTCAGCGCCTGCGATCCCACGACCGTGGTGGCCAGGCCTTCCCGCTCGAACCACGGCGCATCGAAGCTGTAGAGCGCGAGCAGGTGATCCGCCGTCTTCGCCAGCGCTCGGGCCCGCTTCGGCCGCGACGCCCAGACCTGCGGCCCCACGTATTTGATCAGGGGCGTGGACGGCGAGGCTTTCCGGATCGCCTTGCCGACGCGGGAGGTGAAGCCCCAGCTGTCGATCAGCACCACGGCGTCCGGCCGCTCCCTCGCCGCCAGATCGGCCGTCTCCCGCACCCGCCGCCGCACGCGGCCATAGGCGGACAGCGCTTCCGTGACGCCGACGATGGCGAGTTCGGCGATGTCGAACGGGCTCGCCACGCCCTCGGCCGCCATCCGGGGGCCTCCGATTCCGACAAAGGCGACGCCGTCGCCCAGCCGCGCCTTCAGCGCTCTCGCAAGCCCCGCGCCCAGGGCGTCGCCCGACGCCTCGCCGGCGACCAGCATGATCTTCACCGCGCCTGGCCCCAGACGAACAGGCCCAGGCGATCGGCGGCGGCGATGATGGCGGGCCGGTCGATCAGGATCAGCCGTCCTTCGACGCCGGCGACGCCCGCCAAACCCGCCTCGGCCGCCAGTTCGATCGTGCGCGCGCCGATCACCGGCATGTCCACGCGCAGGTCCTGGATCGGCTTGGGCGCCTTCGCCAGCACGCCCTTGCGGTGCTCGGCCGAGCCACGCAGATCGGTCGGCAATCCGGCCACGCGGTGCAGCATGGCGTCCGTGCCCTCCTGCGCCTCGACCGCCAGCACCAGGCCGTCGCAGACGACCGCCCCCTGGCCGATATCGAGGTCGCCTGACCGCTCCGCCACATGCAGCGCCTTGATCAGATCGGCCGTCTGTTCCGGCGTGGGTCGCACCCGCCCCAGCGCGCCCGCCGACAGCGTGTCTCCACCCAGAACGTCGTCCGCGCCTTCGACGGCGAACCCCTCGCTCTCGAACACGAACAGTATCTTCCGCAGCAGGGCGTCGTCACCCTGGCTCGCCGCCTTGATGATGCCAGGCAGCAGCGTCGCGCCCTTGAAGTCCGGCTTCAGCGTCTTGAAATCCGGCCGGCTGACGTTGCCGGCCAGACAGACCGCCTCGCATCCCGCCCGCTTCATCGCTTTCAGTATGCCGCCGATCTCGGCCATGCCGAAGTCCGCGCCGGGCCAGCGCGCCAGCGCCGGATCGGCGAAGCCCGCCAGCCGGATCACGAAGACCTCGCGCCCCTCGGCCTCGCAGCGATGCGCCACCGCCAGCGGCAGGTCGCCTCCGCCCGCGATCAGCCCCAGCCGCCTCATTCGCCCGGCAGGCACAGCGGCCGCTTGCCGCCCTCGCGGATGAAGGCGACGATCTCGGTGATCTCGGGCAGGTCGGCGTAAGCCTCAGCCACACGGTCGATCCGACTCGCGAACTCGCCGGATCCCTCGAACAGGTCGCGATAGGCCGCCAGCAGCCGGCGCAGCTGGTCCTTGCCGTAGCCCTTCCGCTTCAGGCCGATCAGGTTCAGCCCGTGCAGCCGCGCGTGGTTGCCCCAGGCAGAGCCATAAGGGATCACGTCGCGCGTCACCGCCGCCAGGCCGCCGACGATGGCGCCCTGCCCCACGCGGCCGTTCTGGTGCACGGCGCACAGCCCGCCCAGGAAGACGCGGTCGCCGACATGAGCATGCCCGCCCAGCGTCGCATTGTTGGCCATCACCACATCGTCGCCGACCACGCAGTCGTGCCCGACGTGCGCGCCCGTCATGAATAGGTTGTTCGAACCCACGACCGTAACGCCCGTCCCCTGCGGCGTGCCCCGATTGAAGGTGCAGTGCTCGCGGATCAGGTTGTTCGGCCCGATCTCCAGCCGGACCGGCTCGCCCTTGTAGCCGTTGTGCTGCGGATCGCCGCCGATGACGGCGAACGGGTGGATGGCGGTGCCGACCCCGACATCGGTGTCCTGCTGCACCACCACATGGCTGATCAGCCGCACGCCCTGCGCCAGCACGACGTTGGGGCCCACCGTGCACCAGGGGCCGATCTCCACGTCGTCCGCGATCCGGGCGGAGGCGTCGACGATGGCGGTGGGGTGGATGCTCATGCGGACGCCGGCTGGTCGACCTTGACCACCATGGCCATGAACTCGGCCTCGGCCGCCAGCTTGCCGTCGATGAAGGTCTCGCCGCGGAACTTGTAGGCGTCGCCGCGCGCCTTGATCACCTTGACCTCCATCCGCAGCTGGTCGCCAGGGCGGGCGGGTTTTCGGAAGCGGACGCCGTCGATGGACATGAACATGATGACCTTGTCCGCCACCGCCACGTCCAGGGTCTTGGACATCAGCAGCGCGCCCGTCTGCGCCATCGCCTCCACGATCAGCACGCCCGGCATCACCGGATCGATCGGAAAGTGGCCGGGAAAAAAGGGCTCGTTGTGAGTGACGTTCTTGACGCCGGTGATCGAGGTCCCCGGGACGAAGGCCTCGGCCTTGTCGACCAGCAGGAACGGATAGCGGTGCGGCAGTCGCCGCATGACCTCGGCGTAGTCGATCTTGCCGTCCGCTTCGCTCATGATTCCCTGCGTCCCTTGCGTGAAGAGACCTGTTTGGCGAGCCAGACCGCCTCGCGCAAGGACTGGCGGATCGGCTTGGCGGGATAGCCCGACCAGGTCTCGCCCGGCGGAATGTCGGCCAGCACGCCCGCTCCGGCCGCCACTCGCGCGCCCTCGCCGATGGTGATGTGATCGCCGACGCCGGCCCGTCCGCCAAACATGACGTTGTCGCCCGTCGTCACGGAGCCCGAGATGCCGGTGTGCGCCGCCATCAGGTTGTTGCGGCCGATGACGCAGTTGTGGCCGACCATCACCAGATTATCGATCTTGGTGTTCTCGCCGATGACGGTGTCGTCATAGGCGCCGCGGTCGATGCAGCTGTTCGCGCCGACGGTGACGCCGTCCTGCAAGATCACGCGCCCCAGTTGTGGGATGTCGACGGGACCGCTTCGCGACGCGGCGGCGCCGAAACCGGCCTCGCCGATCCGGGCGCCCGACAGGATCTTCACCCGGTCTCCGATCAGCGCAAAGCCGATGGAGACGTTCGAGCCGATCAGGCCGTCGCGGCCGATCTGCACGCCGGGGCCGATCACGGTGTTGGCGCCGATCCGCGTCCCGCGCCCAACGCGGACGCCCTCGCCCAGCACTACGCCGGGACCGATCCGGACGCTGTCGTCTTCGGCGGCATCTTCCGCAGGGAAGGCGACGTCCAGCATCACCGGCAGGTGCAGCAGCGCCGAGGCGCGCGCCCAGCTGGCCTGCGGCTCGGTCGAGACGATCACCGCCGCTTTGGTCGGCGCGGCCTCCGCCGCAGATGGATGCACGATCACGCAGCCGGCCCGCGTCTCGGCCAGTTGAGCCGCGAACTTGCGGTCGCCCAGAAACGCGATCGCGCCCTCGTCGGCGGAGGACAAGGGCGCGATCGATCGGATGATCCGCTCCCCGCCCCTTCCGACCTCGCCTCCGATCCGCGCTGCGATATCGGCGACGGAGAGCGGCTGGAGCGTCTGGAAGAAACGGGGATCGGGCATGAAGCGCTTAGTTGGCGGCCGCGGCGGCGGGCTGCTGCGCCGGCACCTGCAGGCGGTTGAAGCTCAGCGTCGGCAGAGCGGTGTTCAGGCGCTGGATCGCCAGGTCGGTGATGTCGTGCGCCGGGTTCATGATGAAAACGCTTTCCCGGTCGATCAGCATGCCGCAGCCGCGCTCCTGGTAAACGGCGACCAGGATCGGCGACAGGGCCGTGGTGATGGCCTGACGCTGGGTGGCCAGGGTGTAGCGCAGCTCGTTCTCGCGGGTGGCCTCCAGTTGCTGGGCCTCCTGCGCGCGCTGCTGCAGGGCCTGGCGGCGCTGTTGCAGCTGATCGGCCGGCAGGCTGGCGCCCGACGACTGCAGCGACTGGGCTTCGGTCTGGAGCGACTGCGCATAGGGGGCGAGCTCGCCCTGAACTTCCTGCGCTAGCTGCTGCATGCGCGCATCGACCGCCTGGCCGACGCTGGACTGGGCCAGGAGGCGGGCGTTGTGGAACACGCACAGGCCGGGGATCTGCGGGCCCGGGTTCTGCGGTTGGGCGGGAGCGGCGGCCTGCTGCGCCGAGGCGGTCGAAGCGATGAGCGAGGCGGCGGCCGTCGCGGCGATGATCAGAGACTTCATGACGTTTCCTTGGGTGCGAGCGGTTCTGGCTTGCGGTTTAGAACTGGGTGGAGGTCGAGAAGCGGAAGCTCTCGGTCTTGTCGTAGTCTTCCTTGGCGAGGACCTTGGCCAGGTCGAAGCGGATCGGCCCCATCGGCGAACGCCAGTGGATGCTGACGCCGGCCGAGGCCCGCAGCGAGGCCTCATCGGCGATGGTGGTGTCGCGCACCCCCTGGTCCGTCAGCTTATAGCGATCATCCAGCCCGCTCAGCGTGCCGACGTCGGCGAACAGCGAGGTCTTGATGCCGTACTGCTCGGGCAGGAAGTTCGGCAGCGTCAGTTCGACCGTGCCGATGGCGTAGAAGTTGCCGCCGAGCGCATCGGTCGTGCTCAGGTCGCGCGGTCCCATGCCGGCGGTCTCGAAGCCGCGGAAGCTGTTGCCGCCCTTGAAGAAGCGGTCGCTGATTCGAATGGAGTCGCCGTTCCAGCCCGAGATATAGCCGGCCTGCCCGCGCACGCTGACCACCCAGGACGGCGTGATGCCGTAGTACCAGGTCGCGTCGCCTTCGGTCTTCAGATAGTTCACATCGCCGCCGAGACCCGCCAGATCCTGGATCAACGAGCCGGACCAGCCGCGCGTCGGCCGGATGGGATCGTTCAGATAGCTGACCTGCAGGGTGTAACCGACCGATGAGTTCAGGAATGAGCCGATCTGGTCGCACAGGGCCGACGAACCCAGGCTGCCTGTGCTCGAACAGAAGTTGTTCGGCACGATGATCTCGTCGTCCTTCAGGAAGTAGCGCGCGCTGAACAGGGCGTTCTGGTTCAGCGGATAGGACACGCGCACCCCGGCGCCGGTCGAACGATAGTCGTAGGACGAATATTCGCTGAGGTCGTAGCGCGAGTGGAACAGGTCAAAGCCCGCGCGCAGGTCGCGGCCCAGGAACTTCGGCTCGGTGAAGCGGAAATCCACCTGCTGGCGCAGGGATCCCCATTCCAGGCGCGCCACCACGTTCTGGCCGCGGCCGCGGAAGTTGCGCTCGCTGATGCCGAGGTTGACGGTGAAGCTGTCGACCGAGCTGAAGCCCGCGCCCACTGACAGTTCGCCCGTGGGCTGCTCCTGCACGGTGACGTTGACGACGGACCGGTCGGGCGCGGATCCCTGCGTCTCCGCAACCGTCACGTCCTTGAAGAAGCCCAGCGCCCGCAGATTGTTGCGTGACCGCTCCAGCAGCGCTCGGTTGAAGGCGTCGCCTTCGGTCAGCACGATCTCGCGGCGAACGACGGGATCGATGGTGCGCGTGTTGCCGACCACATTGATGCGCTCGATGTAGACGCGCTGGCCTTCGGACACGTTGAAGGTCACGTCCACCGTGTCGGTGTCCGGATTGGCCCGATAGGTCGGGTTGATGTCGACAAAGGCGTAGCCGGCCGAACCCGCGGCGAAAGTCAGGGCGTCGACCGCCTGCTCGATCTTGTCGCTCTGGTAGAGGTCGCCGCTGCGGATCGGCACCAGCGCCTTCAGGAAGTCGGCGTTCAGCCGCTCGTTCTCGGTGACGACGCTGATCTCGCCGAAGTTGTAGCGGTCGCCTTCGTCCAGCGTCAGCGTCAGGGCGAACGCCGCATCGTCCGGCTGCAGCTCGGCCACCGAAGAGATGATGCGGAAGTCGTAATAGCCGCGATTGGTGTAGAACTTGCGCAGCTGCTCCTGATCGTACTCGAGCCGGTTGGGATCGTAGTTGTCGTTGTTGGTGAAGAACTTCCACCAGCGCGAGCGCTCGGTGACCATGACGTCGCGCACGTCGTTGTCCGAGAACGCGCGGTTGCCCAGCACATTGATCGCGCTGATGCCGGTCTGCGGCCCCTCGTCGATCTCGAACACGACGTCGACGCGGTTCTGCTCGAGCTGCACCAGCTTGGGCGTGACGGTGGCCGAGATGCGGCCCTGCAGGCGATACAGCTCGACGATGGAGCCCACGTCCTCCTGCACCTTGGCGCGCGTGTAGATGCCGCGCGGCTTCAGCGTGACCTCTTCGTTCAGCTTGTCCTCGCGGACCGCGCTGTTCCCCTCGAACACCACCTGGTTGATGATGGGGTTCTCGACGATCTGCACGATCAGGTCGCCGTTCTGCACGCCCAGCTGCACGTCGGCGAACAGGCCGGTGCGGTTGAGCGTGCGCACCGCAACGTCCAGCACCGCCGCATCGACCGTGTCGCCCGGCTGGATCGGCAGGTAGGACAGGACCGTGGTCTGATCGATCCGCTGTGTGCCCTGAACCAGGATGCGGTTGACGCGCACCTGCTCGGGCGCGGCGGCGGTCGCCACGCCCTGGGTCGCGCCTTGGGCGGCCGCACCCTGGGCTGCAGGCGCTTGCGGCGCAGGCGGGGTGGTCGCCGGAGCGGCTTGCGG
>ERZ501011.141-NODE-141-length-22730-cov-9.242293_pt1 | contig 22730 bp, 19 predicted proteins | sample MGYA00248833_ERZ501011 | MGnify/ENA primary metagenome ERZ501011 (study PRJEB25958, sample SAMN03398530) | human skin metagenome | study: EMG produced TPA metagenomics assembly of the Human Skin Microbiome Metagenome (human skin metagenome) data set. | reverse complement strand
ACTATGGCGTGCTGGGCCTGGGGCGGATCGGAACCGCCATCGCCCGTCGTCTGGCGCCTCTGGCCGGCTCGCTGGCCTATCACACACGTCGTCCGGTGGAGGATGCGCCCTGGAGGCACGAGCCGGACCTTCTCGCCCTTGCTCGAGACGTGGACGTGCTGGTGGTCGCGGTGCCCGGAGGTGACGCCACGCGAGGCCTGGTCTCGGCCGAGGTCATCGAGGCGCTGGGCCCGCAAGGCGTGTTGATCAACATCGCGCGGGGCGAGGTCGTGGATCAGGCCGCCCTGATCGCCGCGCTGCGGGAGGGTCGGCTTGGCGGCGCGGGGCTGGACGTCTTCGACGGCGAGCCCCACGTGCCCCAGGCCCTGATCGACAGCGACCGCACGGTGCTGACGCCGCACATGGCCTCGGCCACGGTGGAGGCGCGCACGGCGATGGCGGACCTGATGATCGCCAACCTTGAGGCCGTTCTGTCCGGAGACGCCGCCCTGACCCCGGTTCCTTCAGATCAGCGCTGAGGCGAGGCGGACGGCGCCTGCGACGGTTCAGGCACGCGACCCCACTCGCGGCCCAGCGCGCGGGGCTGGTTCGGAACGTCGAAGCTGATGGGCGCCGGGCATCCACGGTAGCGCCGATCCAGCAGCAGGTAGCGACGCGCCTCTCCGCGATCCGGCGATCGGTCCAGCAAGGAGGATCGGCCCTCCGGGGTCGGTTGCGGATCCAGGCCGGCCTCCCGCAGCAGCGCGTCGCAGGCGGAGGATTCAGGCTGGGGCGTCCGCCAGGCCATGACGCCCGATCGGCTCGGCTCCGCAGCGACGGGCGCCGCCTGCAGGGCGGTCAGCAGGAACAAAGAAACGATCATCGCACCCTCCTGTCTTCGCCGAAGGATAGCAGACCGTCGATCCGGCGGCGAGCCGCCCTCCGCTCAGATCGCCTTGATCGCGCCGCCGTCCAGCCGGATCAGCGAGCCGGTGATGTAGGCGCCCAGCGGACTGGCCAGAAAGGCGGCGGTCGCGCCGAACTCCTCGGTCGCGCCAAGACGGCCGGCGGGGATGGTCCTGACCGCCTCGGCGCGCGCCTGCTCGGGCGTCACGCCCGTGCGTTCGGCCGCCGCCCTGTCCAGCCGCTCGATGCGGGGGGTGTCGATGCGGCCGGGCAGCAGGGTGTTGACGGTCACGCCGTCGGCCGCGACCTCGTTCGACAGGGTCTTGGCCCAGGCGGCGACCGAGGCGCGCAGGGTGTTGGACACGCCCAGCACGGCCGAGGGCTCCACCACCGTGATGGAGGCCACGTTCAGGATGCGACCCCATCCGGCCTCGCGCATCGCCGGCAGCACCCGATCGGTCAGGCGGAACACCGACAGCACCATGGACTCGAAATGCTCGCGCCAGACAGAAGGGTCGAGCCCCGAGACGCCAGAGGGTGGCGGCCCGCCCGTGTTGTTCAGCAGAATTTCGATCGATCCGCCCAGCTGACGCTCCGCCTCGTCCACACTCGCCAGAAGGGCGTCATGATCGGCCAGGTCGGCGGCGACGAAGCCGGCGCGGCCCGGTCCTGTGGCGGTCAGTTCATCCGCCACCGTTTTCAGCGTGTCGGCGTTGCGGGACAGGAGGATCACATGCGCGCCCTCGCCCACCAACGCTGCGGCCACGGCGCGGCCCAGACCGCTCGAGCCGCCGCAGACCAGCGCCCGCTTGCCGGTAAGCTTCAAGTCCATGTCGCCGCCTCCGCTTCCCGGCCGATCAGGCCTGCATCATCCAGCCTTCGACATCCATGGCCGCCTGGCGCACGGCTTCCGAACGGGTCGGGTGGGCGTGGCAGGTGCGGGCGATGTCTTCCGAAGCGCCGCCGAAGGCCATGGTGATCGCCGCCTCGTGGATCATCTCGCCGGCCTGCGGCCCCATGATGTGCACGCCCAGCAGCTTGTCGGTTTGCGCGTCCGCCAGCACCTTCACGAAGCCGTCGGTCTCGTGGTTGATCTTGGCGCGACTGTTGGCGGTGAAGGGGAATTTGCCCTTCTTGTACTGCACGCCCTCGGCCTTGAGTTGGTCCTCGGTCTTGCCGACCCAGGCCACCTCGGGGAAGGTGTAGACGACGCTGGGCACCAGGTCGTAGTCGACGTGGCCGAACTTGCCGGCGATGGTGTCGATGCAGGCGACCGCATCCTCTTCCGCCTTGTGCGCCAGCATCGGGCCGTGCGTCACGTCGCCGATCACCCAGACACCGTCCGCGACCTTGAAGTGGTCATGAGCGATAAAGCCGCGCTTGTCCGGCGTGACGCCGACGCTCTCCAGCCCCAGACCCTCCGTGTAGGGACGGCGGCCGATCGCGACCAGCACCACATCGCCCTTGATCGTTTCGGCCGCGCCGCCGGCCGCCGGCTCCACGGTCAGCTCGACGCCGTCCTTGCCCGACCTGGCGCTCGTGACCTTGGCGCCCAGCTTGAAGCTCATGCCCTGCTTGGTCAGGGTGCGCTGGAAGGCGGTGGCGACCTCGGTGTCCATGCCCGGCGTGATGCGGTCCAGGAACTCCACCACCGTGACCTCCGCGCCCAGACGGCGCCACACCGATCCGAGCTCCAGTCCGATGATGCCGGCGCCGACCACGATCAGCTTCTTGGGCACCGCCGGCAGCGACAGCGCGCCGGTCGAGTCCACCACCTTGCCCGCCTCAAAGGCGACGCCCGGCAGCGGCGTGGGCTCCGACCCCGTGGCGATGACGATGTTCTTGGTCTCGAGCGTGCGGGTCGCCCCGTCGGCGCTGGTCACCTCGACCTTGCCCGGTCCGGCGATCCGGCCCTTGCCCTGCACCCATTCGGCCTTGTTCTTCTTGAACAGGAACTCGATGCCCTTGGTCAGGGCCGTGACGCTGTCGTCCTTGGCCTTGTGCATCTGCTGGAGGTTCAGCTTCGGCTGCACCTCGATGCCGATCTTGGCGAACTCGTTGTTGGCGGCCTGATACAGCTCCGAGGCGTGCAGCAGCGCCTTGGACGGCATGCAGCCGACGTTCAGGCAAGTGCCGCCCAGCGTGCCGCGCATCTCCACGCAGGCGACCTTGAGCCCCAGCTGGCCCGCGCGGATTGCGGCGTTGTAGCCGCCAGGCCCGCCGCCGATGATGACGACGTCAAAGGGAGCGGAGGCTTCGGCCATGGGTTCCTCGGGGGTTCTTCAAGCGCAGGGGGAAGGCGGCTCGGACACTAGCGCCCGACCCGTTGGAATCAACCGCAAGCCACGATATCGATCCCTCTTTCGACTATTGGCGAAGCCGACAAAGAAGGCCGAGCGTCGCCGCCCGGCCTCTTCGCATCCCATTGGGCGTCAGCCTCAGAACGCCATACGCGCCACGACCTGGAACCACGGACCGGCTTCCTCGGTCTCAAGTTCATACTCGTCGTAGTCGCGGTCGATCTGGTCGGCCAAGTTGTCGAACTTGTCGAAGGTTTCATCCTTGGACGCGTTCAGCAGGTTGGATCCGGTGAAACGGACCACGATGTTGTCCGCCACCTTCTTCTCGATGAAGATCTCCAAGTCGGCGCCGTAGGAGGTCAGCACCTCTTCGGCGATCACTCGCGAATAGGCATCGCCCTGCTTGCGATAGGTGGCGCCGAAAGCCGCGCCCCAGCTCGGGATGTCGTGGGTGAAGCCCGCGTTCAGCACATAGTCCGACTGCGAGTTGAAGCGGCGCTCGCCCAGGAAGTCGTTCACGGCGCTGTCCAGCCAGGAGTAGTTCAGGAAGACGCCCGTCGTCTCCATGCCGATGAAGTCCAGCGGCGTCGACAGGTCGAACTCGACGCCCCAGACCTCGGCGTCGCCGACATTGTCGACGCTGTAGACAAAGGCCTCTAGCTCGGGCGTGTCCTCGTCGTCGGCGCTGCCGGGCAGGCCGGTGTTGACGTTCTCGATCAGGTCGCTGACGTCGCGGTAAAGGCGTTGATCCCCACCACGCCGCGCCGGCCCAGCCGCCGCTCCAGGCCCACGTCGACACCCCAGGCCGTCTCCGGCTTCAGGTCCGGGTTGCCGATGAAGTCGCTGTCGCCGACCTCCTCCTCCAGCAAGGCGGGTGACAGGCTGTCGAAGTTCGGACGACGCACCGTGCGGGCCGCCGACACGATCAGCCGGTCGCGGTCGTTCAGGTTGTAGCGCAGACTGGCCGAGGGCAGAAGGAAGTCATAGTCGTTGTCGTTGACCTGATCCGCCGGATCCACGGTGCGGTCGGTGATGGTGGTGTCGGTGGTCTCGTAACGCAGGCCCGCCTCCCACTTAGCGGCCCCCTGCTCGCCCGACAGCATGACATAGGGGTCGATGCGGGTTTCTTCGATGGTGGACACGCCGCCGGCCACGCCGGTGAAGGCGCCGAAAGCCGGCACGGCCGGACGGGCTGCGGGGGCGTTGGGCACGTTGAAGCGGATGCGCGGCGCGGCCGTGACGTCGCTTTCGCGGTCCTTGTCGGTCCACTGGACGCCGAACTCCAGCTCCAGGCCGGCGGCGAGGTCGCGGCTGTGCTCGATGGCACCCGACAATTCCTCATCCTGGATGTCGTAGCGGGTGGCGTCGGCGGTGAAGCGGTCCTCGTCTGGAAACACCACGGCGTCGCGCAGGAACTCGGACTCGAATTCGGTCTCGTACTGCTGGTCGTCGATGGAGGCGTAGCCGAGCTTGAGCCGCGTCTCGCCGCCCAGCATGCCAAAGGTGTAGCGGCCGTTCAGCGACAGGTTGTCGGTGCGGATGTCCAGGTCGTTGTCGTTGATGACGTCGATGCTGGCCGCCGTCTGCAAGCCATCGACGTATTCGATCGAGTCCTCGTCCTGGTAGCGGTCCGTGCGCACGAACACGCCCGAGAGATCCAGCACGCCGCCGCCGACCTCGACCTGGTACGAGCCGTTCAGCGAGTAGTCGGTGCCGTCGCGGGTGTCGGTCTGCGCCTCCACGTTCTGCAGTTCGCCGCCGGGCTCGTCGAACCGCTGGCTGAACTTCTCCTTGGGGTTGCGGCGGTCCTGGACGTTGGCACCGATCAGCAGGCGGCCGGGCCCGACCTCGCCGCCCCACACGGCGCCGGCGGTGCCGCCGAACTCGCCGTATTCGCTGTCTTCCCACTTCAGCGCGCCCAGACGGACGTAGCCGCCGTCGAGGCTGAGCGCATCGCGCAGCACGATGTTGATGGCGCCCGCGACCGCATCGCCAGAGCGGTTAGCCGAAGACGAACGGACCACCTCGACCCGCTCGATCAGCTCGGCGGGGATGCGGTCGACAAAGAAGGAGCGATCCACGCCCGCGCCTGGCACCCGCTCGCCATTGATCAGGATCTGGGTGTAGCCGGGATCGAGCCCGCGCAGACGCACGCCGTCGGACTCCAGCACGTCCGACAGGAAGGCGACCGAGGGCACGCGCTTCAGGGCGTCCCCGGCGGTCAGAGGCTCGAAGCGCTGAAAATATTCCAGGTCGTAGGACAGGGTGGGGACGACGTCGTCGGTGCGATTGCGAACCTGCGGCTCACCGGTGACGATAACCTCATCCAGCGCCGTGACGGGACCGCGAACCTGCGGCTGCACCACCGGAGCCACGACGGGCTCGGCGGCGAAAGCCGGCATGGCGATCGCTAGGGGGGCGAAGGCTGCGCCCATCAGCAGGTGAAGTTTCATGATCCGATCCCCAAGGTCGAGGATGCTGCGCTCGACCGATGCTCGCGGCGCTTAGCCGCAGGGCGCGACGCGGAAGCGACGAATGCGAGACGCTGAGGCTGCGTTTTTCCGACCCCTGCGCGACAATCGCTCCTGGGACGGACAGGTTGTCACCGTATGGCGGCGGAAACGTCACGGCGCCGCCGTTGACCCTTGGCCAAGCTGTGCCGAAGGAAGCCGCATCGAACGAAAGGAACCGTCATGTCCCGGACGATCAGCCTCGCGGCCTCAGCCTGCTTTCTCGCCCTGCTCGGCGCCTGCGCCACCCATGAGGTCGACTATCAGGGCGAGGGCGAGGGCGTGATCGGGCAGGGCTCGCCGGTGCAGGCTGTGCTGGAGACGCCGTCCGTCGGCACCGCCGGCGAGGACGCCGCCGACGACCCCGCCATCTTCGCCTCGACGACGCCGGTGATGGTCAAGGGCGTGCGCACGCCGGGCTTTGTGGCGGGCACGGACAAGAAGGCCGGCCTCTACATCTACGGACTGGACGGCGAGGTGCTGCAGTTCCTGCCGGAGGGCCTGCTGAACAACGTCGATCTGGTCGAGGGCCTGAGCGTCGGCGGACGTCCGCAGGTGCTGCTGGGCGCCAGCGACCGCACACCAGGCCGCGAAGGCGTTTCGCTGTATCTGTTCGATCCGGCGGCCGGCGACGCGGCCAACGCCGTCAGGCCTTGGGGCCGCATCGCCTCGGACGTGGTGGAGCCCTACGGCTTCTGCTTCGCGCGTCGTGGAGCTGAGATTCACGCCATCCTGGTCGGGCACGAGGGCGAGGTGCGGCAGTTCGTCGTAACCGCCGATGGAGATGATCAGCCCGCCTCGCGCGAGGTGCGCCGGTTCGAGATCGGCAGCATCTCGGAAGGCTGCGCCGCCGACGAGCCGACCGATGCGCTTTTTATGGCGGAAGAGAACGTCGGCGTCTGGCGCTATGATCTCGACCCTTCCGCCGGCGCTCGCCGCACCATGGTTCAGCCGATCGCGCCGGGCCGCCTGGTTGCGGACGCCGAGGGACTGACGATCCTGCAGGACGGCTCAGCCCGCTATCTGATCGGCTCCAGCCAAGGCGACTCGACCTTCCCCGTCTGGCGCATCGACGGCGCGCAGCCCGACTATGTGGGGCGGTTCGTGGTCACGGACGGCGCGGTCGACCGGGTGACCGGCACTGACGGGCTGGATGCGCAGGGCGGGCCGGTCGGTCCCTTCCCCGAAGGCCTGGTGGTGGTTCAGGACGACATCAACGACGTCGGCACCCAGAACTTCAAATACATCGACTGGCGCGACATCAAGCGCGCGCTGGGCCTCTAGCCGGCGACTACTGGTCCTCGTCGAAACGGCGGGCGACCAGATCGATCAGCGCGTCGATGGCCTGCTGCGCGTCCGGCCCTTCGGCGACCACGCCGACCTCGCTGCCCTTTCCGGCGCCCAGCATCAGCAGGCCCATGATCGAGCGTGCGTCCACGGTCACCCCGTCGCGGGTGACCTGGATCTCGCTATCGAAGCCGGAGGCCAGCTTGACGAACTTGGCCGAGGCGCGGGCGTGTAGACCCCGCGCATTGCAGATGCCCAGGGTGGCCGCCGCGCGCTCGCTCATTTCTCGCCCGCCAGCACCCAGGAGGCGACCGAGATGTATTTGCGCCCGGCGTCCTGGGCGTGGGCGACGCAGACCTCCAGCGGCTCGCGCGTGCGCACCCCGGCCAGCTTGATCAGCATCGGCAGGTTCAGGCCGGCGATCACCTCTGCGCGGGTCTGCTCCATCACCGAAATGGCGAGGTTGGAGGGCGTGCCGCCGAACATGTCGGTCAGCAGGATCACACCGTCGCCGTCGTCCACGGCGGCGGCGGCGTCGACGATGTCGCGGCGACGGCGCTCCATGTCGTCTTCCGGGCCGATGCAGATGGCGGCGACCCCGCGCTGCGGGCCGACCACATGCTCCATCGCCAGAAGGAACTCGGACGCCAGCCCCCCGTGGGTGACGATCACCAGGCCGATCATGAAGGCTTCACTCGCATCCCGCCCCAACCGTCCCTCGGCTGCGGCCGCCGGAGGAGGACGGACGCGCCCGATAGGGACCGCAAGCGGAACGTCATAGACCTATACGGCGCAGGGTCAAAGCGTCTGAAGCGCCCGCGCCGCCAGCACCGCGGCCGAGGCGGCGAACGGGTTCAGCCTGAACAAGGGGACGGCGACACCCTCCAGGACGTGCGTCTCCGGCTCCGGCAGGCGCTCGATCGGCTCGGCGCAGGCGATCACGGCGGCGATCCGAGCCATGGGCCGGGTGGACGCTCGGATGATCCCGAGACCCCGCGCTTCGATGCGGCCGGCGATCGCGGAAGGCGATGTGGCGTAGAGCCGCCCGCCCGAGGCCCAGACCAGGCTGTAGTCGTCCGCAACCAGCCGCCAGCCCGCGTCGATCAGGCGCAAGGCCAGGTCGCTCTTTCCCGAGCCCGACGGACCCATAAGCATCAGCCCCCGCCACTCGGCCCCGCACAGCCTCGCCACGGTGGTGGCGTGGATCGGCTGGCGCGGCGTCTGCGGCGCAGTCACGGCCGACGGCTGGCGGATGGGAGAACCACCTGGAACCGTGCGCCCTGCACCTCGCCGTGTTCGTTCGTCCTGTTTTCGGCCCACACACGGCCGCCGTGCGCCTCGACGATCTGGCGCACGATCGACAGGCCCAATCCGGAGTTGGAACCGAAGGCCGCGCCCTTGGGCCGGGACGTGTAGAAGCGCTCGAACACCGTCTCCAGGTTCTCGGACGGAACGCCGGGGCCGTCGTCCTCGATGAGGATGCGCGCCTCGTTGTCGGCGCCGGAAAGCACGACCCGCACTATCCCGCCCGCCGGACTGAACGAGCGGGCGTTGTCGATCAGGTTACGGAACACCTGCCCCAGCGGCCCGTCGCGGCCGATCACGCGCTGCGGCTCGGCCCCGGCTTCGAACGCCACCGTGGGATCGCCGGGCTTGGCCGTGGTCTCATAGACGGAGACGATGTCGCGCAGCAGGGTGTTGAGTTCGACCGCGCGCGGCCGTTCGCGCGACAGTTCGGCGTCGAGTCGAGAGGCGTTGGAGATGTCGGTGATCAGGCGATCCAGCCGGCGCACGTCCTGCTGCAGCAGATTGGTCAGGCGCTCGCGCTGCTCGTCCGTCTTGACCAGCGGCAGCGTCTCCAGCGCCGAGCGGATGGAGGTCAGAGGGTTCTTGATCTCGTGGCTGACGTCGGCGGCGAACCGCTCAATGGCGTCCATCCGCGCCGACAGGGTCTCGGTCATCGACTCCAGTGATCGCGCCAGATCACCGATCTCGTCCTTGCGGTCTTCGAGGTCCGGCAGGCTGATGGCGCGCGCCCTTTGCAGCCGCACCTGGTCCGCCGCCGCCGACAGCCGCATCACCGGCCGCGCCACGAACAGGTGCAGCAGCAGGCTGGCCAGCAGGTTCACACCCAGGGCTACAAGGGCGAAGGGCACCAGCGCGCGGCGCTGGGCGCCCAGGATCTCGTCGACGTTGCCGGCCTCCAGCGTCAGGACGCCCAGCACCTGGCTGACGTGGCGCACGGGGATGGAGACGGAGACGACCCGGTCGCCTTCCTCGTTGCGGCGCAGGGTCTGCTGCGACTGGCCCGCCAAGGCGTTTGCGACCTCGGCGGTCAGCTCGCGGTTGGCGCGCTCCAGCCGCTGGGCGGCAAGCGTCTCAAGGCCGACATCCCGCTCAGGCTGCGGCGTGCCTGCGGGACGGGCGTCCGGCAGGGGCGCGCCGGGAATGGCTTCGGTCACCTGATAGCTGTCGGCGACCAGCAGGCCGTTGATGTCGTAGAGTCGAACCCGCTGTCCCTGCGGGATGAAGTTGTCGCGCAGCCAACGGGCGGCCGAGATCGGATCCAGCTCCGGCGACGGCTCGCCGCGCGTGATGCCCAGTTCGCCCAGGACGTTGGACAAGAGCTCGGCCTGCACCGACAACGATTCCTGGCGCGCCTGCACCAGGCCGCGCGACAACTCGTTCAGCAGCAAGGCCCCGCCGAAGAGGATCAGCAGGCTCAGCAGGTTCAGCGCCAGGATGAAGCCGCCCAGACGCGAACCGCCGAAGCGGAAGGCGCGCCTCGGCGGGGTTTCGTCGTCTCCGGTCAGGCCGGGATCAGCTTTCGCGGTAGCGGTAGCCGACGCCATACAGGGTCTCGATCGCGTCGAACTCGGGATCCACGGCGCGGAACTTCTTGCGCATCCGCTTGACGTGGCTGTCGATGGTGCGGTCGTCGACATAGACCTGGTCGTCGTAGGCGGCGTCCATCAGATTGTCGCGGCTCTTCACGAAGCCCGGGCGCTGGGCCAGGGCCTGCAGCAGCAGGAACTCGGTCACAGTCAGCTTGACCGGGCGGCCGTCCCACATGGACTCGTGGCGGGCCGGGTCCATGGTCAGCTTGCCGCGCTTGATCGCCTTGCCCGAAGCCTCGGCCGAGGGCTCCGGCTCCACCCCGTCGGCGCCGGTGCGGCGCAGCAGGGCCTTGACCCGCTCGATCAGCAGTCGCTGGCTGAACGGCTTGTGGATGTAGTCGTCGGCGCCGAGGTTGAAGCCCAGGATCTCGTCGATCTCCTCGTCCTTGGACGTCAGCATGATCACCGGCAGCTGCGAGGTCTGGCGCAAGCGACGCAGCACCTCCATCCCGTCCATGCGCGGCATCTTCACGTCCAATATGGCGAGGTCGGGCGGCGTGCTTTCCAGCGCGGCCAGGCCCGACGCCCCGTCATGGTAGGCGGTGATCTTGTGTCCGTGGCTTTCCAGCGCCAGCGAAACCGACGCCACGATGTTTTCGTCGTCGTCGACCAGGGTGATGTTCGCCAAGGGCCTGTCTCCTGCCATCTGTCGGGGGCGGACGTAGGCCACGCGGGGGCGAGCCCGCGCGCGTCCGCCGCAAAACGCGTTCACACTAGAACCTTGGCAGATGGGCCGCCACCCCGTCGGTTGCAATCAGGTCACACATCGACGTCAGCGCAAACCCCGTCTTAAGCCGCAGGGGTGCAGGTTGGCGTCATGGCCGGCCCAGTCCACTACGAAGTCTTCATCCGCCGCACGGCGCCCGCGCCCTGGACGCTGCTGATCGCGACGGAGGATCGCAAGCATGCGATGACCACGGCCGAAGAGGTCATGGCCGACAGCGGCGCGGCCGCGGTCCGCGTCACCAAGGAGACGCTGGACTCCGAGACCATGGAGTTCAACAGCCTCACCATCCTGACCCGCGGCGCGCCGGAGACCAAGCCGAAGCCGCGCAACGCCGCCGCCGCCGGACCCGCCTGCACCGGCCCCATGGACCTTTATGCGCCCCAGGCCCGGGCGCTGATCGCGCGGGTGCTGGAGGACTGGCTGGCGCGTCAGGGCGCGACGACCTTTGAACTGCTGCACCGGCCCGACCTCGCCGAGCGGCTGGAGGCGTCCGGGGTCGAGTTGCAGCATGCGATCCAGAAGGTGGCGGTGCCCGAAAGCCAGGCGACGGGGCAGCCGATCCACGACCTGATGCGCCATTACCAGCGCCTGGCCGACGCAGCCATCGACCGGCTGATCAAGCACGGGCGGCGCGAAGGCTTTCCCGATGCGGCGACGCAGCCGCTGGCCGGCATCGCCGAGCGCCTGAAGGCCGGCTCCGACCGCGCCTTTGTCATGGGCGGCGTCCTGTCCGCCGCGCTGAAGGACCTCCGCGGGGCTCGGGCGCGCCTGTCGAAGCTGGCGGACCTGATCGACGCCGCCCCGCCCGAAGGCGGCCCGCGCGCCCTGGTGCTGGTGGGCGCCGAACAGATCGCCAGCGAGATGCTGGGGGACCGCAAGGTCCTGGCCGAGGTTCTCGGCCCCGCCCTGGATCAGGGCGGCAGCCTGGCCGCCGTGATCCGCATGGTCGCCCCGCGCGAGGTCGAGGCCCTGACGCGGATGGACCCGCGTCTCGCCCTGTTGACGCCGACACTGGATGGACCGGCCGCACGGCTCGGGGCGCACTTGGACGCGGGCGAGTTTCCGCTGCTGGCGGCGTCCTTGGCCCGCATGGTGGTGCGCGAACTGATGAGCCCGCGCCGGCTGCGCCCCTCCGACGCTCGCGGCGAGATCGACATCCTGCGCGCGCTGGCCATGAGCCTGACGGCCACGGCCGGTCGGCTGCTGACGCTGGAGGAGGTGCAGAACGCCTTTGTGGAGCGGTCCAAGGCGCTGGTCGCGGCCGATTTCGTCCAGGCCTATGTGGCGCCCTGCGACACCGTGCTGTGCGAGGCCGAGCACCTGATGCGGCTGTGCGAGAACGTGACCGGCGCCGCCAACAAGCGGGCCGCCGCGCGCTGGCTGCACGCCTGCATCACATCGCTGCGGTTCGAGACCGAGATGCGGAAGAGCGCCAACCCCATGGCGGCGCTCGCCACCCTGGCCCGCCTGCAGAAGGCCGCTCAAGGCCTGCAGCTGAACGAACAGGACGAAGCCCAGATCATAACGGCGCTGGGAGCGGTCGGCGGGGCGGTCGAGACCGAAAGCCGGTTGATCGCCCAGATCGTGCGCGCGGGCGCCGCGCCTGCGCAGAAGCTGTCGGCCCTGCTGCGTCTGGGTGTCGGCGAGACGGCCCCTTTGGGGCCCGCGGCCGATCGCGCCAAGGCCGAGGCCCTGCGCCTGCTGCGCGCGCCCGAGACCCGCACCGCCCTGGCGGCTGCGCCGGCCGAACTGAACGCCATGCGCGACCTGATGACGGCCGCAGGCCTCGCCGCCTGAACAGGTCTCGACTGCACAAGAAAAAGGGCCGGGCGTCTCCGCCCGGCCCCCCTGAGATCGATCGCGATCAGGCGATCACCAGATGCGGACGCGCTGATCCGCCGGCAGGAAGTATTTGTCGCCTTCGGTGACGCCGAACGCCTCGTACCAGGCGTCGGAGTTACGCAGCGGGCCGATCACGCGGAACTCGGCCGGGCTGTGCGGGTCGGTGGCGACCTGCTGCTTCAGCGCCTCTTCGCGGTACTTGGACTGCCATACCTGCGCCCAGCCGTAGAAGAAGCGCTGGTCGCCGGTGACGCCGTCCAGAACCGGCGCCGGCTGGCCGTTCAGCGACAGGTGATAGGCCTCCAGCCCCACCGCCACGCCTGCGGCGTCGCCGATGTTCTCGCCCATGGTGAGGCCGCCCTGGACGTGGAAGCCCGGCAGCGGCTCGTACTGGTCGTACTGGGCGCCCAGGCGCGTGGTCAGGCCTTCGAAGTTGGCCTTGTCCTCGGCTGTCCACCAGTTGCGCAGCACGCCGTCGCCGTCGGATTTGGAGCCCTGGTCGTCGAAGCCGTGGCCGATCTCGTGGCCGATCACGCCGCCGATGCCGCCGTAGTTGACCGCCGCGTCGCCGTTCGGATCAAAGAAGGGCGGCTGCAGGATCGCCGCCGGGAACACGATCTCGTTGTTGGCCGAGTTGTAGTAGGCGTTCACCGTCTGGGGCGTCATGCCCCATTCGTCCTTGTCCACCGGCTCGTCCAGGCGGGCGAGGTCGTAGTTCCACTCGAACAGGCCCTTGCGCTCGGCGTTGCCGACCAGGTCGTCGCCGCGGACCTCAAGCCCGGAGTAGTCGCGCCACTTGTTCGGATAGCCGATCTTGACCGTGAACTTGCGCAGCTTGTCCTGCGCTTGCGCCTTGGTCTCGTCGCCCATCCAGGTCAGGTTGTCGATGCGGTGCGACAGGGCGGTGCGCAGGTTGGCGACCAGCTCCTCCATCTTGGCCTTGGACTCGGCCGGGAAGTATTCTGCCACATACAGGCGGCCCGTCGACTCGCCCAGCTGGTTCTCGGCGAACGAGATGGCGCGCTTTTCGCGCGTGCGCTGCTCGGGCTGGCCGGACAGGTCGCGGGCGCGGAACTCCCACTGCGCGTCCGAAAAGCGCTTGGACAGCATGGGCGCCATGTCGTCGGCGGTGTGGAAGGCCTCCCACGCCTGCAGCAGTTCGACCGGCGTTTCCGCGTAGATGGCCGCGATCTTCGGCATGGCCGTGTCCTGACGCACGATCAGGCGCGGCACCCCGCCCAGTTCCGCGGCGTCATAGTAGGCCTGCCAGGCGAAGCCCGGCGCCTCCTGCGTCAGCTGCTGGATGGTGTATTCGTTGTAGGTCTCGTCGCGGTTGCGGTTCTGGATCGGGGTCCAGTGCGCTTCGGCGACCTTGGTCTCCAGCGCCACGATCTCCGCGGCGGTCTCGACCGGGTCAGCCCAGCCGATCATCTCCAGCATCCGGCCGACATAGGCCTGATACTTCTCCTTCTTGTCGGCGTAGCGCGCGTCCAGATAGTAGTCGCGGTTGGGCAGGCCGATGCCTGACTGGCCGGTGGAGACGACGTAGCGGGTCGGCTGCTTGGAATCGATGGTGATGCCGGTGCCGAAGAAGGACGAGCCGAAGCGGCCGGCCGTCTGGCCCATGTAGACGGCCATCTTGTCGTGGCTGTCAGCGGCGCGGATGGCCGCGAGGTATGGCTGCAGCGGCTGGGCGTCCAGCTGCTCGATGCGCGCCTCGTCCATATAGGCGCGGTAGGCGTCGGCGATCTTGGCCTCGTCCGAGCCCGGCGTCAGGTCGTTGCGAGCCGCGAGGCCCGTGACCAGCGCCTTCATGCGGTTGTCCGACAGCTCGCGCAGCAGGGCGAAGGAGCCGTAGCTGGTGCGGTCTGAGGGAATGACCAGGTCTTCCAGCGCCTTGCCGTTGGCGTACTGGAAGAAGTTGTCGCCCGGCTTCACCGAGGTGTCGCGGCCGTTCAGGTCGAAGCCCCAAGTTCCGTAGCGGGGCGCCTCGACACCCTGGAAGCCGCTGGCTCCTTCGGCCGGAGCAGTCTGGAACAGCGCCTGCACCGTGCAGACGTCGTCGACGCATTCATGATCGTGCCCGTCATGGGCGAAGGCCAGGCTGGCCGGAAGAAGAAGGGCGCCCAGAGCAGCGCCGACAAGCAGACGTTTCATACGCAGGGTCTCGCAAGGCCGCCTCACCGCGGGCGGGTCGATCGGACCCTAGGCCCCTCAGGCGCGAGTTTGTCTTAAAAAAAGTTCATGATCCGATTTCGGGCTTCGCTAGACCGCTGTCTTTTCAGCCTGATAGTTCAGCGACGGGGGGCAGGCGCATGACAGGTCACGGCGGCGGCGACTACAAGGATCTGGTGGTCTTTCTGGCGGCCGCGGGCGTGGTGGTGCCGCTGTTCAACCGATTCCGCATCAGCCCGGTGCTGGGATTTCTGGCCGCCGGGGTGCTGCTGGGGCCCGACGGCCTGGGTCGCTTCGCCGGTTCGGGCGACTGGCTGTCCTGGTTCACCATCAGCGATCCGGCCCAGCTGACGCAGCTGTCGGAGCTGGGCGTCGCCTTTCTGTTGTTCACCATCGGACTGGAGCTGTCGTGGGACCGGCTGCGCGCCATGCGGCGGCTGGTGTTCGGCCTCGGCCTGATGCAGGTCGTCGCCTGCAGCGCGGTGCTGGCGGCGGGCTTCATGCTGCTGGGCCAGACGCTCGCGGGAGCGGCGGTGCTGGGGCTGGGGCTCGCCCTTTCCTCCACGGCGGTGGTGATGCCGGTGCTGGCCGAGCGAGGGCGGCTGAAGGGGACGGTCGGCCGCTCGACCTTTGCGGTTCTGCTGGCGCAGGATCTGGCGGTCGCGCCCATCCTGGTCACCGTCGGCGTCATGGCGGCGCTGGCGTCCGGCGGCGGCGGGCTCGACCCGGCGGTGCTGGGCCGCTCGCTGCTGACGCTGGTTCCCGCCGCCATCGGCATGGGGCTGCTGGTGGTGCTGGGTCGCGTCGTGCTCAGGCCGATGTTCCGGTCGGTGGCGCGCGCCAGAAGGGGCGATCAGGGCGGCGAGCTGTTTGTCGCCGCCTGTTTGCTGGTCGTGGTCGGCGCGGGCGTCGCGGCCCAGGCGTCGGGCCTGTCGATGAGCATCGGCGCGCTGGTCGCCGGCGTGCTGCTGGCCGAGACCGAGTTCCGCCGTCAGGTCGAGGTGTCGATTGAGCCGTTCAAGGGCCTGCTGCTGGGCGTGTTCTTTGTCGGCGTCGGCATCGGGCTGGATCTCGACGCCGTGGTCGCCGCGCCGCTGGTCGTGCTGGCGCTGGCGGTCGCGATCATCGGGATCAAGGCGGCGGTCGTCTTCGGCCTGGCGCGGCTGTGGGGGGTGGGCGGACGATCCGCGATCGAGACCGCCCTGGTGCTCGGCCCGGCCGGCGAGTTCGCGTTCGTGGTCCTGGCGCTGGGCATGCGCGAGGGGGTGACCTCGCCCGACTTCACCCCGACCGTGCTTATCGCCGCCACCCTCAGCATGTTCGCCGTGCCGCTCATGGCCATGCTCGGAGAGCGTCTGTCCAAGCGCTCGTCCGCCGACGCGCCCGCCGCGCCTGTGCCGGTCGTTCCGCCGTCCGGACCGGACGGGGCGGTGATGATCGTCGGCTTCGGGCGGGTCGGCCGGCTGATCGGCGAGCTGCTGACCGAACATGGCCAACCCTTCATCGCGCTGGATACGGACGCCGCGGCGGTGCAGCGCGCGCGGGCGGACGGCCACCAGGTCTTCTATGGCGACGCCGGTTCGGCGGAGATGCTGCTGAACTGCGGGGTGCGCACCACGCGCGCCCTGATCGTCACCATGGACGCGCCCGGCAAGGTGGACGAGGTGGTCCGCGCCGCGCGAGCCGTGCGCGAGGACCTGATCCTGATCGCCCGCGCCCGCGACGACCGCCACGCCGCGCGCCTCTATGCTCTGGGCGTCACCGACGCGGTGCCCGAGACGACCGAGGCCAGTCTGCAGCTGGCGGAGAACACCCTGGTTGATCTGGGCGTGCCGATGGGCCTGGTGCTGGCTTCCATCCACGAACGCCGCGACCGCTTTCGCCAGCTGTTCCAGGAAGCCGTCCCCGAAGACCGCCGCGCCCGCCCCACCCGCGCCCTGCGGGCCGCCGCGCAGCCGCGGCTCTGAGATCACGCAAAAGAATGGGCCGCTCGAACGATCGAGCGACCCCATGTTTCAACGAAGGACGCCTGGATCAGGCGGCGGTGCGCTCCGAAGCCTCTTCGGCCAGGATGGTCAGGCCGGCGGGGGTCACGTCGGCGAAGCCGCCGCGCACCTCGAACACCCGGCGCGCGCCGCCGTCGATCACGGTCACCGCGCCTTCGCGTAGCGCCGTCATGAAGGGCGCATGATCCGCCAGCACGCCGAAGTCGCCCTCGACGCCCGGCGCGTCCACCTGGTCCACGAGGCCCGAAAAGACCTCGCGTTCCGGCGAGACGAGGGAGAAGTTCAGCTTGCCGGCCATGATCAGGCGCTCGCAGCCATCTTGGCGGCCTTCTCGACGGCTTCCTCGATGGCGCCGACCATGTAGAAGGCGGCTTCCGGCAGGTGGTCGTATTCGCCGGCCACGATGCCCTTGAACGAGCGGATGGTGTCGGCCAGTTCGACGAACTTGCCCGGCGAGTTGGTGAACTGCTCGGCCACGAAGAAGGGCTGCGACAGGAAGCGCTGGATCTTGCGGGCGCGCGACACGACCAGCTTGTCCTCTTCCGACAGCTCGTCCATGCCCAGGATGGCGATGATGTCCTTCAGCGCCTTGTACTGCTGCAGCACGCCCTGGACCGAGCGGGCGACGTTGTAGTGCTCTTCGCCGATCACCAGCGGGTCCATGATCCGCGAGGTGGAGTCCAACGGGTCCACGGCCGGGAAGATGGCCTGGGCGGCGATGTCGCGGCTCAGCGTCGTGGTGGCGTCCAGGTGGGCGAAGGAGGTGGCGGGCGCCGGATCGGTCAGGTCGTCGGCCGGAACGTAGATGGCCTGGACCGAGGTGATCGAGCCCTTCTTGGTCGAAGTGATGCGCTCCTGCAGGTTGCCCATCTCGGTCGCCAGCGTCGGCTGATAGCCCACCGCCGACGGGATGCGGCCCAGCAGAGCTGACACTTCCGAGCCGGCTTGAGTGAAGCGGAAGATGTTGTCCACGAACAGCAGCACGTCCTTGCCTTCCTCGTCGCGGAAATACTCCGCGATGGACAGGCCGGTCAGGGCGACGCGGGCGCGGGCGCCCGGAGGCTCGTTCATCTGGCCATAGACCAGGGCGCACTTGGAGCCCTCGGTCGAGCCGTTGTTCTCCTTCGGGTCCACGTTCACGTTGGACTCGATCATCTCGTGGTACAGGTCGTTGCCTTCGCGGGTGCGCTCGCCCACCCCGGCCAGAACCGAGTAACCGCCGTACGCCTTGGCGATGTTGTTGATCAGCTCCTGCATGGTCACGGTCTTGCCGACGCCGGCGCCGCCGAACAGGCCGATCTTGCCGCCCTTGGTGTAGGGGCAGATCAGGTCGATCACCTTGATGCCCGTGACCAGGATTTCCGACGAGGTCGACTGCTCGTCGAAGGTCGGGGCGTCCTTGTGGATCGGACGATATTCCGAGGTCAGGATCGGGCCGGCCTCGTCGATCGGCTGGCCGACCACGTTCATGATGCGGCCCAGCGTGCCCGGGCCGACCGGCGCCTGGATCGAGGAGCCGGTGTCGGTCACCGGCTGACCGCGCGTCAGGCCCTCGGTGGTGTCCATGGAGATGGCGCGGACCATGTTCTCGCCGAGGTGCTGGGCGACTTCCAGCACCAGGGTGAAGGTCTCGCCCGTCTTCTGGTCGACGTTCTGGGTGTGCAGGGCGTTCAGGATCGCCGGCAGCGGGCCGGTGAACTCCACGTCCACGACGGCGCCGATGACCTGGGCGACGCGGCCGCCGGCCGAGGCGGCGACCGGCGCGGCCGAAAAGGCTTCGGCGGCGGGCTTCTTGGCGCGGGGGGCGCGGGGCTTGGGAGCGGTGGGGGCGACGGTGTCGGTCATGGCTGGGGTCCGTGTCGGAATGTCGTGGCGTGCGGGATCAGACGGCTTCCTTGCCGGCGATGATCTCGATCAGCTCGGTGGTGATCTTGGCCTGGCGGGAGCGGTTGTACTGCAGCGTGAGGGCGTTGATGAGGTCGCCGGCGTTGCGCGTGGCGTTGTCCATCGCGGTCATCTGGGCGCCGAAGAAGCCGGCCTGGTTCTCGTACAGCGCCGCCAGCACCTGGGTGGTGATGTTGCGCGGCAGAAGCGTCTCGAGGATTTCCTCCTCCGACGGTTCGTACTCGTAAACCGCGCCGTTGAGGTCGATGGGAGCGGCGTCGCCGTCCACCACCGCCGGGATCAGCTGCCTGCCCGTGGGGACCTGCGAGATCACTGACTGGAAGCGGCTGTAGAACAGGGTCACGACGTCGGCGCGGCCCTGTTCGAACTCTTCGGCGATCATTTCGGCGATCGGCTGGGCGGCGGGCAGGCCCACCGTCTTGTGCTCCGACAGCTCGAAGGTGCGCACGATCTTGTCGCCGTAGAGGCGCGCCAGCTGGTCACGCGACTTGCGGCCCACCGCGATGATGCGGACCTGCTTGCCGTTGGCCAACAGGCTGTTGATGCGCTCGCGCGCGGCGCGCACGACGTTGGTCGAAAAGCCGCCGGCCAGGCCCTTGTCGGCCGTGGCCACCACGATCAGGTGGCGCTGGTCCGAGCCGGTGCCGGCCAGAAGGCGCGGCGCGCCGTCGCCGGACACGCCCGCCGCCAGATTTGCGATCACCGCAGCCATCTTGCGGGCGTAGGGACGCGCGCTTTCGGCCTGGTCCTGCGACCGCTTCAGCTTGGCGGCCGCGACCATGTTCAGGGCTTTCGTGATCTTCTGCGTGGACTTCACGCTTCCGATCCGATCGCGCATTTCCTTGAGACTGGCCATCCGGCGCTACTCTCGCTTCGGTTGGGGGCTCAGGGTCAGGCGAAGGTCTTGGAGAAGGCGTCCAGGATCGACTTCAGCTCGGTTTCGAGTTCCGGCGTCAGGTCCTTCTTGGTGCGGATGCCGTCCAGCAGGCCGGCGTGGTTCGCGTGGACCCGAGCCAGGAGCTCCTTTTCGAAACGGCCGACGTCGCCCACCGCCACATTGTCGAGGTAGCCGCGCGTGCCGGCGTAGACGGAGACGACCTGCTCCTCCATCGCCAGCGGCGAGTATTGCGGCTGCTTCAGCAGCTCGGTCAGGCGCGCGCCGCGGGCCAGCAGCTTCTGGGTCGAGGCGTCCAGGTCCGAGCCGAACTTGGCGAAGGCGGCCATCTCGCGGTACTGCGCCAGCTCGCCCTTGATGGTGCCGGCGACCTTCTTCATCGCCTTGGTCTGGGCCGAGGAGCCCACGCGCGACACCGAGATGCCGACGTTCACGGCCGGGCGGATGCCCTGGTAGAACAGGTCGGACTCCAGGAAGATCTGGCCGTCGGTGATGGAGATGACGTTGGTCGGGATGTAGGCCGACACGTCGTTGGCCTGGGTCTCGATCAGGGGCAGGGCCGTCAGCGAGCCGGAGCCGTAGTCGGCGTTCAGCTTGGCCGAACGCTCCAGCAGGCGCGAGTGCAGATAGAAGACATCGCCCGGATAGGCTTCGCGGCCCGGCGGGCGGCGCAGCAGCAGCGACATCTGGCGGTAGGCGACCGCCTGCTTGGACAGGTCGTCATAGACGATCAAGCCGTGCATGCCGTTGTCGCGGAAATATTCGCCCATGGCGGTGCCGGCGAACGGCGCCAGGAACTGCAGCGGGGCCGGCTCGGACGCGGTCGCGGCGACCACGATGGTGTAGTCCAGCGCGCCGGACTCCTCGAGCGTCTTGACGATTTGGGCGACGGTGGAGCGCTTCTGGCCGATGGCGACATAGATGCAGTAGAGCTTGGCGCTCTCGTCGTCGGTCTTGTTGACGTTCTTCTGGTTCAGGATGGCGTCGATGGCGACGGCGGTCTTGCCCACCTGACGGTCGCCGATGATCAGCTCGCGCTGGCCGCGGCCGACGGGGATCAGGGTGTCGATGGCCTTGAGGCCCGTCTGCATCGGCTCGTGCACCGACTTGCGCGGGATGATGCCGGGCGCCTTGACGTCCACGCGGCGGCGCTCGGTGAACTGGATCGGACCCTTGCCGTCGATCGGCTCGCCCAGCGGATTGACCACGCGGCCGAGCAGGCCCTTGCCGACCGGCACGTCCACGATCTCGCCCAGGCGGCGCACGTCGTCGCCCTCGGCGATTGCGGCGTCGGCACCGAAGATCACGGCGCCGACGTTGTCGCGCTCGAGGTTCAGGGCCATGCCCTTCACGCCGGCCTTGGGAAACTCGACCATTTCACCGGCCTGGACATTGTCCAGACCATGGATGCGGGCGATGCCGTCGCCGACCGACAGCACCTGGCCGACGTCCGAGACATCGGCTTCGACGCCGAAGTTGGCGATCTGCGACTTGAGGATGGCCGAGATTTCAGCGGCGCGGATGTCCATGATGGGCTCTCTGTCTTCGGTCTCTTCGGCGCCGATGAGGCGCGGGCGTCAGTTGCGGGGCGCGGTTCAGGCGCGCTTGAGGGCGTATTTCATCGAGTCGAGCTTGGTCTTCAGCGAGGCGTCGAACAGCTTCGACCCCACCTTGACCTTGAGGCCGCCGAGGATCGACGGATCGACCCGGACGGTCAGTTCCGGCGCGCGGCCCAGCGTCTCGCGCAGGGCGTTGCGGATATGCGTGACCTGGACCTCGTCCAACGGCTGGGCCGACACCACCTCGGCCGCGACCAGGCCGGTGTGACGGGCGTACAGCCGCTCGAAGCCGGCCAGCACGCCCGGCAGGTCACGAGCGCGGCCGTTCTGAGCGAGCAGACCCAGAAAGTTGCGGGTGGCGGTCTCGAAGCGGGCCTGGGCGGCGATTCCCGTCAGACCCTTGACCTGGTCGTCGGACTTCATGACCGGCGACGTCGCCAGGCGACGCAGGTCGGCGCTCTCGATCCAGGCGGCCTTCAGCGACTTCACATCCGCGCGCACGGCGTCCAGGCGGCCCGTCTCCAGGGCCAGATCGAACAGCGCCTGTGCGTAGCGCTCGCCGACTTCCGTCGTTCTGAAATCGTCAGCCACTAATATGGTCCGCGGTGGTTGCGTTTGGGTCGACACCGGCTGCGAACTTCCGCGCCGATCAAGGGCCTGAAATGCTTGTGGAAAGCACGACAGGGGCCGTCTCTGCGGAAACGCCCCCTTCAAGCCGGGCGCCTGATAGCACGGGGTTTGGCGGCTCGCAACCAAGGCGGGCGGAACGATAACGCCGCACCGGCGCTGCTGTGGATCGCCAAAGCGCCGGGCCTTCCACCGCCACATGGGCCGGGTGCGACCACGACGCCGATCGCTTGCGCTTGCTGGACGCTCACGCCCGCGTTACCGCTTAGCCTGACAGTTTCCACCGGACGCCTTTATGCTCGACAGCATCATTCCCCTGTTCTCCGACCCCGCCGCCTGGGCGGCCCTGGTCACCCTTGTGGTCATGGAGGTCGTGCTTGGCATCGACAACCTGATCTTTATCTCGATCCTGTCGAACAAGCTGCCGCCCGAGCATCGCCAGCGCGTTCGCCGCATCGGCATCGGCCTGGCCCTGATCATGCGCCTGGCGCTGTTGTCGATCATCGCCTGGCTGGTCGGACTGGTTCAGCCGGTCTTTTCGGTGTTCGGCAATGATTTCTCCTGGAAGGACCTGATCCTGATCGCGGGCGGCCTGTTCCTGATCTGGAAGGCGACCAAGGAAATCCACCACACCGTGGACCCCACCCCGTCGCACAACGTCCTGGACAAGAAGGACGTGGTCATCTCGAACGCCGGCGCGGCGATCTTTCAGATCATCCTGCTGGACCTGGTCTTCTCGATCGACTCGATCCTGACGGCCGTCGGCATGACCGAGCACCTGCCGATCATGGTGGTCGCGGTCCTGGCCGCCGTCACCGTCATGCTGCTGGCCGCCGATCCTCTGGCGGACTTCATCAACAAGAATCCCACTGTGGTCATGCTGGCCCTGGGCTTCCTGCTGATGATCGGCCTGGTGCTGATCGCCGACGGCTTCGGCTTCCACGTGCCCAAGGGCTATATCTACGCCGCCATGGCTTTCTCCGCGGGCGTGGAGGCGCTGAACATGCTGGGCCGCAAGTCCGCGTCCAAGAAGGAGCTGGCGGAAGCCGCCCGCATCCAGGCCGACCAGGCCGAGGCGCGCGCCCGGCAAGCCGAGGCTGAAGCGGCGTCCGAAC
>ERZ501011.140-NODE-140-length-23000-cov-12.217215_pt1 | contig 23000 bp, 20 predicted proteins | sample MGYA00248833_ERZ501011 | MGnify/ENA primary metagenome ERZ501011 (study PRJEB25958, sample SAMN03398530) | human skin metagenome | study: EMG produced TPA metagenomics assembly of the Human Skin Microbiome Metagenome (human skin metagenome) data set. | reverse complement strand
TCACCGAGGTCAAGCGACGCGACCGCGCACTCATCAGCAAAGACGCCACCATCCGCGAGATCCACCACCGGGTGAAGAACAACCTGCAGTCGGTCTCGGCGCTGTTGCGACTACAGGCGCGGCGCACGTCGAACTCCGATGCCCGCGAGGCGCTCAACGAGGCGGTGCGCCGAGTGGCCTCCATCGCGCTCGTCCACGAGTTGTTGTCGGGCAGCGTGGACGAGGAGGTCGACCTCGACGAGGTCGTCGATCGTCTGGTCCCGATCCTGGTCGATGTCGCGTCGGGGGAGGCGCGGGTGGCTGTGCGCCATCGCGATCGGCTCGGCGTGCTGACCGCCGAACTCGCGATGCCGCTGGTGATGGTCCTCACCGAACTCATCCAGAACGCGATCGAACACGGCTTCGACGGCGCGCCGCACGATGACGCCGAGATCGCGGTCGTCGCCGAACGGGATGTGCGCGGCCTTCGAATAGCGGTCCGCGACAACGGTTCCGGTCTTCCGGAGCATTTCGATCTGGCCACGTCCGACCATCTCGGCCTGCAGATCGTCAAGACCTTGGTGTCCATCGAACTGGGCGGTGAACTCGATGTCCGGTCCAATCCGGGTGGCCCGGGAACCGAAGTGGGTGTCTACATTCCGCTACGCTCGTGAGCCGTGGTCGCGGACCGCATTGTCTGACCGCGGTTTCCGCCGGACAGTGGGGACGAGTGCACGAAAAAACCCGGCCGTGGCCGGGTTTCTTCGAGTCCGGGACGACGCCGGCCGTCGAGGCCTAGACGCTGCTCCGGGTACGCGTACGTGCGGTACGGCGCTTGAGTGCGCGTCGCTCGTCCTCGCTCATGCCGCCCCACACTCCGGCATCCTGGCCGGACTCGAGGGCCCACGACAGGCAGTCGGCGGTGACGGGGCACCGCGCGCAGACGAGCTTCGCGTCGGCGACCTGTGCGATGGCCGGGCCGCTGGTCCCCACGGGGAAGAACAGTTCCGGATCCTCGTCGCGACAGATGGCCTTGTGACGCCAGTCCATTCCACTACTCCTTCGGGCGCGTTCGCACCACTCGATCGTCTTGCTGGTGATTGTCGGCTGTAACTCTCAGTTCACGCGGCGCACCAAATGTTTCCGCGTTGTTGCTTGTGAATACTTTCACGAATCGGGCCGAAGTCAATGGGTTTGCTTCACACGTGGGCAACATCACGTCACCCGCCTAGCACTCCGGTCGCGGACTCCCGAAGGGGGGTCCGGGCACTTTGTCTCACGGCCTTGTTGTAGCCTACGCGTCTCGCGGCGGTACTGTCGACGACTTTCTGCAGGTCGCGACCCCGTCGCCGGTGAAAAACGCTCGTGACGTGGCCGGACGCCGAGGGTATTGTTCACCACATGCGCCGACGATGTTGATCCACACCGCCCCGGCGGCCCCACCGCAGGCTGACAGCCGCGGCGGTGGGCTCCGCCCTCCTCGAAGACCTCATCCCGCTCTACCCGCTGTACGCCGTCCTCTTCGCCGACCCCGGGATTCCGGGCGCCGGGCTCGGGCCCGCCGAGATCTCGGCGCTGTTCGTGATCTGGTCGGTGTCGTCGGTGATCGTCGAGGTCCCCACCGGTGTGCTGGCCGACCGCGTGTCCCGACGGAAGCTGCTGGTCGCCGGTCCGCTGATCACCGCGTCGGGTTTCGCGCTGTGGACGGTGGCGCCGTCGTTCGTCGCCTTCGCCGCCGGATTCGTCCTGTGGGCCCTCGGTGGAGCGTTGCGGTCCGGCACGACACAGGCGCTGGTCTACGACGAGCTGAACCGGCTGAGGCGCTCGCAGGACTACGCCCGACTGACCGGGCTCATGCGGGCGGCCGGGGCCATCGGAGTGATCGGCGGCACCGCGGCGGCCGCACCGTTGTTCGCGTGGGGCGGTTACGACGCCGCGGGCGCCGCCAGCGTCGTCGCCTGCGTGTTGTGTTCGGTGATGTCGGCGATGCTGCCCGAGGGTCGAGAGGCCGCCGCCGATCCACCGGAACCCGAGGACGCGGACCTCGACCTCGGTTGGCGGGAGATCGTCCGCCACGGCTGGGGCTCGGTGCGGACGCAGCCGGTCGCACGGCGCATGTTGCTGCTGGGTGTGGCGCTGACCTGGGTCGCGGCGCTCGACGAGTATCTCCCGTTGCTGATCGCGTCGTTCGTGGTCGACGCCGCCGCCGAGCCCGATCCGGCGGCGGTCGCGCTGCTGATGATCGTGGTGTCGGCCGGTGACATCGGCGGCGCGCTCGCGGCGGGGCGGTTCCGGTCGGTCGACGCGATCGGGCCGGCGGTGGGGGTGGGCGCGGTCGTGCTCATCGGGTCGGCGCTGTGGGGGCACCCGGTGGGCGCCGCGGGCGTCGCGACGGCGTTCGGGATCCTGGGGTGGGCGCGGGTCGTGGCCGACGCCGAACTGCAGGACCATCTGAGATCGGCATCGCGGGCCACCGTCACCTCGCTGGCCGGGATGGGCGAGGAGGTGGTCGCGATCCTGGCCTTCGCCGGCTGGGCGCTGGGGTCGACATGGCTGGGTCCGGCCGGGCTCTTCGCGGCGGCGGCGCTGCCCTACGTCGTGATGTCGGCGGTGCTGATCGGCGGTGCGATGACCGTGAGGGCGTCGCGGCGATGACGAAAACGTATGTCGCGGAACGCCCCGATGTAATCGCCGTCCATCTGTACGTCGATCGGGGCCTCCGCGCGGAAGCACACCTCGTCGACGTCGTCATCCCGAAAGAGGTGGCGTGCCTTGGGATCTGCCTGTGACAGGAGTCGCGTCGCCAGCGGGAGGTTACGGAACACACCGGTGGAGGTCGCCACGAACACCCCGAGGCCGGTGTGGAAACCGGTGCCGGGGTTGGTGCGGATCTCGCGCGGTCCGAGATAGGTCCACGGGCTGGTGTTGGACACGAAACCGTAACGCGCGCCGACGATCCGGTCCCGGCCGGGGATCTCGACGTCGAACGTGGCCGACGAACCGGACTGCTTCAGGAAGCTGGTGATCGTGGTCCACAGGTATCGGGCCGGCGTCGCGGTCTTGCCCGCGTGCCGCTTGTCCTCCATCGCGTGGATGACGACCGCGTCCATGCCCATGCCCGTGTTGAACAGGAACCAGCGGTCATCGGTGTGGCCGAGTCCGATCCGGCGACTCTGTCCCGCGTCGAGGAGGGTGATGATCTGCTGTGTCGCGAGCAGCGGGTCGGGATCGATCCCCAGCGTGCGGGCGAAGACGTTGGCGCTACCGCCGGGGATCACGGCCAGGGCGGGCCGCCGCCGGTCGGGATCGCTGCTCGACGGCGGGTCGAGCAGTCCGTTGGCGGCCTCGTTCACCGATCCGTCGCCGCCGTGCACGATGACGGTGTCGAAGTCCTCGGCCGCGGCGCGCGCGGCGAGCTCGAACGCATGCCCGCGGTGCGTGGTGAGTTCGACGTCGAGGTGGAAATGCGCGCTCAGGGTGTGCGCCAGCGCGTCGCGGCCGGCCGGACTGGTCGCGGTGGCGAACGGGTTGACGATGAGCATGACACGCACGACACCCGAGGATATGGGGTCGTCGCCGCCCGCGCGTAATCGCGCGGATGTGTACGGCGCCATCGCTCCGGTGCGCACACCCGCGGAGGTCCGCGCGAGAGGACCAAATATCCTGGGACGGTGAGCACCGAGAACGGCCGTCCGGAGTCCGACACCGATCCGTCGGTGACCCCGCGCCAGATCAAGATCGCCGGTGCGGTGACCACGCTGCAGGGGCTGGCCGGTGTTGCGGTCGCGGTGATCCTGGTGGTGCGCGGCCTGGCCGGGCACGAGGAGACCACCATCAGCGGCTACGGCACCGCGGCCTGGTTCGGCATCATCGGCGGGGGAGTACTGGTCGGCGGTCTGGCGCTGCTCTCGGGGCGGCGGTGGGGACGCTCGATCGCCATGGTGGCGCAGATCCTGCTGCTGCCGGTGGCGTATTACCTGTTCACGAGCGGATGGCCGGTGTTCGGCGTGCCGCTGGCACTCGCGGCGCTCGCGGTCCTGGTGATGCTGTTCAGTCCGGCGTCCATGAGGTGGCTCGCCGACGAACTCGAACCCGAGCGCTGACATCCTCCTCCGGCCGGTTCTCCTCCGTCCGGGTACGCCGCGCGGCCGAGGTGGACTCTCATCCGACGATCCACGCCCGGGCGGTCGTACAGTAGGGCGCATGACGCGCATCCTCGCGATTGCCAATCAGAAGGGTGGGGTCGCCAAGACCACCACGGTGGAGTCCCTCGGTGCCGCCCTCGCCGATCTCGACGTCTCGGTCCTCGTCGTCGATCTCGACCCGCAAGGGTGTCTCACCTTCTCGCTCGGGCACGATCCCGATCAGCTCACCTCCTCGGTCCACGACGTGTTGCTCGGTGACGAGGAGATCGCCGATGTCCTGCTCGACACCGAGGACAAGGTCACCCTGCTGCCGGCGACCATCGACCTGGCCGGCGCCGAGGCGCTGCTGTTGATGCGCCCGGGGCGGGAGTATGCCCTCAAGCGTGCACTCGCGGAGGTGAGCGAGGACTTCGACGTCGTGATCGTCGACTGCCCGCCGTCGCTCGGCGTCCTCACGCTGAACGGTCTCACCGCGGCGGACGAGGTGATCGTGCCGCTGCAATGTGAGACGCTCGCCCATCGCGGCGTCGGACAGTTGTTGCGCACGGTCCGGGAGGTCCAGCAGATCACCAACCCGAACCTCACGATGTTGGGTGCGGTGGCCACCCTCTTCGACGCCCGGACCACGCACAGCCGCGACGTTCTCGCCGACGTCGCCGATCGGTACGACCTGCCGGTGCTCGACCCGCCCATCCCGCGCACAGTGCGTTTCGCCGAGGCCTCCGCCTCCGGGACGTCGGTCATGCGGGGCCGAAAGAACAAGGGCGCGACGGCATATCGCGCGCTCGCCGAGAATCTGTGGAAGCACTGGGAGGCGGGCGCCGAGGTCGGCACCTTCGAGGTCTGAGTCGGGTCTGAGGTCCGGGGGCCGTGGGGGTCAGCCCGGACCGAAGGCCTCGATCCGGGGTCCGTGCTGTTCGACGACGATGTCGCCGAGGACACGCAGACTCACCACGGGCGCGGCCGGTTCGCTCCGGGCGAGCGGGATGGACCGGATCTCCCGGCCGGTCGCGACATCGCGGACGCTGATCCCGGTGGTACTCGGCAGCAGGAGTTGTCCCGCCATCATCTGGCCGGGTCCCAATGTGCCGGGGACCTGGTAGATCGGATTCAGTGTCTGGGCATTCAGGACGACGGTCGCCTTCCCGGTCCAGTAGGTGACGATCCCGTCGGAGGAGATCGGGGCGCTGCCGGCGGGTGGCGTCGAGTCGCCTGCGACGGTGTTGGTCCCCGCCGCGTTCGCGTCGGTGTCGAACCGGCGGATCGCCGGCCCGCTCTCGGCGTCGAACGTGGGCGGTTCGGCCGGTGCGGCGCCACCGTCGTACACGGCGATCCCCGACGACGACATCGCGATGACCACGGGCGGCGGTCCGCTCACGTCGCCGGTGATGAGGGTCGACCCGTACTGTTCGACCTTCTCGTCGTCGCCGAGTACCGCGCCGAGGACCGTGAGCCGATACCCGGGGTCGTCGGCGCAGCGTTCGACGACGGCCACGCGATCTCCCGACACCACCGACGAGAACAGCTCGCAGTCGACGCGATCGGGCGCGTCCTCCGGTCGGACCGGCGCCTCGACCCGGCCGTATTCGATTCCGCGAACGAGATTGGAACCCCAGGTCTCCATCCGGCGGGGGCCCTGCGCGACGACGTACCCCGAGTCGGTCGCGAGCCGGACCTCCGGGTCGGCGTCGCTGGTGCGGGCGCCCTTCCGGCTGCCGGTGCCCGCATCGAGAGCGGTCACCTCCGAGCAGCCGCGGCTGTTGCGGTACACGGCCAGCGCCAGATCGGCGCTCCCGGTCCAGGCGGTACCGACCGCACACAGGTCGAGATCGCGGCTGTACGACCAGAGTTCGCGACCGGTGGCCGGGTCGTGCCCGACGACCCGTCCGCCGTTCCCGGTGACGACGGCGGAGGTGCCGATCGCCGGGGCGCGGGTGGCGTCGGAGTCGGCCCGCCAGCGTGCGACGAAACTCGCGGGCACAGACTGTGCCGGCTGCACCGCGGCGGGTTCGGCCGCGGCCGGCACGCTCACGGTGTGGCGAACCGGGCTGAGGGCCCAGGCGGTGACGCACAGGGCCGCGACGACGACCACGATGGCCGCGGTGACCGCGAGATCGATCGGGCGGCGCCGTTCGGGCCTGACTCGTGCCACGCGGGTCAGCCGGTGGTCAGTCGGCGACAGCTGCTGTGGACTCCGACGCGCCGGCGTCGGACGCGGCGGTCTGCTCGCCGGCGGGCTTGCGGTTGGCGCCACCCCGACGGCGACGACGGCGACGCGGCTTCGCGGTGCCGTCACCGGCGGAGGTGTCGCTGCCGGACTCGGTCGTCGTGGTCTCGGTTGTCGTGGTCTCGGCGGCCGATTCGGTGGACGTCCCATTGGCGTCCGTCTGCCCGCCCCGGGTGCGACGGCGGGTGCGGGTCGAGCGCTTGCGCGGCTCGCGGTCCGCGCGCGTCTCCCGGGTCTCGTCGGGGTCGCGCGGCGGCTTGGCGGCGGCGATCCGGCCCGTCTTCGACTCGTCGATCGACAGGTCCGACCGGAGGTGTTCCGACGTCGAGTAGGTCTCCGGCGGATCGGGGATACCGAGGTTCAGCGCCTTGTCGATGAGCTCCCAGCGGTGCAGCTCGTCCCAGTCGACGAGGGTCACCGCGATACCTGTGCGCCCGGCGCGACCGGTACGGCCGATGCGGTGCACGTAGGTCTTGTCGTCTTCGGGGCACTGGTAGTTGATGACATGGGTGACGTCGTCGATGTCGATGCCGCGGGCGGCCACGTCGGTGGCGACCAGCACGTCGATGGTGCCGTCGCGGAACCGCTTGAGCGCCTTCTCGCGGGCGACCTGGCCGAGATCGCCGTGGACCGCGCCGACCTTGAAGCCGCGCTCGGCGAGGTCGTCGGCGACCTTCTGCGCGGTGCGCTTGGTGCGGGTGAAGATCATCGTGGCGCCGCGACCCTCGGCCTGCAGGATGCGGGCGACGAGTTCGGCCTTGTCCAGCGCGTGCGCCCGGTAGGCGTACTGCTTGGTGCGGTCGTGGACCGCGGAGTCGTTGGCGTTCTCGGCCCGGATGTGGGTCGGCCGGTTCAGGAACGTGCGGGCCAGGGTGACGATCGGACCGGGCATGGTCGCCGAGAACAGCATCGTCTGACGAGGCGCCGGCAATGCGGACATGATGCGCTCGATGTCGGGCAGGAAGCCGAGGTCGAGCATCTCGTCGGCCTCGTCGAGGACCAGGATCGACACCTTGCCGAGGACGAGGTGGCCCTGCTGGGCGAGGTCGAGGAGCCGGCCCGGGGTGCCGACCACGACGTCGACGCCGGACTGCAGCTCGGCGATCTGCGACTCGTACGGACGGCCACCATAGATCGAAGTGACCTTCAGGGGACGCTTCGTGCCATCGGCCAGGGTGACCTCGAGCGACGGCGCCGCCACCTGGAGATCGCCGGTCACCTGCACGCACAGCTCGCGCGTGGGCACGATGATCAGCGCGCGGGGCGTGGTGTCCAGCGGACGGACCCCGGACTCCTCGGCATGGGCGAGCCGGTGCAGCAGCGGGATGCCGAAACCGAAGGTCTTGCCCATGCCGGTGCGGGCCTGGCCGATGAGGTCGTGGCCTTCGAGCGCCAGCGGCAGGGTCAGTTCCTGGATCGCGAAGGTGTGGGTCTTGCCGTCTGCGGCGAGGGCCGAGACGATACGGTCGTCGACGCCGAGCTCGGCGAAGGTGGGGGCGGTGTGGGTGTCGTCGACGATGGTCGTCTGCACGGCGGAATCGCTCATGTGCGGTTGTGTGCCTTTCTGGGCCGGTCTGCGCGCGATGTGTTTCGGTGCGCGCACGGAGAAGGCTCGAAAGTGCACGCGCATATGTCGTAGTGGCACCGGGGATGTGACCGGGTATCGCGAGGAACTCGCAGTTCGGCGAGCAACGCCGTCGTCACATCCACACGCTCGCGCCGGCGAGCACGCGCTCCACGCGCAGCTCAGCGGGCAAGCGACGGGGGGTCCCGTCGGAGTGCACCGCCGTCGAGTGTACTTGGTGCCCCGCGGCGGCCCGCTACCATCACCTCATGGCGCCTGCATCCGACCCGTCCGAGTCGACCCCGTCACCTGCGACGTCCACCTCGGTGGCGTCGGCCGAGATGCGGGATTCGGCGATCGGGAAGCTGTTCGCCGTGCTGCTCGCCGGCGAGTTCGCCGCGTTCCACCGGCTCATCGAGGAGTCGGCGATGGCGCCGGATGTGCCCAGCCGCATCGCGATCGCCCGGATGGCGGCCTCCGAGGTCGGCCACTTCGACCGGCTCGCCGAGCGGGTGGAGGCGATGACCGGCCTCGGCGCCGCGGAAGCCGTCGAGCGCTACCGTTCGGTGTTCGATCAGTATCACCGCGCGACGACGCCGAAGACCTGGTACGAGGCGCTGGTCAAGGCGTATGTCGGCGACGGACTCGCGGCCGACTTCTACGCCGAGCTCTCCGACATGCTGCCGCCGGACTCGCAGGCCGTGATGGCCGAGGTGATGTCGGAAACCGCCAACTCCCAGTTCGCCCGGGACCAGGTCCGGGCGGCCGTCGAGGCCGACCCGTCGATCAAATCGGCCCTGGTGCTGTGGGGCCGCCGGCTACTCGGCGAGGCCATCACCCATGCGCAGTGGGTTCTCGCCGCCGAGGAAGAGGTCACCGATCTGCTCTTCGCCGGGGCCAGTTCGCTGACCGGCGTCGCCGGGTTCTTCGACGTCGTCGCCGGCAAACACGCCGAGCGGATGGCCGACCTCGGCCTCGCCTGAGCCGGACCTGACCACGGCGGAGTCGGCCGACGGTGTTTCGCTCTGAGCGGAGTGGCTGTCCCGCCGCACCCCGGCTGCACTAGCCTTGTGCGGCAAGCGTTGACAGACACCGAGGAGGGCGGCACATGGCCGTGGAAGTGAAGATCGGCATCACCGACAGCCCGCGGGAGCTGACCATCGCGTCGACCCTGACCAGCGACAAGGCCTTCGCCGAGGTCGAGGCGGCACTGGGTGGCAAGCAGCAGCTGTTGTCCCTCGTGGACGACAAGGGCGCCCGCTACCTCATCCCGGTCACCAAGATCGCCTATGTCGAGGTGGGCGCGTCGGAGAACCGCCGCGTCGGATTCGGTTCCTGACCGGCCGCACAACCAGATCGACGAGAAGGGGCCTGTACGCCGGATGGCGTGCAGGCCCCTTCTCGTGCCGCAAGTGGTTCAGGCGGTGCCGTTGACAGTCGGCCCGCTCGGCTCGCTCCCGGCGCCGGTCGCATCCGGCTGCGCGTCGGCCACACTCGGCTCGACAACCGGCTGCGCGTCAGCCGACGCCGTCTGTCGCGGGAAGTGCGACAACCCGCCCCAGAGGAGAGCGACCGTGGTGTCCACGGCGGTCTGCTTGTCGACCGGGCGCTTGGCCTCGAGCCAGTAGCGGGCGTTGACCTGGCTGGCACCGACGAGCCCCGACGCGAGCATCCGCGAACGGTACGGATCGAGACCGGAATCGTGCATGACCAGGCCGTACACGGCGTCGACGCACGCCTCGGTCGCGCCCTCCACCCGGCGGATGACGGCGGGATCGGAGGCGTCGGAGGAGAAGATCAACCGGTAGCCCGAGTTGTCCTGATCGATGAAGTCGAAGAAGGCCTGGACCGCGGCACGGACGCGCTTGCGGTTGTCGGTGGTCGTCCGCAGGGCGGTGTTGACGTCGCTGACCAGCTTCTCGGCGTGGCTGTCCACGACCGCGATGTAGAGGTCGAGCTTCGACGGGAAGTGTTGATACAGAACGGGTTTGCTCACTCCCGCGTGCACCGCGATCTCATCCATGCCGGCCGCGTGGTAGCCGCGTTCGACGAAGATCTCACTGGCCGCGTCGAGCAACTGCATACGTCGTGCGCTGCGCGGCAGGCGAGTGCTGCGGCCGGGCACGGCGGACGCGTTGGTTGCGGTCGACATGCCCAAGAGAGTACTCGGCGGAGCTTCCTGCGCAGTATCGGTGGTCTGCTGTGAGAAAGTTGACCGGTGAGCCGCACAGAGGACGGTGGCCCCGGGTCCGAGCGTGGCCGGGTGCGTGCCAAGGATGTCGGCCCGAGATCGTCGGGACGCCCCAGACCGGACCAGCCGCTACGAGCGCGCTGGGACCCGACCGACGACAGCGGACGTCCCCGCGTCGACCGCGATGCCCAGCCGGAATACAAGAAGCAGTCGGCGCTCGGGCGGTTCGTCTCGACCTATGGGTGGCGTGCCTATGCGATCCCGGTGCTCACGATCCTGACGATCGCGCTGATCGTCGTCACCATCCGGGACGGCCGGACCGATGCGCTCGAGCCGGCGGCGGCCGCCAGCCCCGACTCCGCGGCGCGCAACACCGACATCAGCAAGGAGACCCGCCCGATCGGTGCCCCCACCGGCGACATCCAGGCGGCCGCGCTGCCCGCCGGGACGCTGCCCCAGGGCGGCCCGTTCACCGACCGGGCCCGCAAGACGTTCCGGGTCCTGCGCGGCGGCGGTCCGCCCGTCGGCACCGGCGGGCAGGTGTACACCTACACGGTGGAGGTGGAGAACGGCCTCAACCCGCAGGACTACGGCGGTGACCCGACCTTCGCGAAGATGGTGGACACGACGCTCGCCAACCCGCGCAGCTGGATCGGCGACGGCCGCGTGTCCTTCCGCCGTGTCGACCGCGGCGAACCCGACCTCCGCATCTCGCTCACCTCGACCGGCACCACCCGCGAGTTGTGCGGCTACCAGATCCGCCTGGAGACCTCGTGCTATTACCCGCCGCAGGCGCGGGTAACGCTGAACGAAGCCCGATGGGTGCGCGGTGCGCTGTCCTATCAGGGTGACGACGTCGCCTACCGGCAGTACCTCATCAACCACGAGGTCGGTCACGGCATCGGCTACGAGGCGCACGAGGCGTGCCGCGAGGACGGCGCGCTCGCGCCGATCATGATGCAGCAGTCCTTCGGCGTCGCGAACTCCGAGATCATGGCTCTCGACCCGCAGATGAAGGCCAACCGGACCTTCGTGTGCCGTCCCAATCCCTGGCCGTTCCCCACCCGCTGACCGGGAATGCCGCCGCGGACTCATCCGTTGTGCCGGGGGTACGTAGTCAGCCCGAACAATGGAGGCGTTCGTGTCATCGCAAGGGTCGCCCACAGGGTCGCTGCCGCCGCTGGTGGAACCGGCCGCGGAACTGAGCAACGAAGAGGTGGCCCGCTACAGCCGTCACCTGATCATCCCGGACGTGGGGATGGACGGTCAGAAGCGTCTGAAGAACGCCAAGGTGCTGGTGATCGGCGCCGGTGGACTGGGTTCGCCGACGCTGCTGTACCTCGCTGCGGCGGGGGTGGGCACGATCGGCATCGTCGAGTTCGACATCGTCGACGAATCCAACCTGCAGCGCCAGGTCATCCACGGCCAGTCCGACATCGGCCGGCCCAAGGCCGAGAGCGCGCGGGACTCCATCCTGGAGATCAACCCCTTCGTCACCGTCAACCTGCATGACCAGCGGCTCGAGCCCGAGGGTGCGATCGAACTGTTCTCGCAGTACGACCTCATCCTCGACGGCACCGACAACTTCGCGACCCGGTACCTGGTCAACGACGCCGCGGTCCTCGCGCACAAGCCCTACGTGTGGGGGTCGATCTACCGCTTCGAGGGTCAGGCCTCGGTCTTCTGGGAGGACGCCCCCGACGGCCGCGGTCTCAACTACCGCGACCTCTACCCGCAGGCACCGCCGCCCGGGATGGTGCCGTCCTGCGCCGAAGGCGGTGTACTCGGCATCCTCTGCGCCTCGATCGGATCGATCATGGGCACCGAGGCCATCAAGCTGGTCTGTGGGATCGGCGAGCCCCTCCTCGGTCGACTCATGGTGTACGACGCCCTCGACATGACCTACCGGACCATCAAGATCCGCAAGGATCCGGAGGGTGAGCGGATCGCCGGTCTCATCGACTACGACGACTTCTGCGGTGTCGTCTCCTCGGAGGCGTCCGACGCCGCCGCGGGGTCGACGCTGACCGCCGTCGAACTCAAGCAGAAGATCGACGCGGGCGAGAAGCTGGCGATCATCGACGTCCGGGAGCCCGTCGAATGGGACATCGTCCGCATCGACGGCGCGACCCTCATCCCGAAGGGCGACATCCTCTCCGGCGAGGGTCTCGCCAAGGTGCCGCAGGACCGGCCCACCGTGCTCTACTGCAAGACCGGCATCCGGTCCGCCGAGGCGCTCGCTGCGCTGAAGCGAGCCGGTTTCGCCGACGCCACGCACCTGCAGGGCGGCGTGACCGCGTGGGCGAACCAGGTCGACAAGACGTTGCCGGTCTACTGAGCCCGGTCATCGATCCGCACGTCGGTGCGGGTGGTTGCCGCGTGCCTTCCGGAAACGGACTACCGCGCTCGGTAATCTGGCCGACGTGAACACCGTCGAGCCGCCCGAACACGTGTTGAACACGTTCGGGCTCACCGCCCACCCGCCCATCGCGATGGGGGAATCGTGGGTCGGCGGGTGGCGTGTCGGCGAAGTCGTGCTCTCACTGGTCCCCGACCACGCGCGCGCCGCGTGGTCGGCGTCGGTGCGCGAATCCCTGTTCGTGGAGGGGATGCGCATCGCGCGTCCGTTCCGCGCCACCGACGGCCGGTACGTGGTGTCGGGCTGGCGGGCCGACACCTACATCGCCGGGACGCCCGAACCACGGCACGACGAGGTCGTCCTGGTCGCCGACCGGCTGCACGAGGCGACCGCCTCGCTCGAACGGCCCCGGTTCCTGCTGCAGCCGCCTGCTCCGCCGCACACCGACGTCGACGTGTTCACCGCGGCCGATCGTGCCGCCTGGGAGGACGTCCCGCTGCGCTCGGCCCGGGCCGCCGGTATGGCCGAGCCGACCGCACCCGACGGTGTGCAGAGCGTCGACATGCTGAAAACCCTTGCGAAGCTTCGTAAGCCGGTGGATCTGCCGTCTCAGGTCGTGCACGGTGACCTTTTCGGCACGGTGCTGTTCGCCGGTGCCGCGGCCCCGGGGATCACCGACATCGTCCCGTATTGGCGGCCCGCCCCGTGGGCGGCGGCGGTCGCGGTGGTCGACGCCCTGGCGTGGGGTGGTGCCGACACCGAACTCATCCAGCGATGGTCGGATCAGCCCGAGTGGCCGCAGATGATGCTGCGGGCGACGATGTTCCGGCTGGCCGTCCACGCGCTGCACCCGCGGTCGACCTCGGGCGCACTGCCCGGGTTGCAGCGAGTCGTCGAACATGTACGTTTACTCGTATAACCGCAGCTCACAGCCCTGACTGACCGCTGACAGGGTTCTCACAACGCCTGTGTGACGGAGTGAGGACAACGTGACGATGCGGTCACCTCGCGGAAAATCCGCGCAACACGCCCCCTCCACACTTGGTCTCGAGTCGCACGACACCGGTGTCGGCGTCTTCCACGACAGCCACCACTGCACGCAGCCCTGTGCACGGCAGTGACACCACGTAGACCAGCAACCATCGGAGGCGGAGCCTTGGCATTCGCAGATCTCAGAGCACAACTGACACGGGACCACACGATCACCGACTGGGACCCGGAGGACCGGGTCGCCTGGGACAACGGCAATGCCGCGATCGCCAAGCGCAACCTGATCTGGTCGGTCATCTGTGAGCACGTCGGATTCTCGATCTGGTCCCTGTTCTCGGTGATGGCCCTGTTCATGGGCCCCGAGTACGGCATCAGCATGGACCAGAAGTTCGTCATCGCCGCCACCGCGACCCTGGTCGGCTCCTGCCTGCGCATCCCGTACACGCAGGCCACCGCCAAGTTCGGCGGCCGCAACTGGGCGATCTTCTCCGCCGTCGTGCTGCTCATCCCGACCGGGCTGACGATGATGCTGATGATGAACCCGGGCGAGTTCGGGTTCGGCTGGTTCCTCGCCGTCGCGGCCATCACCGGTTTCGGTGGCGGCAACTTCGCGTCGTCGATGACCAACATCAACGCGTTCTACCCGCAACGGCTGAAGGGCTGGGCGCTCGGACTCAACGCCGGCGGCGGCAACATCGGCGTGCCGGTCGTGCAGGTCATCGGTCTGCTGGTCATCTGGCTCGCCGCCGACCAACCCGAGATCGTGTGCGCCATCTACCTGGTCGCCCTGGCCGTCGCCGGTATCGGTGCCGCCCTCTACATGGACAACCTGGACCACCAGACGGCCAGCGGCCGGGCGATGCTCGACTGCCTCAAGTACCGCGACACGTGGCTGATCTGCCTGCTCTACATCGGTACGTTCGGTTCCTTCATCGGCTTCGGGTTCGCGTTCGGCCAGGTCCTCAACATCAGTTTCACCGAGGCCGGAGTCGCGAAGCCGGCGCTGGCAGCAGCGCAGATCGTCTGGATCGGTCCGCTGCTGGGGTCGGTCATCCGTCCCTACGGCGGAAAACTGGCCGATCGCGTCGGCGGCGGCAAGGTGACGCTGTACACCTTCATCGCGATGGTCTTCTCCGCGGCGATCCTCGTCGTCGCCGGCACGATCGCCGACAACAACGGCAAGACGATCACCGGCGCCACGTTGACGGCCTTCATCATCGGCTTCATCCTGCTGTTCCTGCTCTCGGGCCTGGCCAACGGGTCGGTCTACAAGATCATCCCGACCATCTGGGAGCACAAGGCGCAGGCGCAGAGCGGACTGAATTCGCTCGGGAAGACGAAGTGGTCGCGGAGCATGTCCGGCGCGCTCATCGGGATCGCCGGTGCCGCAGGCGGTCTCGGCGGTGTGGGTATCAACCTGGTGCTGCGCGCCAGCTACCAGTCCAACAAGTCGGCGACGATGGCCTTCTGGGTGTTCATGCTCTTCTACGTCCTGGCAGCGGTCGTGACCTGGTGGTTCTACGCCCGGCGCCCGATCGTCATCGCGGAGACCACCGATCTCGCGGTCACCGGTGCCCATGACGAAACGGCACCGACTGTCGACGGGACCGCATCGACCGGTGCTGCCGCCGAGGGCACCGACAAGCAGGCAACCAAGGAAGCGCTGGCCTGATCCTCACGGGACCGGCGAGGCAAGGGAGCAAAGAGCAGTGAACAGCGAAACCGCAACGCGCACAACCAAGACAGTGGTGGTGGTGGGCCATGGCATGGTCGGTCACCGCTTCGTCCAGGCGCTCCGCGAGCGTGACGCGACCGACCTGTGGCGTATCGAGATCGTCAGCGAGGAGATCGACCCGGCCTACGACCGGGTGGGGCTGTCCTCGTATGTCGGTGCCTGGCTTCGGGATTCTCTCGCACTCGAGGGGAACACGTACGCCGGGGACGATCGGGTCGTCACGCATCTGGGCGAGACCGTCACCGGCATCGATCGGGACGCCCGCCGGGTCGTCACCTCGAGCGGTCGCGAGATCGACTACGACGCAGTCGTTCTGGCCACCGGTTCCTACGCTTTCGTCCCGCCGGTCCCCGGTCACGACAACGACCGGTGCTTCGTCTACCGCACCCTCGACGACCTCGACGACATCCGGGCCGCGGCCGAGGCCGCCGGTCCGGGTGCGACGGGTGTGGTCGTCGGTGGCGGCCTGCTCGGACTCGAGGCCGCCAACGCACTCAAGCTCATGGGGATGACCCCCCACGTGGTGGAGTTCGCCCCGCGTCTGATGCCGATGCAGGTCGACGAGGGCGGCGGCGCGATCCTGAAGAACCTGGTGACCGAGCTCGGACTCGAGGTCCACACCGGGATCGGGACGTCGGAGATCGCCGACGCCGAGGACGGCGGCCTGCGGGTCACGCTGTCCGACGAGTCGACGATCGACGCCTCGCTCGTGGTGTTCTCCGCCGGCGTCCGACCGCGCGATCAGCTCGCTCGGGACGCGGGACTGGCCGTCGGCGAGCGCGGCGGCGTGCTCGTCGACGCCGGTTGTGGAACCGACGACGAGAACGTCTACGCCATCGGCGAGGTCGCCGCCGTCGAAGGCCGCTGCTACGGCCTCGTCGCCCCCGGTTACTCGACCGCCGAGGTGGTCGCCGACCGTCTGCTCGGCGGGACGTCGGAGTTCCCCGGTGCCGACCTGTCCACGAAGCTGAAGCTCCTCGGCGTCGACGTGGCCAGCTTCGGGGATGCGTTCGGCACCACCGAGAACGCGCTGGAGATCACCTACCACGACGCGGTCGCCGGCCGGTACGCGAAGATCGTCGTCAGCGACGACGCGAAGACGCTGCTCGGCGGAATCCTGGTCGGCGACGCATCGGCCTACGCGATGCTCAAGCCGATGGTCGGCCGGGAGATCCCGGGCGACCCCGCTGCCCTCATCGCGCCCGAGGGCGGCGCCGCGGTGGGTATGGACGCACTGCCCGACGACGCGGAGATCTGCTCGTGCAACGGCGTCTCGAAGGGTGCCATCTGCTCGGCGATCGCCGACGGCGCGTGCGACATCGCCGCGGTCAAGGGCTGCACCTCGGCCGGCACCACCTGCGGTGGCTGCCTGCCCAGCATCAAGCAGCTGCTCGCCGCGTCCGGGGTCGAACTGAGCAAGTCGCTGTGCGACCACTTCACCCAGTCGCGCGCCGAGCTGTTCGAGATCGTCGCGGTGACCGGTATCCGCACGTTCTCCGAACTCGTCGACCGGTACGGCAGCGGGCAGGGTTGCGAGATCTGCAAGCCGACGGTCGCGTCGATCCTCGCGTCGACCTCCAGCGACCACATCCTCGAGGGCGAGCAGGCCGCGCTGCAGGACACCAACGACCACTTCCTGGCGAACATGCAGAAGAACGGCTCGTACTCGGTCGTGCCGCGGATGCCCGGTGGCGAGGTCACGCCCGAGCAGCTGATCGTGATCGGTGAGATCGCGCGCGACTTCGGGCTGTACACCAAGGTGACCGGTGGGCAGCGGATCGACCTGTTCGGTGCGCGCGTCGATCAGTTGCCCGAGATCTGGCGGCGCCTCGTCGACGCCGGGATGGAGTCGGGGCAGGCGTACGGCAAGAGCCTGCGGACGGTGAAGAGTTGCGTCGGTTCGACGTGGTGCCGGTACGGCGTGCAGGACTCGGTCGGCATGGCCGTGCTCCTGGAGAAGCGGTACCGCGGACTGCGCTCACCCCACAAGATCAAGTTCGGGGTCTCGGGATGTGCCCGCGAGTGCGCCGAGGCGAGGGGCAAGGACGTCGGTGTCATCGCCACCGAGCACGGCTGGAACCTCTACGTCGGCGGCAACGGCGGCCAGAGCCCGAAGCATGCGGTGCTGCTCGCCAGCGGAGTGGATGACGAGACCCTCGTCGCCTACATTGATCGGTACCTCATGTTCTACATCCGAACAGCCGATCGACTGCAGCGCACGGCGCCGTGGCTGGAGTCGCTCGAAGGTGGTCTCGACCATCTGAAGGACGTGGTGTGTGAGGACAGCCTGGGGCTCGCCGCCGAACTCGAGGAGGCGATGGCCCGCCACGTCGGCGGTTACCAGGACGAGTGGGCCGCGGTGCTCGCGGACGAGGACAAGCTGAAGCGGTTCGTCTCGTTCGTGAATGCGCCCGATGTCGTCGACCCGACGATCCGGTTCTCCGAGTACGAGCGCAAGGCGCCGGTGCTGCTCGACATGCCGGCGGTCCGTCCGGGTGCGACCGCTCCGTCGGGCCCCGATGGAGTGAGCGAGCGACCGGTGAGAGAAGGAGTGCCCACATGACCATCGCGCCAGGGGAGGCCGACACCATGTCCGCAGAGACGACACCCACCGGCGCCGCCACGGAGTGTGAGGGGAGCTGGGTGCGCGCTTGTTTGATCGACGACCTGATCGTCGGTCGCGGCGTCGCCGTGCTGGGTCCCGAGGGTGTGCAGGCCGCGCTGTTCCGTCTGCCCGCCGCCGAGTCCGATCGCGAGGCGGCGCCCGGGCGCTCCCGCCTGTACGCGATCGGCAACATCGATCCGTTCGGTCGCGCCGCGGTCCTCTCCCGGGGACTCACCGGCGACCGCGGGGGCGAACCCACCGTCGCCTCGCCGCTGGGTAAACAGGTCTTCGCGCTGCGCACCGGGATCTGCCTGGACGACGAGACGGTGTCGGTCCCCAGCTACGGTGTGCGGGTGGTCAACCGCATCGTCGAGGTGTTCTTCCCGGCGTGAACACCATGACCCCCGCCGGTGCAGACCCTGCCGGCGCAACCTCACCGGACCCCGACCCGTTGCCGCTCGCCGGTTTCACGATCGGGATCACCGCCGCGCGTCGCGCCGAGGAGTTCGCGGTACTGCTGGAACGACGCGGTGCCGAGGTGATGCAGGCCCCGACCATCCGGATCCTGCCGCTGGTCGACGACACCGAACTCGAGCGGGTGACCGAGGAACTCATCGCCCACCCGCCCGAGGTGATGGTCGCCACGACCGGTATCGGCTTCCGCGGGTGGGTCGAGGCCGCCGACGGGTGGGGCAACGCCGAGGCCGTCCTACGGGCGCTGTCCGAGAGCCGGCTGATCGCACGCGGCCCGAAGGCCAAGGGCGCGATCCGGGCGGCGGGGCTGCGCGAGGAGTGGTCGCCGGAGAGCGAGTCCTCCTCGGAAGTCCTCGACCGGCTGCTGGAAGAGGGCGTCGACGGCGTTCGGATCGCGGTCCAGTTGCACGGTGCCACCAGCGAGTGGGAACCGCTGCCGGACTTCTGCACGGTGCTGCGCGCCGCCGGTGCCGAGGTGGTGCCGATCCCGGTGTACCGCTGGCACATGCACCCCGACGTGGCGCGCATCGACAAGATGATCGGCGCGGTGCTCCGCGGCGATCTCGACGCGATCACCTTCACCAGCGCTCCGGCGGCGGCGTCGATCCTGACCCGTGCCAAAGAACTCGGCAAGCTGCAGCAGTTCATCCACGCACTGCGGACCGCGGTACCGGTCATGTGCGTGGGCTCGGTGACCGCCAGTCCGCTGGAGGCGCTGCAGATCCCGACGATCTACCCGCGCCGGTTCCGTCTCGGCGCGCTCGCGCGCCTGATCACCGACGAACTGCCGCGGCGGAGCCACCTGCTGCGGGTCGCCGGGCACGACACCGCCATCCGCGGCCAGGCGGTCGTGGTCGACGGTGAGCTCCGGGAGATGTCGGCGACGAGTCTGCTCCTGCTCAAACTGTTGGCCCGCAACCCCGGTCGCGTGGTCTCGCGGCAGGAGTTGCTCGCCGGTCTGCCCGGCGACAGCTCCGACACCCATGCGGTCGAGGTCGCCGTCGCGCGACTCCGTGCCGCACTGGGGGATTCGAAGATGGTACAAACCGTCGTCAAGCGTGGTTACCGGCTCGCGGTCGACCTCGAGTACGACGCCGAAGACGAGTGAGAAGGAAGCGAGAACACATGCACGACAACCATGTACGGCTTCCGCACGGTGACCGGTTGCAGGGGTACAGCCCCGTCCTGGTCGCGCACGGGACCCGCAACCCGCACGGGGTCAACGTGATCGCAGAGATCGCCGAGGCCGTCAGCGCCCGCATCGGGCTCACCCGCACCGCATTCGTCGACGTCCTCGGACCGACGCCGAGCGAGGTCATCGCCGACCTGGAACGTCCGGCGGTGCTGGTGCCCGCGTTCCTCGCCTCGGGCTACCACGTCCGCAAGGACCTGCCCGAACACGTCGCGGCCGCCGGCCGGGCGGACACCGTCGTCACCCGGGCGCTGGGTCCCGATCCGGCCATCGCCTCGGTCGCCCGACTCCGGCTGGCCGAAGCGGGCTGGGAACCGGGCGACGCGGTCGTGCTCGCCGCCGCCGGGTCGTCGGACGAGAGTGCCTGCGGGCAGGTTCATCTGGCCGCCCGGCAGCTGGAATCGCTGATCGGCGGACGGGTCGAGGTCGGGTTCATCACGACCGCGACCCCCACTGTGCCCGAGGCGGTCGAGCGGGCCCGGCGCACGGGACGGCGGGTCGTGATCGCCAGCCACCTCCTCGCCCCGGGCCTGTTCCATCAGCGCCTGAGCACCTACGGCGCGGACGCGGTCGCCGCACCCCTGGGGCCGGACCCCAGGATCGTCGACCTGATCGTCACGCGGATGCGTGCGGCCATCAGTCCGTACCGACGTGTGCCGGTCCCGCGCCACGTCTGAGCTGCCCTGCAAACCCACCCTTTTTCGGCATATCCAGCACCCTCCAAGGGGGTGGGTATGCCGAGAACAGGTGGGTTTGCGGGTCGGTCACGTGGCGGGGTCCCACCGGCACTCGCGCAGTCGGATTCGCCCGTCGGTGACCGGAACACCCTCCGCCCGCAGCCGTTCCAGCTGACGAGTCGCGAGATGCGGCGCCGGCCGGCCGCCGGCGGGCACCACACGGTGCCAGGGCAGGTCGGCCGAATCGGTCCGCATGATCCAGCCGACGATCCGCGGGCTCGACAACCCGGCCGCGGCGGCCAGGTCGCCGTAGGTGCTCACCTGGCCGGCCGGAATGGCCGACACGAGTGCACGGACCCGTTCGACCTGCTCCTCGGTGATGGCTGCCATCGTCGCCTCGACAGATGTCGTCGCTACAGCAGCGATCGGACCAGCGCGGCCGCGAGCCCGGGCTCGAGGAACGGCACCATGTGGCCGCAGTCGGCGTGGTGGACGGTGACCTCGGCGCCGCGCTCGCTCGCGCACGCATCGAGGAAGGCCGGCCGCACGAACGGGGGCTGGACCTGGTCGGCGACCACCACGTGGGTGGGCACACCTGGCGGCGGAAGCACTGCGGGCCTTGCCATCTCGCTCCACGACGCCGCTGCGGCGGGTGCGCTCACCCGCCAGCCGACCCGGCCGCTCGGCCGGGGGACGAGGTGTTCGGCGAGTTCGGCCTCCATGAGCTGGTCGGGAACGGCGGCCCAGCCCTCCGCACGTTTCGCGGCGCGGGCGGTGTCGGCATCCGCGTAGTCCCAGTTGTCGAGACTGTCGGTGGCCACGTCGAGCGCGAATTCGGGGTCGAGGCCCTGCGCGGGGTCGAGCAGCACCAGCCCCTTCACCGCATCCGGGCGGCGGTTGGCCAGGTGCAACGCCAGCGCGCCACCGAACGAGTGACCCACGACGACCACCGTCTGCTCATCGGCGAGGATGTGTTCGTCGATCACCGCGGACAACGCCCGCACCTGGTGCTCGATGCTCCACGGCGGTCGCCACGGGGACCGGCCGTGACCGATCAGATCCGGCGCGACGAGGCGCACGCCGGGGAGGTGATCGGTCAGCGCTGCCCAGCGGCGGCCGTGCCCGGTGAGTCCGTGGATCGCGAGAACCGCAGGACCGCTGCCGAAGACATGCGTGTTGAGAGCTGTCACCCGTCCATCCTGCCGTACGCCGCGCGGCGGACTCTGACACAGGTCGCGGGGACACAGGTCGCGGGCACGGCCGACGTGGTCGTCGGTGGGCCGTGATTCGATGGGTGCATGAGTCGGAAACCGGGTGCCCAGACCCCGCGGAGCGCGCTGCGTGCGCGACTCGTCGCGGCCCCCGACCCGACGGACCGGCCCCGGCACTGGCCACCGTCGGTGGCGCAGGTGATCGACCCGCCCACGAGTCGGCCGGCGGACGAGGAGCAGGCGTGGCGCCCGGTGCGGGTGCACGGCGGCCCCGGGAGCGGAAAGACCGCGCTGATCGTCGACGCCGCGGTCGCCCGCCTGCTCGACCCCGCCACCGATCCGGAGTCGGTCCTCGTCCTGGCGTCGAGCCGGCGCGTCGCCGTCGCGCTCCGGGAGGAGATCACCCGGCGCGTCCTGTCCGCGGGCTCGGGCGGTCGCCGGGTGCTCGGCGGTGCGCTGCGCGAGCCGCTGGTGCGGACCGTGCACTCCTACGCCTTCGCGATCCTCCGCTTACAGGCGCAGGCCCACAACAATCCGCCGCCGCGCCTCATCACGGGGTCCGAACAGGATGTCGTCCTGCGTGAACTGCTCGCCGGTGACATCGAGGACGGCGCCGGGTACTGGCCTGCCCACCTACGGCCCGCGCTGGGCACCGACGGGTTCGCCCAGGCGTTGCGCGACCTGATGATGCGCGCCGCCGAACGCGGGGTGGGTCCGGAAGAGCTTGCCGCGCTGGGGCGTACGCACAAACGGCCGGAGTGGTCCGCGGCCGCCCGGGCCTACGCGCAGTACGAGCAGAACATGCTGCTGCGCGGGGCGGTCGGGCTCGAGACCCCGGGGGCCTCGGCGCCCGCGGTCGACGCGGCCGAATTGATCGGGTCGGCCCTGTCGGCCTTCGCCACCGATCCCGACCTGCTGAGCGGCGAGCGCCGTCGTATCCGACATCTGCTGGTCGATGACGCGCAGCATCTCGACCCGCAGGCGGCGCAGCTCATCACGCTGGTCGGCACCGGAACCCTCTCGACGATCATCGCCGCCGACACCGACCAGTCCGTGTTCGGATTCCGGGGTGCGAGTCCGCGATTCGCGGACGGGCTGGCCGAACCGGGCAGCCCGTTCGACATCCTGCTGGAACACGATCACCGCGCCCGGCCCGAGCTGTCCCGCCTCGGGCGCGCGATCGCCGCCCGGCTGCCCGGCGCTCGCCCGCACCCGTATCCCGACCCGGTGACGGATTCGGCCGACGCCGACCCGGGCGCGGCCGATGTTGAAGGCGCGGCCGCGGTGCGCGTGTACGGGTCTGCCGCGAAAGAGGCCACCGCCATCGCCGACCTCCTGCGGCGTGCGCATCTGTTCGACGGGGTCCCGTGGTCGCAGATGGCGGTCGTCGTCCGGTCGGTGTCCCTGGCCCTGCCGCCGCTCCGACGCGCCTTCCGGTCCGCGGGCGTACCCCTGACGACGCCCGCGAGCGACCTGCCCCTGCATCGGCAACGAGCCGTCATCGGACTGATGCTGGTGCTGCGCGCCGTCGCCGCGCGGGCGGCCGCGGGAGCAGATGCCGACCTGCCCGACACCACCGACTCCACCACCACCGACCCGTTCACCAACGAGCTCTTCACCACCGAGGACACGCTCACGTTGCTGTCCAGTC